>ODAK010001590.1_pt1 | contig 24519 bp, 21 predicted proteins | sample 1539591 | NCBI WGS metagenome assembly ODAK01 (sample SAMEA3539303, study PRJEB22396) | soil metagenome | biome: tundra; feature: field; material: soil | place: USA | collected 2010-05 | depth 0.15 m | reverse complement strand
AGTACGCGACCACCGCAATCGCGCGCGGATTGAAGGTGATTATTGTAGCGGCTGGCGGCGCGGCTCATCTGGCAGGCGTGATCGCGGCGGTGACCACGATCCCTGTTGTTGCGGTGCCGATGGCGACGACGGTGTTGAATGGAATTGACTCTTTGCTTTCGACAGTGCAGATGCCGGCCGGTGTTCCCGTGGCGGCAATGGCGATTGATAAGCCGGGCGCCATCAACGCGGCGATTTTTGCGGCGGAGATTATTGGCACGTTTGACGCGAAGGTGGCGCAACGATTATTGGCGCATAAAGAGGATTTGCAAAAGTCGGTGGCGGACAAGAATGCGCGTGTGAAGCAGCAGTATATTGGGAAGTCGAGCTAGGCCCCGGCGTTAGCTTCAGGGGCTAAAGCCCCGTACTCCGAAATCAGTTAATGTCGCGGTTGAAACCGCGACCCACAAGGATACTTCAAGAAATAGCCATTGCGGCGGTGCAGAAGGTGATCCTCAACGGTTAGGCCCCAAGGCAAAGTTTAGGCGCTATTCTAGTGGTGGGGGGAGCGCAAAGTCGGGGCGGTGGGATCGCGCTTGTCGTCGGCTTTCAGTGCGCCTTCGGGCGGCGGAATAATCCAGTCAAATTTGTCGCCTTCGTGAAGAATCGCGATGGTCAGCTTGGCTTCAGGCGGCGCGGTAGCTAGCAACGCTTGGCGAAAAAATGCGGTCGTCGGTTCGGAATTTGCTTTTTGGGTTGCGCCGTCCAGAATTTGTTGCGCGGCCTGACCCACTTTCGGATCCGCGGAGCGAATCGGAATTAGCCGGCGATCATTTTGCTGCAAAAGTTCCTGCAAAGTGGTGCCTTTTGATTCTGGCGGATATCGGAACTCCACAATTTCGTGCGGCGCTTTTTTTTCGGGCGGATAAAGCTGTTCGTAGCTGGGACGTTGCGCGAGCGTGTCCCAATAATCTCCGCGCAACAAGCGCTGCTTCAATTTGTAACTTAAAAGCCAAGCTTCCGGGCCGTAGTCTTTCTGATATCCAACAATTAAAATTTGAACGATGGGCTCGTCTTCCTTCAACTTCAGTTCATGATGAAGTTCACTGGTGACGGCGCGCAGTCGTTCGAGGAATGCGATACCCAAAGTTTCCAGGTCCGTCGCTTCGTGGGTATCGGCCTCCTGCGGTATATCCACCGTTTTCATGCGGCCCATTTTTGCCAGCTCCATATCCAAACGAACCGGCGGCTTGCCGGAATTCAGTTCAACCCATTCCACGGCACCGAGCATAATGGCAACGTGTCCGCCAACCAGGGGAACGAAAAGAGGAGAGTGCGCACCCGGTTCGGATTTCGTGCTTTCCGCGCCAACCAAGATGGCGTCTCTCGCGACGCAAACCACGACGCGTCCGGCAGCCAAATTCGCGACAATTTCCTGTCCGCTGGCGGTGCCTTTTTGTAATTGCGCGCGCGGTGACGCAGGAACGAGCAGCAATCCAGCGGCGAGTATTACAGCTGTGACGAATGCGTGGAACGGATATGCGGCGCGGCGCATGGCGGATTTCACCTCCGGAAGTCGTCTCCAGGCTAACAATTACGTTACCATATTCAAGACGCGGCGGCGCAGGTTGCTGCATTTTGGGGCAGTGGCGGTCTCCGTGTGTTCGCATCTTCCGAGGAAATCAGCACTCCGCAGCGGATTTCAGTAGAATAGCGCATACGCGAATTGTTGAGAGGAAGGGCCATGGGTTTGATGGACAAATTTTTTGGCGAGGGCAAAGGGCTGCGCTCGCCAGGCAGCATGAAACATGGCGGAAAACGCGTGAGCGAGATTCTGGCGGCACACGCGAAATTTTATGCGGGCGATCCCGGCGGGGTGCAGGCGAATCTGGAAGGCGCGGATCTGTCCCGCGTTGACTTTCGTGACGTGAACCTTTCAGACGCGATTATGAGGAACGCTAGACTCGACGGCGCTAATTTTCGCAAGGCCAAACTAGTCCGAGTGAATATGGAACACGCCAGCCTTCGCGGAACCGATCTTCGCAGCACGGACATGACCGAAGCAAAACTCACTGGTGCGGACATGACCGGCGCGCAAGCAAGCGGCATTGAGTTTTTCCGCTGCGAAATGGCCGGAGTAAATTTCGAGAAGGCGAACCTACGTAACGTGAATTTCCGTTTGGCGAATATTCGCGGTGCGAAATTTGCCGGCGCGGATATGGGCGTCACGATTCTGCGCGAAACCGATTTGGAAGGCGTGGATTTAAGCGGCGTGGATTTGAGCACCACGCTGATGCCCAAGGATTACGTGGCCCAGAAGTAGAAGTCCGCGTCGCAAAAGGAAATAATCGCTATGCGTATCTGGGGAACCGTGCTGCTGGTTCTCGGCATCTTATTTTTGATCATGTTCGCGCTCGCGCAATTTGGCGGCGCGCACCTCGGCTTCATTCCCTTCTTCGTCTCTGGCTTTCTTATCCTGATGGGCTGGAATCTCCGCAAGTCTGGAAAAGGAATTCTGCAATCGAAGCCGGCGGCGGAGCTTGCAGGCGCGCAGACATCGGTGGCGTCGGGTCAGTCAGCCGCACCTGCGGCGGAATTTTCCACGGTGGAGATGCCGCTGACTCCGGAAATCGCCGCGGCAATCACGCGGCAAAGTGCGCGCGCAAAGCGAATTCTGGTTTACGTGGTCGGCGGCTGTCTTGTTCTTTTCGGTGGAATTGGCATTGGAATCGGCGTAACCGACAAAACTCCGGGCGAGGGGATGACATTTCTGGCGGTCTTCGGATTCATCGGAGTGGCGTCCGCAGGTCTCATCTATGGGATTACCTGGCTGACATCAATGAAGCCCGTGCGGCGCGATTTACGCGGAACGACTTATTTGCGAACGACAGGTCCCGTGGAAGTAGTTTCCCTGGGGAACGGCGCAATGCTGCGGCTCGCCGACCGCGCATTTCTAATCGATCAGAGATACGGCGCGACGGAGCTAGCTAATCTTGGATGGGGACGAGTGGACTACAGTCCGCACGGACACATCATTCTGGGCGCGTGGGATCGAAACGGGCAAAGCGTTTATTCTTTACCGGGATACAACGCGGCGCAGTGAAACGTTCTGAAAAGTGTGTCAGCAGATCTACTTGCCCCCGCCAAAATCGCCGGCCGCTCGACCGATGCCTCGGCGGCGCACTTCAATTCCCAGCCGCTTAATTTTCTGATTCAGTGTGGAAAGCGGAATCTGAAATCTTTCCGCGGCTTCGGTTTGATTCCATCCGGTGCGTTCGAGCATGTCCAGAACGATGCGGCGCTCGACTTCTTCGACCATTTGAAAAAGTGAGGGGCGTGAATTGTTGCCGCCGGGCAACGCGCCAACTTCACCCGGCGCGGGAGCAAAAAATTCCGACGTTTGGAAGCGCACACCGTGCAGAGTGTCCCTGCCGCGCAAAGTTTCTGGCAACAAATCGGCGTCGAGTTGCGTGCCGGTGGCGAGAACGACGGAGCGCTCAATTACATTTTCCAATTCGCGCACATTGCCCGGCCATTCGTAATCCATCATTAATTTCATGGCGGCGTTGGTGTAATGCATGGCCGGTTTGGCATTTTCTTCGCAGTAGCGGCGCAGGAAATGATCGATCAGCAGAGGAATATCTTCTTTGCGGTCGCGCAACGCAGGCAGCTTCAGGGAAATCACGTTCAGGCGGTGATACAAATCCTCGCGAAAAGTTCCGGCGCGCACCAAATCCATCAAATCCTGATTACACGCGGCGACGATGCGCACGTCAACTTTAATTGTGTCCGTGCCGCCCAGGCGCATGAATTCACGTTCTTGAATTACACGCAGCAACTTGGCTTGCGTTTCCGCGCTAACCGTGGAAATTTCGTCGAAGAAAATCGTGCCCTGATCGGCAACTTCAAACAAACCTTTTTTGGATGAGACAGCGCTGGTGAATGCGCCCTTCACATGGCCAAACAATTGTGATTCCAGCAGGTCCACTGGAATTGAGCCGCTATTTACGGGGACGAATGCTTTTTCGGCGCGCGGCGAAGCGGAATGAATCGCTTTCGCGATTAATTCTTTACCGGTGCCGCTTTCGCCCATGATGAGAACGGTGGAGCGCGAAGGCGCGACCTGCGAAACGAGGTCGAAGAGCGTCAGCATTTTTTCGCTTTTGCCGATGATGTTCGGAAAATTGTAGCGCTGCTTCAGCGCGCGCTTCAGTTGGACGTTTTCTTCTCGCAGGCGGCGGCCTTCGACGGCCTGATGCACTTGCTTCAACAGTTCGTCATTCGACCACGGCTTGGTGATGTAATCGAGCGCGCCACTCTTGAACGCCTGGCGCGCCATATCGACGGAGCCGTACGCGGTGATGAGCACGATGGAAAGTTCTGAATCGCGGCCGCGAATTTCGCGCAGAATATCCAGACCGTTGCGGTCGGGCAGGCTCACATCGAGCAGAAGTAAATCGAATGGCTTTTCTTCCAGACGCGCCAAACCTTCGGCGCCGGTTCCCGCGCTGGTTACGCCGTAGCCTTCAGAGCCCAGCAGTAATTCGAGCCCCTCACGAATTTCGGACTCGTCGTCAACGACGAGAATGGTTCCCTTAGACATGCGCCGCCTTCCGGGACACTGGGAATTCGAGCCGGAAAGATGTGCCGCGCCCCGGGGTCGAGCGAACATCAATCTTGCCTGCGTGTTCCTTAATAATTCCGTAGCTTACAGAAAGGCCCAAGCCAGTGCCGCGTCCCGACATTTTCGTGGTAAAGAATGGATCAAAAATTCGATTCAAATGTTCGCGCGAAATCCCCACTCCGGAATCAACCACTTCCACTTCCACCGTGCCATTCGAGCAGGCCGTGCGAATTTCCAGAATTCCGCCGGAGGGCATGGCGTCGCGCGCGTTCATAAATAAATTCAGAAACACTTGCTGCAGCCGGTTCATGGAGCCCAGCACCGGCGGCAATTCTTCCTGCATTTTCCGCACAACTTCCACGCGCGCGGTCTTGAACGGATGCGAGACCAGCACCAGCGTTTCTTCCAACACGGAATTCATATTCACTTCACTAAACTGCGCGGAGCCGACGCGCGAAAAATTCAGCAGGTTGTTGACGATTTCGCTGGCGCGGAAGGTCTGCTTGATAATTTTTTCGATCAGCAAGCCGCGCGGATCGTCGCCCGGAAATTGCTTGGCCAGCATTTGAATGTAGTTTGCGATTACGGCGAGGGGAGTATTCACTTCATGCGCCACGCCCGCGGCCAACAGGCCGAGCGACGTTAATTTTTCTGTTTGCATCAGCTGATCTTCCAGGCGCGCGCGCTGCGAAACATCGTCCACTAGAATCAAGCGGCCCAGGCGCTGGCCATCCTTGCCAAGAAGCGGCGTAATGGAAACGTTCACAACCAGCAGGCGGCCTTCGCGATGGCGCAGTTGGAATTTGTAAATGCTGGAAACGCGCTCATCTTCGGCGCGAGCTTCGATTTCCGCAACCATGTCCGCCGGAAGAACGTTTTCCAAATTTTGGCCAATGGCATCCACGCGCGAAACGCCGACCAGATGTTCGACCTGCGAGTTCCACGATTCGATGCGGCCTTCCAGGTCCACAGCAAAAACGCCGACATGCAGCGATTCGACAATGTTTTCGCTGAAATCCTTCAGGCGCTCGATTTGAATCGCTTTTTGTTCCAGCGAACTGTAGAGCTGCGCGTTATCCAGCGCGATGGCGACGTAACTGGCGATGGTGAACAAAAGTTCGACGTCGTCAGACGAAAGGAAATCGCCGTCCACCGTTTTGCCCAGTCCCAGGACGGCTACGGTGCGTTCGCGAATGCGGCACGGAATGTAATAGTTCAGGTCCAGCCGTTCGAGAGAGCGCCGAATGGAAGGATCGGTTTCGGCGGCGTTGCGCGGCGATTCGTAAAATAAATACCCGCGGGAAAATTCCGGGCGCGCGGGATCCATAAAGCGAAGGTCCAGCGCTTCCGTGTTGGTGATGCCGAGCGAGCGCGAAAGGCGCACCGTGCCGGCTGCTTCATCCATGACGAAAATCGCCAGGCGATCGACAAGGAGCGTTTGCGAAATGCGATCCATCACGGAGCCGAGCATCGGCTCAATATGAACTTCGTTCGTAAGCGTGCGGCCAAATTCAATCAGCGTGCGGCGATAGTCCAAACGGTCGCGATAGAAAAATCGATCGAGGCGCCGCTGCGTCCAGTCTCGGAAGGGCTGCAATAGAAATGCGGCCAACACGATGGCGAGCGTGCCGCCGGTCGGCCCCTGTGGCCACGTCGAATGGAAAAGCTCGCCGACGCTCGCAACGACCAGGAAATAAACGGCAACCACGCCCGCCGTTGCCGCTGTGTAGGCCAAGCCGCGCTTGAAGATGATGTCCACGTCCATCAAGCGGTAGCGAATAATAGCGTACGCAAAGCACAGCGGAACCAGCGCGAGCGAAAGCGTGGAAAGTTTGCCCCAGTACGGCACGAAGCCGCCGGTGAAGAAAACATAAGGAACGATATACATCAGCACGAACGGCATGACCGCGACGGTGCCGCCGAAAACCCATTTCAATTGCTGCTTCAGAATTCCACTGGGCGCGTTGCGATAGCTGCGCAGAAAAATTGCGGCGGCCAGCAGGAAATAAATTCCTGTGTAAGCCATGCGAATCTGATCCAACTCAATTCGCGCGCCCAGCCACGGCACAAATCCCAACCAACCCCCCGCAACCAAAACCTGCACGGCGCCGATAATCGCCGGCACGGAGTACACCACAATTAATTGCGCCCAACGGCCGCGCCGCGATCCGCTGCGTTCCGGAAATACCAGGGCAAAGTGCAGCAGCAACGCCGCCTGCAGCAGGCACGCGCCAATGTTTGCCCAGTAGACAATCTGGTCAAACGAATTCAGTTTTCCGGTGAAATGGAAGGTGTAAAAAATGAATGAGACCAGGCAGAAAATGTAAAAATGCAGCGCGCGGGCGGCGCTCCACCGGCGCAGAAAAATGAAAACGCCGATGAATAGATATACGACGCCAATAAAGCGCAGATAATTCTGAAGAGACGATTTTTCCGCTGGAGCCGCCACCACTTGCGCGATAAAATCCGCGCCATTCCGCACCAACTCGTAGCGCAATTCCGTCCAGACAACACCGGGACGCCCCAGCCGTTGCGTTACTTCCAGCGTGTTTCCGATTTTTGCGTCGTTAATCGTCAGCAGCAGGTCGCCCTGCTTCACACCGGCTTTGTCGGCGGGAGAATTCGGCTCAACGTGGCGTGCCCGAACTCCCGCATCCGTATCCAGCCAGGTGACGCCATCTTCCGCAATTTCAAATTTCATGCTCTGGCGGAAATTGATCGTAGCAAAGACAATGGCAGCGAACGTCACCAATACAAGGGCGACGGCACCGACTCGGACTCGTAGGCTTTCGGTCATTTCAGGCTGGTCGTCAAAAGCTATACTGCACTTTCATCAGCAAACTAACAAATTGAGGCCACTCGCGAGGTAGTCCTCGCTTTAGTGTTTTAGCACGTTATCTTCCAAAAGTGGGATGATTCCTGGTTTGTAAGTTACACAATCAAAAGCATTTACGGCACGCGGCTTAATTCTCAAGGAAAAGTATTCCGCTTTTGGTATTGGCCATCCCATTCTTGGTAGGAGCGCGTAACTTGCCTAGAACTGGAAACTTAGCCCGCCGCGGAATGAGCGTGACGCCGACACTAGCACGACCGAACCGTCCTGTGCGGTGATGGGGATGTAACCCTGTGCCAGCAGGTTTCGGGCGTCGGCCAGGAACTCCCAGCGGCAGGTCCAAAGGCTTCCCGGTAGCGGTTGACGGATGCCGACGCTAAGGTAGGGATCCAAATCGTAGAGCGCTTCCCCGTACGAGTCCTGATGCGTAAGCGCGGGGCCGTTGAGCCATTTGTAGCCGACGTGGAATTCCGTGCCGGAGTGCCGCACCTTTCCTGAAAAGCGCGCTCCAACGCTGTGCCGATAGCGCATGTTGAGCGAATCGCGAAGCAACGCAGTGGCGGCGACATCTTCCGAGCCCGGCGCAAGCGCTCCAGCAAACGCATACACAGCGGCCAGATCAAAATTCTCGCCGAGCTTTTGCTTATACGCCACGCGGATGCCGGAAGACTCCGTGGAGCCGGCGTCATAAACAAACGCGCTTGAAAACGGATCCTGCAGATAATCGGAACTGGAAGGATTACCGATTCCGAAAACAGGAGTGTCCTTCGACTGTTCGTGAAACGCGGCAACTTCCACGCTGGCCTGCTGCGAAATTTTGTAGTGAAGATTGGCCTCTTCGTGCCAGCCACCTTCCAAAACCGGATGGCCCGTACGCAGCATCAGAATCGGGAAAGAATTCAAATCGGCCATCGCGCGATCGGGGCTTGGACCAGAAGAAGTTGTGTTCGCCGCAGTGCCCGATGCGACGATGAAATTCGCCTGCCACGACGGCGTGACCAGCACGGTAAGAGCAACGACGGGCCGCAGCGATTCGGTGCTGTCGCCAATTTGAGCGCCGAGAACATCCACTCCATAATGAAGTGTGGCGCTATCGCCAATCGCCAAAGTATTCCGCTGCGAAAACCGCTCTCCTCGAAAGAACAGTCCATCGGGACCAAGCCACGCCTGACGAATGACGACTTCGGTCATCGAGCCGCCCGGCGCATCTCCTGAAGGCATCCACGCCGTCGCGATTCCGCCCGCGGGCAAATCGTGGCCATAACTCATTTGACCGGCGAACAGCAAACGTCCTTCGCTGCCGATTGGCTGGTCATATAAAAACGCGGTCGCCGGCGCTTCGGGAAGATTTGAGATTGAGCCGGGCTGAGTTGAACCGCTGGTCATCTCAAGATCGGCATGCGCACGACGGACGCTGTACTCGTCCGGCAATTTGGAGAGGGTCGAAGTTTGAGGGTCCGTCCATTCCAGCACAGGACGCGTGGCGGCGGAAGCCCGCAAAACGGATTTCCAATCATTGGTGGTTGTTGTTTGTGAAGGCGCACGGCGCAGGCGATCCAGCGACGCGAAAACAGTGGTCATCTCAACTCTTACCATCGTTGTCACATTCGGCAGCACGTGAATGTGCCGTTGAAGGGCCGGAAGGTATCCAATCAGAGTTACGCGCACTTCATAGAATCCCGCGGCCACACGCGCGCCATTAAAAGCGCCATTCTGATTGGTGAAAAGTTGAGTGGGAACAGAATCGGCAAGATTTTCGGCGACGAATTTGACGGTCGCGCCCATTTGCGGCGTGCCGCCCGACCCCAGAACCACGCCGGAAAGCTGGCCATAATTTGTGGCTGCCGCAGCCGGCCGGGGCAGAAAAATCGCCAGGGCCAGGGCAAGCAAGGGCAGAACGAATATGCCACCCCTGTTGCGCACTGCGTGAGCCATCATGGCCTCCTGTTGAGAATCAATTCGCCGCGGTGGCGCGTGGCGGCAGCGCGGCCGGCTTGACGGTAAATTCCTGAGAACGCGTCAGCGATTGATTGCCAACTTTATCGTCAACGGTAATTTCCAGTTTGTATTTGCCCGGCGCGAAATCGTTCTGGTGCAGGGTGATCTGCGTTTCAATGGTTAACTGATCTCCGAATTGTTTGAATTCATCCGAAGTTTCAGGCGTATCCAGAATGACCTGATCGCCCTTGGCAGTGGTGATTTTGAAATGAGCCAGAACGTTTGATTTGTGCGTTGTCGGATCGATTTTAAGGTTGTAAATCTGAAAATAGATTCCCATCTTCTGCTCGGCCGTAAATTCCTGGTGCAATGCGGGTCGTACCTTTACATCTCCAAGAACGAACGGCCCGATGCCAACCTGTTGCGGCGGAACTTTCTCAATGCTGTCGGCGAGGATCAGCGTGCTCGCGTCCAGTTTTTCCGCATCAAATTGTGGCACCCTCAGTGAGGTGCTCACCACGCCCGTGTTTCCGCTGTGCGTATCCTTCAGCACGATATCCAGACGATACAGACCGGGGCGCAGAGGAATCGTTTTTCCATAGATGGATTTCTTGGTCAGGTATTGCTGGAAAAGAGTGTCCGGAAAATCGTCGTGGATGGTGTCTTCAAAAATCTGCACAACGCGTCCGCCAATGGTGCTGATGCGCGCATACAAATTTAGAGTACCGAGATGAACGCCGTCTTTCTCCTCGAAACTCATGGCACGGTTATTCAGTTCAACCGTGATTGGCACCATGACCGTGTCCGAGGTGATTTTCAGGTATGCGAACCCCCAATCAAATGGAAGCTGGTTCCGCACGATGCGCGCGGTCACCAATTCTTCCAGAGACTTGAACTTCACCGGTGGCGCTACGAAAATTTTCGCTGAAAGTTCAAGCCGCGTAAATTCGTCCTGGTCGCCGCTGTTGTTGGAAAATTCGCTTAACGGGCTGGTGGTTCCGTTGGTCTGTGTAAAGCGCTGAGTCTTGTCCGCCAGACCGTACTGCTCCAATTCACTCAATCCAGCACCAGGTACATACAGCAATGCGTCCTTCTCACCGGGATCGGTGCTCAGGCGGTATTCATTGGTGCCCGATTTATCCACGAATTCAATCTTAACGTTGGGTCCGATGCCCTCGAGGTAGTTATACGTCCAGTCTTCAAATGGATACGTTTCCGTGTTGCCGCCGCCTTCTTCAGGAGTGCGATTGTAATTTCCACCGGAAGGATGCGTATCGGTGTTGTCCGGCTTGCCCCAGATAATGTAGATGCGGCCGCGGTCCGTCTTCCAGCCCGGTGCTCCTGACGCAAAATGCTCGTTTGCGTAGGCGATGCGCCGGAAATGCTCTTCCTTGAATTCGTTTTCGGGAGTATCAGGAGTGGGATCGCGTCGCAGCCAGAAATTCTCGATAAACTGTTCGCGCTCTTCATTCGTGGAAAGCTTCAGGAAGGTTTCGCGCTCTGCATCGGTAATGATGTACGGCACATCGTTATCAAGCCAGACTCTGTAGGGCGAGCCCAACTCGTTGTACAGCTTCTTTTGCTGACCCTTTGTTAGGCGTCCACTCTGAGCCTGAGCTTTCTTATTTTTGTCGTTCTTGTCCGTTTGATCCTTGCTGGCCTGTCCGGAAGTCACCGGAGGATCCTGCGCGCGCACGGTCGGCATCAGGATAAATGCGGATGCGATGCCCAGGCACAGCAGACGGCTAGACAGTCTCATGGAAACACCTCTCCCTATTCTGGTAGATGCCGATTTTAGTCTTACCGGACAAGTGCGTCAACAAGGGATTCCCTCGAGTTCCGACTGATTACCAGCCTTAGATTCCGTGGTTTACGGGGAGGTTGCCCACGTTGGGACCGTTTGAGCCCGGTCAGTACGCCCCAGACAGTGACTAGTGACCCGACAACTGCTTCCGGGCCAGATCGCGGTTTTTCAGGGCGGCGGCATGCGTGGGATTTGCGGCCAGCGCCTTATCAAACTGCTCGAGAGCTTCGGCTGGTTTGCCCATGCGCAGAAACAATTCTCCGAAGTCATTGTGCACCTGAGCGTCTTGTGGGAATGCTGTCAGTACCTGAGTGAAATCCTGCACGGCTTCGGAGAATTGACCGGTTCGAGCGAGCGCTTTCGCAAGGTTGTAACGCGCGCTCGCGTAGTCTGGTTGAAGTATGAGCGCGGCGCGGAATTGTCGAATGGCGTCTTCTGATGGGCCGATAGCTGAAAGCGCCGTGCCAAGCCAATTATGACCTTCGGGCTGTCCGGGTTGTAGTTTCACCGCTTCGTCCAGAACACTCACCGCGTCGCGGGGATCCAAGCGCCTGAGCATCAAAGCGCCGAGCCACAAGTGCGCTTGAAAATCATCCGGATATTTTTCCAGTTGATGGCGCATCAGCGCTTCTTCCAGAGCGCCGCGTTGGCCGGCCTCACGCGGCAAAAGTTGAAATGAAAGATGAGCCATTTCGTCGGTGGATTGATTTCCACTGAAGACGCGTTTCGGCGGACGATGCGGATTGCGTGGATTCGCAGCGGAATTATCGTAATGCCAGCGCATCAACAGGACGGAGCCCTTCGGAAGAAAGACCGGCTCGCGATAGTGGTACACAGCCTGCCACTTTGGATCCCAATGGCGGATGAGAATCAGCTGCTTGTGTTCGCCGTTGGGAAGAATCGCGAATCCTTCCACTACATGACCCAAGTAATGCGCGTGCGGATATACGGCGAGTGCTTCCGCATCGAGCGGCAGCGTGAATTTATCGGTGACGACGAAATCCGGATCGCCCGGCGGAATATTCAGCGCGCCGTCGTGCTCAAGCTGAATCAGAATCGGCGCGTATTTCGGCGGTTTATCCGTGAAATATACGCCGATGGAAGGTTTCACTTCTTCCGGTTTACCCATGGTCATCATGTGCGCGTTCAGCACTAGATCGTTCCCGGGATCCAGCCGCCACGAAAAACCATCCTGCTCGACCCACGGAGTGCTGCCCGGTTTCCAGAAAAGAAAGTGGCTATCGAAATCAAAAATATTCCGCACGATTTTTACGTTCATTCCCGGGAATCCCGCACCGGGTTCCGATTCCTGCCGCCGTGCCGATCGCGCCCGGTCCACGATTATGTTCGCGTGATGAATCAGGTGCGCATCTCCCGGACGAATCTCAATTGCGCGGACGTATTTCGTGTCGGTAATTCCCGGCGAGAAAATAAAATTCCAGAAAACGTCAGGGCCCTTTGCCGGAAGAGTAAATGCGCGAGTTGCTTCCACCACCATGTCCGGCGGTCCGAGCTGCCATCCTTCAGTCAATTTCGGAACGGGCGGAGTTTCGGATGCGGGCCCCTCGGGCGCGCCGCTCTTCACCCAATTTCCGATGAGTGCAATTTCTTCCGCGGTCAGGCGATGCTCACCGGCGAAATCGCCGTATCCTGCAGCGGGTAACCAGGGAGGCATCGCGCGGCTTCCTGTTGCCGATGCGATTTGCTGCGCGTGCTTCTTTGCGTCTGCGTAATTCAAAAGTGGAAACGGAGCGGATTCTCCGGGCCGGTGACATGAAATGCAATTCCGGTAAAGCATGGGAGCAACGTCGTGAGCGAAATTCGGAGCAGATGCGATAGGTGGTGATGGTCGGACAATTTGTTGGGCCGCCGAGGTGGCGATGACCAGGATCGCTAGACCCGCCGCTACCACTAGATTTCCCGCTGAACGATTCGCACGGAACATTTAATTTAGGGAGCCCTGCAGGCCCCGGCCGGTTATGAATCCGGCTGAACCCTGCCAGGTTGTCCGGTAGTGTACACCTGCCTGATTTACGTAACGATGTGCTGAAGACGCCATTCCAGTGATTTTGGGGAGCGGCATCCCGTAAGCTGCATAAAAATCAGTAGGTTACGCGGAAGACGGATGCGTTTTACCGTAATTTACCCCAGTGCCCAACGTCAGGCATCCCTTTCAATAGTTTTGAGAATCCACTACAATGAGAAGAACCGAGTAGGGTGCGCGACCGTCTATATCTTCTGACCAGACCTGCACCAAACCTAGTTTTGTGGGGACGTCCCGGACAGCGAAAATTTTGATGCAATTGGGTCAAGGCGGAAGGAAACTTTCGGTCGCGAGAAAGCGTATTAACAGAGCAGGGGCAGTCGGACGATAAGGAAGCCCCCGAATTACATAAGAGAGAATCCAGAATGAAGGTTTGGAAAAAAGTTGGTATTGGTGTGGTTGTGTTGGCGGTCGCCGGCGGAATCGTCGTCTATAGCGTCAAGCAGGCGAACAAGGACGTCGTAACAGTGCAGACCGCGAAGGTCGGTCAGGAACACCTGACGACGGTGGTGACGGCTTCCGGCCAGATTATGCCAAAGACGTACTCAAACATATTGGCTCAAGGATTTGGGCAGATTACGGAAATCCTGGCCAAAGAAGGCGATCAGGTGAAGCGCGGCGATATTTTGCTGCGCACTGACGACATTCAACCCGCGGCCAATGCGGAAGCAGGGAAGTCCGGAATTGATTCGGCCTCCGCGGCTCTAGAATCCGCGCAGGCTAGCTGCGTATCGGCGCAGGCTGATGAGAAAAATCAAGAAGCCAATCTGGAAAACAATAAAATTAGCTGGGATCGCGGACAAACTCTCTACCAAGAAGGTTTGATCCCCAAACAGGATTACGACACGCGGAAGGCGGTCTATGACGGATCCGTCGCAGCCGTTGCTTCGGCCCAGGCGAAGATTCCGCAGTGCAGAGCTCTGATTGAGCAGGCGCGCCACTTCATGGAACAGAACAAGGCGCAGCTTGTTGCCACGTCTGATATATTAAACAAGACGACGTACCGCGCGCCCATCGACGGCATTGTAACTTACATCGCCGTTCGCAAAGGCGAGAACATGGTTCCCGGCATTGAGAACTCATCGGGCAGCTACATGATGACGATTTCCGATATGTCGGTTGTCACCTCGGAAGTGATGGTGGACGAAACGGACATCATCAACATACGCGTCGGCCAGCCGGCAACAATTACGGTGGATGCTCTGCCCGCACAAACTTTTACCGGCAAGGTCACGGAAGTAGGCAACCAGGCAGTGCTGCGCAGCTCCGGTCTGGCTTCCACTCAGTCCACAACCGGTTCGCAGGAAGCGAAAGATTTCAAAGTTGTTGTGACGCTGGATCACCCGCCAACAGGTCTGCGCAATGGACTTTCTTCGACCGCGAAGATTGTGACCGCGGAAAAAGAAAATGTTCTGGCGATTCCGATTCAGGCGCTGGCGGTGCGCTCGCGCAAGCAACTTGAAGATGCCGCAAAACAGGCTGCCGCCAAACAAGGCGGAGGCAGCAGCGTGACATTGGCTGCGGCCAAGCCCGATGCGAATTCCACAGACGCCAAGAAGGACGACGTACAGGGCGTTTTCGTGATTCGCAACGGCAAAGCGCTTTTTGTTCAGGTGCAAACTGGAATTTCCGGTATCACGGATATCGAAGTTACCAGCGGTTTGCAAAAGGGCGATGAGATCGTCACCGGCAGCTACAAAGCGCTGCGTACGCTCCGGCCGGATACTCCTGTCAAAATAGACAACAGCACGCCCGCGCAAGGGTCCGAAACGACCTGAGCGGCGTCTAAGCAAAGAGGGGAATCCACGGATGCCCGCAGAAGCTACAGTGTCGGACAGCTACCGGCAGGACTTGGTTGACGCCGGAATGGCGATCAAGACAGAGGGTCTCGCCAAAGTTTACGTCATGGGTACGGAAGAGGTTCACGCCCTGCGCGGCGTTGACCTGGAAATTCACCGTGGCGAATACGTCGCCATCATGGGCCCTTCGGGTTCGGGCAAATCCACGCTGATGAATCTGATCGGCTGCCTGGATTCGCCTTCCAGTGGAAAATACTGGCTCGCCGGACGACTGGTCAGCGAACTGGATGACGACGAGCTGGCCTACATTCGCAACAAAGAAATTGGTTTCGTATTTCAGACCTTCAATCTTCTGCCCCGCGCTTCCGCGCTTCACAATGTTGAGCTGCCGCTGATTTACAACGGCACGCCATCGGACGAACGGATGGAACGTGCCAAGAGTTCGCTGCAAATTGTAGATTTGGCCGACCGCATGTATCACAAGCCGAATGAACTTTCCGGCGGACAGCGGCAACGCGTGGCGATCGCGCGCGCGCTGGTAAATCGCCCGTCAATTCTGCTGGCGGATGAACCGACCGGAAACCTGGACTCGAAAACCGGCGAAGAAATTATGGCGGTGTTCGAGCGACTGCACGCGCAGGGCAACACGATTATTCTGGTAACGCACGAGCCTGACGTTGCCGCGCACGCTTGGCGCGTGATTCACGTGCGCGACGGAAAAGTCGAATCGGATAAGAAGATTAAGTAGCCGCGGCTCCCACAACCATCGGTTTTTCTCGCGTTCGCACGCAGTAGCAATCATAATTCATTTGTTTTGGCACTCCGAATAGGCGTGAGCGCGCCCTTCTTCAAACCAGCGGCGGCGAATTCCGGCGGCCACGCATCTGCGGCCATTTTTGTGATATAGAGTGCGGCAAAATGAGGTCCGGGCCGTGTGACCTCGCCGCCCGAATCCAAGTCCACGTTCTTTCTTCCTGAAAGGAGATACATCGTGTCCGCGAAGAAACTCTTGCTGTCCACTTTGCTCGGGGGAGTGATTGCGTTTGCCTATGGATTTATTTCCTGGGACCTTTTGCCGTGGCACCCCATTTCCTCTTTCACAAATGAAGACGCTGTGACAGCGGCCGTCAAAGCCGGCGCACCGAAATCAGGAGTTTATCTAATGCCGAACGAGCAGCCACCTGCCGGTGCCGACAAAGCCGCGCAGGCAAAGGCGGAGCAAGCGATGATGGATCGCATGAAGGCCGGCCCCGTCGTATTCGCCGCGATTCAGGCTCAGGGAATGGGTGAAAATTACGCGATGTTCTTTGTTGTCGGTGGGCTCATTGATTTTGCGGGTGCGTTCTTCATCTCATGGCTCGTCCTGATGATTCCCGGCACGACGTATGGCAAGCGGCTGCAAATCATCGTGCTGGTTGCGCTCGTTGGCGGAATTCTGGTGGCGCTGCCGAATTGGGCCTGGTGGGGATTCTCGACGGGTTACACGGCGTCGGTATTCGTTGATCTGGTGGTCGGTTGGGGCCTGGCTGGTCTGGCGATGGCGAAGTTCACGGGCTGATGGCCGTTCAGTCTTTACGTGCCGCGCATAATCGGCCCGGCGCAAGTGCCGGTGGGACATGAGAAAAACATCGCGTGGTGTTACGCTACGCGTGAATCCACATGTTCGCCGCGCGCACAAATTGGAATCTTCAGACGAATCGCTTCGCGCGTGCGTTGGAACGTCATCGCCGCTCCGGAAGGGCGCTGCTCGATCTGACGGCGTCCAATCCCACAACGTGCGGCTTTGAATATCCAGCAGAAGAAATTCTGAGCGCGGTGGCCGATCCGCGCGCACTGGAATATTCGCCCGAAAGCAAAGGCTTGCGCGGCGCGCGCGAAGCCGTTGCTAGCTACTATTCCGGCAGGCCTGGATTCGGAATTTGCGCCGGCGGCGTGGATCCCGAGCGCATCGTTCTCACCGCCGGAACCAGCGAAGCCTACAGCTACATTTTTCGTTTGCTCTGCGAGCCCGGCGACGAAATTCTTTTTCCTGCGCCCAGTTATCCACTGCTGGAATATCTGGCGGCGTTAAATGACGTGCGCCTCGTGCCGTATCCATTGTTTTACGATCACGGCTGGCAGATGGATTTGGGCGGGCTGCGATCGGCGCTGACTCCGCGTTCCCGCGCGGTGCTTGTCGTGCACCCGAACAATCCCACCGGATCATTCGTAATGCCTAAGGAAGCAACCGAACTGCACGCGATTTGCGCCGAACGCGAAATGGCAATTGTTTCCGACGAAGTGTTTCTCGATTACGCCGCAGAATCGAAACCGCATTCCACCTTTGTTTTTGACGGCCCTGCGCTCGCGTTTACGCTCAGCGGCCTATCCAAAATTTCCGCGTTGCCGCAGATGAAACTGGCGTGGCTCGTTGCAAGCGGGCCGCAAACGCTCGTCCAGCGCGCGACGGAACGCCTGGAAATTATCGCCGATACGTTTCTTTCTCCCGGCACGCCGGTGCAGCTCGCGTTGCCGCGGCTGCTCGGCATTCGCGAACACATGCAGCGCCAATTGCAAAGCAGAATCACGGCGAATCTCGCGCACTTGGATGCCGCGCTCGCGATGAACAAACTTATTTCGCGTCTCGATCGGCAGGGCGGCTGGTACGCGGTCTGGCGGGTTCCCGCCACCGGCTCCGACGAAGATCTCGCAGTTGCGCTGCTCGAAAAGCACTCAATGCTCGTCCATCCGGGCCGCTTCTTCGATTTCCGTCAGGACGGATTTCTGGTGCTCAGTCTGATCACACCCACAGCGGATTTTCACGAAGGCGTGCGGCGCTTGCTTGAGTTTTTTGGCCACACTTTGTAATACTCGCGCAGCCGCAAGGAGGAAAAATGGCCAAACAAACCGGCGCAAAGAAAGTATTCAAAGCGAAGGTGGAAGCCATTGGCCCCGGCGGCGCGTGGTCCATGATGCGCATCCCATTTGACGTGGAAAAGGAGTGGGGCAGCCGTGCGCGCGTTTCCGTGTGCGGTGCAATCAACGGATTTGCGTTTCGCACTTCGATATTTCCCGATGGCAAGGGCGGCCACACCATGATGGTGAACAAGGCCATGCAGAAAGAAGGCGGCGCGGTTCCCGGCAAGTCGGTGCGCGTCGAACTGGAGCACGACACTTCGCCGCGAACGATTTCGGTGCCGCCGGATTTAAAGAAGGCGCTCGCGAAAAATTCCAGGGGAGCCACTGTGTTTGAAACGTTTGCTCCATCGCATCGCAGGGCTTACGTAGACTGGATTATGCAGGCCAAGCGCGCCGAAACGCGCGTCACACGGATCGCACGCGCTGCGCAGATGATTGCCGCGGGCAAGAAGCGCATGTAGCTCGGTGAATTGAGTGCCCTGTTGCAGTAGGGGACGTCGTTCGATAAAGCGGAGGAGCGCATGAAGTCCAAACACCCGGCCACGCATAACGAATATCTTCGAGACAAAAATCTTGGGCTGCGAGAGGTCGCCAATCGTTTGCGCGCGCTCGTCAAGAAGGCGGTTCCGAAGGCGAAGGAATCCATAAATCCGTGGCACGTTCCAATTTTTGAATCGAACGGCCCCATCTGTTATTACATGGCGGGCAAGAATCACATCACGCTTGGATTCATTCGAGGTACCTCTCTTCCGGACCCCGAAGGATTGCTGGAAGGAACCGGGAAAAATCTTCGCCACGTGAAGATCAAGGCGACCGAGGACGTGGGCCGTCCTGGCCTTCCGCAATTGTTTAAATCTGCTGCCCAACTGAATGCAAAGGAACCGCAACAGGGAATGCGTCCGTATCGTAAGTGAACTACCTCGCCTAGGATTCGCTGAAGGCCGACGATTGCGCGCGGCGCTCCTTAACACTTCCTTAAGGTTCGCAAACCTAAGCTCGGTAATGACGATATGTAGAAAGTGAATCCGTGGCATGGAAAGGCAGACAATGAAACGTTCCATTACATTTGCAGTTTCAGCTCTTTCGAGCACTGTACTTTGCGCCTGCGTACTAACCGCTCGCGCGCAAGAACCCGCGCCGCTGAAACTGGTCCAGACCATCAAGCTTGGCGCGGAGATCAAAGGTCATTTCGATCACTTCGGAATTGACCTGAAAGGCCAGCGGTTATTTGTGACTGCCGAAGATGCCAAGGCAGTGCTGGTTTACGGACTGAACGACGGAAAATTGATTCACACCATTGGAAACATAAGCAGGCCGCATGCAGTGCTAATCCGCGACGATTTGAATCGCATTTACGTGACCGATGGCGGAACCGGCGATTTGAAAATTTTCGATGGCAGCACGTATAGTCTCATCAGCACGGTGAAACTCGAACTCGACGCTGACTCGATTGGCTACGACCCGCAAACCCACCTGCTTTACATTGATAACGGCGGCGGCGATGCGAAGCAGACATTCTCGCTCATCAGTATCGTGAATACGGACACAGGTGCAAAGGTTGGCGACATCAAAGTGGATGGCGATACGCTCGAAGCTCTCAGGCTCGAACGCTCCAGCTCGAAGATGTATGTGAACAACCGTGCAAAAAACCAGATCGAAGTAATCGACCGGGAAACGCGCACGATTCTTGCGTCCTGGAAGGTTGCAGGTGCAACGATGAATGTCGCCATGGCGCTGGACGAAGCCCATCATCGTCTGTTCGTCGGATGCCGCAGCGGTCACATCGTGGTTTTCAATACGGAAACAGGGAAACAGTTGGAAGCTCTGCCGACAGACAAAGGAGTGGACGACGTCGTTTTTGACGCAGCAAGCGGGCGAATTTACGCATCCTGCGACGGCGCAATAAATGTTTACCGCGAAACGGACGCCGACCACTATCAGTCGCTTGGGAAAATTGCCAGCGGACCGCTGGGAAGAACGTCCAGCCTCGCGCCGGAATTGCACCGATATTTTGTGGCCGTGCCGGCGCACGATGCCGTTCCCGCGGAAGTTCTGATCTACGAAGTGAATTGAAGGGGCGCGCCTGCTTCATTTTGTTTGATCTGGTCCGGGAGTTTGCGCGGCAACGTAACATCCCAACACTCTGACCTCATTTCCCAATTTGCGCAGTTCTTCGAGCGCGTTCTTCACCTTTGCGTCATCCATGGACGCTGCAAGATCCAGATAGAAGCGATACTCCCACGGATGCCCGGGAATTGGCCGGCTTTCGATTCGCAATAAATTAATCTGTCGCTTTGCGAAAGGTTCCAGCGCTGCTTGAAGGGAGCCGGGTTGGTGCGCCAGGCGCAGCACAAGAGAAAGTTTGTTCGCGCCACGCGGAATTTTCGCGTCGGACGATAGCAACAGAAACCGCGTAAAGTTTGCGCGATCGTCCTCAACGTGCTCGCGCAGGATTACGCCGCCATAAACATCCGCCGCGCGCAAGCCCGCGATGGCGGCGCGCGACGCGTCCGCCGCGCGAACAACATTGCTCACGCTGCCCGCCGTATCTTCGGCTACGACGCGCCGAATATGCGGGTGCGCGCCGAAGAATCGCTCGCACTGCGCCAAGGCCACGGGATGCGATTCGACCGAGCGCACATTTTCCCATTGCGCGCCCGGCGGGCCGATCAGATACATCGCAATCGGGATCACAACTTCGCCGACGATCACCAAATTGCTTCCAAGCAACAAATCGTAGGAGCGATGCACCGAGCCGGACAGAGCATTTTCGATCGGCGCGAGAATCAAATCCGCCGCGCCGTCAGTGATGGCGGCGAAAAGGGACTCAAATGTTGGCCGCGGCACCGGCGCAATGTGTTCACCAAGCAGGTTTATCGCAGCTTGCTCGCTGAACGCGTCGCGCTCGCCCTGAAATGCAACTCGAGGCGATCCGGCAGCGTTCATGGAGTCTCCATGGAATGCGAAGCGGACGTTCGCCGCAGCGCGGCCTGTTCTTCGGCGTGCCGCGATTCCGTCACGATGTCGCGAAAAAGCCGCGTGAGCGCTTCGGCGTCAAGCACGCCCGGATTATTTTCCAGAATGCGGCTCACAACCTCCTGCTCGCGCGCAGGATCGTAAAGCGCAAGTCCGGATTCGCGCCTCGTGCCGCCAATTTCAATCGCCAGTTGCGCGCGGACGCTCAGCAGGCGGAGAAGTTGGTCGTCCACCTGATCAATTCTCTCGCGGAATTCTTCAATGGTCATGGCTTGTATTCCTCGTTTCCTGAAATTTCATGGCCCCAAAAACAAAAAAGCCACTTTCCCTGTCAGGAAAGCGGCCGGTGGATGACTCCTTGTTGCGCTTAGCTTTCTATTTGCTTACCTCGCCGCGCACAAGCTCCGCCGACCCGCTTCCCCCGCAATAATTTGCGATGGAGCGGTACGTAAAAGCGAAGCTAAAGTAATGAAGCAAAGCGCGGTTCATGTCTGATTCCGTTTCCAAGAGTAACGGCAACCGCGGAGTTGGGCAAGTCTTTTCTGCGCAAATTTTTCTGATAACGAACATTTGAAATTTGCGCGCGCCGAATCTGACAGAAATTTCACACTTCGCCAAAAACCTATACAAAGACAACACGCGCGGTTCATCGAAACGTAATGTTCGCCGCATAACCTCCGCAGGCTCGCAGGTAACCACACGGACCTGAACCCAATCGCTTTGGAGGAAAAAATAGATGATTCGCAAAGTTTTAGCCCTCGGAATCGCGGCAATGACGCTGAATCCCGCCATTTTCGAGGCAATCCCGCAAGATGCTGGCGATTTTCAAACGCAGACTCCCATCAAACATGTCGTCGTGATTTTTCAGGAGAACGTTTCCTTCGACCACTACTTTGGCACTTATCCCAACGCCACCAATCCGGCGGGATCGCCTGCTTTCCATGCGGCCGAAAACACGCCAACCGTGAACGGGCTCACGCCAGAGCTTCTGACTCACAATCCCAATTCATTCAACGCACTTAACACCGGTGCCGTGAATCCATTCCGGTTGGATCGTTCGCAGGCGGCTACCACGGACCAGGATCACACTTACAAGGATGAACAACGAGCATTTGATTCCGGTTTGATGGACCTTTTCCCGTTCGCCGTCGGCACAGCGGCCGTGTCCCCATTTCCACCCGCTCTCGTCGCGGAAGGGAAAGGGATCGTGATGGGCTACTATGACGGAAACACCGTCACGGCGCTTTGGAACTACGCCCAGCACTTCGCACTGAATGACAATTCTTTTGACACGACATTTGGCCCGTCAACACCGGGCGCGCTCAATGTGATTTCCGGCCAGACGAATGGCCTTACCCAGCACAGCGCAGCGGCAGATTCGTTTGCAACCACGAATGGCGGCAATGGGACGCTTTCCGTCATCGACGACTCCGATCCGTTCGGCGATGTTTGCTCATCCACGGCGGTTGTGCAGATGGGTGGGCAGAATGTTGGAGATCTTCTAAGCACGGAAGGCGTTTCCTGGGGATTCTTCAGCGGCGGATTCGATCTCACCATCACGAACCCAAACGGCACCGCCGGATGCAAGCGCAGCACCACTTCAGCCATTACGAATGTAAAGAAGGGTGACTACATCGCGCACCATCAGCCGTTTCAATACTATGCTTCGACGGCCAATCCAAACCACACGCGGCCTTCGTCAATATCCATGATCGGCCGCAACGGTGACGCCGCCAACCACCAATACGACATTCACGATTTCTTCGATGCCATATCGGCGGGAAATTTTCCGGCGGTCAGCTATCTGAAAGCGCCCGGTTTTCAGGACGGACACGCCGGCTACAGCGATCCGCTGGACGAACAGAATTTCATCGTCAATACGATTAACTTCCTTCAACAGCAGAAAGAATGGGATAGCACGGCGGTGATTATTGCGTGGGACGATTCAGACGGCTGGTACGATCACCAGATGGGCCCCATCGTGAACCAATCCACCAGCCCCGTGGACGCGTTGACAAGCGTTGGCGCTTGCGGGAACGGTGCGGACGCATTGCCCGGCCCGAACGGTAATCCTCACGCGCAAGGCCGCTGCGGCTACGGCCCGCGCATGCCCCTGTTTGTGATTTCACCGTTTGCGAAACACAACTTCGTGGATCACACAACGACGGATCTATCTTCCATCGTGCGGTTCATCGAAGATAACTGGCTCGACGGCGAGCGCATCACCGGCTCATTCGATGCACTCGCGGGAACACTGACTAACATGTTCGACTTCGATCGGGACCGTGACGGCCGTGGGGATCGCGACGACAACAAGCTTATTCTGAACCCTACGACCGGTCAGCCAGTGGGTGGTGACAATTACTAATTAGCATGCACGAAGTTCACAGCGAACTGATGCCATAGATACGGCGGGCGCGGGCCAATTATCGAGCCATCGTCCGCCGTCTCGTTTTGATGATATCCAGTCTGATTTCAAGCGTTCGTCACACTCAGCACATTGCCGTCAGGGTCCTTAAGCCACGCCACGCGCACCGTTCCACATGGCGCGGTCCAAATGCCGAGCTCGTCCTGCTTGAAGCCTTGATAGATATTGAAGGTCACGCCTTTTTCGCGCAGAGCCTTTATGGTCGCTACCACGTCCGGCACGTTGAATCCGAGTATGGTATGTTCGTGCGGAATGAAATCGGCCACGACAGAGACGCGCAAAGTGACGCCGCCAATATTGAAAACCGAGGCAAAGTTGTCCTCATAAGCGAGTTCAAGCCCAAGCGTGTCGCGATAGAACGCCGTGGCGCGTGCGCGGTTCCTCGTGCAAATTACAATAGCTGGCTTTGCATTGTTCAGAATACCCATTGGTTCATCCTCTCTTCTAAGCCGGTTTCATTTTGTATGGTATCTGCTCCGCGGCAGGCCTCACGCGGTTGTCAACGCTGGCTAACTTTCAAAATGCTTCGCTCCCAATTTTCCAGGTCGAAACGGGCTACTTCCCGAGTGGAGGCAACGAATTAATATCAGGCTCCGCCCAATCCGTCCGCGCCGCCGGCGAGTCGAGAACTTCCTTCGAGTAATACCGTGCGAGAACATTCGCATCCAGCAGATCCGGATGCGCTGCGATCAACTCCACGAATGTCGCCGCATCCGGAGATTTGCGTTGCGCTGCAGCGATCAGCCGGATCCACGCGCACGTTTGTGTATAATGAAATTTCTGCGGGCTTCCGTTATGAGTTGCGAATCGGCGAATCCCGGCCAGCACGCGTTCCGTCGCAGGCTGTTCGCCAAATTGACGAACATAGATCCACGTAAGCCGCACATGATCCGCGTGATGGAATGATTCGCCCGCAAGTTCGCAACTCTCAAACGCGCGGACGAATTCATCGTCGCCGAGATGCAGGGTTCCGGATCGGATATTGTTATCGCGCATCGTTTACTCCAATTCCCCTAATTGAACTTTTCGGCGTCGCAAATAAAAAAGCCTCAATCCGGAATACGAGATCGAGGCCGAAAACAATCTTGCCACAAAAACAAGAAGGGCCGTGCACTTGAGTGCAGCGGCCCTTCTCGCAAGGAAATAATCCTGGCAGCGACCTACGTTCCCACACAGTTACCCGTGCAGTATCATCG
>ODAK010001588.1_pt1 | contig 24529 bp, 26 predicted proteins | sample 1539591 | NCBI WGS metagenome assembly ODAK01 (sample SAMEA3539303, study PRJEB22396) | soil metagenome | biome: tundra; feature: field; material: soil | place: USA | collected 2010-05 | depth 0.15 m | reverse complement strand
CCCCTTGGTGCGATCGGCCATCGTCACATACTAGCAGATCACGTGACATCATCCACAACGACGCCCAGTACGTGACGTCATACGGCTGGCCGTCCCCGCGGCACTCGGTCAGTTCGCGCTCTGACCAGTGCGCCCGGCGATCGTGAGCCCGGTTTGATCCGCACCGCCGGCGCGGGAGCGCCCACGCGCGGTCGCACGCCGCCGAGGCGGGGGTCGAAAATGCCGAGTTCGTCAAGGGCTACCTTGAAGCGATCCCGCTGCGCGACGCGACCGTCGATGTCGTCATCTCGAACTGCGTGCTGAGCCTCTGCGCCGACAAGGCCGAGGTCATCCGCGAGGCTGCCCGGGTGCTGCGTCCGGGTGGCCGCTTCGCCATCTCCGACGTGATCGCCGACCCCGACATGGACGAGGCCACCAGGGCCGACATGGCAGCATGGACCGGCTGTGTCGCCGGTGCGCTGAGCGAGGCCGAGTTTCGCGACGCGCTTCGCGGCGCGGGCCTCGCGGAGATCGAGATCCGCCCGACTCACCGCGTGCACCAGCACGCGACCGCGGCGATCATCCGCGCCCGCAAGCCGGATGCATCAGCCTGCTGCGACGCCGACACGCTGGCCGACTGCTGCGAGCCCACGGCGAAGGACGACGGCTGCCAGCCCGAGATCGACGGCGAAGCGCCGTCGAGTTGCGGCTGCACGGACTGACTCGAGGTGTCCGAGCTACTGCAATGGAGCGCCGCGATCGTCGTGCTCGCCGCCTTCGCGCTGTCGCAGCGCGGGATTTGGCGGGTCACCTCATACCCCTACCTGTCGCTGAACTTCGTCGGCGGGGCCGGCCTCTCCGCGGCGGCAGCCCTCAGCCACCAGTGGGGCTTCGTGTTGCTGGAAGGCGTCTGGGCCCTCGTCGCCGGGTGGGGCCTGTCCACTCGCCTACGCGGCGTAGCGCCTCGCGTCCCGGCCGCCTGACAACCGCCGCGGCCGTGGCGGCGCCGGGCCGCGGCGACCGCACGCGACGATCAGGCGCTGCCCGGTAGGCGCGCGAGCTCGCCCTCGACGAACCGCACGCCGGCGCGCGCGGTCTCCAGCCGAAAGGCACGGACGGTGACCTCGGACGCGCTGTCGGCTGCGATCTGGGCCTCGAGTGCCGCAACGGTCTCGGCCAGGATCGCCTGCTGCGCCTGCAGCAGGGGCTCGCGATCGAGTCCCGCGCGCTGCGCGAAGAGCAGCTTCAACAGCAGGGCCGAGCGCAGGTCGCGGACGTGGCCGACGGGTTCGCCGAGCCATCGTTCAACGGCGCGGCGGCCAGCCGGGGTCAGACGAAGAAGCGTGCGAGGCGATCCGCGCGTGCCCTGCTCGACGCCGGCCCGTTCAGCCAGGCCGGCCTCGATGAGCAGCTCGACGGTTCGATACACCAGGGCGCGCCGGATCGACCAGACCCGTCCGATCTCGCCCTCCGGCGCCAGAGCCCGCACGAGCGCCCAGCCGTGCGTGTCTCCCTCGTGCAGCAACGCGAGCACGGCCCAGCCGCCGAGCGAGGGCTGCTGTTGCGGCGGCTCCATCTGCCGACGCTACCGTGATCGCGGCGCCAGCGTCAGATCCTGAGCCGGTGCGCAACAACGCGCCGGCGCCGGATGGCGCAGAGTGCATATGCAGTGCTTGGTCATGTCGTGACTAACTTGTGTATTGTGGCGCCGATGGACACGCTGACGAGGTCGCAACTGTTCTCCTCGGGTCTGCGTGGCGGCGCCGCGTTGCTCGCCACCGGCTCGGTGCTCGGCGCCCTCGCCGACACTGCCGGCGCCACTCCCCCCGCCGCCGCGCTCGGCGTGCTGGGGGCGGGCGACCTCGCCTACACGCGGCTGCTGATCGCCGTCGAGCTGTTGACGATCGACTTCTACACCCACGCGATCGGGTCCAAGCACCTGCGCCTGGGCACGCTCGCCGACGCCAACGTGGCGCTGATCAACGAGACCGAGCACTACACCTATCTCGCCGGCGCGATCACCGGCGCCGGGGGCACGCCGCTGAGCGCCGCCGACATCAGCTTCTCCTATCCGGCGGGGTCCTTCTTCACCGCCGGCTCGGTGACGGGACTGGCGGTGCTGCTCGAGCTGCTCTCGCTCGGGGCCTACCTCGGCGCGGCGGGAAACCTCACCTCGCCCGTGTTACAGACGGCGGTAGCCCAGATCACGGCGAACGAGGCCCAGCACCTGAGCGCATTCTCCAACCACTCCGGGGACCCGGCCTTCCACGAGGCCTTTCCCGACGTGCTGACCATCGCGGAGGCTTCAGATGCACTCGATGCGTACACGAGCTAGCCGGCACCGCAGGAGCCGCGGCGGCCGACAGCGCCTCGCGCTGGCAGGGACGCTGACCGCGCTGATCGTCCTCGGCGGCGGCCTCGCCTCGACGATCCCGGCCGGCGCGAGCGTCACCGGCATCACCGTGTACGCGGCCTCGTCGCTGACCAATGTGTTCCCGGCGATCGATCCGGGCCCCAAGTACTCCTTCGCGGGCTCGAACACCCTCTCCGCCCAGATCCAGCTCGGCGCGCCGGCCGATGTGTTCGCGTCGGCGAACACATCGATCCCCGCAGCGCTCTTCGCCAAGGGCCTGGTCGAGCAGCCGGTCGACTTCACGCGCAACACGCTCGTGATCGTCGTGCCGAAGGCCAACCCGGCCGGGATCAACTCGATCTACGACCTGACCAATCCCGGGGTGACGATCGACATCGCCAACTCCGCGGTTCCGGTCGGCTCCTACACGCTCCAGGTCCTCGGCCAGATGAACCTCACCAAGGCGGTCCTGGCGCATGTCGTCAGCGAGGAAACCGACGTGCGCGACGTGCTCTCGAAGGTCGCCCTCGGCCAGGTCGACGCCGGCTTCGTGTACTCGACCGACGCGCAGACGGTTCCCGGCCAGGTCACCGTGATCAAGGTGCCGGCCTGGGCCCAGCCGAAGGTTACCTATGCGATGGCGGTCGTCACGCACAGCCCCAACCAGGCCGCAGCCCAGTCGTTTATCCAGGAGGTTCTCAGCAAGGCCGGCCAGGCAAAGCTGCGGTCGTTCGGCTTCCTGCCGCTCGTCAAGGCGAAGGAGCAGATCGCGACCAAGCCGCCGGGCAAGAAGAAGTCAGCGAAGCACACCCTGATGATCGGCAGGTAGGCTGCGCCGGTGCGCCGGCTGCTGGTCACGCTCGCGTTCTTCGCCGCGTGCGTCGTTGCGCTGAGCTTTCTGCTGCTGCCACTCGTGGCGCTGTTCACCCACGTCCCTCCGGGGACCCTCCTGGACCAGCTCTCCAATCCGGTGGTCGGTGACGCGCTCGTCGTGAGCGCGAAGACAAGCGCGGTCGCCCAGGCGCTGATCATCCTCTTCGGCACCCCGACCGCGTACCTGTTGGCCACGCGACGGTTCCCCGGGCGCACCCTGCTCGTCACGGTCGTGGAGTTGCCGATCGTGCTTCCGCCGGCGGCCGCAGGGATCGGCCTGATCGTCGCGTTCGGTCGCGTGGGCCTGCTCGGCGGCACGTTCTCGGCGCTCGGAATCGACGTCGCCTTCAACCAGGCGGCGGTCGTGCTGGCGATCGCCTTCGTCGCCGGTCCGTTCTACGTGCGCCAGGCGATCGCGGCGTTCGAGGCGGTCGACGGACATCTCGTGATGGCCTCGCGCACGCTCGGCGCCGGACCCGTGCGGACGTTCTTTCGCGTCGTCCTGCCGCTCGCCAGCGGCGGACTCGCCGCCGGCGTCGCGTTCGCGCTGGCCCGCGGGCTCGGCGAGTTCGGTGCGACGATCGTGTTCGCCGGGAGCCTGCAGGGGCGGACCCAGACCCTGCCGCTTGCGATCTACTATGAGTTTGCCGTCAACCTGAACGTCGCGCTCGCGATCGCGGCGCTGCTCGTGATCATCGCGGCGGCGATCCTGCTGTCGCTCAAACTGGGCTCCATGTGGCAGTCCTCTCGCTTGGGTTCGCGCTACCGCTACGCCATTACCGCCTCGAGCTAGAGCTCGCGGTCGACGGCGTCGTCGCGCTGGTCGGCCCGTCTGGCGCCGGCAAGTCGACCGTGCTCGCGGTGATCGCGGGCCTCGCGCGACCGGCGAGCGGCCGGGTGGCCCTCGACGACGAGGTCTGGCTGGACTCGGCGCAGCGCGTGTTCCTCCCGCCGGACCGGCGCCGGGTCGGCCTCGTCTTTCAGGAGTACGCGCTGTTCCCGCACATGACCGTCCGCCAGAACGTCGCCTACGGCGGTCGCCAGCGGGTCGATGAGCTGCTGGAGCGTTTTGGGATCGCGAAGCTTGCCTCCGCGCGACCCGAGCAGCTCTCAGGCGGGGAACGCCAGCGCGTCGCGCTGGCCCGGGCGCTGGCGCGTGACCCCGGTGTGCTGCTGCTCGACGAGCCGCTCTCCTCACTCGACGCTCACACCAAGGCGGCGGTGCGCGCCGAGCTGGCGCAGTTGCTCCCGGCCTTTGGACTGCCCACGCTGATCGTCACCCACGACTACGAGGACGCCGTCGCCGTCGCCCAGCGGATCGGCGTGATCGTCGACGGCCGGCTGCGTCAGCTCGGCACTCCCGAGGAGCTCCTGGCCGAGCCGGCCGACGCATTCGTCGCCTCGTTCATCGGCGCGAACCTGCTGCACGGACGGGCCACCAGGCGGTCGACCCAGCTGACCGAGGTGCTGCTCGAGACCGGCGAGCTGATCTACTCGACAGACGAGCGCGACGGTGAGGTCGACGTCGTGATCTACCCCTGGGACATCACGGTGACGACCGGTGACGGCCCGGCCAGCGGCGAGCCGAATGTCATCCGCGGCGTGGTCGGCTCGCTGATGCACATCGGCGGTCGCGTGCGGGTCGCCATCGGCCCGCTCACAGCCGAGCTGACGCGAGCCGCGGCCGCGGAGCTGACGCTGTCGGCAGGGGCGTCGGTGCAGGCGAGCTTCCGGCCCGACGTCACGCGACTGGTCAGCCGGCGCTGACCGCCGGCCCCGGCCCGCCGCCGCCGGCGACATCGCTGTGGCGACACTACGGCGCTGCGAGGTCGCCGGCCACGGCGCGCTGAGCCTCAGCGCGGGCGGCATCCTCCGCGCGCTCGGTCGGGGCGGGCTGCAGGTCGGACATCCGATTGAGCGTCGCGAGCCCCGGGAACAGCTGCGTCCACGCGAGCGCGATCGCGATCGTCAGCGAGCCGCCGAGCACGACCGCCGGGACGGCGCCGAGCAGCGCCGCGGCGGCACCCGACTCGAACGCGCCAAGCTGGTTGGACGCCCCGACGAACACCGCCTCGACGGCGCCGACGCGGCCGCGCACGTGATCGGGTGTGATGAACGTCGCGGTTGTGGTGCGAATGTTCACGCTGATCATGTCCGCCGCCCCGCTGATCACCAGGGCGACGAGTGACAGGGCCATCCAGTGGGACAGCCCAAAGACGATCATGCTGGCGCCAAACACGCTGACCACGACGATCAGCGTCGGGCCGGCGGCCGTCGGCAGCGGGCGCCGTACGAGCATCACGCCCGCAACGACCGCGCCGGCGGCCGGCGCACTGCGCAGGATGCCCAGGCCGACCGGTCCCGTGTGGAGGATCGACTGGGCGAACACCGGCAGCAGCGCGACCGCGCCGCCGAAGAGCACCGCGAAGAGGTCAAGCAGAATCGCACCGAGCAGGATCGGCGTGGCGCGAATGAAGTGGATTCCGCCGAGCAATGCCTGAAGCTGGGTCGTCGACTGCGGAGGGGCCTGGGCGGTGGACTGCAGCCGGATCGCGAGGACCGCTGCGGTCGCAACGACAAACAGCGCGAGCGCGACGCCGTAGGCCACCTCGGGAGCGACGGCGAACAGCAGGCCGCCGAGCGCGGGCCCGGTCACCATCGCCGTCTGTGTCGCCACCGACCGCAGCGCCAGCGCGCTCGGCAAGAGCTCGCGGCTCACCAGCGCCGGTGGCATCGCGCGCGTCGCCGGGAAGGACAGCGCGGTGGCGACTCCGGTGGCGGTCGCCAACGCGAGAAACGGCCAGAGAGCGTGCGCCCCCGACGCGCTGACCAGGATCAGCACGGCGGCGATCGCGGTCAGCAGGACGGTCGAGAGTCCCAGCACGAGGCGTCGCGAGACGCGATCGGCGAGCGCTCCGCCCGGCAGCGCGAGGACGAAGACGGGCCCGAACTCGAGCAGTCCGATCAGGCCGAGGTCGAACGCCCGGTGGTGGATCTCATAGACCTGCCAGCCGATCGCGACCGCGATCATCTGGCTCGCGAGGTTCATCGAGAGCACCACGACCACAAACAGCGCAAAGTCGCGACTGTGCATGGCTCGCGGGAGTCGGCGGGTCCCGCCGGTCACGCCGAGCATCAGCCCATTCTCGCAAGCGCCGCGGGGGGCATTACCGCGCGAGCGCGCCGACGCCGCCGGACGCGCCGGTCAGCCCGCGCAACCGTCGGCGCCGAGGCCGGGAAGGAAACGCGGCAGCCGGAGTCTTCAGATCGACAACCTCTGCACAACAACACCGACGGGAGACCTCTCCAGTGTCCAAGCAAACCCTGCTCACAGTGGCCGGCGGCCTGCTTGCCGCCGCCGCACTCGTGGGATCAAGCGGCGCCGCCGCGGCCGCCCCGGCCGCGCGCGCGAGCTCGACAGCCAGCGCCTTCGTCGCGTCGTTGCACACGACCAGCACGATCGGCTCCACGGTGCCGGCGAATGGCGACGTGAACCCCTACGGGCTCGTCGTCGTACCGACCAGCGTCGGCTCGCTGACCGCCGGCGACTTCCTCGTCGCCAACTTCAACGCGAAGTCAAACAACCAGGGCACCGGGACGACGATCGTCGAGCTGACACCGGCAGGCAAGCTGTCGCTGTTTGCGAGCATCGACGCCAAGAAGCTCCCCGGCGCGTGCCCCGGCGGCGTCGGACTGACCACGGCGCTGAGCATCCTGCCCGGCGGCTACGTCGTCGTCGGCAGCCTGCCGACGACCAACGGCCAGTCGGCGACGGCGCAGCTCGGCTGCCTGATCGTGCTCGACAGCCACGGTCACGCGGTCGAGACGATCGCCGGCAACAACATCGCCGGGCCGTGGGACATGACCTCGGTGACGCAGGGATCGACCACGACACTGTTCGTCAGCAACGTGCTGACCGGCGGAGCAAAGGCCGGTCTGAAGACGATCAACAACTCGACCGTGCTGCGGATCCGCCTCGCTTCGAGCGCCGGCCACGCGCCCAAGGTCCTGGCGCAGCAGGTCGTCGCCGACGGAATCCCGTGGCGTGACGACAAGACGGCGCTCGCGATCGGACCCACGGGCGTCGGGCTCGGCCAGAACGGGACGCTCTACGTCGCCGACACGCTCGCCAGCCGGATCATCGCGATCCCCAACGCGATGACGCGCAGCACGCCGCTGGTCGACAAGGGCATCACGCTGTCCTCCGGCCAGCACCTCAACCAGCCGCTCGGGCTCATCCTGGCACCGAACGGAGACATCCTGACGACCAATGCGGGCGACGGGAACATCGTCGAGACGACACCCGCCGGACACCAGATCGCGACCGTGGCCGGTGACGCGAAGGCCGGTGCGGGCTCGCTGTTCGGGCTTGCGATCGCGCCGGGCGGCAAGGGCATCGTGTACGTCGACGACGCGCAGAACACCCTGCGCCTGCTTCACTGACGCAGCAGCGATCGCACCGCACGCGCGCACGGCCGATGGTTGGCCGTGCGCGCGTTGTCGCCTGCGGTGCGCCACGCGAAGTTCGGTTCCGCCACCAGCGGCGGGCGGCTCAGGCGAGTACGTCGGCGCGGATCAGCGAGGCAGCTTCGACGGCGGCGGCGCGCGAGTGCACGCCGAGCTTCTTGAGCACGTTCTTCACGTGACTGTTGACTGTTTCCGGTGACAGGTACAGCGAGTCGGCGATGTCGCGGGTGCTGGCTCCGCCGCAGATCAGGTCGAGAATCTCCCACTCGCGGTTGGTCAGCGCGCTCTTGACGGGCCGCGTCCCGGTTCCGTCGGCGGGCGTGCGGCGAAGCCGTTCGACCAGCACGCCGGTCAGTTCGGGGGAGATGATCGCGTGGCCGGCGGCGACAACCGCCAGCACGCCCTTGATCGAGTCCATCTCCGCGGTCTTGACGGCGAATCCACTCGCGCCCGCGCGCACGGCCCGCGTCTCGAGGTCGAGGTCGGAAGCGGTCGCCAGCATCACGACGCGCGTCTCGGGGCTGGTGCGGACGATCTGGTCACACGCCTCGATCGCGTCGAGACCGGGCAGGCCGGTCGCGAGCAGGACGATGTCCGGGCGATAGTGACGTGCGAGCTCGACCACCTCGACACCGTCGGCCGCCTGGCCGATGACGGCGAAGCCACCGTCGGAGCGCAGCGAGTCGGTGAGCGCGCGGCGGGCGAGTTGATCGCCATCCGCCACCAGCACTCGCGGCCGGTCACCCGGTGTGCGAGCGTCATGTGCGAGCTCCGAATCTTCACGAGTTACGGTCAAAGGGGCGGGCTCGAGTTCGCAGTCAAGGTAGGTCATGGGGGCCATTGTGGAGACCCTGGCCATTTGGGTCAAGGGGGTGAGTGAAAGGTTGGACGTCTGTACTAGCCGTTCGTAAGTCCCGGCGTTTTACCCCAAATCGGCCCTGATTGCGCAGTCTGGACGCCGGAATCCCACACAAAATAGGCCCTTCACGGAAACGCGAGCGCCACACCCGCCGTCAGGGGTGTGAGAGGCCTTTGGCCATTTGTACTAACCCGGCGAGCGGCGAAAAGGACCCCATTTGAAAATGCCATTCACTGCCGGACCTCGCGTGTGTACGATCCGCAGGACCCCATGGAAGGTATGAGCTGTGCTTGAAGTAACCAACTCCCGCGTTTCATCTGATCAAGTCGGCAACCTCGCGAGCGAGGTGCTCACCGATCTCTACACGGTCGTCTGCGGCCATCGGCCCACGGCCGTGCGCGCGTATCACGAGGACGACGCGCTGCTGCTGATGCTCCGCTTCGAGCCCGACGCGATCGGCGACGGTCCGGCCGAGATCCCCGACGCGCTGCTGGACACGGCGTTCGCGGCGATGCCCGGCATGATCGCGTCGGCGATCGAGGCACGGACCGGTCGCTGGCTGCTCCCCGGCAGCCTGTCGGTGTGCGTCGATCGCGGACTCGCGGTGTTCGCCTTCAGCGCGATGGACCAGGACATCGACGAGCGCTCCGGCGAGGATCTGTTCCGCATCGACTCCGCCGGCGCCCCGCCGAGCAGTCGCCCCGCGCTGCGCCTCGCAAGCTGACCTGGCCGCAGGCAGTGCCCGCGCCGAGCGGCCCAGGGCCCCTGGCCCGGGCCCGCCGCGCTTCGCACTCGACGCGTGCCCGGCGGCCGCGCCTCCTCGACTCACCGCCGCCCGCAGCAGCGGGCTGCCGCGTTGATCTAGCCGTTCGTACGAACGCTTCGGTTGGACATTGACCTCCCGCGCGAGCGGTGGCGATGATCCGTGCTGCGCGCCGGTGGGCCGTCCGCCACCGGCCGCGCACCGAGCTCAACTCGACAACAGGAACAGGCGGATGAACGGCGAGCCAGTCAGTCGCGGCAAGATGGTCCCGGAGCGTATCCGCGTGATCGTTGCCCACGCCGATCCCCCCACTCGCCGGGCGGTGCGCGACGTGCTGAGCGACGTCTCCGACTTCGTGGTCGTCGCCGACGCCGAGGACGGCGTCACGGCCGTCGAGCTCGCCCTGTTCTATCGCCCCGAGATCGTGCTGCTGGACGTGACGATGCCCCGGCGGGACGGGATCGCCGCCGCCGCGCTGATCGTGGCCGGCGCGCCGTCGGTCAGCGTCGTGATGTTCTCCGACCGCGACGATTCCGCGACCGCCATGGCGGCGCTGCGCGCCGGTGCCTGCGGATTCCTCTCGGCGGTGCTCGACCTGCGCACGCTCGCCGAGTCCCTGCGCTCCGTCATGGCCGGCGGCGCGGCCGTGTCGGCAAGCCTTGCGCGACACCTCGTGGACCTGGTCCGCGAGACTCCCGAGACCGGCGTGGGGCTGCGACCGGTCAGGAGCTCGCTGACCAGGCGCGAATGGGAGGTCCTCGACATGATCTGCGCCGGCATGTCGACCCGCGAGATCTCCGGCGCGCTGTTCGTGGCCGAGGACACCGTCTACGGCCACGTCAAGCACATGATGCGCAAGCTCGGCGTCAGGTCGCGCGCCGAGGCGGTCAGCGTGGCGGGGGTGCTGCGCCAGATCACCGACGGGGCCGACGGGGCCTGATCGCGCCCCGGACGCACGGCGAGCCGGACCGAGGTCCGGCTCGCTGACCCCCCCGGGTCGTGACGGTACGAGCGGTCGGCTACGGCGCCGGGTAGCTGGTGGCGCGGTGGCCGGGAAGCATCAACGCGATCGTCTTCGGCGCGAAGATCGTCGCCGCGTAGACGTTGCTGCGCACGACGACGGTCCGCGTGACGCCGTGCGCGGCCGTGATCGTCACCGTCGACACGCCGTCCGGCACCAAGCCGACGATGAATTGGCTGCTGATGCGCGGCGGCGCCGTGGGCCGCGCCCCGTGCAGCGCGCCGGTGGGGCGCAGGCCGACGATCAGGGCGCCGCCGATCGCCTGCTGCGTGGTCCGGCATTGCCAGTACACGAAGCCGCTGCTGAACAGCATCCGCAGGCACACGTTGCCGTTTGCCGGTACGACCGAGAGACGACGGGGCGCCAGCGCTCCGGCCGCCACCGCGACGGATCGTGCGAGCGACGGATTCGCGCCGAGCGGGCCGGCGCCGGCCTGGAGTGCCGCGAAGGCGTCACCCGGGCGCCGGGGGCGCCGCAGAATCCCAAACGCCGCCGATTCGGCTGGCGAGATCGCGTGGATCTCCGGCCGCGTCGCGGCGATCGAGCGGGTGGCCGGGGGCGTCGACGGCCCCGAGCCCGAGATCAGCGTGCCAACGCCGGCGGCGACTGCAGCCGAGACCACGAGCACCACAACCGCACGGAGCGCCAGCGAAGAACGCGACAGCCCCGCAGACTCAGCTCGGGCGAGCGGAACCGGCGGGGCCGAGGAGGCGCCCGGTGCTACGGGCACCCTTGGTTGTACACCTCGGTGCCGTTCATGTAGAGCCAGTACGCCGAGGCGTTGTAGATCAGGCCTCGCAATGACTGCCAGCCCGGGTAGCACTCCTCGGTCTGGCCGCCGCCGCAGGCCCAACCGGGCGGCACGCCGTTGCCGGAGCTGTTGACGGCGATTTCGCAGACCCATGAGCCGCTGCCCGTGTCGTCATAGACCAGGTCGGCCGTGAGGTTGTGCGCCGGACCCTCGCACTCGCCGCCGCTCGGCTGCCAGCCGATGCAGTAGTTGGTCCAGGTTGCCGACGCGTGCTGGCTCGCGAAGAGGAACCCGACCATCGCACCGGCGAGGGCGACCGCGAGCAGCAGCGTGCGCGCGCTGCGCAGATGTCCAATGCGATGGCTCAATGTCCCCTGCCGGTATCGCCTGCAAGATGTGCTGCGACACCAACCTAGAGAGGGCCGGAGAAGGCGTCCAACACAGATCGACTATCGAATCTCCGTCGATCCGTATGGGTTCGGCCCCAATCCTGGGAGTCCTGCGTACTTCGGTCACCGCACCGTCGACTCCGCCCCCATCGGGGTCAGGCGGGACGCCTGTGGCGCGCCGCTTTCGCCAGCGGATCCGCCGCCCCCGGCGCCCCCCGTCGCCGCGGGTGTCAGCTGCCGCCGGAGAACGTCACCGTCGGACTGGCGGTGGGGCCCGCCGAGAGCGTCGCGTCGAAGAAGTTGTTCTGGACCGGCGCTGACACGGCGCCGCCGCCGGCGGCCGTGATCGTCACCGCCGAGACACCGTCCGGTGCGAGGCCGAAGACCTGGCCGAACGCGACGTTGCGCGCCGTCCCGGCGCGAACCTGGGCGAGCGAGTAGCAGTTGACGGCGAAGGCGCCGGACTGCGCCGCATACAGGCACAGCGCGTCGGGGATCGCCACAGGCGACATCAGGCTCGCGCGACGTTCGGCGACCGGCACGAGCACGAAGCCGCTGGCGCCGGTGCCGCCGGCCAGCACCCGGATGTAGCTCGTCCGCACGCCGCTCGAGGAGGCGTTGATCGCCCGCAGGGCGCCGGTCGCCAGCGCTCCGCTGCGGTCCGCGGGGCTCTGCTCGCGCCGCAGCACGCCCAGGGCGGCGAGCTGATCCGGCGGCGGTGCGGTGGCGCTGATCGTCGGGGGAGCCTCGCCGAAGCGCGAATCGCCGAGCACCGGCGTCCACAGCGCCAGCGCCGCCACGGCCGTACCGGCGAAGGCGGTCAGCGAGAGCCCGACGATGATCGGACGGCTGAGCCGCGGGATCAGCGCGCGGGGCACGCGCAGCCCCCACGGGCGCCGCTCCGGGGCGCCGGCCAGCCCCCGCCGCGCGCTTGCCAGATCGGCGGCGGCGCGCGTCAGCTGGATGCCGAAGCGGTCGCGGAAGTCGCTGCGGCCAAGGACGCGGGCGAGCGGCCGGTTCGCCGGCGGGAAGCCGAGCCGAGGTATGCGCAGCGCCCACTCGCGGCGCGCCGGCGCGGCGAGCGGGCGCCGCGCGGCTGCCAAATCGGCGGCGGCGTTCGTCAGCTGGATGCCGAAGCGCACCCGAAAGTCGGCGGCGCCCGCGGCGACGAGCGCCGCCGACGCGGCGGTGAGCTGGACACCGAAGCGGTCGCGGAAGTCGCTCATTTGTTGCTGTTCACCCGCGCTCGAAGGGTGCTGAGGGCACGGCTCACGCGCTTGCGCACGACCGCCTCCGAGCAATCGAGATCGCGTGCGATCTCGTCGTATTCGCGCTCGTCGATGACGCGCGCGCGAAGCGCCTGAAGCTGGTCGGGCGGCAGCAGGTCGGCGAGCTGGTTGACGAGGTCGCTCTCGCTCAGCTCGTCGACGAGCGCGAGGTCGCTGTCGTCCAGCACCAGCGGTTCGAGACCCAGCTTCTCGCGCGCGGCGGCTTCGACCCTGCCGCGGCGGTAGCTCTCAAACAGCTTGTTGCGGGCGATGCCGAGCAGCCAGGCCACCGGAACCTCGAGTTGCTCGGGCTCGGTGTCGGCGTGCAGGGCGAGCAGCGCGGCGGCAAAGGTCTCGGCCATCAGGTCGGCGGCGACCTCCGGGCTCGAGGTGCGGCGACGCAGGAACGCGAGCACGACGTCGACGTGGCGCTCGTAGAACACCGTGAAGGCCTCGGGCTCGGTGGTCAGGGCGAGCGCCAGCAGCTCCTGGTCGGTACGCCGGTCGTGCCGTGGCCTAGCCATCCTCGAAGTGCGCGCCGGGCTGCCGGGCTGCCTGCGCGCCTCGTTCGCGCGCAGCGCGGCGGCCACGAGCCGCCAGAGCGACGGCAGCCCGAACGCCGGGCGCTCGATCGCGAGACCGCCGCCCGCACCCGCAGGCGCCGGTTGAAAGGCCCTCATCCGACCGCCAGGTAGCCGTCGCTGCAGACATCCAACGCAGTCTGAACGAAGCTACGGACCGCAGCAACAGCGCCGCTACGCCGCCAGACGATCGCTACGACGCTCGGCGGAGCGTCGAGCAGCGGGATGTGCACAAAGCCCGCGTTGCGCAGCGAATCCGCCAGCGACTCGGGCATCACGCCGACGCCGTGTCCGGCGGCGACGCGGATGATCAGCTCCTCGATGCTCGCCGCGGCCGGCGCCGAGGCGCGGGCGGCGTCGGTCAGCCGGGGAGCGACGGCCAGATCGGTGTTCCAGCCGCCGTAGGTGCCGCGCGGCAGCACGAGCGGCTCGCCACGCAGGTCGGCCAGCGTCAGGGTCTCGCGGCGCGCGAGCGGGTGATCGGCGCCGAGCACCGCGACGCGGCGCTCCTCGAAGATGATCTGGCTCTCGAGCGACGGGTCGCCGACCGGCAGCCGCACGACGGCGACGTCGACGGTGCCGTCGCCGAGCTCGCCGGCGCCCTCGCCCCAGGACAGCGAGGTGAGATCGAGCTCGATCTGCGGCTGGGTCTCGCCGAACTCGCGCACGAAGCGGGTCGTCGCGACCACGGTCGTCGCGTCGAACCCGACGCGCAGCCGGCTCTGCTCGCCGCGCGCCTGGGTCTCGATCTCGGCGAGCGTCTCGGCGTACAGCGCGAGCACGCGCCGCCCGCCGCGCAGCAGCGACTCGCCGGCCGCCGTCAGCGCAACGCTGCGCGAGGTGCGCCGGAACAACTCGACGCCGAGCTGGCGCTCGAAGGTGCGAATCGCCGTGCTCAGCGGCGGCTGGGCGATCCCCAGGCGCTTGGCGGCCCGGCCGAAATGGAGCTCCTCGGCGACCGCGACGAAGTAGCGCAGCAGCCGCAGCTCGCCGGTGATCGGGACCGCGGTGCGCTCGCCGGCGACCTCGCCCGCCGACGGCATCGGCTGGCCTGCCGGAGTCGGCCCAGGAGTCATCGCCGCGTCGTCCATCCTCTGGTACGTAGCGCGGCAGCGGGGGTTTGTGACCACTGGGCGCCGGGTTCCAACACCCGTCGAGCGCTATCGGCATTATGTCCACCCGGGACCCCGCCGAGGCCCAAACGGCGGGCCCTCTGCGCGCCACAACCGGCCAGCCCGGCCGCACCCGATCCCACCCAGGCGCCGGGCCCCGCAGCCGTCGGGGCGGTGCCCGCGAAGTGGCCGGTCGCTACTCCAGGAACTCCTCGCTGCGCGAACGATCGATGTCGTCGTCGTGGCGGTTGCGGGGGCTGAACACGAAATGCCAGAGCGCCCAGCACGCCCCGTAGCCGATCGCGAGCACCAGAAACCCACCGGCGGCCTCCAGCGCAGCCGAGACGGCGAGCAGTTCCATCACGCGCACGCTACAGCCTGGCATCCCCCGTCGGCGACGTCCGATACCCTCGCCGCGTGGGCAGCCCGGCAGGACAGGACGCCCCGGTGGCCCCAGGCCGCTTGCGCGAGTCCCCCAGGCGCGGCATGGGCAGGCGCCCGGGCAAGCGTGCGATCGCGTTCGGCGCGACGGTCCTGCTCGCGGCGGTCTTCACCTATCTCGCCGTTCGCGGCGTGCACTGGCACAGCGCCTGGCTGGCCCTGGAGGCCTGCGATGCGTGGTGGCTGGTCCCGGCGATGGCGGCATTCGCCGCGCAGACGGTGATGCGGGCGATGCGCTGGCGCTCGCTGTTCGCACTCGGGCGCCGTCCGGCCCGTCGCCCGATCCTCGCCGCGACGATGATCGGCTACCTGTTCAACAACATCCTGCCGGCGCGTGCCGGCGAGGCCGCGCGGGTCGTGGCGCTGGCGCAGCGGACCGGGACGCCGGCAGCGGAGATCGTCGGCACGGTCGTCGTCGAACGCGCCTACGACGTCCTCTCGATCCTGATCATCTTCTTCTGCGCCTCGCCGTGGCTCCCGCACGAGAGCTGGTTCACCACCGCAGCGATTCTCGCCGGCGTCGCCGCCGCGGGACTCGCGGCGGTCATCTGGGTGCTCGCGGTGCATGGTGACCGCCCGCTGCGCTTCATCGTACGGCCGCTCGGACGGCTGCCGGGTCTCTCGGTCGAGCGCGTCGAGCGAGAGGCTGCAACGCTCGCGGAGGGCCTCTCCGGCCTGCGTGAGCATCGCGTCGCGCTCGAAGCGCTGGTCTGGAGCCTCGCCGCCTGGATGACCTCGGCGCTGTGGACGTGGTTGGTGCTGCTGGCCTTCGAGCCGTCACGCGGCTTCGGCGCCGGCGTGCTGGTGACCGTCGCGATCGGCCTGGCGATGATCATCCCGTCGCCGCCGGCGGCCGTCGGGGTGTTCGAGGCGGCCGGTGTGGCGGCCCTGGGCGCCTACCATGTCTCCCAGAGCATGGCGCTGCCCTACGCGCTCGTGCTGCACGTGTCGAACTTCGTGCCGTACGTGGTCGTTGGCGTGATCACGCTGCACTCAGCGGCCCGTCAACCCTCTCAAGTGCGACGGAGCGCGACCTATACTTGATCGGTCCCCGGCCCCACGGAGAGCGCGCTCGTGCAGGAAATGGTCATCTATGGCGTCAGCTTCGACATGGTCGGCAAGCAGCCGATCGTGTTGCTGAAGACCGCTGACGGCAACAAGTTCCTGCCGATCTGGATCGGGCATCCCGAGGCCGCCTCGATCCTGATGAAGCTCCAGGGCGCGACCACACCGCGGCCGATGACCCACGACCTGCTCTGCGACGTGCTCGGCGAGCTCGACGTCCGCTGCACCCAGGTCGCCGTCACCGAACTGCGCGACAACACGTTCTTCGCCCAGATCACCCTGCAGGTCGCCGGCCGCGAGCTCGAGATCGATTCGCGCCCGAGCGACGCGATCGCGCTCGCCGTCCGCGTCGGCGCGCCGATCTTCGCCGCGGAGGAGGTGATCGCGGACTCCGCGATCGAGTTCGAGCACGAGGTCGAGGACACCGACGACGTCGTCGAGAAGTTCAAGGAGTTCCTCGACCAGGTCACGCCCGAGGACTTCGCCGCCGGCGACAGCTGAAACGGCGTCCTCGGTTTCTTCGCGTTGCGAAGAAACCTGCGGGCGCGGCTTCGCGCGCTCGCTCGGTGTGCGGTGACGTGGCCTGCTTTACGTCGGTTCTGAGCAGCGACGCTGATCGAAGGCGCCGGCGCACCACTGCCCCGCTAGAGCAGTCCGCCAGCTCGCCCACCAGGCGAGCGCGCAAAGCAGCGCCCGGAGGCTTTTCGCGCAGCGAAAAGCTGAGGACGCCGTCAGCGAAATGCCGAGGACGACCGCGCCAGCGCCTCGCCCAGGACCCGTTCGACGACCTCGTCGAAGCCGAGGCCCGCGGCGTCGGCGGCCTGGGGGAACAGGCTCGTCTCGGTCAGACCCGGGATCGGGTTGATCTCGAGCACGATCGGCCCGTCGGGGCCGAGGATCATGTCGACGCGCGCGAAGCCGCGACAGGACAGCAGCTCCCACGCCGCCAGCGCGATCTCGCGCACGCGCCCGGCGACGTCGGGCTCCAGGACCGCCGGGCAGACGAACTCGGTTCGCCCGATGTCGTAGCGCGCGGCGAAGTCGTAGAACTCGGGGCCCTGCGGGACGGCCTCGACGATCGGCAGCGCCAGCGCCGGCCCGCCGTCGGCGCCCGCGAGCAGCGACACCGCCAGCTCGCGCCCCTCGACGTAGCGCTCGAGCAGCACCCGCGTCCCGTAGGACAGCGCCGCGACCAGCGCCCTCGGCAGCTCCGCCGCCGAGCGCGCGAACTTGACGCCCAGCGACGATCCCTGCGAGACCGGCTTTACCACCAGCGGAAAGCCGAGCCGCGCCTCGATTCCGGGCAGCGCCTCGCCGGCGCCCAGCTCGTGCAGCGCGATCTCGCCGAGCAGGACCCAGTCCGGCGTCGGCAGCCCGCCGTCGCGCAGCGCGTGCTTGGCCAGGACCTTGTCCGCGCAGCGCACGCAGGCGTGGACGGCCGAGCCGGTGTAGGGGATCCCCAGCACCTCGAGCAGCTCCTGCACCGTGCCGTCCTCGCCGCCGCGGCCGTGCAGCGCGACGAAGACGACGTCGGGGCGGGCCTCGTGCAGCCGCGCCACCAGGTCCATCCCGACGTCGATCGGCACGACCTCGTGGCCGAGCCGCTCGAGCGAATCCTCGACCCGCGCCCCCGACGCCAGCGACACCTGACGCTCCAGCGAGCGTCCCCCCTTCAGCACTACGACGCGGGTCATGCCTCGCGCGAGCGCCGGCCCTCCAACGCTCCGCGCCACGGAAGCTCGAGGATGTCCGCCAGCGGCCCGCCGCCCGCGTCCCTGGCGGGCTCCGGCGCGGCGGTCGTGGCGCGGTGACCGGTCAGCGTGTCGTAGAGCGCCACCTGCTGCGCGACGATCTTGCCGATTCGCCGGACCCCCTCGCGGATCTCATCCTCGGTCGAGCTCGAGAAGTTCAGCCGCATCGAGGCGGCCCCGCGGCCGTCGGCGAACGCCGCCTCGCCGGGCACGAACGCGACGTTCTCGGCCAGCGCGCGCGCCAGCAGGTCGGTGGTGTTGATGTAGTCGGGCAGCGTGACCCAGATGAACAGGCCCCCCTGGGGATGCGTCCAGCTCGCCGCGGCCGGCAGATGCTCGGCGAGGGCATCGAGGATCACGTCGCGGCGGCGGTGGTAGATCTCGCGCAGCGAGGCGACGTAGGACCGCCAGTCGCCGGAGGCGAAGTAGGCGGCGACGAAGTGCTGCGCCAGCGTCGAGGAGCACAGATCCGCGGACTGCTTGCCGAGGATCAGCTTGGCCAGCAGCGGCCGCGGCGCGACCAGCCAGCCGACCCGAACCCCGGGCGAGAGGATCTTCGACATCGTGCCCGTGTAGATCACGAAGTCGTTGTCCTCGGACGACCCGGCCGGCACCTCGAGCGAGCGCAGCGTGGGCAGCGGATCGCCCTCGTAGCGCAGCATCCCGTAGGGGTTGTCCTCGAGCACGATCAGCTCGCGTTCGCCGGCCAGCGCGACCAGCCGCCGCCGGCGCTCCAGCGACATCGTCACGCCGGCCGGGTTCTGGAAGGTCGGGATCGTGTAGATGAACTTCGGCCGCCGTCCCTCGCGGTCAAGGCGCGCGAGCGTCTCCTCGAGCACGTCGATCTTCATCCCGTCGGCGTCCATCTCGATCTGGATCACCTGGGCCTCGTAGGCGCAGAACGTCGGCACCGCCCCGGGGTAGGTCGGCGCCTCGGCGATCACGACGTCGCCCGGGTCGATCAGCGCCTTGGACACGAGGTCGATCGCCTGCTGGCCGCCGGTCGTGACGATCACCTCGTCGGGATCGACGAGCATGTCCTCGGCGGCCATCACCGCGCAGATCGCCTCGCGGACGCCGACGAGCCCCTCGCTCGGGCCGTACTGCAGCGCCTGCGCCGTCGGGATCTGCGCCATCAGGCGGGCGAACAGCGCGGGATCGAAGGTCGAGGTATCGGGCAGGCCGCCGGCGAGCGAGATCACCTCCGGGCGCACCGTCACGGCCATCAGGTCGCGCATCGCCGAGGAGCGCATCATGCGCGTGCGGCTGGCGAACAGACCGGCGTAGCGCTCGAGCTCGTGCGCCGCGGACCGCGGCGGCCGGCGCTCGCTCATCGCCCGGGTGATCGGTCAACTATCGTCATGACCGCCTGCACGCTAGCGCACGATGAGCCTCTTTCTCCACATCTGCACGGGTCTTGGCCTCGCGCTCGCAGCCGGAATCCGCCCCTTCACCCCCGCCTGGCTGGCCGGCGCGCTGGCCGGCGCGAACGTTCTGTTCGACTTCCGCGGCACCGACTACGCGTTCCTGCAGTCAGCGGTGTTCCTGCTGGTGGTGGCGTTGATCTTCGTGGCGTGCGCGATGTTGAGAACACGTGGGGTGCGTGAGCTGGTCGCGACCGGCGGGATCGCGCTCGGCGGCCTGCTGTTCGCCGCGGTCCTCGCGGCCCACCACGACGCCGCCTGGCCGGGCCTGATCGGCGGGGTCCTCGCCGCCGCGCTCGCGCAGTTCGCCTCGCGCCCGGTCCTCGCCGGCGCCAGCGAGCGGCTGAGCGACGGGGCGGCGCGCTTCGCGGTGCTGCTGTACGCCGACGCCGCCGCGGTGCTGCTCGCCGCGGCGTGCTGGTTCGCCGGTCCGCTCGCGCTGGTCGCGCTCGCCTTCCTCGGCCGCCTGGCCTGGCTGCAGCGCAGCAGGGCCGGGGCGCGCTTCGCCGGTCTGCGGGTGCTGCGCTGAAAAAGCTCGTCCTCGCCGTGATCGATGGCGCGCGGCCGCCAATGATCGAGCAGGCCGCAGCCGACGGGCACGCGCCGACGCTGGCGACGCTGATCGAGCGCGGGCGCTACATCCCCGACGCGGTCGCGGCGTTTCCCTCGGTGACGCCGGTCTGCGCCGCCACGATCGCGACCGGGCTCGGGCCCGACCGCCACGGCATCCCGTCGATGAACTGGTATCACCGCGCGGAGTCCCGCTACGTCGAGTACGGCTCGAGCTTCCGCGCGGCGCTGCGCTTCGGCCTCGGCCGCCAGCTGACCGACCTCGTCTACAACATGAACGGCGCGCACCTCGCGCCCGACGCGCTGACCGTCTTCGAGCGCCTCGACGACGCCGGCCTGCGCACCGCCTGCACGACCTATTTGATCTACCGCGGCCGCCACCTCCAGCAGCCGGCCCAGGACTCGGCGCTGACCCGGATCGCCGCGCTGGCGCTCGTGCGCCGGCCGGTGATGGGGCCGCGCGAGCTGTTCTACGCCGACATCTTCTCCAGCCGCGACACCGGCTGCCGCGGCACCCTCGGGCTGCCCGGCGTGCGCGATCAACACGCCGGCTGCGTCGGCGACTACCTGGTGCGCCACGACCTGTTCGACTTCCTCCTGCTCTCGCTGCCCGACAACGACAACCACTCGCACAAGCTCGGCCCCGACGCCCAGGTCGCCGCGATCGCGCAGGCCGACCGCCAGCTCGCCCGGCTGTTCGCCGCCGGCGGCGGCACCGAGGAGTTCCTGGCCGACCACGCCGTGATCGTCGTCGCCGACCACGCCCACACGCTGATCGAACGCGCGGTCTCGCTCGGCGCCGAGTTCTCCTCCTTCGACGTCCGCCGCCCGACCGACATGCGCCCGGTCAGCGACTCCCAGATCGCCGTCTGCCCGGCGCAGCGGGCGGCGATGATCTACGTGCTGGGGCCCTCGACGCTCGAGCGGGTGATCGCGCGATCGCAGCGGATCGCCGGCGTCGATCAGGTCATCTGGCGCGAGGCGGGCGAGGTGGTCGTCGCCCGCGCCGGCAGCCAGCTGCGCTTCGCGCCCGGCGATCAGGTGGCGGACCTGCGGGGGCGCAGCTGGCGCCTGAGCGGCTCGCCGGAGGTTCTCGGTCTGGCGCTCGAGTCGGGCGTCGCGCGCAGCCATGCGTTCCCCGACGCCCTCGGGCGGGTCTGGGACGCGATGGCGTGCGAGCAGGGAGGCGAGGTGCTGCTGACCGCCTCGGCCGGCGTCGAGTTCGCCGATTGGGGCGGCGCCGCGCACGTCGGCGGCGGCAGCCACGGGTCGCTGTCGGCGGGGGACTCGCACGCGCCGCTGATCTGCTGCGGGCTCGAGGGCGAGCTGGCCCGCGAGCAGTGGTCGATCGCGGATGTCGTGCCGCTGATCACGCGGCACTTCGGGCTCGATTGAACGCTCCGTGGTGTTCGCTTCGCTCACACGCACGCTCGCGATAGCGCTCGCTTCGCTCGCGGCCCTGCCGGCCGCGTCGCAGGCTGCGGCGCCGGCTGCCGGCGGCGGCGTCTCGAGCGCCCAGGCGACGGCGATCGCGTCGCGGCTGCCGCTCGTGCGCAGCGAGGAGCGCACCCATCCGGGGGCGTTCTCGCAGGTCTCGAGCCCGATCGCCGGGCAGTGGCAGGTCGCGTTCTACGCACACGACCAGGAGTTCGTGCAGGTCATCGTCAACGTGGCCGACGGCCGCGTGCTCGGCCAGTACACGGGCTTCCAGGTCGCCTGGACGATGGCCCGCGGCTATCCGGGCGCGTTCGGCCGCCACCTCGACGCGCTCTACATCTGGCTCCCGCTGTGCCTGCTGTTCCTCGCGCCGTTCTTCGACTGGCGCGCGCCGGTGCGGATGCTGAACCTCGACCTGCTCGTGCTGACGTCGCTCTCGATATCGCTCGCGTTCTTCAACCACGCCGACATCTACCAATCGGTGCCGCTCAGCTATCCGCCGCTCATCTACCTGATGGCGCGCCTGCTGTGGCTGGCACGCGCGGGCGCGCCCCGCCCGCCGCCGCTGCGGCTGAACGTCGGTACCGGGTGGCTCGCGTTCGGCCTGGTGTTCCTGATCGCCTTTCGGATCGGCCTGAACGTCGTTGACTCCAATGTCATCGACGTCGGCTATGCGAATGTCGTCGGCGCCCAGAAGGTGCTCGACGGGACCGCGCTCTACGGCCAGTTCCCGAGCTCGATCGGACGCGGCGACACCTACGGCCCGGTCTCCTACGTCGCCTACGCCCCGTTCGTCGCGCTGTGGGGCTTCAGCGGCCACTGGGACGACCTGCCGGCGGCGCACGCGGCGGCGATCTTCTTCGATCTGGCCGCGATGGCGCTGCTGTTCCTGCTGGGCCGCCGGATCCGCGGGCCGAGCACCGGTGTCGTGCTGGCCTACGCCTGGGCGGCGTTCCCGTTCACCGCGCTGGCGCTCGAGTCCAACTCCAACGACGCGCTCGTCGCCTCGCTGATCCTCGCGACGATGCTGGTGGCCGGCTCGCCGCCCGCGCGCGGCGCGTTCGCGGCGCTGGCCGGCCTCGCGAAGTTCGCGCCGCTCGCGCTCGTGCCGCTGCTGGCGACCCACCGCCTGCGCGAGCGCGGAGCGCGCGGCCTGGTGGCGTTCACCGCCGCGTTGGTGATCGCCGCCGCGCTGGTCAGCATCCCGGCGCTGGCCCACGACACGCTCGCGACGATCTACTCGCGCACCGTCGCCTACCAGGCGGACCGCAGCGCCCCGTTCTCGATCTGGGGCCTCTACGGCGGCCTGCGCACCGAGCAGACGATCGTCCAGCTGTTCGCGGTCGCGCTCGCCGGGGCGCTCGCGCTGCTGCCGCGGCGAGCGGATCTGATCGGCCTGTGCGCGTGCTCCGCCGCGATCGTGATCGCCGTCGAGCTCGGCGTCAACTACTGGTTCTACCTCTACATCCCGTGGTTCTTCGCGCCCGCGATCGTCGTGCTGCTCGGTCGCTATGACCACGGAGTGCGCGATGCGCGCTGGCGACCGGAGGAGATCCACCGGCGCCTGACGAGTCAGCGCCTGTCGCAGCTCTCCGGCTAGGAGACCGTCGTCGCATAAGCTCTGGGCGTGGCAGAGCGCGGCGCCGCACGGCTCGACGGATGGATCGGGGGCCACGTGGAGTCCGCGATCCGTGCGCACCATCGTCGCCGGCTGAGCCGCGCCGGGCAGCTCGAGCGGGTCGATCCGCCGCGAAGCTCGAGCTCGCTGTGGGCGACAGCCGGTTCGGCGCCGCGCGAGGGCAACGACCTCGAGGTCCTGATCGACGGGGCGCAGGCGCTGCCGATGCTCGCCGAGGCGCTGGCCGGCGCCCGCTCGAGCGTGCATATCGCAGGCTGGTACATCACCCCGGATTTCGGGCTCACACGCGATGACGAGGCGACGCGGCTGCGCGATCTGCTCGGCGAGCTCGCCGAGCGCGTCAGCGTCCGCGTCCTGTTGTGGGCCGGAGCGCCGCTGCCGCTCTTCAAACCGGCCCGCTCGGCGGTGCGCGGCGCGCGCGACGAGCTCACCCGCGGCACGCGGGTGGAATGTGCGCTCGACGCCAGGGAGCGGCCGCTGCACTGCCACCACGAGAAGATCGTGATCGTCGACGGGGAGGTCGCCTTCGTCGGCGGGATCGACCTCACGGCGCTCGGCGGCGACCGCTTCGACTCCCGCGAGCACCCGATGCGGGGGAGGCTCGGGTGGCACGACGTCGCCACCCGCCTGCGCGGCCCCGCGGTTGCCGATGTCGCGACGCATTTCGCCGCTCGCTGGAGCGAGGTGACGGGGCGGCCACTCGAGCCGCCGGCCCCGCCTGAGAGTGCCGGCCCTCACGAGGTCCAGGTCGTGCGCACCGTCCCCGAGAAGGTCTACGACTTCGCCCCGCACGGCGACTTCGGGATCATCGAGGCCTACACGCGAGCGCTGCGTTCGGCGCGCTCGCTGATCTATCTTGAGAGCCAGTTCCTCTGGTCGCCGGAACTGGTCGAGATCCTCGCCGAAAAGCTGCGCCACCCTCCCAGCGACGACTTCCGGCTCGTTGTGCTGCTCCCAGCGCGGCCCAACAACGGCGCTGACTCGACGCGCGGCCAGCTCGGCGTGCTCGCCGAGGCCGATCGCGAGCACCGGCGCTTCCTTGCGGCGACGCTCGCGGCCCGCAGCGGTGGGCTCACCGGCCCGCTCTACGTCCATGCCAAGGTCGGCATCGTCGATGACGCGTGGCTGACGATCGGCTCGGCGAACCTCAACGATCACTCGCTGTTCAACGACACGGAGATGAACGTCGTCGCGTGCGACCCCGGACTCGCGCGCGACACGCGGCTGCGTCTGTGGTCGGAGCATCTCGAGCACGCGCCAGCCGCGGTCTCCGGCGACCCCGCGCGCGTGGTCGACGAGCTCTGGCGCCCGATCGCCACCGAGCAGCTCGCGCGACGGCGCCGAGGCGACGCGCCGACGCACAGGCTGCTCGAGCTTCCCGGCGTCTCACGCCGCGCGAAGGCGCTGCTCGGGCCGCTCGACGGGCTGCTCGTCGACGGGTAGGGGTCCTCGGTCGGGGTGTCTTGCCGGCCGTGTCTTCTCGGCTATGCGGGCGGTCCGCCGGCCGGGAGCAGGAGCGCCTCGATCGAGTCTGCGCGGCGGGGCTGGCTGGCGGTGATCAGGACCGCGTTGAGCCACGGGTCGTCGTCGGAGGGCTGGAAGCGGGCCGGCATCTGGGTGACGAGCGCCTGCACCGCGATCTCGCGCTTGACGCCGAGCACGCCGCCGCGCGCGCCGGTCATGCCGACATCGGTGATGTAGGCGGTGGCGCCCGGGAGCACGCGCGCGTCCGCGGTCGGGATGTGGGTGTGGGTGCCGAGCACGGCGGTCACGCGCCCGTCGAGGT
>ODAK010001587.1_pt1 | contig 24540 bp, 21 predicted proteins | sample 1539591 | NCBI WGS metagenome assembly ODAK01 (sample SAMEA3539303, study PRJEB22396) | soil metagenome | biome: tundra; feature: field; material: soil | place: USA | collected 2010-05 | depth 0.15 m | reverse complement strand
GTCGCACCCATCGAGCCCGACGGGTGAGTGCCGTGTATTGGCCCCTCTCATCCCCCTCGCTTCCTGTGCTACCCCCTCCTGCAGCGGCCTGTTCTCCGGTTCTTTGGCGTGATTGGCCCCGTTGCTCTCTCAGGCGTCAGTGGATCAAGAGAGTCCGATCCCAAAGCGTGACCATCACGAAAGAGCCTGCAAGGAGATCTGATCCGTCTACGGATCTTCCCTCGTCCCTGCTTACTCGCTCAGGGAGGGCGCATTGGCGCTGGTCCTGGGAGCAGAGGCTTTCTCGCAATGCCCGTCTCGCCTCTTCGTCCCTCGTGACGATCACGCTTCATGGGTTGCCTCCTGCTTTTGCTCAAAACTATGGGTTTGATCTGCGTAAGACGTTCTAAAAAAGAAAGGGATACCTCCTCTCAAGAGTACTACTTCGTACTACTGTTTTACCAAAAAACCTGGCTCAAGAGAGCAAGGTCTATTTTTGTTTTCTATGCCCTTTTTCTTTCTTTTTGCTCGGTTGCAACTCGTTGCGCATCTCGTGGGCAACAGACTCAAGAGCAACAAGACGACAAATCCCAGATACTGGCCCAAGACGATGTGGCGTTTTTTCAGTCCTGACCTGCTGTCTGAAAAGAAAACGGTCAGTAAGAGCATGTCATCAATATTGGTGATGACAAAAGCCACCAATCCTGTAAAAAGGAGAGAAAAAAAGTCGGTCATCGTTTGAAGGCACTTTCTCTTTGTGAGGCTCTTCATCCATCCGGAAATGGAGCGGTCGCAATTTGAAACCAATCGATGCCTTCGCAGCCGGTGCAACGACGATCAGCCTGGACTTGACCCGCTTTTAGATGGTTGAGGAAGAGAAATGGAGTAGAGAAAGCAACCATCTAAAAGCGGAATTTCCCCGATTTTGGAGTGTGGGAGAAGAGAAATATGCGATACGAAAAGCAGGAGGGTTCTCCTTCTCGTATCGTTCATCAAGCGGGGCACCATCTGCAAAAGCACCTCGCGCTTGGTTTGAAACCGTCCCATCGATCTTGCATTTCCCCTCCTCAAGAAAAAAGGCCACATCTGACCCTTCTGACAACCATCCAGTCCTGCTTGCCTCATCTCATATCTGCCTCTCTTGTTCCAACAAACCTGGGGTTCTGATGCTTCATGAAGAGGAGAAAAGGCACGCTTGGAGCGGCGAGACGAGATCATCGTCTTTCACGATGGGGGAACGTGCGAGCAGGCGAGAGAGGCAGATTTTACGTGAGGCAATGCGGAAACCCCAATGAGGTCTGGGTGATGGTCGATACATGGAGTCAAGCCAACTGCAAAGAAGGCCGAAGCCCTCAGCGGGACAGGAAGAATCAAGAAGCAAAAGCTGCTGGCCGAAAGGCAACAGGAAATAATAACTGAGCAGGTAGGGCCAAAGACGGAAATACCCATGCCGAAAGGCCGCTGACGTGATCCTGGTGCATCACCTGAAGAACGCTGTAAAGGAACCTATCGAGGGAAAAGGTAGATGCAAGGAATTTCCTTAGCAAACGGAACCGAGAAGCCAACCGAGTGGAAGACCATTGAATGAAAAAAAGCCTATCGGATGGTTCGTACCCTGAGACAACGCATCTTTCGGGCAACACAAGAGGGTAACTTGAAAAAGGTGCGCTCGCTCCAAAAACTCATGCTCAAGAGTTACTCGAATCGGCTGGTGAGTGTCCGACGAGTAACCCAGACAAACGCAGGGAAAAACACGGCTGGAATGGATGGCATGGTGATCAAAACACCAGCGGCCAGAGGAAAACTGGTCGATGCGCTCGGTCAGCACACCGCCTGGAAAGCCAAGCCAGCACGCAGAATCTACATTCCGAAAGCCAACAAAAAGTTGCGGCCATTAGGAATTCCCGTGGTGATCGATCGCTGCCTCCAGGCAATGGTCAAGAACGCTCTTGAACCGGCTTGGGAAGCCATGTTTGAGGGCATAAGCTACGGGTTTCGCCCAGGCCGAAGTGCCCACGATGCCATCGGCAAGATCTACCTTCTGGCTCGACCAAACAAGAGCAAGAAATGGATTTTAGACGCGGACATCAAGGGCGCATTCGACTTCATCTCGCACGAGTATCTCTGTCAAGCCATTGGCCCAGTCCCTGGAAAGGAGCTGATCAAGCAGTGGCTCAAAGCAGGATACATCGAGCAAAAAGAGTTTCATGCAAACAGTACAAGACTCCATCCAGGTGGATTGAACCATAGGAGAGTGCACGTTCAATCGCCAGCTCCAGAGAGTGGGCCGGATAGCGTTCATGAAGCAGTAAGATGCGCACAAATTCCTGAATACCGCGCCCATCGGGCCACTTCTCTTTCAACAGGTTTAACAATTGGTGATACGAAAGAGGCCAGCCTTGACGCCAGTGTTTGAGCGGTTTGGCGTAGTCAAAGGCTCCTGGTTTTCGTTCCAACAAGGCTACGGAATGCAGAGGGTCGAACACCTCTTGCTCACGCTCATAACAGCGAGGATGACTCGCCAGCTTTTGCGTGCTATCAAAAATCTCGATGGGGTATGGGATAGGCTTTGACGGTGACACTCCGGCGCACAGATTTGACAGGAACCGAATAGCGATTGGTTTCGTAATGAACCAGCGAATACGGAGTGAGCCGGACGGTGACGGTATCGCAACAGTCATAGTCGCAGGGAGGAAGAGGCAACAAGAGAGCACGTTCCTTCTCCCATGCATCTCCAATAGACTGTGGTTCGCGTGCGACCGTTCGTAAATCTTCTTGCAGACAGCGCTCAACGACTTGCTTGTTGAGATCCTCAAAACTGGTCGCCGTCGGCAGGGGAACCAGAAAATTGCGCAGGGTGTATCCCACACTTCCCTCAACTCCTCCTTTTTCATGCCCTTGAGCAGGGGTACAAAAATGTGATTCAAAGAGAGAATAGCGGCGAAAGGAGGTGAACGCACGCGCTTCTTGGCGCGAGCGACTGCGCTTTTTCGTTTTGTCGAAGACCAGTTTGACTGCCGTGGTCAAATTATCATAGCTCAGTCGGTGGGGAACGCCTCCAACGTACCGAAAAGCGGCAACATGGGCCCACAGAAAACTTTCCTGGTTTTGAGAAGGAAAACACATGGCAAATGTACGACGAGAGGAACAGAGGTGCATCACAAAAAATTGGACCTTCTGCCTCTGGCCATTCAGGATGGCGATGGCTTCACCCCAATCAACTTGAGCATCTTGGCCGGGTTCGAATTCCAGGGGCAGAAACAGCTCGGGGGGATGGTGCGTTTCTTTCCAAGTTGCCAGATCTTGCCGAATGCGGGACTCGCACCCTCGATAGCCTTCTGCCTGGATGATCTCAAAGATCCGATGAGCGGTGTAGCGGTGCTTGCGGGGAAGATGGTCATTTTCGGTCAGCAATGCGTCCACACGTGCTTGAAATGGTCCAAAGATGGGAGAAGATCGAAACGATGAAGAGGAAACGGGTGAACGCGAAGGCTGCCCTTGGGAGATGATTCTCCTGATAGCTTGGCGACAGTGACCCGTCTCACGCTCAATTTGTCGAATAGCTTTGCCTTCAAGATGAAATGCTCGGCGGATAAACTCTTGCGTCTCTGGTGAAATTTGCAGTATTCCCCTCCTTTTTGCGAATCGCTGATAGGTATGTCTTCTTGCCGTATTCTCACGAAATGCCTTGTAGTGGTAAGGGTCAGTAACATTGTAACTATCGGTACAAACACAGCCGGGTAGGTTGTCGCAGTGGAATACTTGGGGGTAGCTTGTTTCCTTAACTTTTTTGGGTGGTAAGGGTAGGTTCATTCATAGCGTAAACAATCATTGCCGAGACTCTCGCCACTAACCGTATCCCGTTGCCACCAGAGATTCGGAGTTGTCGGAGCATCCTTTACACTCCAGCGGTGACAAATACGCCAAAACGGATAGAACAAGAGATCCAAGCACTGCGTCTTGCCCTTAGTTACCTTGTTGATGCAGTACACCCTGAGCCAAAGAGCGGGCAAGAATATGTCTCTCATCGAGCACGGATAGATCCAACTGACCTTATTATCGTAGATGAAACTGATCGTTTGAAAACAGCAGCATTGGAACAGATCCGCGACATCTATGATCATAGTCAAGTGGGGATGGTGTTGATTGGTATGTCTGGCCTAGAAAAACGCTTATCTCGCTATGCGCAGTTGTATTCGCGTGTGGGATTTGTGCATGAATTTCGACCCTTGAACTCTGAAGAGTCTCAGTTATTTTTGCAACAGCAATGGAACCAATGGGGTCTCACCCTCCAATCGGACAACGTGGCAGAAGGAGAAGCTGTCGCAGCGATCATCCGAATAACCAAAGGAAACTTTCGGTTGCTGAACCGCTTAATCGCCCAAATCGAGCGGATTGTGCAAATTAATGCACTTCGCATGATCAGCAAAGAGGTGGTTGAGATTGCGCGCCAGCAACTCGTTATTGGATCAAATTGAGCGCGGCATGGAGGTTGGAATGAAAATTGACCTCTGATGAGAGAGATTCACCAGACTGGAGTGCGGATAACGATGAAAATTGGATACCTGTCTATTCCAAAGGGAGAGCAAATAACGACCCAGCAAGAAGAGGATGCATTGGCTGCTCTCCCGTGTGACAAAATATTCCGTGATGTGACAAGCAGAGAAAAAGATGACCGACCAGAGTTTTTAAGGATGCTCGCACGTGCCCAACCAGGAGATTGTATTGTGGTTTGGCGGTTGGATCGTCTGGGCAGATCTCTACGCCATCTCATTGATACCAGTTCTTGCAAGTGTACCAAGTGTACCAAGTGTACTAAGCTGAAGCTTATCAAAAAAACAAAACTACGGCAAGACAGGTTTTCCCTGCTTCATCAGCATGTAATTTATGCACTGTAACAAATCTCTCGGTGACTTTTTGATGAAAAAACATAGCTATATGAGCATAAATTTCGACATCAGAGATTAAAAGGTAAAATAATGCCACAAGAAGAGAACCAGACGGAAGAGCTTCTTCTTCTCACCTGTTCACCAGCACTCACCGGCTACAACCTTGAGCAGCTGGCCGGGCTTCTGGCAATGATGGTGATCTCCATCGATGGAACATTCTATATGGTTGGAGATACACGTATCGATGAGACTGAGCACAAAATCTATGGGCACGGCCATAAACTTGAAGAATACGGAGAGTATAAATAAATGCCACTTCCACTCAGATCCACGATCAAGGGCCTCACCTCCACGAAAAAGAAACCGGCAACCAAGCGCAAGGCAGCGACCACAGCGAGCAGGGCTAAACGTGGCGAACTGCTCCAGGCTCAGATGGAAACCGCCCGATGTGTGGCCCAACTCGCGATAGAACGGCGTGGCGTGCCGGCGGTTGAGAGCCTGCACGGCGTAGACACAGATGCCCTGCGTGGTGAGGGCCGCGACTTCTGTGCGCCAGTTGAGATGCTGGGGATTAGCTGCGGGCGGGTGTGGCATCTCGTCGCCGATCAAGACGAAGACGCGCGTGGCATCGAACCAACATTGCCGTTTCACTGTCTCGACTCCCCTCTTCATCTTTCCATCGCTGCTGCCGATACTACTAAGAGAACCTAGAGGTAAATCAGATATCGACAGAGGGAAAACAACATGGAGCAAACGACTGAACATTCACTGATACATCACGACATTAACGAGAATCCTTCAGAGGCTGATGCGATCTCGACCTATGATAAGGAGCGCACGCCTCTCCTCCATACAGAAAGATCACGTGTTGAGCCGAATAGAGACAAGCAAAGCTTTCTGGCGCTGCTTGCGAAGCAACCCATTATCATTTTTGCCATTGATCGTGAGGGTATTTTTACTCTTTCGGAGGGTCAAAATCTGAAATATCTGGGATTAACTGCCGGGCAGGTGGTGGGAAAAGCATATGCTGAGGTCTACCAGGATTTCCCGAAAACTATGGCATATATTCGACGCGCTCTGGATGGCGAGGAATTGACCTGCGTCGAGCATTTCGGAGATCTTATCTTTGAAACACATCTTACTCCTGTGCATGATGCGGGTGTCGTTTCCGGCGTGGTCGGCCTTGCGCGTGATATCAAAGATCGCGTTCTGGCAGAAGAAGCATTACATGCCCGCGAACGGCTATTTCGCACGCTCATCGAGCAGACCACCGATCTGATCTTCATTCTCGATGCAGTTGGCATGTATCGTTTTGCCAGCCCCTCGCACGCGCGTGTGCTGGGATATGCCCCTGAAGACCTGCTTGGTAGCAATATATTTGGGCTGATCCACCCGGTTGATCTGGCCGATGCTTTTCCCATCCTGGTTGGTGCCTTCCAAAGTAGCGGCACGACGCTTCAACTTGAGTTGCGCTTGAAACGGGTAGATGATGCATGGATCACCCTGGAATGTGTTGGTCACAATTGCCTTCATGATCCAGCTATTGAGGGCCTGGTTGTCACCGCACATAATATTACTCAGAGGAAGGTGATGGAGGAACAGCTACGCTATCTGGCCTTGCATGATTCACTCACTGACCTTCCCAATCGCCTCTCTCTCCAGGATCATGAGACCCAGGCGATCCGCAATGCAGAGCAGGTCGCGGGCAAGGTCGCGCTGCTGGTGCTTGGCCTGAATCGCTTTCAAGAAGTAAACAACGCCTTTGGACACCACTTTGGCGATCTCCTGCTCCAGCAGGTAGGCCTGCGGCTCTCCCAGACCATTAGCAACGCTGAACTTGTGGCGCGACTTGGGGGAGACGAATTTGCCATCCTTCTCCCAGTGGCCAATCCGGATTATGCGCAACAAGTGATCGATAAGGTGCATACCGTGCTGAAAGAGCCGATCAGCGTTGGCGAGTACCTCCAGTACACTGAGGTAAGCATTGGCGCAGCGCTCTATCCTGAGCATGGTACCGATGCGCTTACCTTGTTACAGCATGCGGATATCGCTATGTATTCGGCCAAGCAGGTGCATGAACGCTCTGCCTTTTATGAGGCGAGCCACGATCAGGATACGCTTCGCCGTCTAACGCTGATGGGCGCTCTGCCCTCTGCTATCGCGAACAATGAACTGCAGTTATACTACCAACCAAAAGTCCAGGTGAGTACCATGCGGGTGTATGGGGCTGAGGCTCTCGTGCGCTGGATCAGTCCGGACTATGGCTTCATCCCACCTGATCAATTCATTCCTCTTGCAGAGCAGACGGGTTTCATTTGTCCGCTCACTCAGTGGGTGCTTGAAACGGCGGTACAGCAGTGTAGAAGATGGCTCGACGTCGGTCTACAATTGAGTGTAGCGGTCAACATCTCGGCCTGGAACCTGCGCGAGACCGCGCTTCCTGACAACATCGCAGCCCTCCTGGAGCGGTACCATGTTTCGCCCCTCTTATTACGTGTCGAGGTGACTGAGAGTGCAGTCATGACAGACCTGGATAAAGCCCTTGATGTACTGGATCGCATCGCAAAGCTGGGTATTCCCATCTCTGTTGATGACTTTGGCACAGGTCAGTCTTCACTCGCATACCTCAAACGCTTTCCCAGCGATGAATTGAAGATCGACCTCTCCTTTGTCAGGCATATGGCCACGAATGAGGTAGATGCTACTATTGTGAGATCTACCATAGTGCTGGCACACAGCCTGGGCCTACAAGTCGTCGCAGAGGGTGTAGAAGACCAGGCAGCATTAGATCTGCTTGCCTCATACCAGTGCGATACTATTCAGGGCTATTTTCTCTCTCGCCCCATTCCTGTGCAGGATTTCGAAAAGTGGGTACAGGGCTGGGAGGGAGCCCACTCAGTCATGATGTAACCAGGCACGTAACCGTTGCTTGATGATGCGATCTCGTCTGGCCATGTCTACCAAAATGCCGCGCAGCGCAACAGCGGCATCTACTTCGCTCTCTCGCCAAGCGAGAGAGGTCATATAAATCGTTTGTTTCCACGCCTCGAATGACTTGCGAGGATGCAGACGCATCCCCTCCTTCTCCATCACTACCGATTTCGTCGGGTCTCCACCCCATGTGGTCGTCTGGATAACTTCTGGGCGAAACCACAAGAGGAAATCTGTTTTCTGGCTCGAGAGGCTAATTGCCAGCAAACCACTGGCAATATCTTTAAACTTCTGCGCTGGCTCATACACTTCAGGCAGCGAATTCGTCACGTACACGATGCCAACCATATGGTGCTGCAGCCATTCAACGAGCCCCTGAATAGCAGCATTATCTGGGCACTGCCCCGCCTTCACGCACTGTTGAACTCCGCCAAGTGTGACATAGTGATCCATAACGTTAACTGCCAACCCTTTCGCATTCACCAGTTCTAACATATTCGCGCTATATTTAACCAGCCCCTCGACGAGGTTCTCTTCCTTCGGCAGATACCCAAGCAGACTCCCCTGGATCGTTCTGATCTTCCATTCGTACATAAAATGATCGTGCTCTTCTTTTCCCAAAATAAAGGAAGAGACGATCTGTCCGACGAGTTCACACGCGTAACGTGTGGTATGCGAAAGATACGTCGGCGTTTGATGATGACAGACCAGCAAGCCCCAGAGAGCTTCTCCGCTAATCAAGGAGAGAGTCATCGTCGTGGAGACAGCCATATTCTTCATGTACTCGATATGCAGGGGTGAGACGCTGCGTAATGTACAGTGACTCATATCGAGTGCTGCCCCTGTAATAGGATTCAAAACTGGAACGAGAGCAGTGGACTGGTAATGCACATTGGGAATGACCCGTAACCAATTTTTGAGATAGAGTTGCCTGGCCTGAGCAGGAATATCCGATGCGGGGAAGCACAGACCCAGATACGATTCTCTATCATCCTGTTTTGCCTCTGCGATGACGGTACCGTTCCACTCCTCATCAAACTGGTAGATCATCACGTGGTCAAGGCGGCTGAGTTTGTGGATCTCTTCGCAACCAATCTGGCACAATTCCCGGAGATTTGCCGATTTCTGTAAGTGAGTCATGATATGCATAATCGTATTGTATAGTTCTAGTGACGCAACTGGCACATCGTGCTGTACCGGCTCAAGTTCCAGGATCAGCAGTCTGTCTGTGCGGTGGATTATTCCTTCGAAGCGACATTCTTCTCCGTCCATTTGCAGGTGAAAAACAAGAATGTTGACGACCTGCAGGTCTTTTTGTGCGGTTTCTCTCAGGGTGGCAGCGTTCTTCTGCCCAATAATCGTGTCAATGGGCTGATTGAGTACCATATCAGGGGTAAACCCGAAAAAGGCAACGATGTTTTCGCTCACCTGTACAATAGTGAAGGCGGGCTCAGACAACACAAAGAGAATGCCATGCGGTTGGATTGAACCTGGGATATGAATAGGCTCACGCTCACAATTGGTTAAATCGAGAGACGTGTCAACGAGCAACGGATCCATCTACTCCTCCTTCAACAACCATTGGCTCAAAACGACAAAGGTTTCGCAAGCCGCATCAATAATGATATCCTCTTCATGGTACCTGCATGCGTGGGCTTCTAGCTTTTGCGTAAACATCTGCCGCATATTACCTCCATTACTTTCATAACGACTAAAAAAAGCGCAACCATGTTCGGCGGTCAGACCGAGTACTTTATTGATGTGCTTTGAGATGAGCATGCCTCCCAACGTGGAACCCTCAAGTACATACAGGCAGCCCCACAGCTGTGCAGGATTGGTCAAATTTGGAAGCGTCTCGCAGAGAGGAAGCATGTGCGCAATCAAGCGATGCATCCCAATGTCGCTTAAATCTCGCAGTAACAATGGTGACTTACCTCTCTGTTGGACATCCAATTGCATGCTATAGCGGTTCTGGACATCGAGCAAATGGGGTTCTATGGGAAGATAAAAGCAGAGAAATTTTTGCAGGAGCTGAGCATAACTTTCCAAGGTGGTTACTGCATGAAATATGTCTAAATACTGTTCAAGCTCACTATGAAATGTCTGGGTAGCTTCTTTCATTCGTGCCAGAAACATAATCACTCTCCTTCGAACTACTCTTTGTTTGAGGTATCTGCTCTCAATCCAGTATAGATGTTTTTCCAAGAGAGTTGTCTGGTCACACCCCATCTCTTTGGGTTATTGGTAATGTGGTCCCAAACTCAGCGGGGAATTCTAAGATTGAGGTAAACGCTTCAAACATCTGGGTCAAATCCTTCGAGATTTGAGGTAATGTACCAGAATAGGTGCCTGCATAGGGTCAATCCTCTCTCACAATATTTCCCGCTCCGATGGAAGGGATAACGAGCCATAAAAAATATAGCCAGTAGAGTACGTATTCCTATCGAACGTAACCTACTGGCTATTTTGTCTGACTACCTTTTTGCATTCCATAAGGTACTTCGTGCATCCTTGCTCGAAGTATGCCCAGCCTCGATCAGCGTTTTGCGCAAAAAGTAGCCGCCAACCAGGACAAGCAGGGAGATGAGCAGGCCGCTGGCATGTTTCTTCTGGCTTTTCCGTATCAAATTAGCGCTTTGCAACAGCCAGGGCAGAGCCAGGCCGCTTCCGGCGACAAAGCTCCAGAAGGTCAGTCCCTTCTCGCCCGCGTTCGTGCCAACCAGCGGGCGAGCTGCCCTGCCGGAGCCACGCAGGAAGGCCAGCAGACCCAGCATCTCCAGCAGCATCGCGCTCCATTCCATACGTTCCAGCTTATGCAAGGTGCTGGCTGGTGCGCGGAAGACGCGCAGAACCAGAATGATCAGGGCCGAACTGGTAGAGACTGCCGAGGTGAGGAAGATGCCGCCCAGGAGCTTGCTGCGTGACCAGAGTGGCACACTCGTTGCAGCTAATAATACGCCGGTATAGCCGCCCAAGAAAAACGCGCAAAATATCCCTGGTACAGCCAGTAATTTCTGCGGCAATTTCGCCAGCAATTTCGACCCCCACCACATACCAAACAAACCATCTCTCGCCCCCTGAATGACCGCAGTGGTCCCACTGAAAAACGAGAAGGAGAGTAGTCCGTACACACCCATTGACATTGGTGATTTCGCCTTAAACATGCGTAACATGTTTAAGAAGCGTTCAGGTCTGCCCAGATCTTTAATAAGCAGTGGTGGACAGGGCAGGAGTGCTAGCAGAGAGGCATAATAGCCCACGCGTACAACCGCACGATCTTCTGACGAGCCAAAAAGCGAAGCAAGGCTGGCGATAACATAACAACCGGCAGCCAAGCCACCAAAGAAGAAATACCAGACAATCTCCCATTTCCAGATCGGAGCTTTAAGCACGGGATAATCATAATAGCTCGGCTCTTTTAGTTCCTTATCGGGATCATGGATGTAGCCGGTACTCCACGTAGCGAGTTGTTCGATAAGAGCATTAGACGTGATCCGCTCTTCCGGCAAGCGTTGCCTGCCAGGTTGTATATCCAGCTTTGCCATATAACTGCTCCATTGCCTAGTCTCTACTGAAAAAGTAAAGGTCCCATAATAACAAGGGTCACTATCGGCTAATCAATCATAGCACAGCGGGCATATATGTTGCCAAATGATCACTCTTTAGAAAAAACTATTCTCCTGCTTTCCAATTTTTTTGCTTCTCCTTACTCCTCCTTAAAAATGCTTCGGTTTCTATAAAATGTAATCCATTTCTTCAGTAAAGTATGCCGATTTATAGCGGTGGTATCTTAAAGGAGAGAGAAATAGAGCCATATATTTTCCATATGGTATATCTTTATATAAGATAAGGAGCAAATTTTGGTATGAGATGTCTATTAAAAAATTTCCTCATACCACACAGTACCATAGGATATATTGCAAAGATATGCACTATCCTTATTCTTTGCATCGCTTTAAGTATTTTCGCTTTCTTCAAAAGGGCAACAGCAAATGCAGATTATACATTAAAATCTTCTTATACAACATATAAACTCTTTACTAGGGAGGAAGGGAAAAACAACACTAGCTTTGCAGGTACCCCCGGTCCTACTGGCCCTATCGGACCCATTGGTCCTACTGGCCCCATTGGCAATACTGGACCCATTGGCCCTATCGGACCCATTGGCAATACTGGACCCATTGGTCCTACTGGCCCCATTGGCAATACTGGACCCATTGGCCCTACCGGCCCTATCGGACCCATTGGCAATACTGGACCCATTGGACCTACCAGCCCTATCGGACCCATTGGTCCTACTGGCCCCAAAGGCAATACTGGACCCATTGGCCCTATCGGACCCATTGGCAATACTGGACCTACTGGCCCTAAAGGCAATACTGGACCCATTGGACCTACCGGACCCATTGGCAATATTGGCAATACTGGACCTACCGGACCTACTGGCCCCAAAGGCAATACTGGACCCATTGGCCCTATCGGACCCATTGGCAATACTGGACCTACTGGCCCTAAAGGCAATACTGGACCCATTGGACCTACCGGACCCATTGGCAATATTGGCAATACTGGACCTACCGGACCTACTGGCCCCAAAGGCAATACTGGACCCATTGGCCCTATCGGACCCATTGGCAATACTGGACCTACTGGACCTACTGGCCCCAAAGGCAATACTGGACCTATCGGACCTACTGGACCCATTGGACCTACCGGACCTACTGGCCCCAAAGGCAATACTGGACCCATTGGCAATACTGGACCTACTGGACCTAAAGGCGATAGAGGTCCTTCTGGAGGATCTACCGGACCTACCGGACCTACCGGACCTACCGGACCTACCGGACCTACCGGACCAGCAGGTCCCAAGGGCGACAAGGGGGGCCCTGGTGACAAAGGAGATCCTGGCCCCATCGGCCCAATTGGTCCCGACAAAGTGATCAGTACACAGATAGTCACCGCTTCGGCAACGATTACGACTGATACGGGTCAGGTTACAAGCGTAGCTGTATGTCCATCAGGTACAAGTTTAAGCGGAGGAGGCTTCTATATAGAGAATGCAGGTATAGATTCAACACAATATTCGATCTTTGAGAACAGACCCGTACCAGGGGTCCCAACCTCATCGTGGACAGTTTCAATGAATGGACACAAAACGATGAAGCTCATGGCCTATGCTCTCTGCCAATCACTGGCAACATGGACCGTTTCCATTGGCATCATTGATGGCCTGTGATCACTTCTCCTCATAAAGCAAATTTGCCTGACATGCTACCAATTGTGAAATAGTAGACATATTCAGGTCTTCAAAAAAATACGAGCACGTTTTCAGGTTCAGAGAGCCTGAAAACGTGCTCGTGTTCTCCTTCCACAACGCAATGATCTCCATCTTTTTGAGGGGACAGGAACAGAGCAACTATAGCACCTCACAGAATAATCGCCTATTGTGATAGGGGGTATAGTGAACTCAGAACGGTTTCCTGTGAAAGCATTCTCTGTAGGCATAAAACATTCAAACATTTGAGCCTGTTGCCTGTATCTCAGTTTCATGCAACAGCACGCCGGGAGCATACACAGTACGTTTTTACCGTGCTCCACTCTACAACTCAAAGGCAATTTTCCGACTAATACGGATGTCACGGCAACCGGTAGACGGTATATTTGAATGAATATTGTCAATCTGATGGTATTACACAATCAGGCCGCTCTTGCGTGAAAATCCTTGATTATAGGGAACGGAGAACGCGCGTACTTCTACAGATTTGTTGCGTTAGAGAACCTGGCTTGCAACATCTTTTATACAGTGGTGTTGTGAGGACAGGTACCAGTACAAGAAAGGTTTTTCCATGAGTATTTTGAACAAACGTAGTATTCTGAAGGTGGCGACGATCTTCATGCTCGTGGCTATGATGGCTGGGGCTTTTGGGGGACAGAGTAAGGCTGCTATGGTGGCAAGAGCCACAACCTGTGGCGGTACGACTACAACTAATTGTACTACACAAGTTGGTCCCAACGTTGCTGGGCTTGTATTTGTTAGTGACGCTATTGTGACTATTACAACAGGTTTAGCAACCCCAGGAGGTTGGAACTCTTTCTCGTTTACTACTACTGTAACTGACACACGTGGTACTACAGATGGATGGCAGTTACAAGCTGCAAACGCACAACTGACTGACGGACTTGGCCACACTATCGATGACTCTAGCAATCTGATGCACATTGATGCCGATGCTACTGCTACGCCTGTTCCTACTACAGTTAGTTGTACGATTACAACAGACCCGATACCTACAAACAGCACATGTGGAAACACACCTGTCATAGCATCAACAGGACTTATCGGAACACCTGCACCATTCGTGAGCGTTGCTGCGACTTCTACGACCCCTATTTCTGGCACGTTCACCATTAACGGACATGGCAAATATTACATGCCAACTGGTGCTTTCCCCGGCCACTATAGTGCCGCAATAACGTTCTCACTCGTGGATACGTTCGCAGGTTAATCGCCTACCTGATCGAGAAAAAGGAGGGTGCTGTTTCAACAGTGCTCTCCAACCTCCATTTCTTATGCTCACCCAATTGACAATAAGTATTATTCTCCGACAAACCACCTATCAAACACATCCACCACTCCCTTCCTACCCATAACTTCGTCAAGCACAACGCTTCTATGGGATTATAGAGGCTCTGTATGTTCCGAAGAAAAGTATAAGAATGTGGTGTTATGTTGAGTTATTCATTTCATTAATCCGTGCCATTGATCATCCCGTGCCATTTATTACTCCCTCAACAATGTACGGATGCATGCCATTCATTAATCCGTGCCATTTATCATTCCGTGCCATTCATTACTGCTCCAAAAATAGCCGCGCAAGCAATCAACAAGGACAGAGTAGAAGCTGTTCCATTCTCTTTTCTGGCCCTAAGAGCCAACGCAGTTCCCTACCCATTCATTGTTTCACACAACAAAAAAATAGCCACACACGAAAAAAAGATATCGTGCGCAGCTATTCCGCTAAACAAAAAGGGAGCACATATTCTCAAGCTTGCCGACTTTTCCCTTTATGCCGGGCAGTTATAACCAATGTATACGCCTTCTGAACCCAGAAGAACAGCGCACTACCAACCAGCAGTAAAGCAAGGCCAGCGAGCGCATACTGCCAGAGAGCCAGGGAACGCAAGAAATCGGCTGGCCCCTGAACTAGAGCTTGAGAAGCAAGCGTGGAAAGCGATCTACCAGGACTGTGTATACTAAAGGTAAATACGGTTGTCAGGATACCCTTTGTCTGTTTGCCATAGTCTAACATAAGTCTGACACTATATTGACCAACCAGCAGGGATCTTTTGGCGATATTCAGCGGGTACTCAATAGATGTATGCGGCAGAAAAGCACTGATATTCAATTGAGTACTTTGCACTACAATCCCCCTACTATTTATAATCGTGGCATTCCCTACCGGGTAGAGGATTGTATTGCCCGTATTCCTAAGGCCAATCAATATTCTCTGATAGGGACTTTTGCTATCAAATATCACACCAGAAGTAGTAAGATGCTCTTTTATCGGCCCAGATATATTTACTACAATTGGAAGAGCATAGAGTTTTTTTAGGAGAAGATTGATCTTAATGCTCCCACGTCCAGAGGGGGGCGGTGATTTCTGTAGTGATACGTTTTCTGCTACAATACCCCCAATATGCTGCCCAGGAGTAGTTCCATTGGGAATAAACACAATAAATGCGACATCTTGACTCTCACCCGCATTCAGTGTCAAATTCGATTTCGCGAGTGCAATCCACTTACCCACATTATGCAAACGGCTACTGGCATCAAGGTAGACAATACCCCCTGTAGAACCTGTGGTTGCATCCACAGGATAAATATTCACGGTACCACGTGCTGTACCAGTATTCGTTACACGCACATGATCAGAAATAATTGTCGCCGGGGCGGCATTGAAAATAAAATACGATTGGCTTAGCGAATTAGCAGGATCAGGTGTATCCGGCTGCAGGCTAAAATTGGCGCTACCACCAGCCGCATGAATACCATGTGCACCTGACGCTCCCATCACAAGAACAGCTATAAACAATAGAATGATGGAACTCATACGCACGATACTGCGCCGATATGGAAAATGCGTGAGCAATTGCACGTGAATACCTCTTTTTCACTATTACCTGAGATAGGAGGAGATACTCAAATAATCTCTTCCTATCTCATCTACTCTCCTTCTCAATTAGAGCCTGTTTTATGATTATATGGTCGGACCAGCCGTAATCGTAATTGTTCCAGCATAGGCACCACCGACAGTATTTGCACCTAGTGGCACATTCCCTGTCACAGTAACATCCGTCGTACCAATATCCCCACCAGTAGGAGCCGTAGCATAAGGCCCACTTACCGCCGTCAGCGACCCGGCAGTAGGAACTATCGCAGCATTAGAACAACTTGCGGTTGCACTACACACGGCTGTTACCGTAGAAACCACAAAAGGATCCACTGAGGTACCACTCACGGTATCAACTGTAAGTCCCGGTGAAGCTGCACTCAAAGCCCATGGAGAGTCCGTCGTACCACGCGTATCCGCTACATTCGTTACGAAAGAGAACGAAATACTCTGATCTGTCCCATTTAAGATCGTAGGAGGCGTTATAGTTGCAGTTCCCACAGTAGAGGCCAGAGCACCAGACAACGTTCCACTAAAATTTACATCACAGCCACTACTTCCCGTAGCATCACAACTAGTATTCGGCTTAATCACACTTGGTCTGGTTCTTAGCGACCTTAGAGACGCCGCCGACACGGTGGTCTGCATCGCAAGACCTGCCACTAACGTAAGCATGCCCATTACAGCAAGATTAAGGCTCACCCTCACAAAATATTTTTTACTCACTTGCACGGTTGATATTCCTTTCTTAAATTGCTTCCCTGCCACCCGATATTTAGCGGGTATAGCATCCGATTTTACTACTTCATTCACTGATACCTCTTCAATACACTCCCAATTGAGAAAGTGCAAGGCTTCAGTAATCCTCTAAAATAACTCTACTTAAGCTGGACGCACTACGATGGAAAACCGTCTGCAATTACTATAGACACCCATTAAACAGATAATTATCAATTCATGTAGGCATCAGGACACAAGCAAGCTAACGCCACACCTCGCTTAGCACAAAAGGATGACGAACAAGGCTAACAGTTCAACTTTCCTGCGCCAGACTCGTACATGTGATAAGCTATTGCAGAAGAATAACCACTCATTTCTGCAGGGAAAGAGGCATTATTATATGGAGGAATCTCGTAACGCGCCCAATGCTGGCAGCGGCGATCAAAATACAGTCATTACAGCACGGCTTTCACCGGACGAGCCAACCGGAAATACAGCACAAGCAACCACCAACAACAGCACAATTACCGATCCTGGGCCGGCTCAAAAGCCTCAGCCCATCGAGAGTATCCAGCTCACCGTAATTGAGGGTTTTCAGATTGGACGCGGCGTCGCCCGTATTGATCCCGACGATATCACACGCCTGGGCTGCCTGCCCGGCGATATTGTCATGGTTAGAGGTTCTCGCAGCACAGCGGCAAAGGTTGTTCCAACCGCACCCGCTGACCGTGGACGCCAGACCATCCAGATGGACAGCCAGGTACGCCAGAATAGTGCATCCGGCCTGGGCGAACGTATCACCATCCACAAAGCTAAAGTACGTATCGCCGAAAAAGTCACGCTGCTACCACTGACCGGAGGAACTCCAATTCAAGAAACGGATCTCCAATATATCGCTCGCTACCTGGTAGGTCTGCCAGTCGTGATCGGCGATCTGCTACGCGTTGGCACACCGGGCACAACACCACGCGAATTCCTTATTATCGGCACCACACCAACCACGCCCAGCTATACCGTTCATAAACAAACAACAGGCGATCTACCTATCGCACAACCGCCCGAACCTGAGACCGACGTCGAGGCCGTACTGGTACAACCTGGCACCCTGGTACGCGCACAGGCCAGGGGAGCGGCTAACGCCACACCCGGACGCGTTGGCTATGAAGATATCGGCGGATTGGGCAAAGAGCTACAACGCATTCGTGAGATGATCGAGCTACCACTCAAATATCCCGCTGTCTTTGATCGCCTGGGTGTTGAACCTCCCAAAGGTGTCTTACTCTACGGACCTCCTGGCACCGGTAAAACGCTCATTGCCCGTGTCGTCGCGGCTGAAACCAATGCCGCATTTTTCATCATCAACGGGCCCGAAATCATTAATAAGTTTTATGGCGAAAGCGAATCACGGCTGCGTGGCATCTTCCAGGAAGCCCAAAAACGCGCCCCCAGCATCATCTTCATTGACGAACTGGATGCGCTGGCCCCCAAACGCGCCGAAAGCGGCGGCGAGGTCGAGCGCCGTATCGTCGGACAACTCCTGGCCCTGATGGATGGCATGGCCTCACGTGGGCAGATCGTCTTGATCGGTGCCACCAACCAGCCAAACGCTCTCGACCCCGCGATACGACGGCCCGGACGTTTTGACCGCGAGATTAGCTTACGCGTACCGGACGTACGCGGACGCACCGAAATTCTGCGCATCCATAGCCGCGATGCCGCTCTGGCAAACGACATCGACTTTGCACGCTTAGCTCAACTCACGCCGGGCTTCGTGGGTGCCGACTTGGAGGCTCTCTGCCGCGAAGCTGCCATGATCGCACTGCGCCGCGTCCTGCCACATATAGATTACCAGCGCGGCTACATTCCCTACGAAACCCTGGTGAATCTAAATATTACCATGGCAGATTTCCAGGCGGCACTACGCGAGATCGAGCCATCGACCACACGCGAGGTCTACGTCGAAGTCAGCGAGACCTCATGGGATGACATCGGCGGCCTGCAAGACATCAAAAATACGCTCACAGAAGGCGTCGAATGGCCGTTACGCTATCCCGAAGTCTACGCAAACGCCAAAGTAGAGGCACCACGCGGCGTCCTGCTCTCCGGCCCTCCGGGATCTGGCAAAACGCTCATTGCCCGCGCCCTGGCAAACCAGTGTGAAGCCAGCTTCATCTCTATCAAAGGACCAGAACTGCTCTCTAAATGGGTAGGCGAGTCGGAAAAAGGCGTACGCGAGATCTTCAGACACGCCAAACAAGCAGCACCATGCATCGTCTTCTTCGACGAACTCGACTCGATGGCCCCCAGACGCGGCGGCGGCAATGACGGCAACGTCGGAGATAGAGTCATCGCCCAGCTCCTCACCGAGATGGACGGCATCGAAGGACGCGAAGGCGTAATCGTCCTGGCCGCAACCAACCGACCAGAACTCATCGACCCAGCACTATTGCGACCGGGCCGCTTCGACCTGATTGTTGAACTACGCCATCCTAACGAAGAGGAGCGTCAGGCCATCTTCACCGTCCACCTGCGCGACCGACCGATTGCTCCTGAAGTAACCGCCGTGGAACTGGCAAAAGTCACGCCGGGCCGCAGCGGTGCCGACATCGAGGCCATCTGCCGCCGCGCATCCTTACTGGCTCTGCGTGACTGGATCGGACCACGCCTCACCATCGGACAGGTACAGGTCAGCGAGGCACGCGATGAAACACAGGCTGCTAATAAGTTGAGGGGCACAACAGCACCATTGCCAGATCCCGATGCGCCATCGCAAACAGCAGCAGCAGACGCCAACATTCAGCCACAGACGCCGCCCGCACGTTTCGTGATACGCGCTGAGCATTTTGCACGAGCCATCGACGAGCAACGTGAACGATACAGCGTCCAGGAAGTGGCCGAAGCTGCACGCGAGAAGCAGGATCGGGGACGGCAACGCATGATCGATATGGCCGCCGATTATGATCAGCAACAGAAAGAAAAACCAGCGTTGCGCGGTTTCCGCCTCTGGCTGGCTCGTCTCTTCGGACTTGCGTGATACCTCTCTTACAACACAAAATTGGTATGTCCATCAAGCTGGCAACCGGGCTACGTCTTGATGGACATACCAATTTTGGCTCCCCTACACGTCTTTGTGTAGGGGAGATTTTTATGCTGGAGGAGGGAAAAAGGCACAAACGAGCGTTAGTTAGGCACCAACCTGGAAGGATCATACAACATTGATCATTACACACCAACAACAATGTGAGTACTATCCACTTACAATATATAGGCAACTATGCTATAATACATGATGGAGAGTATACCAAGAGCCGAAGGGAGAAACCAATGTCACTTTCACATGACAGCTCCTCTTCTGTCTCCCGTGAGCAAGTTACAGAGGCGTACCTGAAAGCCATACGGTTGATCGATGAGCGAGTAGCACCCCTTCTGGGCAAAGCGACGACGCGAGTCCTGGTAGAAGGTGCTGCAAGACGTGTTATGAACCAATACCCGTTTCTGCATTTTCTTGTCGTACGACCTTATACCGAAATTATTCCATCCGTCATCCAAGAGCAGCTTTCGGGCGTTACCTCGACAGAACTCGCAGCCGGGCTGAATGCCTTGCTCGATGAGTGTTTCGCGGGCTTGCGAGAACTTACGGGCGAGCTTATCGCACCACCGCTGCATGATGAAGTCACTCACCAGTTGAGACAACTACACTAAAGGACAGTCATGGAGAGCAACGTGCCATCAGAATTCCGGGTTGTGGAGAGAGAGAAAAGCACGGACCGCTCTTCCTCTATAGCAAAAGGAGAGCGTCTAACAGCCATCCGCCAGGAGATGGAATACCTTAACACGATGGGCAAGCGCTTTGTCGCCGCCTTTGATCGTTTCCAGGTACACCGTGCTCTTCTAGCGGCTTTACGCGACCTCTATAGTTTCTCTGCCTGTTGCATCCTTCTTAAGGGCGATCCCCTGGAACTCTTTATCATTCCTAGCTATCCTCTCAGTGCCTCCTTTCTCGAAGCCATGATTCAGCGCATCGTCAGTGCCGCCAATGTGATCGAATTTCCACACATCGAAGCCGAACAACTGGCACAATCCGCCTATCTCGACGCCCCCGATGAACTGGCGCTGCCACAGATGCAGGAAGAAATGGGAGGTGGTGAGATTGGCTCCTGCCTGCATATTCCTCTTACCGTGGAAAATCGCATCATGGGCATACTTAGCCTGTTTGATGAACGTGTCGGCACATTCGATACCGACCTGCTCCAATTAACCACCATGATTGCCGATTACGCTGCGGTGGCCCTTGAGAACGTGCGCCTGCGCGAACGCGAAAATGCTTTATGGCGGCAGACCGAATTCGAGCGCCAACGCCTGGAACTCATCATCAGTAGTATGGCCGAAGGTTTGCTCATCACCGATGCTCAAGGCGCAATCATCTCCCTCAACCAGTCCGCACACCACCTGCTCGCACAGGCCAACATCGATTTCCAGACCGGGATTCCACTGCATACACTTATACAGACAAGCGCTGTAGACTGGTTACCACGTCTAGCAGAAATAGTTGACGAAGCGCTTAAAAATAAAGTGGTCACCAACCAGGAACTCACGATTGGAGAAGGGGGCGAGACAGTCCCCTTTACCTTGAATATCAGCGCAGCTCCCCTCCACGACGCAAGCGAGGTTGCCAAAACTCCCATCGGCGTCGTCGCTGTACTCAATGATGTCACCTCCCAGAAGCAAGTTGAGCGCTTGAAAGACGAATTTGTGTCTGTAGTCTCTCATGAATTACGCACACCACTCACTGCAATCAAAGGCTATACGCAACACGTGGCACGACGCATGGAGCGACGCCTGCGCAAAGCTCGTACGCTGGCCGAGGGCACACTCCCCGTAACCGAGCTGCCAGAAAGCTATGATCTGCGCAATCTGAACATTATACAGAGCCAGACCGAGCATCTGGAGCGCCTAGTTAACGATCTGCTCGATCTTTCGCAGGTGCAATGGGGCAAATTGAGTTTACGCTATGAAACATTCTATCTGGCCGATGTACTGGCGGAAAGTGTACGCCTAGCCCAGGCCAGCGCTGAACTGCATACCCTCTATCTGGATATTCAGGTGCAGGAAACGGCCATTATTGCGGATCGCATACGCGTGGAGCAAGTCGTCGGCAATCTACTAGACAACGCCATCAAATATTCTCCCCACGGAGGAAAAGTTACCGTACGTCTAGAAGATCAGAGCAACAAATATCTTGTCAGTATCGTTGATGAAGGTATAGGAGTTAGCCAGGAGCAATTTGACCACATCTTTGAGCGCTTCTATCGCGTCCATAACACCAACATCCAACAATACTCAGGCATCGGGCTGGGCCTGTATGTAGCCAAAGCCATTATTGATCGCCATGGAGGCCAGATCGGGTTTACCAACAATCAGGGGATCGGGAGCACATTCCACTTCACCCTACCACACAAGCCGCCGACAACCCCTCTTATCGGAACATTATAGTGCCTGCCACAGATCGGTGGGGCTGGAACCAAAGTGGTCATTGAGATAGGTATACCCAAACGGCGTGAAGTGCGCTCTGGCCCAGGTCACCCGAATCCACTGGATGCTACGCAGGATACGCGCTTCACCCCATAATGGATGGAGCAGATCCTGGAATGCATTGAAGATATACCCCATAATGGAAACCAGTACACCACACCCGACAACAACCACCTGCGTCACCACAGTATGCGAGAGATGAATGGGACTGAGCGCAGTAAAAAGACCCACGTAGAGGACACTTCCCGAGACAAGAGCGGGAGTGAGCAGGCCAAGCCAGATAAACACGATTGATGGCTCATGCGCAAACATGATAGTTATGCCAAGAGGCCCGATAGCCCAGCCGACGAGGGGATCGTGGCGCAGCAGCATTACCAGCAGATGTGCACCTTTGAAAAGGAGGATCCACAATAACAGGAGAAGGACTAAACCAGGCACGTTAATTCCATGAAGGCTGTGTAAGATACGTTGCATGCTTAAACTCCTCATCGGAAATCTTGTAGGATCCCTGTCGCTTCAAAGCATAGGAAAGCGCTTCCCGATATTCTCTATTATACATTAGAGGCATGTTTTCGCGCAATCACAACCGCCAAAAAGACTAAAAGCCATTCTTCTTCAGGATATTTTTGGGCTTGTATGATAAAATGTGCAAAGCTCTTTTTCAATACACCTATAGATATAAAGCACGCAAAAATGAAAGGATAAGAACATGCGAAGAAGAAGAAATATTGTCGGCATATCATTACTAAGCTGCTGCATCGTGATAGTAGTCGCTCTTTGGTGGCTAGGACCACGAGTAGCGAACCATTTTGGCTGGATATGGCATAACAGACTTCCGGATCACGTTGCCTATTCAGGAAGAATATATGCGCCTGCTCCAGGCGGATGTGTAAATCCGGAAAATGGACTTACTCAGGCAGGTTCTGTACCAGCAATATTCGGGGCACCAGCACCTATTTTCGTCGAAAGCTCTAATGGGAATAGCCCGGCATACTCCACAGTAATGGAAGTATATGTGCGGATAAATGTTGGTTGCTACGTACTTTACGTAATAGGAGGTGGGCCATAAAAAACTCGAGGCATGCTGGAAGTATGCCTCGAATGATTTGATGGGCGCTACTGGTATCGAACCAGTGACCTCTTCGGTGTGAACGAAGCGCTCTACCGCTGAGCTAAGCGCCCTTAGTGGAGGATGAGGCAACTATAACATTCCGTATAAAAGTTGTCAAGCACTTTTGGAAAGTTTCTCCATCCACCAGAGGAAAATATGCTATACTGAAAAGGAGTTATTTCCGATTTTCGTAGGAGTATTTTATGGACGATAAAACAGCCAGTACTGCTGAAACAACCACTGGTACAAAAGACGCACAAACAAAAGCACCTGTATCCAGCCCCGAGGCCGAACACAGGCAAGCATACGGAACGGCAAAGACAGAGAATCTACGCGATAACGGACTCTGGCGCATTATCTTACCTGCATTCGTTATCGTTTGCTGCCTCGTTCTCTTTGCTATCCCTCTCATTATCCTGGTTCCCTTGCTCAGGACATCGCTTGATCCCCTCTCAGCCAGCCGCGTAGCAGGCGATAACCTAGTGTGGGTCTGGATCACGCTGATCGTTATTGCGTTAGGTATCGCCTCCATTGTTGTATGGGGACTCTCTAGAATCTTCCTGACACAGGCAGGCAATTACCATAAAGGATAGTTGATGCTTCAGCGCATAGACCGCACAAATGCAGCACAGGCACAAGGCGTAGTGATCGTTATCGACGTGATCCGCGCCTTTACCGTCGCTAACAAGAAAGCTGTTATATAAAAATTAAACGAGTAGCTGTAGAATCCTGACAAAATATTGACCAAAAAGAACTTGACTTTTGAAACGCCAACGAGTACACTCATTATCAGTTCGCAATCGTACTATTGATTGGTTTCTAAAGAAAATGGTTATACAAATATGTCAAGGAGGTGAGTTCTATGCAGCAAGTACTTGTAACAAAACAGCACAGTGTGGAAATTGGCAGAACTCATTTCTCCCACAAACTAGAGGCATAACTACGCGTGTTTCTACAGCCCGCAACGCCGCAGATCCATCCGATCGGCATGGCGTTTTGCGCCTCTACTCTCCTCGCCGTGCATTCGCATCCCTCAAGCTAAAAAGGTTCAAACTTCACCTATAAGAGAAAGCAGCATGAAGTACCTGTTTATACGATCCAATACGGATAAAAAGGCATCGCGCCACACGCTCACACGCTGTATACCTGCTGTATACACACTACGAGAAAGGCGCTAAATACTTGCTAGCAACAACTTCTGTAAGCT
>ODAK010001586.1_pt1 | contig 24540 bp, 26 predicted proteins | sample 1539591 | NCBI WGS metagenome assembly ODAK01 (sample SAMEA3539303, study PRJEB22396) | soil metagenome | biome: tundra; feature: field; material: soil | place: USA | collected 2010-05 | depth 0.15 m | reverse complement strand
CACCGGGCGTTACCCGGCATCGTGCTCTGTGGAGCTCGGACTTTCCTCCCGCCACCCGCGCCACGCGTTGGCGTGGGCGCGCGTGAGCCGGCGACCGCCCGAGCGGCGTCGACGCCGGCAATGTGCACCGAGGGACGCCCGACCGCAACTCAGGCAGCGGCCGGGGCTCTCGCGAGGAACGCCACCGCTGCGACGAACGGGGCGACCACGAGCCCGTACCGGCCGGCGCCGAAGAACACGGCGTGGGTGGCGGCGGTCGCGGCGACAGCAGCTGCAGCGATCGGGACGACCGCGGGGCCCCGCGCGAGCGCGCGCCACCCCATGAGCGACACGATCACGGGGAGCGCAACGTACCCGACCCAGCCATGGACCGTCAGCGCCCCGAGCGCGCCGATGCATGTGACGGCTCTGCGCAACCACGGGCGAGCGCCTTCGAGCGTCGCGCAAGCGACGAGCGCGCCAAGGAGAAAGAGCCGGCAGACGCACGTCTCGAGCGCGCCGAGCCGCGTCTTGGCGCGCTCGTCGAACGCGTCCGCGTTGCTGGCGTGGAGGTACCATGGCGCGGCGCCGAAGTAGTCGAAGGTCGCGGCGAGCTTCGCCGGTGCGCGGAGCACCCACGCGACCGGCGCTCGCTCGATCTCACGCCATGCCGCCCGCTCGAAGCATGCGTCCTTGCCTGCCTCGTCCCAGACGGTCGCGCACTCTGCGGGCACGGGCATCGGCTGCCACGCGCCGCTGCGCGTCGTGGCGCCGATGAGGAGATTCCACCCGCCGTTGACGCTGACGAGCGCGCAGCGGTTCATGCGCTCGCAGTTACGGATCGTCCACGGCACGACGCACGCGATCGCGACCGCGACCAGCGCGGCCATCGCTCCGAGCCGCGCGCGCCGGGACGCCCGCGGGGGCACCGCGAGAGCGCCGAGCACCGGCGCCAGAGCGAGGCACTGCGGGCGCACCAGGGTCGCCAGACCTACTATCCCCCCCGCGGCCGCGATCCATGGCCAGGCCGCGAGGGTCGCGCGCGCACTCCCAAGGGCGGTCGCGAGCAGCAGATCCCCTCTCGCGGCCTTGCGCGCCGCCGTCGCGACGGACGCGGCAATGACGAGCAGCGCGGCAGTCGCCCCCTCAGTCATCAGGGCCGCGGTGTATGGAACCAGTGCCGGGTGCAGAGCCAGCGCGACGGCGGCGCCGGCGGGACGCCACCGGGCGATCCCGGCGCCGTCGACGAGGCGGTGCATTGCGTAGACGCTGGCGGCGCCGAGGACGGCGTTCGTGGCCATCGCCACGGATGGGGCGGCGCCAAACGCCGCGTAGCCGGCCGCGACGAGGGCTGGATAGCCAACGGGATAATGCGCGACGTAGGTCACCGCGCCGTCCGGCCAGAGCCACGTGTACCCGTCGCCACCGGCGATCCGGCGAGCCAGCACGTCGTAATAGTGCCCGTCCTCGACGGCGGGGAAGCGCGCGCGCGCCCAGACGACCACGGCGAACCGCGCAAGGAGGCCCACGATCGCGATCGCGAGGGCATCGACGCGGCGGTCACGCACGGCGCGGGAGAATACACGCCCCGCGGCGACCTCGACCCTCGGAGCCCGCGTCGTGCGCAATTCGGTGCGACCGTCCGCGAATGCTTTGTACTTTCAGCGCTCGGGCGGAGTGCAAATACGGATTCTGGGATTCGCATGGAGCCGTACATCGCCGGCTCACGGCGGCGCAGAGACTGGAGCGCGGTGGCGTTTGGCGGCGTTGAAGGGGCCCCGCGTTCAGGGCGAAACGAGCCACCCGATCGCGCGCATCGCGACCACGAGCTCGCAGACGGGCAAGCCGACGACGCTCGTGAAGCTCCCGTCGATACGCTCGACGAACACGGCCGCCCGGCCCTGAACGGCGTAGCCTCCCGCCTTGTCTCGCCCTTCGCCGCCCGTGACGTATGCCGCGATCTCGCCCGGCGAAAGAGCACGGAAGGTGACGCGCGTGGTGACCGTCTGGGCATGCGCGAGGTCCGCGCGCGGATCGGGCGCCGCCAGGGCGAAGCGCGTCGACACCTGGTGCGTCGCGCCCGCGAGCCGCTCGAGCATCCCGCGCGCCTCGTCGTCGTCGCATGGCTTGCCGAGGAGCCCGCCGTCGGGCGCGACGACGATCGTGTCGGCCACGAGCACGCCTTTCGCCGCCCCGAGGTCCTTCCGGCGCACCGCCTCGAGCTTTGCCCGTGTGACCCGCTCGACGTAATCGAGAGGGGCCTCGCCGGGCACGACCGTCTCGTCGGCCTCGGCGCTCGTGACCACGAACGGGACGCCGAGCATGGCGAGCAGCTCCCGCCGCCGCGGTGACGCGCTACCGAGCGCCAGCACGAAATACGGGTCGGCCGGGCAGATTTCCACGCGGGCCCTTTAGCACGCGCGTTCTCCTGTCATTGGTGTAAGGTCCCGCGCCGATGCGCCCCCGCATCGCGGCTTTCGCTTTCATTTGTGCCCTATCGTGGTCGGCGCGCGGCGTTTCGGCGCACGCGACCGAATGCGCGGGGCCCGTGAGCCCATGCATCAATGACGACACCCTCTGGCCCCACGCGGGTCCTGCGACCTTCGCGGCCGTCGGATCGACGGACACCGTGGCGCGGGGCCAGCTCGGGTTCGGTCTGGTCACGAGCTATCTGTCGCGTCCCATCGTGATCCAGGTTCCCGCGCCCGGCGCCGGCGGCAGCTCCCAGTACGCCGTGAACGACCAGGTCAACGCTACGTTCCTCTGGTCCTATGGCGCCACCGACCGCCTCGAGCTCGATCTCGCCCTTCCACTGACGTTCGGCCAGGGCGGCACGGGTCTCCAGCCCATCACGGGGGGCTCGGATCTGCATGACACGGCGGTGCGCGATCTTCGCTTCGGGCTCGCCTACGCGCTCGTGCCTCATCTGCGCATCGACCCCGACGTTTCCGGCGACTCGGCCTTCGGCAGCCGCGGCACCTTCGGGCTCAGCGCCCGCCTCGAAGTGAGCGCACCCACAGGAGATCACGATCAGTTCGCGAGCGACGGCGCGGGCGTATTCGTGCCCAGCGTGGCGGCGGATCTCCGTCACGCTCGATGGTCGCTCGGCGCCGAGGTCGGAGCGCGGGTGCGGCCCATCACCCAGCTGCTCGGAGCGCGCATCGGGACGCAGATCGTGACTGCGCTGGGCGTCGGATACGACTTCCTCCCGCGCCAGCTCCTCACCGCGACCCTCGAAGCCTGGGCCTTGCCGTCGCTGACGGGGGACGCGGCGAACCTCGATTCGGTCTCGCCCGCGGAGTGGCAGCTCTCCGTGCGCACCGCGCCCATTCGCGGCGGCGATCTCGCGCTCCAGTTCGGCGGAGGGAGTGCGATTCCCATCGGGGGAAGCGATCCCGAGCTCACATCACCGCGCTTCCGGTTTACCGTCGGCGTCCGCTGGGCACCTCTTTCCCGCGACACCGACGGCGACGGCATCCTCGACGTGACGGACCGCTGCCCCCGAACTCCTGCGCCCGGCACGCCCGATGGCTGCCCGGTCGCGACCCTCCCCAGCCCCCAGGAGAATCCATGAGCGTTCGTGTCCACAGGAGCGAGCGATCGAGGCACCTCGTCCTCCGAGTGACCGCGGGAGAGTCGTTGCCTTCGGCGCTCGTCGCCGGCCTGCGCCAGGAGCGCGTCACGAGCGGGTGGCTGCGCGCCAGCGGCGTGCTCGCCGACGTCGAGCTCAGCGCGTTCGACAGCGCGCTCGGTCGCCTCGGCGAACCTCGCCGGATCGCAGGCCTCGTTCACGTGCTCTCCCTCGAGAGCAGCATCGGTCTCGTCGGCGGCGCGCCCGCCTTCTCGCTTCGCGCGGTGCTCGCGCGCGAGAGCGATCGCGGCCTCGAGACGATCGCCGGCGAGATCGCGAGCGCCCGCACGATCGCGCTCGAGGCGCTGGTGACGGTGTTCGAAGACCTCGCCCTCGATCGAAGCCTCGATCCTGTCGCCGGCGTCTCGCTCGTCGACTCGCCTTCCACTCCGGCCGCCACGGTGCCCGCGGTGCCCGCCGTGCCCCGAGCCCCGGCGGCTGCGACGCCTCGCGCGAGCCCGGCCGCCTCGGCAACGACGTGGTCGGCGGCTGCCAGCGCGAGCGCCCAAAGCGATCGAGGGGCCCCAGGTGGAGCCCGCTCCGCCACGTCGCAAGCGGTGCCGGTCCCCGTCCCTCGCCCCGTTCGCGCCGACGTCGACGTCGACCAGCCAACCCCCGAGCCGGGCGACTTCGTCGACCACTTCGCCTTCGGCCGTTGCGAAGTCATCAAGAGCGATGGCGACCGCCTGCATCTGCGCATCCCCAAAGACGGCCGGGTCCGCGAGATTGCGCTCGAGATGCTGCGCGTGACGCCCCTAGACGGTGTAGAGGGCGAAGGACCGGGACGCCGCTTCAAACTCGAGCGTAGGATCTGAGGATCGTGTCAGGCTTGACGGTAGCCGCGAAGCAAGATTAAGCCGTCCCGAGCCGTTGGGCCGTTATCGTGAACTTCTGGAGGAACCGATGAGAGTCCCGTTTGCTTCTTTGAACCGTGCGTTCGCGCTGCGCTCCGCAGGCTCGGTCGCTGTTCTCGCGCTCGCTGCGGTTGTCGCTTGCGGCGGCGACCCGCCGACCCCGAAGACGCCCGAGCCCGTACCCCCCCCGGCGGCCGCTCCCTCGAGTCGCCTGCCCGACAAGGCTCCCGACTCACCCACCGCGAGCGCCGTCCGCATCTCGGACGAGATCGTGAAGGCCTGCGGAATCAACGAGCCGGACGCGTACTTCGCCTTCGACTCATCCAACATCCGCGCCGAGGACTCGAAGGTCCTCCAGCAGGTCATCACCTGCTTCACGACCGGGCCGCTCAAGGGCCGCACCCTGAAGCTCGTCGGCCACGCCGATCCGCGCGGCGACAGCGATTACAACATGACGCTCGGCCAGTCCCGCGCCGACTCCGTCGCCGGCTATATGCGCTCGAAGGGCATGGACAAGTCGAAGACCGAGTCGACCTCGCGCGGCGCCATGGATGCCACCGGCAGCGACGACCCGAGCTGGGCGCGCGACCGACGCGTCGATCTGATGCTCGGCCAATAGCCGGACGAACACCGTCCGATGATTGCACTCTCCGCTGCTTATGCCGTTCAAGCGGCTGTCGAAGGGGCCTCGCCGGCCGATGCGACGCCGACGGTGAAGCTCGATCTCGTCGGCCTCTTTCAGAACGCCGCGTGGCCCGTGAAGATCACGATCGGCCTCCTCCTCGGGTGCTCGCTGCTCGTCTGGATCATCGCCGTCTTGAAGATGCTCCAGCTCGCGCGCTTGCGCTCGACCGAGGGCAACTTCGACCGGCGGGCGCGGCACGTGGGCTCGCCCCGCGAGCTGTTCGAGGTCGCGGGGTCCCATCGCGCACCCGGCGCGCGGGTGGTGGCCGAGCTCTATGCACGCGGCGCGGGGGCTCAGGCCGAGCGACTGCGGGCCGTTGCCGACCGGGTGATCCTGGCCGAAGGGCAGAGCGCGCGTGCGCTCATGTGGCTGCTCGCCTTCATCGCCGCGGGCGCTCCCTTCATCGGCCTCTTCGGCACCGTCTACGGGATCATGGACGCGTTCATCCGCATCGGCGCCGCGAAGTCCGCCAGCCTCCCGGTCGTGGCGCCGGCCATCGGCGAGGCCCTCATCACCACAGCCATCGGGCTGGCGGCCGCCATTCCGGCCGTGTTCTTTTACAACTGGATCGACAAGAGCGTCGGTGACTTCGTCGCCGAGCTCGAGACCGCCGCCGCCGAATGGGTCGCGCTCGTCACCGAGACCACGCCCTCGATGGACCCCGCCATTCCGCTCGTCGCCTCCGTTCGGCCCAGCAGCGGTCGCCCGCGCGGCTGAGGGGGAGCGGAAAGCATGGCGCTCTCGACGGGCAAGCGCGGCGGCGGGGCCATGCGGGACATCAACGTCACGCCCATGGTCGACGTGATGCTCGTGCTCCTCATCGTGTTCATGGTGGCGGCGCCGCTCCTGACCTCCGGGCTGCACATCGATCTCCCCGAAGTGCAGGCGACGAACACGCCCGTCAAAGACGCGAAGCTCATCGTCTCGATCACCAAGGAAGAGAAGATCCTCTTCGGTGAAGACGACGTCACCGCCGACATCGAAAAGGCATTGCTCCAGAACCCGCGCGTGCAGAGAGAGCACGAGCTCTACATCCGCGCCGACAAGGACGCGCGCTACGGGGTGGTTGCGCGCGCCGTTGCCGCCGCGCGCGTCGCGGGGGTCACTTCTCTCAACTTGCTGGTCGATCCCGAAGAGCTCAAACCGTGAGCGCCGGGGCGCGGCGCAACTTCGACGCGCAAGACCTGACCATCGCCTTCGCCGCGGCGCTGCTGGCCCAGCTCGTCTTCGTCGCCGTCTTTTCTCTGCCGTCCCCCAAGCTCATCGAAGCCGATATCTCGAACGAGAACTCGCAGCCGATCTCCGTGTCGATCACGCCCGTCCTCAAGCTCGGCACCAAGAACCCGACGAAGCTGCCCTCGCAATGGCAGCGCAAGCAGCCGGTCGCGGCCAAGAACCAGCCGCAAGCGCCGGCGCCCTCGCCGCAGGCCGCGAAGACCCTCGAGGCGATCCCGAAGACGAGCGCCTCGGCCGCGAATCCCGTCGTCGACGCCGGCAAGGCCGAGCCCATGACCACGGCGGCCGCCGCGCCCGAGGGCTCGAGCTCCGCCGCGCCGGTCGCGTCGACGCTGGGCTCCGAACAGGGGGCCGAGAACGGAACCGAGACCGACCCGCTGAAGGCCCGCGCCGCCGACATGTACAAGGCGCAGCTCGCCGCGTGGTTCGCATCGCGCTTCAACATCAAAGGCAAAATCCCGTTCGACAAGCTGAAGACGCTCCACGCCCTCGCCACAGTGACCGTGGCGGACCGCAGGGTGACCGGCTATTCGCTCGCGAAGCCGAGCGGCGACGCGACCTTCGACGCCGAGGTCGAGGCCACCCTCGCCCGCATCCAGTCGAGCGGAACCGAGCTTCCGGCACCACCGCCGATGTACCCCGAGATGTTGGCCAAGTCGCAAGCGTTCAGCTTTCAATGCACCCTGCAGAAGCTCTGCGAATGACGCCATTCGACGCCCCCTGACCACCGCACAACCAAGCCGTTTCAAGCCGTTCCATGATCCCACGCCGACTGCTGCTGATCGTCCTCCCGCTCGCGGTCGCGCCGATCGCTCGACCCCACGTGGCCCGCGCCGACACGCCCGACGGGCAGGTCGCACCCGACGAGAGCATCCTCGGCACCGTCGATGTGAACGGGTCCGCGTCCGACGGACTGCCACCGCTACCGAAGATGGCGGTCGTGCCCATCGTTCCGACCGGGTCGGCCGACAGCCTCGTGAACCTGGTCGTCCGTCACGACATGGAGCTCAGCGGACAGTTCGAGGTCCTCAGCGAAGACGCGGCGCCGCCCGGGCCGTTCACGCACACGACGCCGCTCGACCTCGGCGCCTGGCGCGCCAAGGGGGCCGAGTACGTCCTCCGGATCTTCTCGCAGCCCGCCGCGACCGATTCGACCAAGACGGAGCTCGTCGGCGAAGCGTTTGTGACGCCGACCGCCGCCCAGGCTGCGGCGCAGAAGTCGCGAGCGACCGCGGCACCCGTGGACGCTGCCGGCGCTGCCGCCGACCCGAAGCCTTCGTTTCGCGCCGTCGTCCCGACCGCGACGACCGAGGTGCGCGCCGCCTCGCACCGCCTGGTCGACCTGCTCCTCGGGGCGCTGACGGGTCACCCGGGGGGCTTCGCGAGCCAGATGACCTACGCCGAGAAGGTCGGGCGCTGGCGCCGTGTCTTCACGATCGACTCCGACGGATTCGACCTTCGCGCCATCGGTCCAGACAGCGCGACCGCGCTATCGCCGTCGTTCGGGCCCGGCGGGCAGGTGTTCTACGCCCTGTCCGACGACTACTCCCCGTTCCGGGTCGTGCAAGGGCCGAACGCCACGCCGGTGCCCATCAACGTGCCGGGCTCGATCATGGGTCTCGCGTTCAGCGCGGACCACTCGCGCATGGCCCTCACGGTGATGGACGCCGGGCAGAGCAAGCTCTGGTACGGCGCTCGCGACAAGCTCCAGCCCATGACGACCGCGCCCCTCGCGAACCATCCCGCCTTCGGACCGATGGACAAGATCGCGTACGTCGCGGGCACGCCCGTGCAGCGAATCTTCGTCGGTGAAAAGGCCATCTCGCCGCCGGGCTTCATGGCGAGCGCGCCGGTGTTCTGCGACACGCCGCAGGGCCTTCTGATCGTTTACACCGTGGGCGTGGGCGCCGGCGCCGACATCATCGCGACCGACAGCGGCGGCGGCGGCCTGAAGCGCCTCACGCAGCACGAAGGCGCGAACACTTACGCGGCGTGCAGCCCCGACGGGCGGCTCGTAGCGTTCTTCTCGACCGGCAAGCGGAAGCTCGGGGCCGCGGCGACCGGCGGCCGCGACGACAGCGGCGCCGGGCTCTTCATCATGCCAATCCAGCGGCCCTGGCTCGCCAAGAAGATCTCGAACGAGGTCGGCGAGTCCCTTCGGTGGGAGGCGTTGCCTCCGGTGCCAGCGAAGTGAGTCACCTGACCGGCTGAGGAGCCGGCTGTGCGGGTGCGCCTTCGTCGGGACTGCTGAGCAGGGAGATCTCGACGCGGCGATTGCGCGCCCGGTCGTCGGCGCTGTCGTTGGCCGCGATCGGATCGAACGCGCCTGCGCCAGCCGCGGTGAGCGCCGTCGCCGGGACCCCGAGCGAGACGAGGTACCTCACGACCGTCACGGCGCGCGCGGTCGTCAGGTCCCACACCGACTCGTAGTGCTTCGACTTGAGGGGCTCGTCATCGACGCTCGAGGTCACGAGGAAGCGACGCGGCGCGGTGGACTGCGGCTCCGTCTCCATCGCGCGGGCAATCTCCATCAGCGCTCCCTTGCCCGCGGGACGCAGCTCGGCGTGCCCGGCGTCGAACAGGAGATCGCCCTTCACGTTCATGACGAGGCGGTTGCCGCGGGTCTCGACGCGCACCTGGCCCGCATCGACCAGGGGCTTGAAGCGGTGCTCGAGGTCGCGAAAGAGTTGCGTTCGCGTCTCGGCCGCGGCTTGCGCTTTGCGTAGCTCGTCGAGGCGCGCCTTCGCGTCATCGAGAGCTTTTGCCAGCGTGCCGCGATCCGCGAGCACCTTGTCGACGTCTTTTCCAAGCCGTTCGAGCTCGCCGCGCAGCTGCTGATTGATCGCGGTTGCCTCGTCGAGCTGCGCCTGGAGGTTGTGGCTCGAAGTGGAGAGCTCGCTCAGCTTCGCGTCGCGGTCCTGGGTCGTCGCCTCGGCGGCGGCGACCTGCTGCTGGAGGGCGAGAATCTGAACCGCCGCGTCTTTCTGCTTCGCGTCGGCCTCGGCCTGCGCCTTGGTCGCGTCGGCCACGGCCCGGTCGTAGACGACCTGCGATACGCAACCCGCGGAAGCCAGTGAAACGGAGGCCGTGGCCGCGACGGCGACGATGGATCGGAGCGTCACGCGTGGAGTCATATCGGGGGCGTCATACCCTCAGGCGGGCCGCGCGACCACCGTCGCGTTGGCGCCTCCGGCCCCGCCGACCACGATGCGCGCGCCCTCTACGGCCTGCGCGCGTTTGAGCATCGCGAAGCCGACGGGTACGCCGAGCGTGGGCGACAGCGCGAGGCTCGTGATCTCGCCCACAGCGGCCCCCGTCTCGTCGGCAACGGCGGCCCCTGGGCGCTCGCCGGCCCCCGTCGCGTCGAGCACGATGGAGACCAGCTTGCGCTTCACATGGCCGCGCATCTCGAGCATGCACACCACTTCTTGGCCGAGGTAGCAGCCCTTGTTGAAGCTCACCGCGGCCTTCTCGAGCGACGCCTCTTGCGGATAGGTCTTTTCGTCGAAGTCGACGCCGAACCGCGCGACCCCTCGTTCGAGACGCAGCGCCTCCCACCCCGCGGCGTCCCCCACGAGACCGCCCACCTCGCGCACCGCCGACTCGATCGCGGCGCGGACCGCCGAGGCCTGCGCGACTGGCGCGAGAATGATCCCGCCGCCCCCGAGACCCGTGCGATCGAGCGAGCCGGCCGCCGCGCCGGCTCGACGGGCCGCCGAGAGCACCCCCGGAGACGCCGGGCCGTGGACCATCCAGATCTCGAAGGCCTCGGCCCCCGGAGCCACCTCGGCGTCTTCCATGACGAGATAATGATCGAGGTGTTCACGCAGCCGGTCGACGAGGCTCGCCGCGAGGGCCGCGATCACGCGCTCGCCGTCGGCGATCAGAATCGGGTCGGCGAGGACGCGACCGCTCCGGGCCACGAGGAGCGCATAACGAGCCTCCCCCGCGGGATCCGCCCCCCACCCCGCCAGATCGCAGGTGACGAGGCCGTTCAACCAGGAAACGCGATCGACGCCGGTGACCACGAGGCCGGCGAGCTCCGGGCTCGGGATCGCCAGCACGGCGCGACGCGCGGCTTCGACTTGAAGCTCGGGCAAGGGAGAAGACGGCATTGGACGCCCTTATCATAAGCAGCCGTTGACGGCGGTCGAGCGCACGCGTCACTCTGGGCCCCCATTCATGTCCGGGATCGGCGTCGTTCTCAACCCGAAGAGCCGCAGGAATTTGCGCGACCCCGGCGCAGCCAACCGACTCGCGCGACGCCTGGGCGATCACGGCGTGCTTCGAACGGCGGGCTCGGTCGAAGAGCTCTACCGGATCGCCGAAGACTTTCGACGCGTGGACATCGACGTCCTCGCCATCAGCGGAGGCGACGGCACCGGACACGTGACCTTGACGGGGTTCCTGAACGTCTACGGCGGCCACACGATGCCTCACGTCGCGCTCCTCCGCGGGGGCACGATGAACACCGTCGCGAACTCCGTGGGCATCCGCCACGGCAAGCCCGAGGGCCTCCTCGGTCGCCTGATCCACGCCTACGCGCAGCGCGCGATCGCACCGCTCGCCGGCGTCGACCGGCACGTCATGAGCGTCAAGCCGCTCGCTGGCGCCGGGCCGGGCGACGACAAGTTCGGGTTCCTCTTCGGCACCGGCGTCGTCCATGGTTTTCTCGCCGAGTACTACCGAGACGGTGAGCCCTCGCCCCTCGTCGCCGCGCAAACGCTCGCGCGCGGGATCGGGAGCGCGCTCGTCGGCGGAGAGACCATCCGCCGAATGGCCGAGCCCTTTCGTGGTTCGGTCGAGCTCGACGATGGAACGCGCTGGCCCGAGCGCGACTACCTGGCCGTCGCCGCCGGCACCATCGCCGACATCGGACTGAACTTCAAACCGTTCTACCGCTACGGCGAGCGGCCCGGCACCTTTCAGGTGCTCGGCATTCACGCCTCGCCGGTCGCATTCGTTAAGGAGCTGCCCCGGATTCACAAGAGCCGACCGATGCGCTCCGGAAAGACCTACGACGCCGTCACCAGCCGCATGGTCGTCCGCAGCGCAGACGGCCGCATGCGCTACATGATCGACGGCGACCTGCACGAGACGCGCGGCGATCTCGCCGTGTCGATCGGGCCGCGCGTCCGCCTCGTCGTCGTCAAGTGACTCGAGTGACTCGCCGCCCCTCGCGGCTCAGGCGCAGAGCCGTGACGCGCTGCACCGCGAGAGGCGCAGGCGTCGGCCCGGCGACTCAGCCGCCAAAAAAGCGTGTAGTCTCGCCTCGGCTTGATCTCGCGAATCGTCGCCATCGCCCTCAACACCTACCGCGAGGCCGTGCGGGCGCGCCTTCTCCTCGGTGTCTTCGCGGTCAGCCTCGCCACATGCGCCTACTCGCTCGTCGTCGCGGCGCTCTCGCTCGGCAACGAAGCGCGCGTCGTCGCCGATCTCGGGAGCGGCTCGTTCTCGATGTACGGGGTCGTCATCGCGATCGTTCTCGGTTCGACGTCGCTTTACCGAGAGCTCGAGTACAAGACCATCTTCCCGATCCTGTCGCGACCCATCCGGCGCTGGGAGTACCTCGTCGCCAAGTACGTGGGCGCAGTGCTCACCGTGTTCGTGTTCGTCTTGGTCGAGGCCGCAGCGGTGCTCGCCATACTGGCCGTCGAGACCGAGCAGGCCGGGTGGAAGGTCGGCGCCTTGGCCGCGGGGTCGAGCGCGGCTCTCGCGCTCACGTGGTGGCGCGTGTCGCGGACGGCTCGCGTCTTCGTCGTCATTCCGTGGGCGATCGGGCTCGCCCTCGTCGCCTGGTTCGTGGCCTCCACGGCCCCGGAGGAGCGGCAGCTCGTCACGGCATCCGCCGCCCTCGCGGTGTGCGAGATCGCCATCGTCGCCGCCGTGGCCACCCTCTTCGCTTCGTTCTCGTCGCCGTTTCTCACCGCAACGTTCACGGCCATGGTGTTCCTCGTCGGGCGTTCGGCCGACACGCTGGCGCACCTGCCAAAGAAGCTCTTCGGCCCGGCCCTCGCGACCGGGTTCGCCGGGATCGCGCGCGTCGTCCCGAACCTTCATCTCTATGTTCCGCCGCGTCCTCTCCTGCTGGGCGAAGTCGCCGACCACCCGGTCTGGGGTTACGTCGGGTGGGCCGCCCTGCACGCCGCGTTCTACGCGGTGGTGCTGCTGGCTGGCGGGGCGCTGGCCTTTCGAAAGCGCGACTTCTCTTGAGCGAGCGCGGCGCGGCACCTCGCCGCGCGACGCGGGGCCGCGTCGTTGCCCCCCGCCGCGCGAGTTCGATACCGTCCGAGGTCGAGTCAGGAGGCCCCTCGAGATGCGCTTGTTCCGGAAAATCGTGTCTCCGATTCGTGATGAAGGCACCGAACTCTTCGCCGCCGACGATTGGCTCATCGGGGCGAGCGGATCGGCCTTCCTCGCGACGGACGTCAGGTACCCGTAGTGCTCGCGGATAGCCTTGCTGGCTGGATGGTGCTGCCGCACGTACGCCTTCACGTTGGTGTCGAGGGATAGTGCCATCGTTTCCAAACACGTGAGAAGAGGCTTCTAGTCGCCGGACGCGTCTACGCTGCACGGCGCCGCGCACGAGGCGCCCGCGCCCCCGTCGCCGGCGCAGTCAGCGAGGGCCCTGGCTGACGCATTCACGGTCGTCTGGGCCGGACTCGTTTCCCCCTTGGCACACGCGATGTCTTCGGCGCACGCCGTGACCTCCGCGCAGCAGTGGGCGCCCAGGCACTGGTTGCAGGCATTGGCCCCGCCGATGTCGTGGCAGAACGAGGTGGGGAGCGGCTGACAGACCGCCGCGTCGAGGGGCGCCTGCCAGATGCACGGGATCCCGCCGGAGCAGTCCGCGGGCGCCGAGCAGGCGCGAAAACAGGCCCCTGGGCTGCCGAGGGGCGAGGGGCCACCGTCGGCCGCCTTGGGTTCGGGGACGCAAACGCCCTGGTCGCCGCACTCCGCGCTGGCGCTGCACCCGGACGAGCAGAGGCCCACCGCGTTCATCGAATTGTCGCTCAGGAGCATGCAGAAGGCGCTCGCGCCGCACGCCGACGCGTCCGCGCAGAGCCGCCCGGCGGTCCCGATCGAACCGGCGTCCGCCGCCGCTCCCCCGCCGTCGGTGTTGACGTGCTCGTTCGTTCCACACGCCGCGAGCGCGGCGCCCGCGAGAGGAAGCAAACCCAGGCCGGCCCCGACCATCCAGCGGATCAAGTGCATCTTGGCTTGCAGCGTAGCCCCAAAGGAGCCGAGAGCACGCGCCGAGAGCACGCGCCGAAGGGCGCGACCCGGCCCCCGGAGTAGCCTATTCTCCAGGTATCGAGGGAAAACGCGCGATGGCCACGGTTCCCATGGATCTCGGCAAGGTGGCTCGATGCCGTGCGCTCGCTGGCGAGATCGCGAACGACGTTCAGCGGTACATCGACGCACACACCACGGTCGGCGTCGAGCGGACCATCCTTCGGGCATACGGCGCCGACGGGATCGACGACCAGGGAGCGCCGCTCGTGAACACGGCGGTGGAGCGCTATCGCGAGGCTGGGCTCATCGGGCGCGGGATCGCGACGCCGCTCGGGCGAGCGCTCCTGGCGGGCGCCTCAGACATTCAGGAGGCCGCCGAGCGTCTGGCCTTCGCGCCGGACCTCGACCGCCTCGAAGGCGGGCCGAGCGCAGCCGACCTGCGCGGCGTGCTCGCGCCGCACACCGCGGCCGCGCTCGCGCGTATCGACCGCGCTCGCGAGGAGCGCGACGCCCTTCGACGTCGAGTCCCGACCGGGCCGACGCCGCTCAAGTACGTCATCGTCGCCACCGGCAACATCTACGACGACGCCGTGCAGGCCAAGGCGGCCGCCGCCGCGGGCGCCGACATCGTCGCGGTCATCCGCGCCACCGCGCAGTCGTTGCTCGACTACGTCCCTCACGGCGCGACGACCGAGGGCTATGGCGGCACCTTCGCGACCCAGGAGAACTTCAAGATCATTCGCCGGGCACTCGACGAGGCCACCGGGCGGCACGGCCGCTACGTGCTCCAGACGAACTACTCGTCGGGCCTCTGCATGGCCGAGATCGCATGGATGGCGGCGGTCGAGCGCCTCGACATGCTCCTGAACGACGCGATGTACGGCATCCTGTTTCGAGACATCAACATGTGTCGCACGTTCGTCGACCAGTACGTCTCGCGCCGGTTCATCGCCCGCGCCGGCATCGTCATCAACACCGGCGAAGACAACTACCTGACGACGGCCAACGCCGTCGACAAGGCGCACACGGTGCTCGCGAGCCAGTTCATCAACGAGGCGTTCGCGCTTCGGGCCGGGCTCGTCGAAGAGCAGATGGGGCTGGGCCACGCCTACGAGATCGATCCCTGGGTCGAAGACTCGTTCTTGCTCGAAATCGCGCAGGCCCAGCTCATTCGTCAGATCTTCGACCGTCACCCCATCAAGTGGATGCCGCCGACGAAGCACAAGACCGGCGACATCTTCTTCGCGCACGTGCACGACGCGATGTTCGACCTCGTCGGAGTCACGACCAAGCAGACCATCGAGCTGCTCGGGATGTTCAGCGAGGCTATCCAGAACCCGCTCCTCATGGACCGCTACCTCGCGCTCAAGGCGACCCGGTACGTCCACGGCGCGTGCAAGCACCTCGGCGACGAGATCGAGTTCAAGACCGACGGCATCGTGGCGCGACGCGCGGAGCAAGTCCTGGCCGAGGCGCTCGCTCTTCTCGACGAGGTCAACAGCGAGTCGATCTGGGAAGCGATCGCGCGAGGAGCCTTCGCCGACGTGAAACGAACGCGTACGGGCGGGCGAGGGTTCGCCGGCGTGGTCGAGAGGAGCCCCGACTACCTGAACCCGCTGCTTGACGCGCTCGAAGCCCCGAGCGGGCCGTTCGCGGCGCGTGCGGCCGATGGGTGCTACCGATCAGGGTAACGTCCGTGCATCCGATCCCGCCGAAGCCGCCCCTCCGCGCGTACGGGGATCGCGAAGGCGATGGCATGGTCCAGATGTCGTTCGTGCTCACGGTGCCCCCGAGCGGGCGCGCGAGAGAAGCGGCCAAGCGCTTCGCCGAGATGCACGGTCTGGCCGACCCCATCGTCGCCACGATGGAGGCGTGCTCGGAGGGCGCTTCGTTCTTCGTCGTCTACGGGCAGTCGCGTCACGAGGTCGATTTCGCCTCGATCGACGTGGCCGAGGTGCGAACGGACCCGCTCTCGCACGACGAGATCGAGAACCGCGTGCAAGCCCGGCTTGGCCGCAAGATCGTCGTCGTCGGGGCCTGCACCGGCAGCGACGCGCACACCGTCGGCATCGACGCGATCCTGAACTACAAAGGCTACGCGGGCGACAAGGGGCTCGAGAGCTACCGGGCGTTCGAGGTCTACAACCTCGGAGCGCAGGTCGAGAACGAGACGCTCGCGGCGCGAGCTCGCGCTGTTCGTGCCGACGCCATTCTCGTCAGCCAGGTCATCACGCAGCGCAACTGCCACAAGGAAAACGGCCGGTCGCTGGTCGAGCTCCTCGAGCGTCAGGGCTGGCGAGACGACGTCGTCTTGCTCTTCGGCGGCCCGCGGGTCGACCATCAGACCGCCCTCGATCTCGGGTTCGATGCGGGGTTCGGCACCGGCACCAAGCCGGGGGACGTCGCGTCTTACTTGGTCGAGCGACTCTGCGGGGCTACGCCGCCCGCTCCCGCCGACGCGGACCCTCGCCCGCCTCGCTGAGCACGGTCAGATGGCGGCTGCAGTCGCCCCAGCGGTCTTCGATCATGTCTTCGATCGCGCCCCGGCAGGCTCCGCAGTCGTCGCCGGCGCAGCACGACCGGGTGACGGCCTGGACCGAGGTCGCCCCCTCCTCAATCGCCGCCTTGACCTCTTGCTCCGTAACCGCGCGGCAAATGCAGACGAACATCGTGGCCCTCGGGACTAAAGATAATGAACTTCGTTTTCAACGTCCAGGGCACGCGACACTTTTTCGAAACGACTGGGGCTAACCCATTGGAACTAAGACCAAATAATTTGTTCAATCTCGTATCTGCTGGGCCAAGTAATGCGCGTCGCCCACCTGATTGACGAGCTCGACCTGGGACTCGAGCCAGTCGACATGGTGCTCGGACTCGACGAGGATGTAGGCGAGGAGCTCTTCGCTGCCGTTGTCGCCCACATCGCGACACAGCTGGATACCCTTGTTCAACCGGGGAACGGTGCCCGACTCGAGAGCGAGATCGCTCTTCAGGATCTCGACCACGTTCTGGCCGATCGTCAGCTTGTTGAGCTTCTGCAGGTTCGGCAGGCCATCGAGAAAGAGGATGCGCTCGACGAGCTTGTCGGCGTGCTTCATCTCGTCGATCGACTCCGCGTAGATCTCCTTGCCGAGGTGCTTGTAGCCCCAGTTGAGGCACATCTTGGCGTGCAAGAAGTACTGGTTGATGGCGGTGAGCTCGCCAGCCAGAACCTCGTTCAACAAGTCGATGATGCGCGGGTCGCCCTTCATGGCGAGCACGAGACCACCACCGCGCACCCGGAGCAAGACGCTATTGTGGCAAGGACGGGCGTCAAGGACGGGCATCAAGGACTCGCGCCGCTAGGGATCGGCAAGTCGACGGCGATCCACGCGTCGACGCCGTCGCGCCCGATGCGATGCGCGGCAGTGGCGCGAACGACCACGCAGCCGCACGGGTCGTGAAGCTCGAGAGAGGCCACGGCGGCGACGAGATCGCCGGCGGTGAGATCGACGTCCGCGCCGCCGCGCGTGGTGACGCGCGAGCCGAGGGGAAGGCCGACCCTCGCGCCGCCGGTCCACCCCGGGGTCGAGAGAAAGCCGCTCGCGGCCTCCAAGGGGGCGTCGACGATCGCGCGCGCCACGACCGGGTCGACGCCGTCTCGTTCGGCGGCGTGCGCCGTGACGTGAAGGCCAGAAGCGGGACCGAGCCGCGCCGTTCCGATGAACGCGCCCCCGACCCTGGCGGCGAAGTCCAGCGACGGCACCGGGACGATCCGCGCGACCTCGGCGCGGACCCCGACCCATGGACCGCTGGCTGACGCGGTGCCGCGGAGAAGCGGCCGGACCCCCGTCGCGTCTCCCAGGGTGCCCGCGACGGCGTCGACCTCGGCCGCGGTGCGCGAGCCGACGCGACCGAACGCGTTCGACCAGCCGGTCGCCGCGATCCAGGCCGCCCCCGCGCCAAACGCGTCAGGCAGGCCTCGGCCCGCCGGTACGACGAGCACGTCGCCAGTGTGCGCGACCAGAACGGACGCCTCGACCCGGGGCTCGGTGCGGTGCGCCCATGGGTCGTCCGGATCGGCGGACTCGTACGCGCGCGTGAGAGGCAAGGACAGCGACGCGCGTGCTTGCGCGACGCCATCGACCCCGGCGCGAGAGCCGTCGTCGGCCAAGTCGCCGAGGCCCCGCGTCGCGAGGGATGCGCCGAGCGCACCGAGCCGCGTCGCGAGGAGCACGCCCCCTTCGGCCCGGGCGAAGCTCATCGCGCCGAGTCCGCTGCCTGCGAGCTCCCCTCCCTCGAAGGTCGCGTCGTACGTTCCGGCCCGCCCGAGAGCGTCCGCGCGGCGAAGCAGCACCACCGGGCCGCCGACACCGGCATCGAGCACCGCGCTTCCGCGGAGCGCGACCGTGCGCACTCCGGCACCGAGCGTCCAGCCGTCCGGGCGCCATGCGGCTTGAGCCGCCGCCCGGTCGAAAGGGCGGGCCGCGGCGTCGACGTCGGTCGTCGCCGCGACCGCCCGTCCGCCCCGCAGGGCGTCGACGTCCCACGCGACCGAGTCGGTGCGGTCGCCGTTGGCGATGGCCGTCGCTCCGTGCGCGGCGATCGCGACGCCATCGTCTCCGTGGAGGCGGTCCCACCGCACGTGCGTCTCGGTGGCTGTCGTGCGCAGCGACGCTTCGACCGCGACGCCGCCGTCGACGTAGCCGCCCCCATGGAGGTCGAGCCCGCGAACCAGATCGCCTTGCGTCCACGGAACGTGAACGCCCCCACCCGCGAAGAGTCCGTCCCCTCCGCGCCAGGCGAGATCCGGAGGCAGAAGCCCGATGCGTCCCGGCGAGCGCAGCCAGAATGCGGGGGCCCACGCCACGGGGACCCCGAAGACTTCGAGGATCGGGTCCTTCAAGATCAGGTCGTGTGGAGGGGCCAGAGTGGCTCCGGCGAAGCGGATGGCCAGCGGCGCACCCAGGCACGGGCAGAACGCGACGGTCCCGTGCCCCTCGAGGAGCATGCCGATCGAGACGCGGCGGAGCGTGAGCGCGTCGCTCGTCAGGTGGAACGGCGGCTCGTCAACGCGCACGTGCCCCACCGCATCGAGGGCCTGGGAGTGCGCGTCCAGCTGTAACTCGTCGGCCCCGAACCCGACGGGGAGCGGGCCGGGATCCGTGGCCGCCGGACCCGCAGCATCTAGAGCGGCCGGACCGGGAGCGGCAATCGTTTGCGCCCGTACGACGCCGCTGGTGCTCAACGTGCTCATCGCGGCCGACGCCGCGAGGGCGAGCCCGGTCCGCATCGTGCGCCGCCGGGCGGTCACGCCCGCGCTCACGATCGCGAGCGCGGCGTCAGCGCGCGGGGGCGTTCTCGGAGGCCGGCGCGCCCTTCGGCGTCGCCGGCGGGTCGGCCTGCGAAGAGGCCGCGGGGGCCGCGGCCGACCCGGGCAGATAGGCGCCCTTGGGGAGCTCGATTCGCATCACGGCGCTCCCGTCCTTGCCGGCGTCCATCGAGACCGTGGGCTGCACGTCGGCGCGGAGCTCGACGACGAACCAGAGGTCGTGTCCGTGCGGAACCAGGCGAGCGGTGGTCACGGGCGTGTTGAAGTGCACCGTCACGAGCGGGTTGGTGTTGTTGCGCCGGAGGACGTGCGTTTCCTTGAGGACGTACGTGACCGACCCGCGCGCGGCTTTCGTGTCGTAGGCCACCGGCTTCGAGAGCTCGATGAAGAGCCGGCTCGACCCGTCTGCGAGCGTCTCGAAGCCCGCCATGACCGCGCCCGCGCGTGCGTCGCTCGAGGCGCGCGCTCTCGCGTTCGCAGCCGCCGGCCGCGCCACGGACGCCTGCGCGAGCGCGACGGGGGGCGTCAGCAGGGTGAGATTGACGAACGCGCCCGAGGCGACAGCGATGGCAAGCAACCCTGCAGAAGCCGAGATCGCCATGAATGAAAGTAGAGCACGACGCGCGGCAGCGCTCCAACTTGGCTACTTTCCTTGTTCGCGTCCGCGTTCGCGCTGTTCGCCCAGGTCGGCGATGTGGCGCGCCCGAGCGAGCTCACCGGCCGGCTGCGAGTAGCGATGGTGGTCGGCGTCATCGAAGAGCACGTCGAGATTGGCCGTAATGTCGAAGAAGAGCCGGGCATCCGGGCTCCACCAGACGTTGTTCGAGCTGAAGAGCCCACGATGCTGCCCGTCGGGCCCGAGGTCGTTCGCGAGGTTGTAGTAGCCGATCGTGAGGTCGAGCTCGTCGAAGAGCAGGTAGTCGATGCCGCCGAGGAGCCAGATGTTCTGAGCGTACTGGTGGTCGTCGACCGGTGCGGGGCTCACGGCGCCGGTGCCGATCGTGACCCCTGTGCTCGTGGGCTTGTAGTGCCACTGATTGATGATCACGGCGTCGACCGTGACCGACAAGCGTGGCGTGATCTGGAGCCCGGTGTCGAAGACCGCCCACAGGTTATGATTGACGAGCGTCTGCCCCTGCAGCTGGTCGCTCAAGATTGAGTGGTCGTCGTCGCCCACGTCCTGGCGCGCGTAGGCGAAGTTGCCGTACGACGTCGGCGTCGTCGCCTTGGTGAACGGATGCAGGTACGTCAAGCTCACGCCCGCGTGAAACTCGTTGAGGGCGGGCGCGCCGTCGCCGTGGATCTCGAACCTGTGAAGCGCGCCTGCGGTCGCCCCGAGGGTCACGTAGGTGCCGTTGCCCTGGCTGACCTTGGACGTCGGCAAGAGCGCGCGAGGGCCGATGCTCACGCGCGTGCCCGGCCAGAGCGCGTCGAGCTTGGCGCCGTAAACGAGGTCGGTCCAGACGTCGCCGAAGACGTCTTCGCGGTAATAAGTGGTCGGCTGGTTGTTCGTGAGCTCCTTCGTGTAGTCGAAGCGCCCGCGCAGGCTCCAGTGCTCGTTGAAGTAGTACCGCGGGCGAAAACTCAGCCATAGCTCGTAGAGGGGCACGTACGACTGCTCGGCCGACGGCTGCAGCTGCGTCGTCTGCGTCGTCATGCTCTGCTCGAAGACGAGCGCCGAGCCCCGGAACGGGTTCTCTCCCTGCTCCTTGTCGGTGGTTCGGCGATGCAGCCCCGAGCTGAGCTCTTCGCGTGCCGGGCCGACTTCCTGGGCGTGCGCGTCGCCGGCGGCTGCGAGGGTGGTCAGGCCTGCCAGGATCGCAGCGCAGAGCGGTACCGTCGGGGGCAAAGGAGGGCGACGCACTTCCGGCCTGCCAGCAGGATGCAGCCGGCCGAGATCGGCGGTCAAGGCGCTCAGCGCGGCCGCGCGCGCCCGACAGTTGCCCGACCGGGCCGCGGCCTGGTAGGCCCCACGCATGGAACAGCAGCTCCCGGCCACGGAGATCACCGCCTTGCTCGGGCGCGGCACTCAGTTCGAGGGGAAGCTCCACTTCGAGGGACGCGTACGAATCGACGGGGTCTTCAAGGGCGAAATCCTGAGCGAAGACACGCTCGTCATCGGTGATGGCGCGGAAGTCCACGCCGAGATCGAGGTCGCAACCGTCATCGTCCGGGGCGGAATCGTTCACGGGAACATCCGCGCGAAGAACTCGATCGAGATCCATGCCCCGGGCAAGATGGTCGGAAATCTCCACTCCCCTTCCCTGTTCATCGATCGCGGCGTCGAATTCCAGGGCAGCTGCCGGATGGACGCGGTCGAGGAAAAGGCGGCGGTCCGTTCCACGCCCAGCGGCACCAAGCCGGCGAGCGGAAGCGCGACCAGCGGAGGCGGGACCGGCGGAAGTGGAACCGGCGGAACGAGCGCGTCGCGTGCGTGAAGCCGTCGCGTTCCTCTTGCTCGCGTGCGCCTGCGGGGCGGCCACGGTGAAGGGACGCGCGGACGACGCGCAGCGCCTCAGGCGGAACAGCCGAGCGGACGCCGCCGACGGCGGCGGCGGAGCCTCCGGCGGCGGCGACAGGAGCTTCGTCTCCCTCGAGGGGCGGGCGACGGTCGTCGCCCCCGGGTTGCACCAGGCGGCCGAACGCGAGACCGGCGGCGAGCGCGTCGAGCTCGTTCGCGCCGCGAGCCACGACGCATGCGTCCGGGTCGCGTTCGAGTCGTCCAGCCCGGTGACCGCCCGACTGCTCGACGCGGACGGAGGGGTGCTCGCCGAAATGCATGCGGCGGCGGCAGAGGGCGTTCTTGGCGAGCACGGTCCCGTGTGCATTCGCAGGGGCGACGCGGTGAGCGCCGTGGCCGAGGGCAGCGGGGTCCGGGTGAAGTGGATCGCCTGGACGTCGCCATGACCCGCGTCTAGCTACGCTATAGCTAGGAAGAAACCGCGGGCCAACGTATCGAAATCGTTGGGCCGCCGATCGCGAGTTTCATCCGGCGTGGGTGGGCCCTCCGGCCGTGGAAAACTAGGAAGAAACCGCGGGCCAACGTATCGAAATCGTTGGGCCGCCGATCGCGAGTTTCATCCGGCGTGGGTGGGCCCTCCGGCCGTGGAAAACTAGGAAGAAACCGCGGGCCAACGTATCGAAATCGTTGGGCCGCCGATCGCGAGTTTCATCCGGCGTGGGTGGGCCCTCCGGCCGTGGAAAACTAGAGCCGGACGAACTGGGCGAGATTCTTGATCGTGTCGAGCATGGGCGCGGGCGCCTCGGAGTGGCGAGTTCAGGGTGGAGGGGAGGGCTTGGACGCTCGGTGCGTCATGCATCCCCCCATGCGTGAGAAGGCGCGGACCGAGGGTACAAGATTGGCTTGGTGCAGTCCATGGTCATTTCTCACTCGGCAGACCAGTGGACTTGTGCTGGCGAGAAAGACATCCGAGCCGCGGCGAGCGCGCCGGTCATGCCGCCCGCCGGACATACCGATGGTGCAGTCCGCTGACCCGCGGAAGAGCGACCACCTTCCCGAGCTCCCTCGGCTCGACCGCGCGCGCGACCGGCGCGTCGCCGTCGAGGCTCATGTGCGGGTGGTCCTCGTTGTAGTAGCTGGCGTGCCGGCGGACCAAGTGCAGGAGATGACGCTCACCGAGAACGATCACGTGATCGAGCAGCTCTCGACGAAGGGTGAGGTCGTTCCGCAGCGCCTGGACTATGCCCGGAGCCCCCGACTGCGCCCACCGGGTAGTCGCGTCAATGATGGCGTCACCGATGATGGGGGCACTGTCCGTGAGGGCTGCCTTGGCAGTTGAGTTCTTCACCTGCGCCATCAGGTCCGTGACGAGGGCCGTGAGCAAGACCCCGGGAGAAGAAACGAGGTCCTTGATGTTGAGCGTCGCGAGGACCTTGCAAGTATCCGGGAATAGGGTGTCCGACGCGCTGCAGTGGGCTGCGTCCTTGATCGAATCGAGGAGCAATTCCCACCCCGCGGCCTCGGCCTTGGTGGCGACGACCTGGGCGATCGACTGCAGGATGGCCCCCCCGACGTCCGTCGCGGCCCCGGCGGTCGTACCGGACAGGATGTTCATGCACACCTTGGCTCCGTCCTTCGTGAACACCCGGTTTCGGAGAGCGTCCCCCATCGGACGTCGTGCGGCGCGTGCGCATACGTCCTTCGCGGCCCCCTCACAATCAGGCCAGGGAGGTGTCCCGCCCGCGGCCGTTGCCAGCGAGGCGAGATCAGCTTCGGCGCTGGAGAGAGCTGCGAGCCGATCCTTTGGAGCTTGGGTGAGCGATTGTTGGCAGGCGACGGCGACATCGTCATTGGACTTCGGCGGCTTGGCCGCAGCCCCCGGTGCGGACGAGGATAGTGGTGCCGTCGCAGCTGCAGAGGAAGCCGGAGCAGCCGCCGCGCGAGCTCCGGCTGCCCGCGCGCCTTCGGTCACAGCAAGGACCGATACCAGCGGCGCTGCGAAGAGAACGACTAGCTTCCAGGTTGATAGATGGTGCATATGGTTCCTTGACTCTTCAGGCGGGCGACGACCGACGCGATGGGTGTGAAGAAGGCCGTGAATCCGATGAAGCCGGAGCACAGGCCGTAGAGCGACGCTCCCAGCGACAGGAGCGAGCCTGAGTCGCCGGGAATGACACCGTGGGACGTTTCGACGAACCCCGTCTGCGGTCCGGTGGGGCCGAACAGCGCCGCGTTCTGGCCGCTGAACGAGAGCACGGGAGCGGTCAGAGCCGAGTCGTCACCGTCGTGGGTCTGCCAGAACACCGATTGCTGGCTATTGTCGGTCACGCTTGGCGTTTTGATGGACTTGAACCTCCACGTGGGCGCGTTGGCGGAGTCTTTCAACAACGCCAACCCTGCGTCGGTCAGCGTGCAGAGGGCTGCGTCGAGCGGGTTCGGGTCCTGGAGGAAGTTCCTGTCCAAGTTGGCGATCGCGTCCCCGTTCGGATCGTCGCCCGGAACGATCTCGCCGCTGAAGTCGAACGCTCTTGCGTGCCCGCAGGTCAGGACCTTCTTGGACTTGTCGGGGTACTCGAAAACAGCGGCGATACCCACGAACTCCTGAAATTGTCCTCGTCCGACGCGGACGCGCGCCCCGGGAGCCATGGCGCGCACCAAACCGATGGACGAGGGGCTCGAACCGTCGGCGCCTCGAGGTCGGCGGAGGTGCGCGTGCGAAATAGTTACTGCCGGCTTGATCCATCGACCACCGACCCGCACGGCGCGTACGGGATGCCTGGGCTTCTGCACTGACTGCGGCAGGCTGACCTCGATGCGAAGGTGCGGCTCGCGTCCGACGACCCGCCACCCCTGAGTGCCCCAGGGTTTCAGATGCCGCTGGAGGACTGTCGAGAGTTCGTCGAAGTGCGTCTTCAGGAACGTCGCAGCGAGGTAGCGAGAATCATTCTTCGGCTTCGATGGCCCACTGGTAACGGACACTTTCCCCCTCCGAGCCCCGGTTGCGTCGCGGTTCACATGCCCGACGGCGCAGTTGGACGCGCGATATTGCGCACGACGGGCGCGCGTGAACCATCGTTATTTGTTCGAGGCGGCTCTCCGCGTGCGCTTTCAAGATGCGGCGTGCTGACTCTGTACCGGTGGCTTGCG
>ODAK010001584.1_pt1 | contig 24577 bp, 24 predicted proteins | sample 1539591 | NCBI WGS metagenome assembly ODAK01 (sample SAMEA3539303, study PRJEB22396) | soil metagenome | biome: tundra; feature: field; material: soil | place: USA | collected 2010-05 | depth 0.15 m | reverse complement strand
TCGAGGGCCAGCTTGGCGCAGCGGACGGCGTCGATGATCACGCCGGCCGAGTTGGGGGAGTCCCACACCTCGAGCTTGAGTTCGAGGTTCAGCGGCACATCGCCGAAGTTGCGCCCTTCCATGCGGATGTAGGCCCACTTGCGGTCCTTCAGCCACGGCACGTGATCCGAAGGTCCGATGTGGACGTCGTCGGCCCCGAGCAGGCTGTCCTCTATCTGGCTGGTCACGGCCTGGGTCTTGGAGATCTTCTTGGACTCGAGGCGGTCGCGCTCGAGCATGTTCTTGAAGTCCATGTTCCCGCCGACGTTGAGCTGGTAGGTGTGATCGAGAGCCAGGCCGCGGTCTTCGAAGAGGCGGGTGAGGATGCGGTGGACGATGGTCGAGCCGACCTGGCTCTTGATGTCGTCCCCCACGATCGGGACACCGGCGTCGCGGAACTTGCGGGCCCATTCGGGGTCGGAGGCGATGAACACCGGGATGGCGTTGACGAAGGCCACCCCCGCGTCCAGGCATGCCTGGGCGTAGTGACGTTGGGCCTGCTCGGATCCGACAGGGAGGTACGAGACGAGCACGTCAGCCTTGGCGTCGCGTAGGGCCTGGGCGACGTCGACCGGAGCGGCCGGGGACTCTTCGACCACTTCGCGGTAGTACTTGCCCAGCCCGTCGAAGGTCGGTCCCCGCTGGACGGTGACGCCGACCTCGCCCACGTCGGCGAACCGGATGGTGTTGTTCAGCCCGGCGTACATGGCCTTGCCGAGGTCGGTGCCGACCTTGGTCTGATCCACGTCGAACGCGGCGACGGGGACGATGTCACGGACGTGGTACCCGCCCAGCTCGACGTGCATGAGACCGGGCACGGTGTCCTCGGGCTGCGCCTCGCGGTAATAGGTGATCCCTTGGATCAACGAGCTGGCGCAGTTGCCGACGCCGGCTATGGCGAGTCGGATAGGACTGCTCATCGGATGTCTCCTTCATAGGTGAGTTCGGTGGGAACCGAATGGGTTGTGGCGCGTTCGCCCGCGATCAGCCGGTCCAGCCAGCTGATGTCCTGGGCCACGCTGTCTGCGGTGTGCTGCACGACCGAGCGGGCGTAGACGTCGAGTTCGACCTTCGTTCCCTCGGCTTCGGCCAGGCGCTGGACCAACTGGGCCCGGCGGCGCTCGAGGAGTGCGAGCCGGGCCTGGGGCGCGAGATGCCGGGCGAAGGCGAGTCGCAGGCCGAAACTGCGCGCGTCGTCGAGGGAGCTGCCGTCGGCCAGGAGTTGGACGAAGAGCTGCTGGCCCTTCTCGGTGATCCGGTAGACCTTCTTTCCCCGCCGGGAATGAGTGGGGGAATGACGGCGAGCCCGCAGCACGGCCAACTCGCCGCTCAGCGAGCCGGTTGGCGGAGCCTTCGGCGCCGCGCTCTGGGCGGTATCGCGGCTGGTCGAGCCCTCGGTTGCCACGACCGCCCCGCTCTTTTCCAGCCGGGTCAGGGCCGGGTAGATGGACCCGAAGGACACGTTGGCCAGGATGCCCAGGTTGTCCCGCAATTGGCGCCGGATCTCGTACCCGTGCAGGTCTCGCTCTTCGAGGAGCCCCAAGATCGCCATGTCCAACATTGCGGTTCAGTATATCGATTCGATATAGCGAAGTACACCACCCTGTCACCTCCTGCTCACAAAGCTGTCTCACGAGCGGGGAAGTGATGTGATTCGCATGCGTGGGGGGTAGCCTTGCGCCCGTGTCCGTGACCTCGGAGCCGGGGGCGTCTGGGAGAGCAGTGAGTGCCGATATCTCGGCCGGGGTGGAGTACCGGCTGGTGCGTAATCGGGTCATCCGCGACGTGGAGCGAGGGCGGACCCTCAAGGTGGACGTCTGCGATGCGCACCCCGAGTTGCTGCGGGCGGCCCGCAACGTCGGGCGACCGACCAAAGAACCCTGCCCGATCTGCGACGAGTGCCGCCTGGTCAAGGTGACCTTCGTCTTCGGGGCCAAGCTGCCGGCCGGGGGCCGTTGCCCCGGGACGGCGGCGGAGCTCACCCAACTGTGCCGCCGACCCGAGCCCGTGTTCTGTTACGAGGTGGAAGTGTGCCCGGAGTGTGCCTGGCACCACCTGATGAGGAAGTATCCAGCAGGGGGGCCCAAGGCGCGCGGACGGCGAAAGGTGGCCCAATGAGTGAGCCAACGAGTGAGACGACAAAGGCGCCGGTGACCGTTCCCTCACTGCGCAGTCGCAAGCGGCGGACCGGGGCGGTCCCGATCGTCATGGTGACCGCCTACGACGAGCCGGGGGCGCGGATCGTGTCCAACGCCGGCGTCGACATCGTGTTGGTTGGCGATTCGGTCTCCAACAATGTGCTGGGCCACCAGGACGCGCTGCACATCGACACCGACGTGATGGTGCATCACGTCGCCGCCGTGGCCCAGGCCCACCCACGTTGCCTGATTGTCGGCGACATGCCCTGGATGAGCTACCACCTCTCCACCGATGAGGCGGTCCGCAACGCGGCAAAGTTGATACGGGCCGGCGCCCAGGCCGTGAAGCTCGAAGGCGGGCGGGCTCGCCTTCCGGTCATTGAGGCCATCATCCGGGCCGAGATCCCGGTCATGGGACACCTCGGACTGACGCCGCAGTCGGTCCTGGCCATGGGCGGCTTCAAGGTCCAGGCCCGTAATATCGCGGCGGCCGACGCCCTGCTCGACGCCGCCAAGTCTCTCGAAGCGGCCGGCTGCTTCGCCTTCGTGATCGAGGGCGTGCCCGATGTGGTGGGCGCCGCGGTCACCGACGCCATCGGCGTCCCGACGATCGGCATCGGCGCCGGCCCGTCATGCGACGGGCAGGTCATGGTCTTTCACGACCTCCTCGGCCTGGGCTCGCGCACCCCGCCCAAGTTCGTGCGCCAGTACGCGGAGATCGGGAGGATCGCCACAGAAGCCATCGCGGCCTTTGCCGACGACGTGCGCGGCGGGAGCTTCCCCAGCGACGCCGAGAGCTACCACGGCTCGGCCGAGCTCGGCGAGGCGCTGGGCTGAACTCCGGAGTCCCGCCCCGCCTCGTTGAGCCGCCGGGGCGCCGGCGGGGAAAAGCCGAGCTGCATGCTCGACTAGTATGAATGGCCGCAACAGACCCTGCCCCTGACCGTCAGGGGCCCGAGCGTTTCGCTCGGTCCAGAGGGAGGTATGACCGCACATGCGGCCTTACGAAGTCATGGCCATCTTTGAGGCCACCACCGACCCCACTGTCATTCAGGGGGTGCTCGACCATGTGCTGGAGGTCATCCGCAGCACCGGAGGCAATCCGGGAGCGATCGACCGCTGGGGCAAGCGCACGTTCGCCTACGAGGTGAACCACAAGCGCGAGGGCTACTACGTCGTGGTCGAGTTCACTTCGGGAACCCAGACCGTGGCCGATCTGGACCGTATGTTGGGTCTGGCCGACCAGGTCGTGCGCCACAAGATCGTCCGGCTGCCCGAGTCCGTGGCCGGTCGCAAAGCGGCGGCCCAGCCGGCCGCCAGTTGATCTTGCAGCCGCAGCGCGGGACGAGAGGAGCACACAATGGCGACAGATAACAGCGTGGTCCTGGTAGGCAACATCACCCGGGACCCTGAGCTGCGCTTCACCAATACGGGGCAACCGACCGCCTCCTTCGGGCTGGCGGTGAACCGGCGGTGGCAGAACCGGCAGACCCAGGAATGGGAAGAGGCCACGTCGTTCTTCGACGTGGTGTGTTGGCGCGAGATGGCGGAGAACGTCAGCGAGACCCTCACCCGGGGAGCGCGGGTCATGGTGGCCGGAAGGTTGGAGCAGCGGAGCTGGGAGACCCAGGAAGGCGACAAGCGCTCGAAGGTCGAAGTGGTGGCCGACGAGATCGGCCCCTCCCTGCGCTGGGCCACCGCCCAGATCACCAAGAACGAGCGGCGCGGCCCCAGTGACGGCCCGCCGCGCGGCGGCAACCGTCCGCCGCAGTCGCCAACCCCACCAGCAGCCCCCAACAATGGCGGCGGCTACGGATTCGATGAGGAGCCCTTCTGATGGCACGGAACAATCAACGTGGAGGCACGACGACGCGTCGTGCGCCCAAGGACCTGGGACGCCGGGTCAAGAAGAAGCCCTGTGCGCTCTGTCGTGACCAGACGGAATGGGTCGACTACAAGGACGTGCCCATGCTGCGCAAGTACATGAGCGACCGGGGGAAGATCCGTTCACGCCGCGTCACCGGGAACTGCGCCCAGCACCAGAGGGCGTTGGCCCAGGCGATCAAGACCGCCCGTGAGCTCATTCTCCTGCCCTACACGCAGCGGACCGTGACTGAGCGGCCCGGCGGGCGCGGCGGCGGGCGCGACCGGGGCGAGCGCGGCGAGCGGGGCGAGCGGGGCGAGCGGGGCGAACGTGCAGAGCGCACCCTGAGCGACACCATCGGTGCCGACGCACCGCGCGATCGTGATGCCAGCGTCGAGATCCTGAACGACGTCAAGGACTTCGATCGCCAGGCGGCCGACGGGATCGGTGACACGGAGATCGACACGCTCGACGCATCCGACGCCGACGGGCACGAGGGACCCGCCCTCGACGAGGACGGCGACCAATGAGGGTGCTCCTGCGCGACGACGTCGCCGGTGTCGGGCGCCGCGGGGACATCGTCAAGGTCGCCGGCGGCTTCGCCCGGAACTTCCTGCTGCCCGAAGGCCGGGCCATCCTGGCCAGTCCAGGTGTGGAGGGCCAAGCGGCGCAGATGCGGAAAGGCCGTGACCTGCGCGAGGCCAAGGACCGGGGTGCCGCGGAAAGTCAGGCGACGATCCTGGCCGGGGCGGTCATTCCCCTCTCGGCCCGGGCCGGTGGCGGCGGAAGGCTCTTCGGCTCGGTCGGTCCCGCCGACGTGGTCGAGGCGATCCGCGCCACCAAGGGTGTGGAAATCGACCGCAAGCACGTCTTGCTCACCGACCACATCAAGGAAGTGGGCTCTTACGACATCACGGTGGAGCTCTTCCCCGGCGTGGCGACAGTGGTGACGCTGGAGGTCACAGCCGCTTCCTGAGGTCGGGAGGGGAGGTATCCCTCACTGTGTCACTACCCTCAGGCACCATTGCTGTGTGCGTACGCGATCCCAGGCTCCTCCACAGGGTGTGAGAGGTTGTCCACAGGCGCAGCCTGTGTTTGGGGGACCCAATCCCCAGCTTGTTGCTCTCGTTACCCACAGCTCATTGAGTGCAGAGTTGGGGGACCGTGGTCCAAGCTTTTGACGACACCCGCCCCCGCCAGCTGCGGGCAGCTCCCGCCCCTTCGAGTAGTAGCCGGGTACCGCCGCACAACCTCGAAGCGGAGGAGTCTCTCCTCGGGGCCATGCTGCTCTCCAACGATGCGGCGTCGGTCGCCATCGAGAAGTGCTCGGCCGGGGACTTCTACAAGCCGGCGCACGGTCACATCTTCGGCGCCATCCGGGCCCTCATCGAGAGAGGTGAACCGATTGACGCGGTGACCGTCACCGACGAGCTGCAACGCTCCGGGTTGCTCGAGGCCGTGGGCGACCCGTCGGTCTTCATCTCGTTGCAGGCCAACACCCCGTCCATCGCCAACGCGCGGCACTACGCCGCCATCGTGGAGGAGCACTCGCTCCTGCGCCGGCTCATCGGTGTGGCCGGAGAGATCTCAGATCTCGCGTACTCGGTGCCCGAAGACGTGGAGGCTGCCGTCGACGAGGCCGAGCAGATGATGTTCAATGTCGCCGAGCGGCGGACGGCCGACACGATGTCACCGTTGCACGAACTGCTTCTCAAGGGACTGGATCGCATCGAGGAGCTCGGAAAGCGCGGCTCGGCCATTACCGGGGTGGCGACCGGCTATCACGAGTTGGACAAGATCCTGCTCGGTCTGCAGCCCTCCTCGCTGACGATCGTCGGAGCCCGTCCGGGGATGGGGAAGACCAGCTTCGCCTTGGGGATCCTGGCCCACGTCGGTGTCGTGGTGCAGCGTCCGGCCCTTCTCTTCTCGCTCGAGATGGGACACCTCGAACTCACCCAGCGCATGTTGGCGTCCGAGGCGGAGGTCAATGGGCAGAACCTCCAGACCGGGCAGATCCGCACACAGGACTGGCCCAAGCTCGGCACCGCCGTCACGCGGTTGAGCAACGCCCCCATCTTCATCGATGACAATCCCAACGTCACGGTGATGGACATCCGGGCCCGCGCCCGGCGTCTGAAGAAGTCCGAGGGCGATCTGGGGCTCGTCGTCATCGACTATCTGCAGTTGATGACCGGGCGGGGACGGGCCGAGAATCGCCAGACCGAGGTGGCCGAGATCAGCCGGGGGTTGAAGATCCTGGCCCGCGAGCTCGAAGTGCCGGTCGTGGCACTCTCGCAGCTGAGCCGAAATCTCGAGTCACGTCAGGACAAGACCCCGATGCTGTCCGACCTGCGAGAGTCCGGTTCGCTGGAGCAGGACGCCGACGTGGTGCTGTTCTTGTACCGCGAGTCCGAGTACAACGACGAGGTGGCGATCGACCGGGCCGACGACGCGCTGGTGGACGTCGCCAAGCACCGCAACGGTCCGACCGGGAAAGCCAACCTCTTGTTCTTGAAGCAGTACGCGCGTTTCGAGAACGGGCGGAGCATCTAGAGCGCGAGAGCGTGCAGCGGGAAGCCCGCAACGCCATGGGCACCGCGGAAGCGTCGCCTCCGCGGTGCCCAACGTGTGGCGTGTGTCAGGCCAAAATGCGTTCGTGCGGGTGCACGTGGGTGTGCTCGAATACCTCGATGACCTCTTCTTTGAGCTCGGGCACCCGCTCGAGGTCGGCCTCGATCTCGGCGAGCACTCCAGGCTGGCGCCGGTTGACTACGTACAACCACCCGCCACCGACCAGCATCCAGGCCAAGAAGATGTAGGGGAAGAGCACGACCGGGTAGGGCGGCAGTGGGTAGAAGCTGCCGATGGTGGGCACCAACAGACAGATCACCGCCACCACCGCCAGCACCACATGTCCGGGCCGCAGTTCTCCGCGCTTCTTGAGGAACGACGGTGCGGCCACGGTGATGAGGTAGTACGCCAGGAGGAACCCGAAGGCAGCCAGGGTGCCGGCATCCCCGAAGGCGGTCAGTGGGTTGGTGAAGATCATGAGGAACGCCGGGACGGCGAAGATCAGCGCGATGTAGACCGTGATGGCGATGTGCGGTGTCCGGTTGGTGGGGTGCGCCTTGCCCAGGTGCGGGGTGAAGATCCCGTGGCGGGCCATGGGGTAGATGATCCGGGATCCCGCGTTGAGGCAGGAGAGCGACAGCGAGAAGAAGCTCACCATGGCCCCGATGGAGATCGGGATCTTGAAGTAGCTCACGCCGTAGATCTGTGACAGTACGTTGAGCGGGGCACCGATGGATCCGAATGGCGTGCCGTAGTGACGGGTGCCGGCGACCTCGACATAGCTCATGAAGACCATGAACGCTCCGGTCACGATCAGGCTGACGATGACCGCCTTGGGGATGTTGTGCCTCGGGCTCTTCGCCTCGCCGCCCAGGGCGGTGGCGCTCTCGAAGCCGACCAGGCTGAAGATGCAGGCCACGATGGCCAGACCCATGCCGCGCGGTGCGATGCCCTTGAGGGAGGTCTGCGCGGTGTCGACATGGAAGCCGTGCTTGAAGAGCACGACGCCGGCCAAGGCCAGGATGCAGGTGACGGAGAGACCCTCGAGCACCAGCGTCAAGAGGGAGGAGACCCGGATGTCCTTGTAGGCGATGAGCCAGCACAGCACCGCGCTGATCATGAAGAAGAAGATCGGATGGACCGAGCCGTGGTACCCGAGGGCCGAAAGCAGCTGCCCGCAGAAGACGGCGAAGCCGCACATGCCGGCGACGGCGATGAAGAAGTAGGACCAGATGAGGGTCCAGCCGGAGAGCACGCCCGCCCTCGAACCGAGGCCCCGTCCGGTATAGGCGTACATCGTCCCAGCGGTCTCCGAGCGCTTGGCGAACTGGTTGAGGCAGAAGACCACGAAGAGGAGCATCACCGTCCCGAAGGCGTAGGCCAGCCAGGTCCCCTGCCCCGCACTGGCGAAGGCCAGGGGGATGATGAGCACGGCGGTCATGGTCGGTGAGATCACCGCCACCGACTGGGCCAGCAGCGTTGGGAATCCCAGCGCATTGACGCGCAGCCCGGGCAGTTTCTTGGTGGATGGTTCTGATGAGGTCGTACTGCCGATGGTCATAGTGTGTGCGCTCCTAAATGTTCCCTTGGGGGGTGGGACGGTTCAGTCGTTGCGGCAAATCGCGCTGGCCGGCGAGGGAGACCAGGAGAGGGTGGGTCACCTCATGGAGGAAACGATTGGTCCTCCAACAGGAGATCTTCGTAGAAGGCTCCAAAGGTGCCGTCGGGGTGGATGACGGCGATCTCGAGCACCCACAGGTTCGGGTTGGGGCGGAACTCGACCTCGGCCAGCGGCCCGTCGTAGTGGGCCGAGTGGGGGAAGTCCGAAAGTCGATGACCCGAGAGGTCGAGGTTCAACTTCCAGCCGTAGCCCGCCGCCGTTTCGATGGCGTAGTCGTAGAGCTCCTTGCCGGTCGTGCCGTGTGCGAACCACTGGTCGCGCACCTGATCCCAGATGAGCCGGACCTCGCGCTTGGCCCGGTGGTGCTCGGGGTTGTCACCCACAACGAACGTGTCGCCGGCGTCGCCCTCGGTATTGCCGTAGATCGGACCGATGTCGACGAAGAAGATGTCGTCGGCACCGAGGACGACGCCCGGTTCGGACCGTTCCATGAAGTCCTTGGTCGTATTGGGCCCGACGCGCACGATGATGTGGTGCCAGCCCCGACGCATGTCCAGGCCGGTCAACGTGTCTCGGGCCATGGCCTTGGCGTCCTCTTCGCGCATGCCTACCTCGACCTGATCGGCGATGAGATGCACCGCCTTGCGCGTGCGGGCCCGCACGTCCATCAGTCGTTCGAGCGAGAACTTCTCCCCGGTTGCTTCCAACTCCGTGAGCATGGTCATGGGCGGTGCCTCCTGGTGGTCGGTGGTCGGTGATCAGTGGTCGGTGATCGAGGTGAAGAGGGGATGGTTGCGTAGGTCGTTCGGCGAATCGGCGGCCACGACCAGGACCTCGGTCGTCACCTTCTCCGCGCCGAGGAGATGTGGTCGGTTGGCGTCGAAGTGCGCCGTGCTACCGGGTTCGAGCAGATGGACCTCGTTGTCGAACTCCAGGCGCAGGTGACCCGAGAGGACGTGGATCCACTCCTCGCCCCGGTGGCGTGCCGGGGCCGGTGGGATCCGGTCCGGGTCGATGGTGATGCGCAACGCCTCGAGCGTGGACGATCCCGGGAAACCGCCACACCCCGAGATGATGAGGCCGTTCGCCTTGTGGGACGGCTCGTCCCCCCGGTAGATCGAAATGGCGGCGCCCGAGCGGCGCTCGCCGAGGAGCCAACTGAGCGGGACCCCGAGGGCGCGGGCGAGCGAGATCAGGGTGGCGACCGAGGGCTGGCGGTCGCCCGACTCGAGACGCGAAAGGTGGGCCGTGGACAGCTCCGCCTTCTGCGCCAGCTGTTCGAGCGTCAGGCCGGCCCGGAGGCGCTGCTCGTGAAGGCTCTCGGCAATCGAGATCAGGACCGCTTGGAGCTCCATGGCTCGATTCTGGGGCCAACTTGCCTCAGAGGCAATACTATTTGCCAACGTTCACGCGCTGGAAATAATGGAGAAACGCACAGGACATGCCCATCCCGTGGCCGACGCCTTGGTCTGGTGCGTGCCTACTCCAGATCGACCAGCTCACCCCGGGTGACGCCCGCCGCCACCAGGCTGGCGAAGCGACCGCAGACGAGATCCCTGACGGGGGCCAACTCGGCCAGGCAGGCCGGGGTGGCTGCCCGGACGGCGTCGGCCCCACCGGGGACGCCTGCCACATCGTCTGCGAACGCCGTCAGGAATCCTTCGACCGCCTGCGGGGTGACCTCGAGGTGGAACTGCATGCCCCAGGCCGTGTCACCCAGTCGGAACGCCTGATGGGGGCAGGCCGCATTGGCAATCAGGAGCTGCCCTCCCGCCGGCACATCGAGGGTCTCGCCGTGCCAGTGCATGACCGTGAGAAATTCGGGGAGGTCGGCGAAGAGGGGGTCGTCCCGGCACGTCGGAGCCAACTGCACCCGACCCCACCCGATCTCGGGCCCGCCGGCGTTGGGGTAGACCGCGCTCCCCGCGGCGACGGCCACGAGCTGGGCCCCCAGGCAGACGCCCAAGGTCGGTACACCAGTACGGAGGGCGTCCGCCAGGAGGAAGAGTTCGGCGCGCCGGGTCGGGAATCCCTCGTCGGAGGTGGCCGACGTGGGACCTCCCATCACCACCACCCCGTCGAGCCCGGCGGCATCGGTGGGAAGGTCGTCGCCGGCGAATACGCACCTGGTGTCGACGTGTACTCCGGCCGCGCGCAGGGCGTCCTCGATGGCGAACGCCGACTCGGGGGCCACATGTTGGACGACCAGGCAGTTCGACATGGGTACCACACACTAGGAGATGCCGCATCGGACCAGTCCTGGCCGCGTTAACATTCCCGAAACAAATACACGCGCACCGATCCGGGGAAAACAGCATGTTCACTCGACTCCTTCTTGCCATCGACGACTCTCCCGGCAGCGACGTGGCCACCCTCTTCGCCGGCGCCCTGGCGCGGCACCACCGCGCCTCGGTGCACGTGTTCCATGTCAACGAGTACCAGGTCGGTGGCCGCGGCGTCACCCTGCGGACGCACACGGAGACCACCGATCTGCTGACACGTACGGTGCAGCAACTGCGCGACGCGGGAGTGCGCGCCACGGGATCCTCGGTCCGCGGCTCCTACCGCGATGTGGCCGGCCGTATCGCCACGGCGGCACAGGAGCGCCTGGCCGATGCCATCGTGCTGGGCTCGGAGCGGCACCGTCGCCTCGGCCGGCACTTCTCACCCAACGTGCGCGCCCGCACCATCGTGCTCACGTCGCTTCCCGTCATCACGGCGCCGTCACCGCTCGACATGTCGCGCGGAGCCGAGCTGACGGCGGAAGAGGCGGCGAGGCTGCAGTTCACCACGCACACGATGGTCCCGTCTCCCTGACGGCACGGCCGAGCGAGGGTGCCGCTCAGATGAAGTCGGCGAGCCCTTCCCAACCCTCGGGAGGAGGGGCGAGACGCCAGAACTGCTCGGGCACCGGGGCTTCGAGCCGCGCCGTGAGCGCGTGCTCGTTCTCGAGCGGAGGGATCTGGCTCGTGTAACAGAAGATGGCCCGGCGCTTGCGCGCTTCGTCGGGGACGTGCGGCACGATGGCGGGCGTCGGCCAGGGGTGGGCGCGGAGCATCTTGGCCACACGCCAGGCCAGTAAACCGGGAATGTGCTTGTAGCCGTGGTCCTCGTAGCAGAACCACACAGGGTCGGGCTGCTCGTCCCGCACCAACAGTGAGGCCTCGTGGACCATCACGTGGTCAGGGTTCCCGAGCCCCATGGGGACGAAGACCGCGGTCGGCCCGATCTCGCGGATGACGTCGCCCAGGGCGGGTGCCACCTGGACCGGCGTCGGACGGTCGGGAGGGTCCAGGTACTGGTGGTCGGAGAACTCGAGCCAGCGGTGGTCCGACTCGAGAACCTCGAGCGCGGCCAGGTCCTCGAGCCGGCGGGCGGCGACGACATCGTCACCGGCCGCAAATCCTCCGAGTGCATCCCATTCCGAGGGAGGGTCGGGGTACGCCGGCGGCCGACCGGCCAGCACGGTGATCACCGTGGTGTCGGGATAGCTCGCCAGGAGGTGCCCGGCTCCCATGGCGGCGTCGTCAAAGTGCGGGGAGACGACCACAATGCGGCCGAAGGCAGCCGGATCGACCTCCCCCCATGTCGCTTCTGCAAATGCCATGCGGCGACTATACGGCCACGTCCTCGATCTCATCGGGGGCGGCGAGGTGGGCGCGGAACCGGGGCATGAGAAGGCCGATGATGATCGCCCCTGCGATGCAGACCAGCCCTCCCGAGACCACCGAGAACTCGAGGCTGGTGGCGGTGGCGACGGCGCCCGACTCCATGTCGCCCAGCCGTGGGCCGCCCTGGACGACCGCCATCTGTATGGAGGACATCCGGCTGCGGAAACGATCGGGGATGCTCGTCTGCAGGATCGTGTTGCGGAGCACGGCCGAGATCACGTCGGCCCAACCCGCGATGGCGAGCATGAACAGACCCACCCACAACGTGTCGACCAACCCGAACACCGCGATGGCTGTCCCCCAGGCGACGACGGCCAGGATGACGCCCCAACCCTGACGCTTGAGGTGGGCCACCCAACCGGTGGTGAGCGCCCCGATGAGGGCGCCGATCCCCGGGGCGGCGTAGAGAAACCCCAACGTGATGGTGCCGCCGCCGAACACCGAGCCGGCCATGGCGGGGAACAGGGCGCGGGGCATCCCGAAGACCATGGCGTTGATGTCGATGATGTACACACCCTGCAGTGGCTGATGGCCACGGAGGAAGCGCATGCCTTCTTTGACGGACTCCCAGGGGCTCAGACCGGGGCCTTCGGCCCCTGGGATCGGCGCCATCATGGCGGTGGCGATGATGGCGACGATGAATGTCCCGGCGTCGATCCCGTAGACGACGGGGAGGCCGAGCCCGAGGAGAAGTCCCGAGAGTGCGGGACCAACGACGCTCCCCACCTGAAAGGTGATCTGCATCATGGCCGCCGCGGCCGGGATGTGGCGCCGTTCCACCAGACCGGGCACCGAGGCCATGCGCGCCGTATTGGAGAAGCCGTTGACCGCGGCCGCCAGCGAACTCACCAGGTAGAGCGCAAGAAGTGAGGGGTGGTGCGTCGAGGCGTTGAAGGCCAGCGCGGCGCTGGTCAGCGAGAGTGCGCCGGCCGTCCAGAGCATGATCCGGCGGCGGTCGAGCGAATCGCCCAGCGGTCCCGCCACCAGGGCGCCGGCGATGAACGGGAAGAGTTGGGCCAGGCTGATGGCGCCCACCTGGAGCGACGAATGCGTCATCCGGTAGACCTGATAGGGGATGGCCACCACGGTCAGCTGCGTGCCCAGCATGGAGATCAGCTGGCCGATGAACAGCAGCCTGAAGTCCCGGCTCACACGCAGCGGGGTGATGTCCACCAGGATCTTGCCCGGCATGGGCAGCAGCCTACGGGCTGATCCACGACCCCTCGGGTGACGGTGTCACCGTGCGTTCACCCTCCCGTCACGCAAGATGACCTGCCTTTTTGTCGTCCCGGTGCGGCCCCCTAGGATGGGGCTGGTGACGACCGCTGGTGATGAGCGGACCCTCGATGCCGCAGAGCTCCTGTCCCGACAACTCGACGACGTGGCAGCCAACGTCGGCTCGGTGCTCTTCGGGAAGCGTGAGGTGGTGCGCCTGACCCTGGCCTGCCTGGCCGCCGGGGGGCATCTCCTGATCGAGGACTTACCGGGGGTGGGGAAGACGACGCTGGCCAAGGCGCTGGCCCAGACGCTGGGGCTGCACTGCCGTCGGGTGCAGTTCACCGCCGACCTGTTGCCCTCCGATCTCATCGGGGCCATGGTTCTCGACCGTGAAAGCATGACGCCGGTCTTCCATCCGGGACCTGTGTTCACCAATATCCTGCTGGCGGACGAGCTGAACCGGGCTTCGCCCAAGGCGCAATCGGCCTTGCTCGAAGCCATGGAAGAGGGGCAGGTGAGCGTGGACGGGGTGACCCACCCGCTGCCCAAACCCTTCATGGTCATCGCCACCCAGAATCCCTACGACGCGTCAGGCACGTACCCGTTGCCCTTCAGCCAGCGGGACCGGTTCTTGTTGCGGACCAGCATCGGCTACCCGGGCCGGCAGGCCGAGGATCGCCTTCTGGCCACCAGTGGGGCTCGGCCACGTCCCGAGAACCTCGCGGTGATCGGCGGGCTCCCCATGTTGGCGAGCCTGGCCATGGCGGTGGACAACGTCTTCGTCTCGCCCGAGGTGCGGGCCTACGTGCTCGATCTGGTCGAGGCCACCCGCACCCACCCGAGCCTGCTGTTCGGCGCGTCGCCGCGGGCCGGGCTGGCCCTTCTGCGCACGGCCGCCGGGTTCGCTGTCACCGCGGGGCGTGACTACGTCAAGCCCGACGACGTGAAGGCGGTCGCCGGTGTGGTGCTCGGTCACCGTCTGGCCATCACCTCGGCCGCCGAACTGGGTGGCTCCTCTTCCGCCTTGCTCATCGACGAGCTCTTGGCCAGTGTCCCGGTGCCCGTGCGCGCACCAGTTGCCGCTGGATAGACGGCGTCGCAGGTGGTGCAGCGTCGACTGACACTGACGACGCGCGGCGTCATCGCGCTGTGTGCCATACCGATCAGCGCAGCGGCGGGCGCTCTCCTGGGCGCAGAAGAGTTGGTCCTCGTCTCCATTGCCCTGGTCGTGCTCCTGGCCAGCGGGATGGTGCAGAGCGCGTCTCGCGCCGACCGGGCCCGCGGCAACTGGCGCATCGCGGTGGGCGTGGCGAGCAGCGACGCGGAGGTGGGGAGCGAGCTGGACGTGACGGTCACACTCGCGGCCGCGGGCCACGGTGGGGCCACGCCGGTGTGGTTGGAAGATCCAGAGCACTGCTGGGAGCGGGTGCACCGCGGCGCGCGTGCACCCGAGCCCCGGCGGGGACGGACCCCGAATCCCTCCACGGTCCTCCGGATTGCGCATCTCGAGAGTGGTGCCACCACGGAGGTTCGCTTTTCCGCCCCCACCGAGCAGCGCGGCGTGTTCACGCTGCGTGGCATGCAGCTCTGGTGCTTCGACACCTTTGGTTTGTTGGCCCGACCGGTCGCAGTCGGTCCGAGCGCGACGATCACGGTGCATCCGGTCCCGCTCGTGGTCGAGCTGGGCGAGGAGTTGCTGCGAGGGGAGCGGGACACCGAGGACAGCCAGCCGGTGACCCCTCTGACGCATCCGAGGCGCGACAGTTTCGGGGATTTCTCCGGCATTCGCGCCTACGTCCCGGGAGACCGGCTCCGGTTGCTGTACTGGCCGGCCCTGGCGCGAAGCGGTGAATTGATGGTGCGCGACTTCGAGGATTCGGGCCCGCACCGGGTGCACGTGGTGGCGGACGTCCGTGCGCTCATTGGCGAGGCCGGATCCGAAAGCGTGCTGGCCACGGTGGCCGCGGTGGGGTTGCAGGCGCTGGCACAGGGATCGGTGGTGGAGCTCTCGACCACCGCGGGGGAACGGGTGGCCATCGGGCCCGGGCCGCTCGGTGCCCTCGCGTTGTTGCGCGCCATCGCCTCGCTCGAGACCCCACAGGCACAGGCGCCCCCGAGGTGGCGCGGCCGGCGTCCCGCGCCTGGCAGGCCACCGAAGCGCGAGGCGGAGCTCCGTCCGACAGCCGGAACACCGTTGGTCGTGACCACGGCCGAGGGCATGCGCGCGTTGCCGGGCGCCTTCGGGTTCGCCCATGTGGTGGTCGCCCCGTGACGACGCCATGACGACAATTGTGCTCACGCCGCCCCCGGCGCCGAGCGTGCCCTCGAAACGTAGGTACAGGACCTCGCGACGGGTCGGCGTGAGCAGCATCGCCCCGTTGATCCTGTCGGCGTCGGTGGCCATCGCCCTGGCCCGGTTGGCGGCCCATGACCTCAGCCTGCGGGTGCTGGTGCCCCTGGTGGCCTCGATCGTCGTCGCCGACGTGGTCACGGCCGTGGCGATGCGGCTGCGGATCAACGTCGTGCTCGCCGTTGCCGTTGGCTGGGCGATCTCGCTGTGCGGCCTCCTCATCATCGTCAACCCCTCCGTGTTCGATCCGGGCTCGCCGCATTTCTTCCACGCTTCCGTGGTCTCGGGGCAATTGCGCGCCGCGCGCACCGCTCTGGCCAACGACGGGACGCCGTTGCCGCCGCTGAGCGGCATCGTCGTGATCCTTGGCGCCATCGGCGCTGCAGCAGCGGCGCTCACGAGGGGCATCTGGGCCCGCCAGCGGCGGCGGCCCTTCGTCGACCAGGGCCGTGGTCCCTTGTCGCCCTGCCTGGCACCTTCTGTCGCCATCTTCTTGTACTCGACGCTCGTCAGTGCGGAGCAAACCCGCGTCGCCGCATTCGTCTCCTACGTCCTCGGCGTCCTCGTGTTCGTCGCTCTGGCTGATCGCACGACGTCGCCGGTCGCCCCGCCGGCAGCCTCGGCCGGCCTGAGGGGACATCGGACGCGCTGGGGGGCGGGCGCCGTGACCGCGTGCCTCCTGGTGGCGCTCGTCGTCACCGCGGCGGGCGCCGGACTCTCGGGCATGCGGCTCACGGTGTTCCACGTGGCCCCGCCCCCGCCCGTGTCCGCCGCACGCCATTCCGTGACAGGACAAGGCGTCCCCCAAGACCTGATCACCGGTAGCTCCCTGGTCGACCACCTTCTCGCCACCGAGATCTCCGAATCCCACACCGTGGTCTTCCATGCCACATCACCGGTGACGACCTACTGGCAGGTGGGCACCCTGTCGTCCTTCAACGGCACCGAGTGGCTTCCCCGCGCCGAGGTGAGCGACGCCCTAGCGGGATCTACCGGCGCCTTGAAGGCGGCCCTTTCCGCCACCGCCCTCCCTTCGCCTGCCCCGGCGCAGACCTTCACCGCCCGGGTGACGATCACCGACTTTGCCAGCCGGCTCTTGCCGGCTCCGCCGGACACTCTTGCCGTGCGCGGCCTCGTGGGCGCGTCGGCCATCGACGAGGAAGGCGTCCTCGCCTCCTCCGCCGAGATCTCGGGTGCGAGCTATACGGTCACGGCCCCGCTCGATGCGGCTCTTCCGTCGGGCGGCAGTCAGTTGCCCTCTTCGGATCCGCGTCTGGCTCCGTATCTCGCCCTGCCGGCCCAGCCAGCCGTGGTGGCCGAGCTGGCCCACCAAGCGGTGGGGAACGCGGTGACGCCGGCGGCGCGGGCCCAGGCCCTGGTCAACTGGTTCCGATCGGGACGTTTCCGCTACACCCTGTCCCCTCCGCCCACGACCGGATCGGACCCGTTGGTCCAGTTCCTCACGGTGACCAAGGCCGGTTTCTGCGAGCAGTTCGCCGGTGCTTACGGGGTGCTGGCGCGATCCCTCGGGATCCCGACGCGGCTCGTGGTCGGCTTCACGGCCGGTCAGGCCGGGCCCGATGGGACCTTCACCGTGACCGGGGCTGACGCCCATGTATGGCCCCAGGTCTATCTCGGACCCGATGCTGGTTGGGTCTCGGTGGAGCCGACCCCTCCGTCGGTCGCCGGCTCGCCGGCAGCTGAGGGCGTGGTCGGCGCTGCCGGAGCCACCGGGTCCCCGGCGACCGCAAGCCCCTCGACCACGGTGGTGGGACAGACGTCCACGGCGGCCAGTTCTCCGGGTGCGGGTGCGGCCGGTTCGCCGGGGGACCACCGACCGGGTCAGCGGCATCACCGCACGCCGGCGTCAGGCACGGGCTTCCCCTGGTGGGTGCTCGTGGCGGTGGTGGGGCTGCTGTTGCTGGGGTGCATCGCCGTCTGGGCGTGGCGCCGCCGCCGCGCCGCGCTCGAGACGGCGCTCCTCCCTGACGCGCGCGTGGTGCGGGCGTGGGAACAGGCACTGGTGGCATTGCGCCGCCAGGGGCTGCCCCGCCGGCCAGATGAGACACCGGCTGAATACGCAGCGCGGGTGCACGTGGCCGAAGGCTCGACCAGCCAGGCCGTCGAGGCCGATGCCGTGGCCAATTTGGCCGGCCTGGTCGAATTGGCCTGCTACACACCCCGACCGTGCACGCCGGCCCAAGCCACTCATGCCCACGTGCTGGCCGCGACGATCGTGAGGGCCAACCGTTCGCACCGGCGTCGCAGGGCGCGGCACCAACCGGAGCCCAAGAGCTGAACACCGAGCCGGACGCGAAAAGGGCCCCTCCCGCAGGAGTGGGCCCTTTTCGCTGTAGTGGTGTGGCCGAACCGGCCATCGGCGACCGGTCGGGGTGTGGTCCTTGCTACAGGGTTGGCGCGAACCCGACGATGGTCGTCGGGAGGGTGAGCCCCGCTGCACCGAGCACCGCCGGCACCGACCCGAAGTAGTGGGCCGTACCCGTCACCGAGAGCGTGGACGTCGACCCGGTACCGACGGTCACCGACGAGTTGAAGGCAAAGATCCCACCATCGGCTCCGGTCGCCCAGTACCCCGTGCCGTCAGGCGCATAGGTGATGTCGACCAGCGGTGCCGCGGGGGTCACGCCGCTCAGGACCGGGGATCCGAAGAACGGAGCACCGCCGAACGCCACGATGGCCCCCTGCGCGGTGGCGATGAGGTAGCCCCCACCGAGCGGGTTGGCCGCAATGCCGCCGGCCGGTCCGTCCGGGGAGGGACCATTGAAGACGCTCGAGAGCGTGCCGGCAAAGACGGCGTCGCCGAAGGTGAACACACCGCCGTCCGCACCCACCAGGTAATAGCCGTTACCGCTCGCCGTCAGGGACAGCCCCACAATCGGGGAGACCAGGGCCAGGCTTCCGGCCGAGCCGAAGAACTGGGCGTCACCGAAGGTGAACACGCCGCCATCGCCGGCCACGAGGTAGTACCCCAGGCCGTCCGCCGTCGGGACGATGCCGACGATGGGCGAGTTCAGCTTGGTGGCGCCGAGAGAGCCGTAGAACTTCGCATCGCCGAAGGAGAACACACCGCCGTTGGCGGTGGCGACCCAGTAGCCCTTGCCGTCCGCCGTCGGCGCGATGCCCACGACGGGTGCGCTGGTCAATCCGAAGGCGCCGCCCACGACGGGTGCGCCCCCGAACTCGAAGACGCCACCCTGGGCCGTGACCAGCGTGTAGCCGCTCACCGTGGGGGCGGCCGCGCCAGCCGGTGTGGTGGCGAAGGCCAGGGGCACCACCGTGCCGAGCGCACCGACCAGCAGCGCAGAGGGTATCAAGCGTGACCGGCGGGCCTTCCGGTTTGCTCGCCGAACTGGGACTGCAGCCACCTTGCCAGTGACATCGTGGGACACGAACCGCTCCTCTCATGGGTGCCTGACCTGGGCCAGACCGCCTTCTTCTCAGGGGTATTCCTATCTGGCCAAGCTGAACTCTTCTCGACCAAAAGGCAAACGTGAGGTGTCGTCAGCATGAACGTTCACCCCGCGTTCTCGTCCTTTTGGGGGGCGCTCTGCGGAACTCGACGGCGCAACGTAGTCGAACTAAACCTCGTTGTACACCGGGAATTGGAAGGAACCGGTGCACGGGCCCGGGGGGCGTGCTGCCGTGGGGGCTAGCTGACCTGACCGGTGACGTACTGCTCTGTGCGCGGGTCAGACGGCGCCGAGAAAATCTGTTGCGTGGCGCCGTACTCGACGAGCTCGCCGATGTGGTCGTCGTTGTCGAGGAGGAAGACGGCCGTGAGGTCGGCGCAGCGTGTGGCCTGGAACATGTTGTGCGTGACGAGTGCGATCGTGACTTCGGACGCCAGGTCGACGATGGTCTCCTCGATGGCCGAGGTCGAGATGGGATCGAGGGCCGAGCACGGTTCGTCCATCAGCAGCACCTCCGGCTCGACGGCCAGGGCGCGGGCGATGCAGAGGCGTTGCTGCTGGCCACCCGAAAGCCGGACGGCCGGCTGGTCCAGCCGGTCCTTGACGGTCTCCCACAGGGCGGCCGACTTCAAGGCGGTCTCCGCCGCCTCCTGGAGGACCTGCTTGTTGCGGATGCCGTTGAAGCGCAGCCCGGACGTCACGTTGTCGATGACGCTCATGGTGGGGAAGGGATTCGGGCGCTGGAAGACCATGCCGATGCGGCTGCGGATGAGCTCGGGCTGGGCGTCGCGGCCGTAGATCTCCATCTCGCCCAGGCGGATGGAGCCCGACACCTTGCCCCCGGACCGGTCGTGCATGCGGTTGATGGCCCGCAGCACGGTGGTCTTCCCACACCCCGACGGGCCCACGAGGGCGGTGACACGATGTTCGACCAGGGGGAAGCTGACGCGGCGCACGGCATGGGTCGGGCCGAAGTCGACCGCGACATCGGTCAGGGTCACGGCCGCCGGAGCGTTGTCGAGCAACCCCACTGGTCCCGGCCCCTGGGCCAGCACCTCCTGCTGAATCCGGGCGGCAACTGCCGATGTGGTGTCAGACATTTCCTTCTCCCCTGCGCTGAGTGCACACTATCGAGATTTCCTGGTCAAGCGGGCGGCGAACATACGGCCGACGATGCTGAGGATGAGGACGGCGACCATGAGCACGAAGGCCGCCCCCCAGGCGTCCCGCACGAGGTCTTGCGAAGCCGTGTTGGCGTTCTGGTAGATCACGATCGGGATGGCATTCATGGGTTGGTTGAGCGAGAGGCTGAAGACCTGGCTCCCGATCGCCGTGAAGAGGAGGGGTGCGGTCTCACCGACGGCCCGGGCCAGCGCCAGCAGGTTGGCCGTGACCAACCCGGGGATCGAGCCCCGCACGATCACCGATCGGACCACCCGCGACTGGCGGGCGCCGAGGGCCAAGCCGGCTTCCCACAGCTCGGTGGGCACCGTGCGCATGGCTTCCTCGTCACCACGGATGATGATCGGCAACATGAGCACGGCCAGGGCGGCACTGGCCGAATAGGCGGAGAAGTGGCCGGTGTGGACCACGATCACCGCGTAGGCGAAGAGGCCGATGATGATGGAGGGCAATCCGGAAAGGACGTCGGCCCCGAACCGGATGGCATTGGGGATGGGCCCCCGCCGCTCGATCAGGAAGAGGGCGATGAGCAGGCCGACGGGCACGGCGATGACCAGGGCCAGGCCGTTGATGAGGAGGCTGCCGATGATGGCGTTGGAGATGCCGCCGCCGGGAACACCTTCGGGCGTCGGGGTGTGGGTGAAGAAGGCGACCGAGAGCGCCCCGACACCGCGCTTGGTGACGTAGACGACGAGGAAGATCAGCGGCACCAGGACGAGGACCATGCAGAGGCCGAAGAGGATGCGGATGGTCAGCGCCGTTCCCCGGCGCCGCTTGAGGGACTCCCGGGCCGAGGTCTGGATGAGCGTGCGCCGCTCGTAGTAGCCCGCTTCCTTGCCCGACGGGGCGGGGGCCTCCATCACGCCGGTGGTCATGGCAGCCTGAACTGGCGGTTCTTGCGCACAATGAGGCGTCCGCCGATGTTGACGATGAGCGTGATGACGAGAAGGACGACGGCCAGGGCCAGCAACGTGCTGCGCAGGAGCGTGCCGGGCTGGGACTCCCCGAAGTTGAGGACGATGACCGAACCCAGCGTGGCTCCGTCGTTGAGGAGCGAGAACGGGTGGGTGAGGATCAGGCTGTTCCCGATGAGCAGGGTGATGGCGATCGTTTCGCCCACGGCCCGCCCGAGCGCCAGGGTGGCGGCGGCCATGATGCCCGAGTTCGCTCCCGGCACGACGACCTTGCGGACGACCTGCCAGGGCGTGGCCCCGAGTGCGAAGGCCGCCTCCCGATCGGTGGTGCCCACGCCGGCCAACGCCGTGCGGGAGAGGGCCACCATGGTGGGGACGATCATGATGGAGAGCACGAAGCCGGCCAGGATGTAGCTCGCCCCTTCGGCGTTGCCCTTGAAGAGCAACTCGATCACCGGGATCTTCTTCATGAAGGGCTCCACGTCGCGCAGGAAGACCGGCTGCATGACGGCGAGGCCCCACAACCCGACCACGATGCTGGGGACGGCGGCGATGAGGTCGATGGCCACACCCAGCGGCGTGGCGATGCGCCGGGGGCACATCTCGGTCAGGAAGGCCGCGGTGGCCAGGCCGACCGGCACGGCGATGATCATGGCGATGAGGGTGACCGTCAGGGTGCCGATGATGAACTGGCCCGCCCCGTAGCTGTTGGTGGACTCGTTCCACGCCGTCGACCACAAGAAGCCCAGCCCGAAGTGGCCGAACGCCATCGTCGACTGGCTGACGATCCCCTCGATGATCGCCGCCAGGACGACGACGAAGAGCGCCGCAGCGACCCACAGGAGGGTGGCGTAGCCCCTGCCCGAGGACAGGGAGCTACGCCGGCGCTCGAGAAGCTTCCGCGGAGAGCTTTCCTTTATCTCCACTTAGGAGAAGAGGTTCTGCCCGCTGGAGTTCTGCATCTTCATGATGGTGGCGATGGCCAGCGACTGGATGTTGGCAGGGAGCGCTACGTACCCGATGGCCGAGGAGTCCGCCTGGCCGGCGGTCGCCATCCAGTCGAGCATCTTGCCCAGGGCGATCCCGTTGTTCTGGTTGGACTGCTTCTGGTAGACGATGATCCAGCTGTAGGTCGAGATCGGGTACGCCCCGGCCCCCGATCCGTTCACGATCAGGTAGTTGTCGGCCGTCACGTTCGGGAAGGCCGCGGCATCGGCCGCCACGGACGCGCCGCTGGGAAGCACGTAGGCCCCGGCGGAGTTCTGGACGGCGGCGTAGGGCAGACCGGACTGCAGGGCGTAGTCCAGTTCCACGTAGCCGACCGTGCCGCCGCCACCTTCGACGTCACCGGCCACGCCGGCGTTCCCGTTCCCGCCCTCGCCCTTGGGGAAGGTGGGCTGCTTGCCGACGAGGCTCGAAGGCCAATCCGTCGGGTCGACCGAGTTGAGGTAGTGGGTGAAGGCATTGGTCGTGCCACTCGAGTCGGCCCGGTAGACGGGCTCGATCGGTCCGGCGGTGCAGCCCGGGATGGAGCTCCAGTCGGTGATGGTGCCCTTGTAGATCTGGGTGATCTGCGTCCCGGTGATGTGCACGCCGCTGGGGCAGCTCTTGGTGACGATGGCGATGCCACCGAGGACCACGGGCACCTGCAGGAGGGCGCCGCCGCTGCCGGTGGTCGCTGACGGCTCAGGCACGTCGGATGCGCCGAAGTTGACCGAGCCGGCCAGGATGTCGCTCTCCCCGGTCCCTGAACCGACGGAGGCGTAGTTGACGGTCACCTTGGAGTTGGACTTGTTGAAGTCGTAGAACTGGCGGGCGAAGAGCGGCTGGTCGAAGGTGGACCCGGCACCGGTCAGCGCAGCCGCCGGCGTGTTGAAGTCGTTGGACCCGCCCAGTGCACCACCGAGAGCTCCTCCACCGGACGCCGCCGTGGTCGGGGTCGGGGTCGTGGTCGTCTTGGTCGTGGTCGGGGTCGGGGTGGTGCCCGTCTTGGTCGTGGTCGGGGTGGTGCCCGTCTTGGTCGTGGTCGGAGTGCTGCCGGCGGCGGTGGTCGTCGTGGTGGAGGGAGCCGTCGTCGTGGTGGTCGACGAATTCTTCTGCTTCTTCTGCGTCGTGGTCGTGTTGTGCTTCTTCGGCGGGCTGGCACTGGGCGTGCTCGATCCGCATGCCGCCGCGACCAACCCCCCGGCCAGGACCATGGTGCCGATGAGCCACCGTTTTCCGGTGCGCCGGGACACCGCGCGTGATTCCTCTGGGGTGACTCGTGTGAACACGTACTGCTCCTCTCCTAGGTGCGGTGCCAACGCCGCCAAACGCAAGGCGCGACCTTTCGGTCGGACCCTTCCTATCGAGCCAAGCTGAACGGCACTCGACGGAACGGCAAACTTCCGGTGTCGCGGGGATGAACCATTGACGAACGTCAGTCATCTGGGGCGTGCGTCGGCTGGTGGAGCCGAATCCCAGGCGAAAAGCGCGCCGGACCCGCTCAGGCTGCTCGGCGCGCCTTGAGGATCTCGAGTGCCTTGTCAGCGTGGGCGCCCATGGAGAATTCGGTGTGGATGACGTCGAGCAGCGTGCGGTCGGTGTCGATGACGAAGGTGATGCGCTTGTTGGGCAGGAAGTTGGGTCCGCGCTTGGCGCCCAACATCGTCGCCACCGTGCGATCGGCGTCGGAGAGGAGCGGGTAGCCGAGGGATTCTTTCTGGTCGAATTGCTTCTGCTTGTCTACGGAATCGGCGCTGATGCCGATCCGTTGGGCGCCGACGGCCGCGAATTCGGCCGCCATGTCCCGGAAGTGACAGCTCTCCTTGGTGCAGCCGTAGGTCATGGCGGCGGGATAGAAGAAGAGAGCCACCGGGCCGCCCTCGAGAAGCTCGCTCAGCTTGCGGGGAGTGCCGGTCTGATCGGGCAGCTCGAAGTCGGGCACCACGTCACCTTTGCGCATCGGCACAATGTAGGTGCACCTGCCGTGGCGCGCCGCTCAGGCTTCGAAGCGGAATCCCACCCCACGCACGGTGACAAGGTGGCGCGGGTAGGCCGGATCGGGCTCGATCTTGCGCCGCAGCCGCTTGATGTGGGTGTCCAACGTCCTCGTGTCCGTGAGCTCCTGGTCCCACCACAAGCGGTCGATACACCCGTCACGGGTGACCACCTGACCACTGTGGGACATGAGGAGGGACAAGAGGTCGAACTCCTTGCGGGAGAGCTCGACCGGCATGTCGTGCACCGTGACTTCCCGCCGGCCGGCGTCGAGCCGGACCGGTCCCACGTGCAGCACCTCCTCGTGGTGCTCGGCCACCGCCACGCCACGTCGCAGGACCGCTCGCATCCGCGCCACCAGCTCGCGCAACCGGAACGGCTTGGGGACGTAGTCGCTGGCACCGAGTTCGAGCCCGAGGACGACGTCCACCTCGGAGTCCCGTGCCGTCACCATGATGATCGGCACCGGCTTCAGTGCCCGCATCTGCTGGCAGAGCTCTATCCCTGATTGATCGGGCAGCATGACGTCGAGCAGGATAAGGTCGGGGTGCACCCGATGAAAGAGCCGCAACGCCTCGTGGCCGTCCCCGGCGCATTCG
>ODAK010001583.1_pt1 | contig 24592 bp, 28 predicted proteins | sample 1539591 | NCBI WGS metagenome assembly ODAK01 (sample SAMEA3539303, study PRJEB22396) | soil metagenome | biome: tundra; feature: field; material: soil | place: USA | collected 2010-05 | depth 0.15 m | reverse complement strand
TCACGATGATTTTGGATTGAAGCAATCCAAAATCATAAACGTGATCGATTCCTAAAGTTTAGAGCGGGTTGCGGGCGGAAAACCGCTTCGCACTTTTCCTCAACCCGCTCTGACTACCACTTGTGACCGCCACAGCCGCAGCCATGCGGCTTCATCGGCGGCATGCCGTGGCCGCGTCCCCGGAAGGCGATGGAGATGGTGGCTGAAGCGCTGGCGTGGGCGCCAGCGAAGGCCTGAGCGCCGCCCTCTGTGATGACGAACCCGCCGCCACCCCCGCCGGTGTCGATGAAGGCCGGGCCGACACCGCCGCTGTCGCCGAAGAAGCTGCCGGGCAGCGATACGCTGTTATCGACCACCTCGACCTCGCGCTCGACCACAGGCGGCGGCGCGGGCGGCAGCGGCGCGACATAGCGAACCGGGACGCGCACGTGCACGACATGGTGCACGCGCACCACATGGCGCACATGGACGACGCAGCCGCAGGGCCTGGTCGTCCAATAGACGCGGGTCTGCTCATGTGCGGACGCCATCGAGGCGCTCGCCGCCAGGGCCAGTCCGACCAGCACCGCCAAAAACGTGGTCTTGCGGTCCATGAAGGGACCCTCCTCGCTCGTTCACAAAGGTTAACGAGAGATTAGGGTCGCGACCGGCCCCGCGCCAGCCGTTGCGCGCGGCAGGCGAAAACGGCGTCAGAAGTCGACGGCGATGCCGTTGCGTTCCCAGTCGCCATACCGGGTGGGCTCCGGGCCCTTGCGGCCGCCCAATTCGGTCGGCGCGGCTTCGGCGGCGGCCGCCGCCTGGCGGCGCTCCTCGGCCTCGGCCAAGGCGCGCTTGGCGGCATCGCTCAGGGGCTTGCGAACACGGCTGGTATCGATCTTGGGCTCGTCCATGCGGCAAATTTAGTCTCCGCCAGGCGAGCGCGCCAGTCTTGACCGCGGCGCGCGGGCGGCGCACGGCCTGCTGCGTGACGCTTACGCCCGATGACTCCCCCGAAAGCGAACTCTCCGGCGGCCTCGCCGCGCGCGAAGCCGCCCTCAGCCTGGCCCAGGCGGCGCTCGACCGTCGCGGCGGGTTGGAAGAGGCTATGGAGCAGGCGCCGTTTTCCAAGCTGGAGCCGCGCGACCGCGCCTTCGCCCGAATGCTGGCCATGACCCTGCTGCGCCGGCTGGGCGCGATCGATGCGAGGCTGCAGGCGCGCCTGGCCAAGGAGCCGCCCGAGTCGGTCGTGATGCTGCTCAGGCTGGGCGTCGTCCAGGCGCTCTATCTCGACACGCCGGCCTTCGCGGCGGTGGACACCACCGTGCGGCTGGCCGAGCGGTCCAAGACCACCCGACCGTTCAAGGGCCTGATCAACGGGGTGTTGCGCGGCATCCTGCGCGACCCACCACGCGAGGACGACCCGGAAAGCCTGGTTCCCGGCTGGCTGTTCGCCCGCTGGCGTGCGGCCTATGGCGAGGCCGGCGCGCGCGCCATCGCCGCCATGGTCGCCTTCGAACCCGCCACCGACCTCACCCTGCGCGATACGGCCGAAGCGGCCGAGCTGGCGGCTTTGCTGGAGGCCGAGATCCTGCCGGGGCCGTCCTTGCGCGTACGCCAGCACGGCGATGTCGCCGGCTGGTCGGGCTATCATGAGGGCCGCTGGTGGGTGCAGGACGCCGCGGCGGCCGTTCCCGCGCGGCTGCTGCGGATCGCAGCCGGCGAGACCGTCCTCGACCTCTGCGCCGCGCCGGGCGGCAAGACTCTGGAACTGGCGGCGGCCGGCGGCAAGGTCACCGCGCTCGACCGCTCCGGGGCCCGCCTGGGCCGGCTGAGGCAGGCGCTGCAGCGCACCGGCCTGGTCGCCGAGATCGTCACCGCCGATGCGGCGACCTGGCGCGACCCACGGCGTTTCGCTGGCGTCCTGCTCGACGCGCCCTGTTCGGCCACCGGCACCTTCCGCCGCCATCCCGATGTGCTGTGGGGCTCCAAGCCCGCCGACATCGCCAGCCTGGCCGGCGTCCAGGCGCGGCTGCTCGACGCCGCCGCCGATCGGGTCGAGGCGGGCGGGCGGCTGATCTATTGCGTCTGTTCGCTGGAGCCCGAGGAGGGCGAGGCGCAGGCCGCGGCGCTGCTCAAACGACGGCCCGACCTGAGCCCTTGGGCAATCGAGGCTGGCGAAGGCGGATCGCCCATGGCGTCGGCGACGCCAGCCGGAACCCTGCGCATCCTGCCGCATCATCTCGACGGCGGCCTGGACGGTTTCTTCGTCGCCCGTTTCCGGAAATCCTAACGAGGTTTGCGCCGCTTCAGCGCCACATAGAGCGCGCCCTCGCCGCCGTGGCGACGGTGGGCCTCGGCGACGCCGGCGACCACGTCGCGCAGGGCCGGTTCGGCCAGCCACTCCGGCGCGCGCTTGCGCAGGACCCCATCGCCCTGCACGCCGCGGCCGGTGATCACCATGACCGCGCGCGAGCCCTCGGCCTGGGCGCCAGTCAGAAACCGCATCAGCACGGCCCGCGCCTCGTCCTGGGCCAGGCCGTGCAGGTCGAGCCGGCCGCCAACGGCGTCGCGCTCGCGCGCCAGCCGACGCGCCCGGCGTGGTTCGAGCGTCTTTGGCGCACCGGCGGGCGCATCCGGTCGTGGCGGCGTCGGGGAAGGCTCGATGGCGGGCGCCGGAAAGGCCATACCTGGAAGCTGGCGCGCACCCAGAGGATGCACGGTCGCGGTGACGTGGCCCCAGAGCGCCATCTCGTCGGACTTCAGGCCGCGCTTCATGGCTGGACCGGGACCAGGGCGTAGAGCTTCAGCACGTGCCGCACGCGGCCCGCCTCGTCGCCGGCCTGGGGTCCGCGCCCGAGATAGAGGTCGGCGCGCACCGGGCCCTTGATCGCGCCGCCGGTATCCAGCGCCATGACCAGGCGCCGATAGAGGGCCGGTGCGCCATTCAGGGCGGCAGAATCGGCGTCGATCCAGTAGGCGCCACCGAAATCATGGAATCCGGGATCGATGGCGATGGAGCGGCCGGCGACCAGGGGGATTCCCGCCGTGCCGGGCGGTTCGCGGCCATCGTCGGGGCCAATCCCGAAAAAGACGTAGCGCGGGTTTTGGTCCATCACCGTATCGGCCTCGGGACCGCGATGGTCGGCCAGCCAGGTCCGGATGGCGTCGCCGGACCCACCCTTGGCCGGCAGGTCGCCGCGCTGGCGCAGGATCCCACCGATAGCAACGAAGGGCAGGCCGTTGGTGACCGAGACGGACGCCTTCAGTCGCCGGCCATCCGGCAGATCGAGCACGCCAGAACCCTGGATCTGCATGACGAAAAGGTCTTCCGGCTTCATCCAGGCCAGGGCCTGTTCGGGCGGGGTCGCCTCGATCGCGACGCGATCGCCCATCGGGCGCAAGGCCTCGATGCCGGATGGCCTGGGCCGCACCGCTGCGGTGAAGGGCGGCTCCGGCGTTTCGCGCGCCTCGTATTCGGGGACGAAATAGGCGGTCAGCACGCCCTGATCGCCGACGCGGCGGGCGCGGAAGTTCCGCTCCAGGAAGAGGCGCGCGCCGCCTTCGGGCAGCGGTCCGGTCTCGCGGGCGTCACGGCAGACCGTGGCCACGCCTGAGTCTCGCGAGGCCGCGCACCCGGCCACGAAGGCCCGCAGCGCCGCCGAATAGTCCTCCGCATACCAGCCGGGGAGGGCCGACAGCGGAATGTCTTCGCCTTCGGGCGCTGGCGCCGCGGGCGCGATGAGTGGACGAGGCCATTCAGGGGGTCGCTCGTACGCCCGCTCCGCCGGCCTGGGGCGATAGGGCGCATGGATCGGCGCGGGCGGGCGCGTGGCGCAGGCCGAGAGCGCGACGAGGGCGATAGGGGTCGCGAACCGCCGCAAACCCCTCACGACGCGTCAGGCCTCGGCGGCGTCGACCCTGACCAGGGTCCAGTTGGGGTCGCGGTTGGAAAGCCGGCGCTCGAAGGTCCAGAGTTCGGCCGTGCGTTTGTCGTCGACCGCCTCGCCCTCGGGGCCTTTGCTGCGGCTGCGGAACTCGGCCAGGAAACGCACCTTGGCCCGCGCCAGATCTCCGGTGACCTCGGCGCTCTCCAGGTCCGCCCGCGGCGGCTGGGTGAATTCGACGGTTTCGCTGCGGCCCTCGGTCTCGCGGGTGGCGATCACCTTGGCGAAGCCGCTCATCACTGTCGGCGAAACCAGTCGCTCCAAGGTCGCGCGGTCGCCGGTAGCGAAGGCGACGACGATCAGTTCATAGGCCTGGCGCGAGCCGGCGACGAATTTGGCGGGATCGAAAGCCGGGTCGCGGGCGCGGATCGCGGCCACGCCCGATGGCGCAGGGCCCGTGTCCGGCGGCGGCGTGAAGGGCTCGGCGTCGCCGGTCCTTGGCAGAGTTGCGGGCTGGGCCACGTCCTCGGGCTGGCGCCCGACGCGGCGGCCCAGCACCGCGTAGAGCTGGTAGAGCACTACGGCGGCCACAACGGCGATGATGATGAGTTCCAAGAGCTGCAGATCGACACCGGGGTGTTGAGCGGGGCGCCGGGCGACCGGACCCGGCTTCAGTCGCTCGAGTTTCAATATAGTCCGATAGGGGCCGCTTCGTCAGGTGGCGCGTTGCGCGCCTTCGGTCAGCGTGATAGCAGCCCCGCCGTCAACCTCCAAGGCGCGCCTTTGTCACGGCCGCGAAAGACGGGATCCTCCACCCATGACCGACCAAGGCGCCGCCGGCCCCGTTAACCTCGCCTCCGAGCCGGTCGACGGCTCCGTGCCGGGGATCAGGATCATGGCGCAGTTCATCCGCGACCTGTCGTTTGAAAATCCCCGCGCGCCGGAATCCCTGCGCACCTCGGCGGTTCAGCCGCAGATCGATCTCGGCGTCGAGATGGCCGCGCGGGCCAGGCCGGACGAACTCTATGAGGTCGATCTGAAGCTGACGGCCTCTGCGCAGGCCAACGGCGACCCGATCTTCACGCTCGAGCTGCTCTATGGCGGGCTATTCCAGATCAACGGCATCGCGCCGGAAAACATGGAACAGGTGCTGTTGATCGAGTGTCCGCGCTTCCTGTTTCCCTTCGCGCGCCGGCTGATCGCCGAGATGACCTCGGAAGGCGGCTTTCCGCCCTTCATGATCGATCCGATCGATTTCGCCGTAGTCTATGCCTCACGGCAGGCCGCCATGGCCGACGAACCGGCCGGCCAGGCCTACGCTTAGGCGGACTTAGTCGAGCCCGAACTTCAGCCAGACCGCCTTCTCGGCCAGCGCGCCGCGCACGAAAATCAGGTGGGCCTCGCGCTCGGCCTCGGTCGACCGGGCGGCGAGCGGCCGGGGCCTCGGGCCATAGCGCGCCTCGCCCACCGCCAGCGCCGCAATCCGGCTCGTCCCCACCACCATCAGGTCCAGCCCGCGCTCGCGACCGCCGTTGAGCTCGAGATAGACCGCCGCCAGCAGTTGCGCATCGATCAGCGCCCCGTGCTTTTCCCGCTCGGCCAGCGAGATCTTGAACCGCTTGCAAAGGGCGTCGAGCGAATTGTGCACGCCGGGAAAGCGCTTTTGCGCCAGCGGCAGGGTGTCGACCCAGCGCGCCTCCGGCAGGCCGGCGCGGCCGGCGCGTTCCAGCTCGTGATTGACGAAGCCGCGGTCGAAGGCGGCGTTATGGGCGACCACCACCGCCTCGCCGATAAACTCGAGCAGCGCATCGCAGACATGCGGCTCGCCAAACCGCGGCTTGTCGGCCAGAAACGCCGAGGTCAGACCGTGGACGCGCTCGGCCTCCGGGTCGCTGTCTCGCTCGGGATGGACATAGCGGTGGAAGGAACGGCCGGTCGGGAGAAAGTCTTCAAGCTCGACGCAGGCGATTTCCACCAGCCGGTGACCCGTGCGCGGGTCGAGGCCGGTAGTCTCGGTATCGAGAACGATTTCGCGCGCCATCCCGCCTATTGAATGGTGCCGTTCGCGGCCGGGATCAAGCGGGGCTTTCGGGCTTTCGCCAGTCGCCCGACCGGAGCTTCGCCATCACCGCGTGGACCTGCTCGCGGGCATGCTCCAGCCCCTGTCCGGTATCGATGACGAAGTGGGCGCGGGCGCGCTTTTCGGCATCGGGCATCTGCCGGGCGAGGATGGCGTCCAGCCGCGCGGCGTCATAGCCGGGACGGGCCAGAACCCGCTCGCGCTGGACCGGCTCGGGCGCCGTGACCACCACGACCACGTCCATCCGCCCCTCGCCGCCGGTCTCGAACAGCATGGGGATGTCGAGCACCACGGCATCGACGCCGTCCCGCTCGGCCCTTTCGAAAAACGCCGCCCGGCCGGCGCCCAGCATCGGATAGATGATCGCGTTTAGTCGTTTCAGCTCCTCGGGGTGGCCGAACACCCGCGCGCCCAACGCGGTGCGGTCAATCACGCCATCTTTGACCACGCCGGGAAACGCGGCCTCGATCGGCCCCACCGCCGCGCCGCCAGGAGCCTGCAGTCGACGCACCTCGGCGTCGGCGTCATAGACCGGCGCTCCCTCCTCGGCGAACATGGTCGCGGTGGTCGACTTGCCCATGCCAATCGAGCCCGTGAGACCGATAGTGATCATGCGGCGGCTCCCGGGCCCGCCAGCGCCAGAGCCCGCACATCGACCTCGACCGGCGGCGGCTGGCCGAACAGGGCCTCGAAGGACGGCCGCGCCTGACCGATCAGCATCTCGAGTCCATCGACGATCGTGTGCCCGCTCGCCGCCGCCGCGATCAACAGCGGCGTGCGCAACGGCCGATAGACCATGTCCATGACCACCGCCGCCGCCGGCAGGCCATCCAGCGACAGGGTGAGCGGTTCGCCGCCTTCCAGCCCGAGCGAGGTCGAGTTGATCAGCGCCGCCGCGCCGTCGAATGCGGCCGGCAGCTGGTCCCAGCCGAACACCTGGATCCTGTCACCCAGCACCTCGCCGATCTGTTCCGCCCGCTCGCGGGTGCGGTTGACCAGCCGCACCACGGCCGCCCCGGCGCCGACCAGGGCGGCGGCTGCGCCGCGCGCGGCGCCCCCGGCGCCGAGGACGGTCACGATCTGTCCGACGATGTCGAAACCCGGCGCCTGGGCGGCGAAGGCGGCGATCAGGCCAAGACCGTCGGTATTGTCGGCCGCGATCTGATCGTCCTCGCCGAACAGCAGGAGATTGGCCGCTCCGGCGCGCCAGGCCCGCTCGCTGGCGCGGTCGGCCAGTTCGAGCGCATGGGTCTTGAACGGCAGGGTGACGTTCAGTCCGGCCACCAGCCCGCCCCGGCAGCCATTGATGAAGGGCCCGAGCCAGTCTCCCGAGGGGCTGAGCGCGAGATAGACCGCGTCAAGGCCGGCGGCATCGATCCAGGCGTTGTGGATGAGGGGGCTGAGAGAATGGGCGACCGGCCGGCCAATGACGCCGGCGACACGGGTCGTTCCGGTGATCCGGCTCATCTCGGCAGGGCTCCCTCTTTGCGCAGACACCCCAAAAGGCCGAGCAACGGCAGGCCCAGTACGGCGAAATAGTCGCCGATAACGCGTTCGAACAGCTGAGCGCCTTCACCCTCCAGTTCGTAGCAGCCCACGGACGAAAGGGCGGGACCTGGATTGCGCGCCAGATAGGCGTCGAGCCAGGCGTCGGTAAAGTCGCGCATGGTCAGGGTCGAACTCGCGCACTTGCGCCACAAGACTTGGCCATCCCGGGCCACGGCCACCCCTGAGTGCAGCCGGTGTGAGCGCCCACGGAGCATGATCAGCCGTGCACGGGCCTCGTCCAGGTTCACCACCTTGTCGAACGGGCGACCTTCGAAATCGAGCGTCTGGTCGGCGCCGATCACCAGCGCGCCTGGCCGGGCGGCCGAGGCGCGCAGGGCCTTGGTCTCCGCCAGAGCGATGGCGACCGCGTCAGGCTTGCGCCCGGCCAGGCTCGCCTTGGCCGCGGCCTCGTCGACACCGGAATTGACCGTCTCGAAGTCGATGCCCGCCGCGGCCAGCAGCCGGGCCCGCACCACACTCTTCGACGCCAGCACCACTGAACTCACGAGAGCACCTCGACCTGGCCGCCGCCGGCGGTCATGACGTTGATCACGGCCGCGGCGGTCTCCTCGACCGAACGGCGGGTGACGTCGATCACTGGCCAGCCGTGCTTTTCGAACATGCGGCGTGCACGGACGATCTCGGCACGGACGGCTTCGATGTCGACATAGGCGCTCTCGCGATCCTCCCGGAGGTTCGACAGCCGGTTGCGGCGAATCTCGATCAGCCGGTCGGGCGACAGGGTAAGGCCGACCACCACCGCCCGCTTCAGCTGGAAGAGTTGCGGCGGCGGCTCGCTGCCCGGCACCAGCGGCACATTGGCGGCGCGGATGCCGCGATGGGCGAGATAGATTGAGGTCGGGGTCTTCGACGTGCGGCTGACCCCCACCAGCACCACGTCGGCGGCCTCTAGGTCCTGGGTCGCGTGGCCGTCGTCATGGCTGATGGCGTAGGCCAGGGCATCCATGCGGTTGAAATAGTCGTGGTCGAGCCGCAGGTGCGCGCCGACCCGGGTCGAGATCGAGGCGCCCAGATAGCGCGCCAGCGAGGCGATCAGCGGGTCGAGCGCGGCGACGCAGGTCATGTCCAGGTCGCGACAGCCCTGTTCCAACGCCGCGCGCAGGGCCTTGTCGACGATGGTGTGCAGGACCACGCCCGGTGCGGCCTCGATTTCGCGCAGCACCCGCTCCAGCTGGCGCGGCGAACGGACCAGGGAATAGATGTGTTCGATGGGCAGCACATCGTCGAACCGGGCGCAGACCGCACGCGCCATCGCGTTCAGCGTCTCTCCGGTGGAATCCGACACCAGGTGGATATGGAAATAGGTGGCGAAGCGCGAAGCCTGGGTCATCGCCGGCAATCCTTACCGCCTCGCTCTGTTGAGACTTGGTTAATCAAAGGTTAACGACCGGCCGAAACCAGCGGAACCGGCCGGGAGAAAACCCGCTTGCGGCGGCTTTGCCAAGGCCGATGGTGGAAAACCGCCAAAGCGCGCGCCCGACGTCCACAGTCCGGCCGTCCACCGGGCGCTGGGAACACGCGATCGGCCGGTTCCTGGATAAGCCGCCGCGCCCCTCGGCTCATGCCCAGCCGCCGTTAAGATTTTGTTAACCTTGCCGGCTGGTTGCAGGCTGTCCCCGCAATCCACAGGCCATGGCAGCCCCTGTGCGGCGATCGCTAGCGAATGGGCCGGAAGGGTCGAACTGTCCGAACACGCCCTGATTCATCCCCGGTTTCAGCCGGACCTGATCTCTTCCACCGAATCTCTCTTAATCTCTTATTAAGGAATAGAAGACGGGCCTAAGGCTTGAGCCTGGCGGGCTGAACGGCTTTAAGGGCGGCCATGGCTGCCCTCCACGAACCATTGTTGCTCAAGGCCCTGAAGGGCGAGACGTCTAAGCGCCCCCCTATATGGTTCATGCGCCAGGCTGGCCGTTGCCTGCCGGAGTATCGCGAGCTGCGCGCGCAGGCGGGAGACTTTCTCAGCCTGTGCTTCAATCCCGAGATCGCGGCCGAGATCACGCTCCAACCCACGCGGCGGTTCGCTTATGACGCGGCCATCGTGTTCTCCGACATCGTGCCGATTGCGCTCGCACTCGGCCAGAAGGTCTGGTTCGAGGCTGGCGAAGGTCCGCGCATGGGCCCGCTGCCGGCGATCGATGTGCTGGCGGCGGAGGTGGAGGCCTCGACGGCCCGCCTGGCCTCGATCGGCGAGACGGTGTGCCGTGCGCGGGCGGGGTTGGAGCCGGAGCGGGCGCTCATCGGGTTCGCCGGCGGCCCGTGGACCGTCGCCACTTACATGCTGCAGGGCCGGGGGGGTGAGCCGGCGCGGGCGGAAGCCCGGGCGCGGGCATTCGCCGACCTTGAGTGGGTGGGCGAGCTGGTGGACGTGGTCGCCGAGGCGACGTGGCGCTACCTAGTCATGCAGGTCGAGGCGGGGGCCCAGGCGGTGCAGATCTTCGAATCCTGGGCCGAGAATCTGCCAGAGCCGGTGTTCGAGCGGCTGGTCATGCGGCCACATGCCCGGATCGTGGCGGCGCTGCGCGCGGCTGGCGTGACCGCGCCGGTCATCGGCTTTCCACGCGGCGCGACCGAGTCGCTGATCGAGCGCTATGCCATGGAGACCGGCGTGCAGGCGGTCGGGCTGGGGACGGGCGTGTCGCCGGAGCTCGGCCGGCGTCTGCAGAGAACGGTCACCATCCAGGGCGCGCTGGATCCGCAGCTGCTGCTGGCCGGCGGGCCCGCGCTCGACGCTGGCGTCGATGCGCTGCTGGCGGACTGGGGCGATGGCCCGTGGATTTTCAATCTCGGCCACGGCGTCGTGCCGACGACGCCGGTCGAGCACATCGGCCGGGTTGTGGAGCGGGTGACCGCCTGGCGCCGGGCCTGATGGCGCGGACGCGGCTCGCCGTCGTCCTTTTCAACCTGGGTGGCCCCGATGCACCGAAGTCGGTTCGGCCCTTCTTGTTCAACCTGTTCAGCGATCCGGCGATCATCGGCCTGCCGATGTTGCTGCGCATCCCGCTGGCCGCCCTGATCGCCGGTCTGCGCGATCGATCGGCCAGGGCGAACTATGCGCGCATGGGGGGCGCCTCGCCGTTGCTTGTCGAGACCAAGGCCCAGTCCGAGGCCTTAAAGACTGCGCTGCGGGCTCGCTTGCCCGGTGCGACGGTCGAGACCTTCATCGCCATGCGCTATTGGCGTCCGTTCAGCGCCGAGACGGCGGCGGCGGTGGCGGCCTTCGCGCCGGACGAGATCGTTCTCTTGCCGCTCTATCCGCAGTTTTCCACCACGACCACAGCCTCGTCGCTCAAGGCCTGGGAGGCCGTCTATCGCGGCTCAGGCCGGCCGCGATCCGTCTGTTGCTATCCAACGCTGGAGGGCCTGGTCGAAGCCCACGCGCGGCGCATCAAGGCGGCCTGGGACGCGGCGGGCCGGCCAGAGCCGGTGCGGTTGATCTTCTCCGCCCACGGTTTGCCGCAGAGTGTTGTGCAGGCCGGGGACCCCTATGTCGCCCAGGTGGCCGCAACCGCCCAGGCCGTGGCTTCGCGGCTGCCCAAGGGGCTGTCGGACTGGCGCATCGCCTATCAGAGCCGCGTCGGACCGATGAAATGGCTGGCGCCCACCACCCTGGACGAGATCGAGGCGGCGGCCAGCGATGGCGTGGGGGTGGTGATCAGCCCGATCGCCTTCGTCTCCGAGCACGTCGAGACCCTGGTGGAGCTGGATCACGACTATCGTCTGCGCGCGGAGGCGGCCGCCATCGGCGCCTATATCCGCGCCCCGACGCTCGGCATTGAAGCCGGCTTTATCGATGGGCTGGCGGAGCTGACCGTCGCGGCGCTGAATCGGCCGGGCGGCGTCGCGGCCGGATCGGGCTTTACCTGCGCGGCGGCATGGTCGAAATGTCCGCTCAGAGCCGAAGGGGGCGTCGGGTGAATTCGGACCTGGTCTTCAATGTGGTGCGCGGGCTCCATATCGTCGCCGTCATCGCCTGGATGGCGGGCCTGCTCTATTTGCCGCGACTATTCGCCTACCACACGCGAGCCACGCCCGGTTCGGAGATGGACGAGACCTTCAAGGTGATGGAGGTGAAGCTGCTGCGCATGATCATCAATCCGGCGATGATCATGGTCTTGGTCTTCGGCGGTTGCATGGTCTGGCTTGACCTTGGGCGGCGCGGTCCCCATTTCTGGCTCCAGGCTTGGTTCCTGACCAAGATCGCCGGGTTCGTGGCACTTTCCGCTTGGCACGGGTTTCTCGCCGTATCTCGCCGAGCCTTTGCCGAGGGCCGCAACATCCACTCCGAACGCTTCTGGCGCATGACCAACGAGGTGCCTTTCCTGGTCGCCATCGTCGTCGTCATCGCCGCCACCACCAAGTTCGGCGCCTGACGCCAAACCAGCGGTCGCGCTTGACCTGAGGCTCAGCCTGTGGTTCCGCTTCCTGTGAAGCAAGGCGGTTCGCCGCTTAGCCCACCTCCTCTCATCAGACCCGCGCCCGCCTGAGCCGCGACATCCGTCTGATCCTCCCCTTCGCGCCGACCCATCACTTCAGGACCCGGCGCATCCAAAGACCTTAATCCGGCCCCTCAATCGGGGGCTCCAGCGGCCGCATGAGCGGCCCGATAATTCGAAATCAGAGTTCAACATGACTGAGACCACCCTAGACACCCTCGCCGAGCCCGAAGACGCCGATCCCATGGGTGACGTCCTCGACTCAGCCGACGCCGACGCGGCGGACGGCCCCGAGGAACCCACCGCCGCCAGCCACGCCATCGCGGCCATGGGCATGACGCGCATGTCGCTGCAGGAGCTGAAGGAAAAGCCCGCGGCCGATCTTGTCACCTTCGCCGAGGCGCTGGAGATCGAAAACGCCTCGTCCATGCTCAAACAGGACATGATGTTCGCCATCCTCAAGGCCGTGGCCGAGGAAGGCGTCGACATCTCCGGCTCCGGCACGCTGGAAGTCCTGCAGGACGGCTTCGGCTTCCTGCGCAGTCCGGAGGCCAACTATCTCTCCGGTCCCGACGACATCTATGTCTCCCCATCGCAGATCCGCCGTTACGGCCTGCGCACCGGGGACACGGTCGAGGGCGGCGTGCGCTCGCCACGCGAAGGCGAGCGCTATTTCGCCCTGGTCACCGTGACCCAGGTCAATTTCGAGCCACCGGAAAATGTCCGCCACAAGGTCGCCTTCGACAACCTGACCCCGCTCTATCCGGAAGAGCGGCTGAAGATGGAGATCGAAGACCCAACGCTGAAGGACCGCACCGGCCGGGTGATCGACATCGTCGCCCCGCTTGGCAAGGGCCAGCGCTGCCTGATCGTCGCACCGCCCCGGGTCGGCAAGACCATCATGATGCAGAACATCGCCAAGGCGATCGCCGCCAACCATCCGGAATGCTACCTGATCGTGCTGCTGGTCGACGAACGGCCGGAAGAAGTCACCGACATGCAACGCACGGTGAAGGGCGAGGTCATCTCCTCGACCTTCGACGAGCCGGCCTCGCGCCACGTGCAAGTGGCTGAAATGGTGATTGAAAAGGCCAAGCGCCTTGTCGAGCACAAGCGTGACGTGGTCATCCTGCTGGACAACATCACCCGGCTCGGCCGCGCCTACAACACCGTGGTGCCGTCATCCGGCAAGGTGCTGACCGGCGGGGTCGACGCCAACGCCCTGCAGCGCCCGAAGCGCTTCTTCGGCGCGGCGCGGAACATCGAAGAGGGCGGCTCGCTGACCATCATTTCAACGGCGCTGATCGACACCGGCAGCCGGATGGACGAGGTCATCTTCGAAGAGTTCAAGGGCACCGGCAATTCGGAAATCATCCTGGACCGCAAGGTGGCCGACAAGCGCATCTATCCGGCCATCGACATCCTGAAGTCCGGTACGCGTAAGGAAGAGTTGATCACCCCGAAGGAAAACTTCCAGAAGGTGAATATCCTGCACCGCATCCTGAGCCCCATGGGCCCGCAAGATGCGATCGAGTTCCTGCTCGATAAACTGAAGCAAAGCAAGAACAACGACGACTTCTTCCAGACAATGAATACCTGACAGACCTGACGGAGCGATGCTGAAGATCTTTCATGCCAGCGGCAGCCGCTCGCTTCGTGTGATCTGGATGGCCGAGGAGATGGGGCTCGACTATGAGCTGGCCCCGGAAGCCATCGGCCGCTCCAGCCCGGAATTCATCGCCGTCAATCCGGCCCGCGCCTTGCCGGCCATCATCGACGGCGATGTGGCCATGTCGGAATCGGTGGCCATCGTCCAGTATCTCGCCGCCCGCTATGGGCCGACGCCGCTGGCGCCGGCGGCGGAAGACCCGACCTATCCGGCCTATCTGCAGTACCTGGTCTATGGCGAAGGTTCGCTCTCGGCCTTCCTCAATCCGCTGGTCGGCACCCGCTTCCTCGCGCCCGACGACCAGAAGGACAATTTCACCGCCGGTCTCTGCCGCACCCTGTTCAGCCGCCGGGTCAAGGCGCTGACCGGGCGGCTTAGCGAGAGCTCGCACTTGGCCGGCGAGGCCTTCACCGCGGCGGACATTTCGGTGGTCTATGCGCTGAACATGGGCGCCTCGCTCGGGTTTGCCGAAGACTATCCGGCGCCCATCGCCGACTACTGGGCGCGGGTGAAGACCCGGCCGGCCTATCAGGCGGCGATCGCCAAATAGGCCGGGTCCCTTAAGGGATCAGCAGGCTCGCCCCGACCGTCTCGCGGCCCTCGAGCGCCTCATGCGCGCGGCGCGCGTCCTTAAGCGGGAAGGTTTGGCCGATCTCGATCTTCACGACGCCCGACGCAATGACCGCGAACAGGGCCGCGGCGCTTTCGGCGAGGTCCTCCGGCGTGGCTGTGTAGTCGAAAAGGGTGGGCCGGGTCAGAAACAGCGATCCCGCCCGCATCAGCCGGCCGGGCTCGACCGCCGGCGCCGGGCCCGACGCATTGCCGAAACTGACGAAAAGCCCGCGCCGGCCGAGGCTGGCCAGGGTGCCTTCGAAGGTGTCCTTGCCGACGGAGTCGTAGGCGACGCCCACGCCGCGGCCCTCGGTGATATCATGCACGCGGGCCGGCACGTCCTCGTCGCGATAGAGGATGACGTGATCGCATCCGTTGTCGCGGGCCAAATCAGCCTTGGCGGCGGAGCCGACCGTGCCGATCACCACCGCGCCGATCGCCTTGGCCCATTGCACCAGGATGGTGCCGACGCCGCCGGACGCTGCATGGACCAGGATGGTCTCGCCGGCCTTGAGTGGATAGCAACGGTGCAGCAGAAACTCCGCCGTCATCCCCTTCAACAGCGAGGCCGCCGCGATCTCGAACGAGACGCCGTCCGGCAGGCGAAGTACGCGTTCGGCCTGAACCACGTGAAACGCGGCATAGGCGCCCGTCTGGCCGGAATAGGCGATGCGATCACCCTTGTCCCAGCCGCTGACGCCTTCGCCAATCGCATCGACGACGCCGGCGGCCTCCTGGCCGAGCACGGCGGGCAGGCGCATCGGGTAGAGGCCCGAACGCTGATAGGTATCGATGAAGTTGAGGCCGATGGCGTGGTGGCGGATGCGGATCTGCCCGGGACCGGGCTGCGGAATCGGCAGATCGATCGCTTCGAGCACCTCGGGCCCGCCCGCTTTCGTCGCTTGAATAGCTAGCATGATGGTTCAACCCAGATTGCGTTTGAACACGTCGAGCGCGGGGCTCTCCGCCAACGCCGCAATTGCTACTAGCCTCGCGGCTGAGCAAAGGCCCATAACAAAATTGTGGCCGAGCGGAGGGTTTTGACATGAAGGTGACGATTGAAGTGGACTGCACGCCTCAAGAGGCGCGCGCCGCGCTGGGACTGCCCGATGTCGCGGGGCTGAACGAAAAGCTGGTCGACGAAATGCAGAAGCGCATGACCGCCAATATGGCGGCCCTGCAGCCCGAGGAGTTGATGAAGAACTGGCTGGCCTTCGGCGGCGCGGCCCAGGAGCAGTTCGCCAAGCTGATGGCCGCCGCCGGCCCCAAGCGCTGAGTCGCAATGGGCGACACCATTTTCGCCATGGCCAGCGCGCCCGGCCGCGCGGCCGTGGCGATCGTGCGGCTTTCAGGACCCGGCGCCGGCGCGGCCTTGCAAGCCTTGACCGGCGCGCGACCGAGAACGCGCCGCCCCAGTTTGAGGGGGCTGAAGCGCCCCCTCGACCGCGAATCCCTGGATCAGGCCCTGGTGCTGTGGTTTCCACAACCGCACAGCTATACCGGCGAAGATGTCGCCGAACTGCATCTGCATGGCGGCGCGGCGGTCATCGACGGGGTGACCGAGGCCTTGCTGGGCCTAGGTTTGCGCCTGGCCCAACCCGGCGAATTCACCCGCCGAGCGTTCGAGAACGGCAAGCTCGACCTCAGCCAGGCCGAAGCGATCGGCGACCTAGTCGAGGCAGAAACCGATGCGCAGCGACGCCAGGCCCTGGCCCAACTCGACGGCGATCTGGCCCGCCGGCACGCCGCCTGGCGCGAAGCCCTGATCGAAGCCCTGGCCATGCTCGAAGCGGCGGTGGATTTTCCGGACGAGGACCTGCCGGCCGAGGTGGCGCGCGGCGCGGCGCCCTTGCTTGAGAATGTCGCACGTGAAATCGACGCCGCCCTGGCCGAGGGTGAACGCGGCGAGCGGGTGCGCGAAGGCTTCCGTATCGCCTTGATCGGCGCCCCCAATGCCGGCAAGTCGAGCCTGCTCAACGCCCTGGCCGGCCGTGACGCCGCCATTGTGACGCCGACGCCGGGCACGACCCGCGACGTGATCGAGGTGGCGCTGAACCTGGCCGGTTATCGCGTCTTGATCGGCGATACCGCCGGCCTGCGGACCCCGAAGGGCGCGATCGAGGCTGAGGGGGTGCGGCGGGCTGGGGCCTTGGCCGAGGCCGCCGACCTGAGGCTGATCGTTGTTGACGTCGCCGCAAAGGACGAGCGCTGGCGGGACCCGGCGGCGCTGGCCAGGTCGGGGGACGTCTGTGTCCTCAACAAGCGGGATCTGGCGCCGCTGCCGGCCGGGGCCGCGGTCAGCGCCTGGGCGAGCGCCCACAATCTTGACATCGCCGACGTCTCGGTGACGCGAGGCCTGGGATTGGACCAACTGCGCGAGCTGCTGACGGCGCGTGTGGTTCAGTTGCTCTCCGGCGGGGAGTTTCCCGCCGCGACCCGGGCGCGGCATCGGCAGGACCTTGTCGCGGCGCGCGAGCATCTGGCCAGGGCGGCGGCTGCGCTCAGCGCGCCGATCGAGGTCGAGTTGGCGGCGGAGGATGTCCGTCTCGCCGCCCGCGGTCTGGCGCGGGTGACCGGTCGGGTCGATCCGGAAGACGTGCTGGATCGGGTGTTCGCCAGGTTCTGCGTCGGCAAATAGGTCTGTTTCACGTGAAACATCGGCCCGGACCGCGCGGCAATGTTTCACGTGAAACAGCGGCGGCCCCAAGTTATAAGGAACAGCGCCGACGGACGGCGCCCTTGGTCGATCATGTCAGCACCTTCAACCCACTGGGATGTCATTGTCATCGGCGGCGGTCACGCCGGCTGTGAAGCCACCGCGGCGTCGGCGCGCACCGGCGCGCGCACCCTGTTGCTGACGCACAAGCTTGAAACCATTGGCGAAATGTCATGCAACCCGGCCATCGGCGGCCTGGGCAAGGGCCATCTGGTGCGCGAGATCGACGCCCTCGACGGGCTGATGGGCCGCTTGGCGGACGAGGCTGGCATCCAGTTCCGTATGCTCAACCGTTCCAAGGGACCGGCGGTGCGTGGCCCGCGCGCCCAGATCGACCGCGCCGTCTATCGCGCCGCGATGCAGCGGACTCTGGCCGAACAGGCCAACCTCACCGTGATCGCCGCGGCGATCGAGGACTTGGTCCTGGCCGACGGCCGCGTTGTTGGCGTGAAAGACGCCGCGGGCGAAAGCTGGCTCGGCGGCGCGGTGGTGCTGACCACCGGCACGTTTTTGCGTGGTGTCATCCACCGTGGTGAGACCCGCACCCCCGCCGGCCGTGTCGGCGATGCCCCGGCGATCGGGCTGGCCGACCGGCTCTATGGGCTCGATCTGCGCATGGGCCGGCTGAAGACCGGCACGCCGGCGCGGCTGGATGGCCGAACCATCGCCTGGGACGGGCTGGAGATGCAGGCCGGCGACGCGGCGCCCATCCCATTCTCGTTCATGACCGCGTCGGTCGACCGGTCCCAGGTCGCCTGCGGTGTCACCTGGACCACGGCGAAGACGCACGCGATCATCGCCGAACGGCTAACGGAATCAGCGGTCTATGGCGGCCGGGCGCTGGGGCGCGGACCCCGCTACTGCCCCTCGATCGAGGACAAGGTGGTCCGCTTCGCCGACAAGACCAGCCACCAGATCTTCCTGGAGCCGGAAGGGCGCGACGACGACACCGTCTATCCGAACGGCATCTCGACCTCGGTCTCCGAGGCGACGCAGGACCGCTTCATCCGGACGATTCCGGGTCTCGAATCCGTGGCGATCAAGCGCTACGGCTACGCCATCGAATACGACTATGTCGACCCAAGCGAGCTCAGGCCCTCGCTGGAGGTCAAGCGCCTGCCCGGTCTCTATTTGGCCGGTCAGATCAACGGCACCACCGGTTACGAGGAGGCGGCCGGCCAGGGCCTGATCGCCGGGCTGAACGCCGCGCGCGCCGCTTCCGGCGCCGAGCCGGCGGTGTTCGCCCGCGATGAGGCCTATCTTGGCGTGATGATCGACGACCTGGTCACCCGCGGCGTGACCGAGCCCTACCGGATGTTCACCAGCCGCGCCGAGTTCCGCCTCACCCTGCGCGCCGACAATGCCGACCAACGGCTGACCGCGCGCGGGATTGCGCTGGGTTCAGTCGGCTCTGAGCGCGCCGGAGCCTTCACCGCCAAGGCCGCGATCCTGGACGAGATTCGCGCCCGTGCTCATGCGCTGAAGCTGACCCCGACCGAGGCGATCCGCGCCGGTCTGGCGGTCAAGGCCGACGGCCAGCGGCGCGACGTGGTGCAGCTTCTGGCCTATGCCGGCATCGGCCTGACCGAACTGGCGACGGTATGGCCGGAAATCGCGAATTGGCCCGCCTTCGCGGGCGAGCAGATCGAAATCGAGGCGGCCTATGCCGGCTATCTCGACCGTCAGGCCGCCGATGTCACAGCCTTCCGCAAGGACGAGGCTCTCGCCCTGCCCGACGACCTGAACTATGCCGGCATCGGCGGTCTCTCGACCGAGGCGCGGGAAAAACTCGCCGCCGTCCGCCCGCGCACGCTCGGCCAGGCCTCGCGCATCGAGGGCGTGACCCCCGGCGCCCTCACCGCCCTGCTCGCCCATGCCCGTCGCGCGCGCGCTGCCTGACTCATGACCGAAGAAACCGTTATCGATCAAGTCTTTGGCGCGGCCGAGTTTCAGGACGCAACAAAGGCCACGCCGATGCAGATGGCCGATCTGGAGGTTTTTCGCGCGGCGCTGGCCGACTGGAATACCCGCATGAACCTTGTCGGCCCCTCGGCCCTGGCTGAGTTCTGGCTGCGCCACGCCTATGACAGCGCCCAGCTGCTCAGGCTGGAGCCGGAGGCCTTGCGCTGGGCCGATCTGGGTGCCGGGGCGGGCTTTCCGGGCTTGGTCCTGGCCATATTTCTGAAGGGCAGGCCGGGCGCCACGGTCCATCTGATCGAGAGTATGGCCAAGCGCTGCCGATTTCTGGAGGAGATCGTCGTCACCCTGGCCCTGCCGGCCATGGTGCACCATGCGCGGGCCGAAGACCTCGACATCAGCGTCGATGTGGTCGCCGCGCGCGCCTGCGCTCCCTTGAACCGACTTTTCCGCTATGCTCAGCCCTACCTGCGGCGGGGCGCGATCGGACTGTTCATGAAGGGCCAAGATGTTGTGGCTGAGCTCGAGGCCGCCACCACATCCTGGAAATTCGAGGCCGAGCTGATCGATAGCCTCAGCCATACCGACGGCCGCATCGTTCGGATGAGGAAGCTAAAGCATGTCTGACTCCGGCTTAAGGGTGCTGTCGGTCTCCAACCAGAAGGGCGGAGTGGGCAAGACCACCACCGCCATCAATCTCGGTACCGCTCTGGCCGCGGTTGGCGAGCGCGTGCTGCTGATCGACCTCGATCCGCAAGGCAATGCCTCCACCGGGCTGGGCATGTCGCGCGGCGGCGCCCAGAGCACGGTCTATGACGTTGTGGTCAATGGCGCGGCCATCGCCGAGGCCGCCCGGCCCACCGCCCTGCCCGGCCTCGACCTGCTCGGCTGCGACCCAGACCTTTCCGGGGCCGAGATCGAGCTGGCTGCGTCGCCGCGGCGTTCCTTCCGCCTTCGCGATGCGCTGCAACCCCTGCGCGACGATCGTGGACCGGGCGCCTATACTTACGTGCTGATCGACTGCCCGCCTTCGCTCAACCTGCTCACGGTCAACGCCATGACCGCGGCCGATGCCGTTCTGGTGCCGCTGCAGTGCGAATTCTTCGCGCTCGAAGGCCTCACCCAGCTCATGCGCACGGTCGAGCTGGTGCGCGGCAGTCTCAATCCGCGGCTGGAGATCCAGGGCCTGGTGCTGACCATGTACGACCGCAGGAACCGCCTCTCCGACCAGGTGGCCGCCGATGTCCGCGCCCACTTCGGCGACAAGGTCTATCAGACCATGATCCCCCGTAACGTAAGGGTTTCCGAGGCGCCCTCCTTCGGCAAGCCGGTGCTGGTCTATGACCTGAAATGCGCCGGCAGCCGCGCCTATCTCGACCTGGCGCGGGAAGTGGTCGGCCGCGAACGCGCGCGACGCGCCGTGGTCGCCGCCTGATGACCGAGCGCCGGGGACTTGGCCGCGGGCTGTCGGCCCTGCTCGATGAGGCTGCCGCCGCCGGCGAGGGCGCCGCGGCGGGCAATCGCGAGATTCCCATCGAGCAGATCCATCGCAACGCCGCCCAGCCGCGGATGGATTTCGACGTCGACGATCTCGAGGTGCTTACCGTTTCCGTCCGCGAAAGGGGCGTCCTGCAACCCATCCTGGTGCGCCCGTCGCCGGAGCAGCCGGGCGAATACCAGATCGTCGCCGGCGAACGACGCTGGCGCGCCGCTCAGGCCGCCGGCCTGACCACCATCCCCGTCATCCTGCGCGAACTCGACGACCTGGAGACACTCGAGATCGCCATTATCGAGAACGTCCAGCGCGCCGACCTGAACCCGATCGAAGAGGCCAGCGGCTACCGCGCCCTGATGGACCGGTTCGGTCGCACCCAGGAGGATGTCGCCCGCACCGTCGGCAAAAGCCGCAGCCATGTGGCCAACACCCTACGCCTGCTCGACCTGCCGCCGACGGTGGTGATCATGCTGCGCCTTGGCAAGCTTTCCGCTGGCCATGCCCGCGCGGTCGCCTCAGCCCCCGATCCGCTGGTCCTGGCCCATCGGGTGGTCGAGCAGGGCCTGAGCGTGCGCGCCGCTGAGACCCTGGCCCGCCGCGCCCAGTCCGACGCCGCGCCGGCCCGTCCGCACGATGAGGACGCGCCGCGCCGGGACGCCGATACCCGCGCGCTGGAGGAAGACCTGGCTCGCGCCCTGGGCTTGGCGGTCGAAATCGCCCACCGGCGCGGCGGCGGGGAACTGACCATCCGCTACAAGACGTTAGAGCAGCTAGACGATGTTTGCCGGCGACTCACGCGCGGGTGACAGGTCGGGGGCCGGTTCGGGAGACCCTATGGCGCGTCATATGCTGGAAAGGCACCGCACCGGACGTGTCGGTTGGCTGCGGGCTGCGGTGCTGGGCGCCGACGACGGCATATTGTCGACGGCGAGCCTGATTCTGGGCGTCGCCGCGGCGCATGGCGGGCGAGGCGCGGTTCTGATCGCCGGGGTGGCCGGCCTGGTCGCCGGCGCCATGTCGATGGCTGCGGGCGAATATGTCTCGGTGCAGTCGCAGGCGGATACCGAGCAGGCGGATCTGGCGCTGGAACGCGTGGAACTCGCAAAGGACGACAAGGCCGAGCACCGCGAACTGGCGGCGATCTATGTCGGCCGCGGCCTCGCTCCGGCCCTGGCCAAACAGGTCGCCGATCAGCTGATGGCGCATGACGCCCTGGGCGCCCATGCCCGCGACGAACTCGGCATCTCCGAGACCCTGAAGGCCCGGCCGCTGCAGGCGGCGCTCGCCTCGGCCGCCAGCTTCTCGATCGGCGCGGCGATGCCGCTTCTGGTCTGCGCCATAGCGCCCCAGGCCGTGCTGCCCGTCCTGGTGGCCGCGACCTCGTTTATATTTCTCGCGATTCTGGGCGCCTTGGCGGCGCAAGCCGGCGGCGCCAGCGTTCTAAAGGGCGCCATACGCGTGATGTTCTGGGGCGCCTTGGCCATGGCGGTGACCTCCGGCGTCGGCGCCCTGTTCGGTACGATCGTTTGACCCTCGGAGCAAGGTTGGGGAAGGTGGCGAATGAGCCCGACCCGATACACCCCCGATCTCGCCTCGCTGAATGGCCGACCCCTGCCATCCTGGTATGACGAGGCCAAGTTCGGCGTCTTCATCCACTGGGGCCTGTTCGCCATACCGGGGTTCGCGGCGCGGCTGGGCAATATCTCCGACGCCTTCAAGACCGACTATGACCGGGCCGTAGCCATGACGCCCTATACCGAGTGGTACGCCAACGCGATCAAGGTCCCCGGCACACCCTCGGCCGAGTTCCACAAGGCGACCTATGGCGACCGGCCGTATGAGGCGTTCAAGGCGCCCTTCGTCGAGGGCCTGAAGGATTGGGATCCCGGCATTTGGGCGGAAAGCTTCCGCGACGCCGGCGCTCGCTATGTGGTGCTGGTCACCAAGCACCATGACGGGTTTTGCCTTTGGCCGAGCGGCGTGCAGAATACTCAGCGCGCCCAATGGTTTACCGCGCGCGACATCGTCGGCGAGCTAGCCGCGGCGGTGCGGGCGGCGGGGTTGCGCTTCGGCGTCTACTATTCCGGCGGCATCGACTGGACCTTCAACACTGAACCGGTTCTGACTATGGCCGACTTCATGGGCTCGACGCCGGGCGGGCCCTATCCGGACTATGCCGACGCCCAAGTGCGCGAGCTGATCGACCGCTATCAGCCCAGCCTGGTGTGGAACGACATCTCCTGGCCGACGCCTCAGGGCAGGCTGAACCATCTGTTCGCCGACTACTACAACGCCGTGCCCGATGGCGTTGTGAACGATCGCTGGGTCGCGGGCGATCCTGATGCCAGCCCCTTGCGTGATGCCGCGGCGCGACGGGCGATGGACGAGCGGATCAAGGCGCGGGTGCTGCGCGACCCCACGGCCTTCGACGGCATCATCCCGGCGGTGGTGCCGCACAGCGACTTTCGCACGCCAGAATATGCCCGCTTTCCCGAGATCGAGACGAAGAAGTGGGAGGCGACCCGCGGCATGAGCCACTCCTTCGGCTTCAACCGCAACGACACCGAGGCCGACTACGCGCCGTTCGAGACCCTGCTGGGAGACTTCATCGATGGTGTGTCGAAGAACGGCAACCTGCTGCTCAATGTCGGCCCGCGGGCGAACGGGGCGATTCCCGAAGCGCAGGCGGCGCGGCTGAAGGCGTTCGGGGCCTGGCTGCGGGCCAATGGCGAGGCGATTTATGGAACCCGTCCCTGGACGCGGGCGGAAGCCGTGGCCGACGAGGGCCTGCCGGTGCGGTTCACCTGCTCGGAGGGGCGGCTGAACCTGATCGTGCTGGGGTCGCCCCACGGTGAGCGGCTGCGCATTCGCGACCTGACCGTGGCCGGCGAGGCGAAGTTGCTCGCCGATGGCAGCCCCGTCGCCCTGAGCCAGGATGGCCCGGACCTGATCCTGACCTTCGCCCGGCCGCTATCGGGATCGTTCGCGCCGGCGGTATCGATCGGGTTATAGGCTCGAGCATGGATGTCGCACTGACCCGCCTTGGCCCCGGAGACGCCGCCGTTCTGGCCAGTCTGGCGCCTGAGGTTCTCGACGCATCGGTCGATCCGGCGTGGCTGGCCGCCTTCCTGGCGGAACCCGGCCACATCATGATCGTCGCGCGGGTCGACGAGGTCGTGGTCGGCCAGCTCGCCGCCATCGTTCATCACCACCCCGACCGGCCACCGGACCTCTATATCGACGATCTGGCCGTGACCCCCGCGCTTCGACGTCAGGGCATAGCGCAACGCCTGCTGGATGACGCCATGGCGCTTGGAACCCAGTTGGGATGCGCCCAGGCCTGGATCGTCACCGAGACCGACAACCCCCCAGCGCGCGGCCTCTACGAAGGCCGCGACGCCGAGGCCGCCTCGGTCGTTATGTACGAATACGACCTCTGATGACGGGGCGTCTGGCGGGCAAGACCTGTCTGGTGACGGCCGCCGGCCAGGGGATCGGGCGCGCGACGGCGGCGCGGTTCCTGGATGAAGGCGCGCGTGTGGTCGCCACCGACCTCGACGAGGCCGCCCTGGCAGGGCTCGCCGGCGCGGAAACGCGGCGGCTGGACGTCACCGCCGCCGCCGCCATCGCGGCTCTGTTCGCGGAGATGCCGAGCTTCGACGTGGTGTTCAACTGCGCCGGCTACGTGCACCAGGGCTCCATTCTCGACTGCGACGACGAGGATTGGCGCGCCTCATGGGATGTAAACGTCACCGCCATGTTCCGCATCTGCAAGGCTGTGCTGCCGAGCATGCTGGCGCAAGGGCGGGGCTCGATCGTCAACATGGCTTCGGTCGCCTCCAGCATCAAAGGCGTGCCGAACCGGTTTGCCTACGGCGCCACCAAGGCCGCCGTCATCGGCCTGACCCGCTCCATCGCCGCGGACTTTGTCGGCCAGGGCGTGCGCTGCAACGCCATTGCGCCGGGCACGGTGGCCAGCCCGTCGCTGCGGGCGCGAATGGCCGCCCTGCCGGGCGATCCCGAGGCGGTCCTGAAGAGCTTCGTCGACCGCCAGCCCATGGGGCGGCTGGGTGCGCCGGACGAGGTGGCGTCGCTGGCCGTCTATCTGGCCTCGGACGAGAGCAGCTTCACCACCGGCGCCGTGCATGTAATCGACGGTGGCTGGACCGCCTGAGCCCCAGCTTCGGTCTGGAAAAGCCGTCCGTCAAAGGGCCGCGTGGCGCGGATCGCCTGCA
>ODAK010001582.1_pt1 | contig 24603 bp, 21 predicted proteins | sample 1539591 | NCBI WGS metagenome assembly ODAK01 (sample SAMEA3539303, study PRJEB22396) | soil metagenome | biome: tundra; feature: field; material: soil | place: USA | collected 2010-05 | depth 0.15 m | reverse complement strand
TTGCACCCAACACGCTTTCCAAGCGTGCGCCCTAGGCCACTAGGCGAATCCTCCGCGGCAAAGCCTACCGACTCCCGGGAGCGTCTTCACGTCGGCGCTCGTCGTGGTCTCCATGATCACGGTCACTTGGCGGGGCCGGAGGCCGGTCGGAGCCGGACTCCCGCCATCGCGGATGTTGGCACCGGCGGTCGGCGGGCTGGCTAAACTATCGGCAGACCCCTCGCACGGCGTTTATCCCGCCAACTCCCCCAGGGCCGGAAGGCAGCAAGGGTACGCGGGCTCTGGCGGGTGTGCGGGGGGTCCCTTTCCGTCCGGTGAGGATGAGGTCATGGCAGGCGACGTTCCATCTCCAGCCTCCGAGGGACCAGCGCACCGCGCCGATCCCGCCGCGCCGATCGCGCTGTACCGGAGGTATCGTCCGGCGACCTTCACGGAGGTCAGGGGCCAGGAGCACGTCACGGAACCGCTGCGCCAGGCGCTCCGCACTGGCCGCATCCACCATGCGTACCTCTTCAGCGGTCCCCGCGGCTGCGGCAAGACTTCGAGCGCCAGGATCCTGGCCCGCTCGCTCAACTGCGAGCAGGGCCCGACTCCGGACCCATGCGGGGTATGCGCCTCCTGCGTCGCGCTGGCCCCGGCGGGCCCGGGCAGCATCGACGTGATCGAGATCGACGCCGCGTCACACGGCGGCGTTGACGATGCGAGGGACCTGCGCGAGCGGGCCTTCTACGCACCGGTCTCCGGCCGGTTCAAGATCTATATCGTCGACGAGGCCCACATGGTGACCCGGGAGGGTTTCAACGCGCTGCTCAAGCTCGTGGAAGAACCACCGCCGCACCTGAAGTTCGTTTTTGCCACGACCGAGCCGGAGAAGGTCATCGCGACGATCAGGTCGCGAACCCATCATTACCCGTTCCGGCTGATGCCGCCGGCTGTCCTGCGTGGCCTGCTGGAGGAGATTCTCGCGAGCGAGGGCGCCGTTTACGAGCCCGCAGTGCTGCCGGTGGTGATCCGGGCGGGCGCGGGCTCGGCCAGGGACGCCTTGTCGGTGCTCGATCAGCTGCTGGCCGGATCCGATGAGTCCGGGCTCACCTATGAGCGGGCGGTCGCGCTGCTCGGCTACACCGACGACAGCCTGCTCGACGAGGTCACCGACGCGTTCGCGGCGCGGGACGGCGCCGCGGTCTTCCATGCCGTGGACCGGGTGGTCGAGGGCGGACACGACCCGCGGCGGTTCGCCGCGGACCTGCTCGACCGGTTCCGCGACCTGATCGTGCTGGCCGCGGTACCCGATGCCGGGCAGACCGGGCTCCTGGACGTTCCCGCCGACCGGCTGGAACGCATGCGTGCGCAGGCGGCGGGATCCGGCCAGGCTCAGCTCACCAGGGCCGCGGAGACCATCAGTGCCGGGCTGGTCGAGATGCGCGGCGCGACCTCACCGCGGCTGCTGCTCGAGCTCATGTGCGCGCAGGTGCTGCTGCCTGCGCCGGACGCCGCGGAGCAGGCCCTGCTGGCCCGGCTGGACCGGCTTGAGCGCCGGATCGGCACCGGCGACGCTGACGATGCGGCGCCGCGGATGGCGAGCCCGCCGCGACCGGCTGGCACCAGGGATACCCGCGTAACGGAGGCCGGTGCCTCATCTCTTCCGGGAGCCGGATCGCCCTCTCCGCCCCGTGCCAGGCCGGCCGCCGAGCGCACCGGTCCGCCCGCGTCGTCAGCGCGCCCGGCCAGCTCAGCAGCCGCCCGCTCGGAGGCGCCCGGTTCCGGGCCCGCGAGTTCCGGTGCGGCGAGTTCCGCGCCCGCGAATTCTGCGGCGGCCAGTTCAGGAGATGCCAGTGCCGGGTCCATCCAGGACCGGTGGGAAGCCATCCTGGAGGGGGTCAAGAGCGAGCGCAAGGTCTCCTGGATCTTGCTCAGCAACGCCACCGTGGACTCGCTCAGCGACGGCGTGCTCACGTTGAGCTTCAGCCGGGAGGGCGACGCCAAGGGCTTCACCACCAATGGCCATGATCGTGCCCTAGCCAAGGTCCTGGAGCGGATGCTCGGCGTCAGCCCGCAGATCAGGGCCGTCGTCGGAGCCACGAACGGCGTGCCGGCGGCCGCAGGTCCGGCGGCGGCACCGGCCGTAGCCGGATCCGGGACCGGGCGGGGCGGTCACCATGGCGGAGATCCACGGGACGGAGATCCACGGGACGGAGATCCGCGGGCGCAGGAGCGGCAGGCCCCGGAACCGCGGGCGGGGACCGGTGCGGGTACGCCCCGTCGGCTGGCAGTCGCCGCTACCGGCAGTGACGTCGACGCGGACGCGCTGACCGGGGCGGACCTCGTCGAGCGCGAGCTCGGCGGCCGGGTCATCGAGGAGACCGGCGACAGCTGACCGGCCTGCGGCCGGGCGGCTGGCGGGATCGCCGCGGATGCGGGATGGCGGGACGGGCGGTGCGGTGGTACCGGGGGGCGGCGGTAGGCCGTAGGCTCGGGAACGACATCAGACGCGAGGGCGCCCCGCGCGGGCGATCCGGTCACCCGGGCCGCGGCGGTCCGGGTGCAGCTATTCGATTGGGGATGACGTGGACCCTGGCGGCCAGTTGGACATGCAGCAGCTGCTCGCAGCCGCCCAGCAGATGCAGAATCAGCTGATGAGCGCACAGCAGGAACTCGCCGACGCTGAGGTGGAAGGAACCTCCGGCGGCGGCCTGGTGACAGCGGTTGTCAACGGGCAGGGCGAGCTGGTGGATCTCACCATCTCCGCTGCTGTCATCGACCCCGCCGACCCGGCGGAAACGGCGCAGACTCTGGCCGATCTTGTGCTCGCAGCGGTGCGCGACGCCTACCGCGAGGTCGGTGAGCTGCAGCAGGAGAAGATGGGGCCGCTCGCCGCCGGCATCGGCGGCGAAGGCGGCGACGTAGGCGCGCCAGGTATCCCCGGGCTGCCCGGCTTCCCTGGGCTGCCTGGCATCAGCGAGCCACCGGGCGGGTCTCCGGGCGGATTCTGAGGTGTACGAAGGCGTAGTACAGGACCTGATCGACGAACTCGGCCAGTTGCCTGGGGTCGGGCCTAAGGGCGCGCAGCGGATCGCCTTCCACCTGCTTGCGGCCGACCCCACCGATGTACGCCGGCTCGCCGCGGTGCTAGTCGAGGTAATGGACCGGGTGAAGTTCTGCCGCACGTGCGGCAATGTGGCCGAGGACGACCAGTGCCGGATTTGCGGGGACCAGCGCCGCGATCCGACGGTGATCTGCGTCGTTGAAGAGCCCAAGGACGTGGCGGCGATTGAGAAGATCCGCGAGTTCAGGGGCCGTTACCATGTCCTTGGCGGCGCGATCAGCCCGATCGACGGGGTGGGTCCGGAGGATCTCCGGATAAAGGAACTGATGACCAGGCTGTCTGACGGCACGGTCACCGAGCTGATCCTGGCGACCGACCCCAACCTTGAGGGTGAGGCAACCGCCACCTATCTGGCCCGGCTGCTTAAGCCTTTGGGGCTGCGGGTGACCAGGCCTGCCAGCGGGCTGCCGGTGGGCGGCGAGCTGGAGTATGCCGACGAGGTGACACTCGGGCGCGCGTTCGAGGGACGGAGACTACTAGATGTCTAGCGCACCACGTAGCGGGATGCGGCTACCGCCCGCCGGGGCTGCTGAGGACTGGCAGCCGCTGGCTGACCGCATAGCCAGGCATGCCAGGGACTTCCTTGACGGGGTCGCGGCGCTGGCCCGGGGCGAGGGCGCGGACGAGACCATCCCGCTGCTCCTGCTCGAGGTGGCCCAGATCCTGCTCGCAGGTGCGCAACTCGGCGCCAGCAAGGACGTCATCCTGCCCGGCAACTGGGAGCCCGACGTGGGCGCGGACCCCGACCTTGACGTGCTGCGCAGCGGCCTCGCCGCCCGGCTGCTCGACTGCGATGAATACGCCGAGCTGTTCGATCCCTATCAGGACACCCAGGCGACACCGTTCCGCCTCTCCGACGACCTGGCCGCTGTCGCGGCCGACCTGATCCATGGCCTGAAGCACTATGAGGCCGGCCGGTTCTCCGAGGCACTGTGGTGGTGGCAGTACTCGTACGTGAACCACTGGGGTACTCATGGCGGCGCCGCGCTCCGGGCACTGCACGCGGTGGTCGCGCACGCCAGGCTCGACGTCGCCGAGGATCCTGCGGCGGGCTGAGGACCAGCTGATCTCGGTACACTCAAGGTTCTGCCTGTCGCCAGCGGAACCGGAGGTGCGGCCGCCCGTGGCCCTTGTCGTGCAGAAATACGGCGGCTCATCAGTCGCCGACGCGGACGGCATCAAGCGCGTTGCGCAACGTATCGCTGCGTCCAGGAAGGCAGGCCATTCCGTCGTAGTGGTCGTGTCCGCCATGGGCGACACCACCGATGAGCTGCATGACCTGGCCAAGCAGGTCAGCCCGCTGCCGCCGGGCCGCGAGCTCGACATGCTGCTCACCGCGGGTGAGCGGATCTCGATGGCGCTGCTGGCCATGGCGATCGCCAATCTCGGCCTGGAAGCGCGGTCGTTCACCGGCTCGCAGGCAGGGGTCATCACCGACTCCACGCACGGCCGGGCCCGGATCATCGACGTGACTCCCGGCCGGATCTCCGGCGCGCTAGCTGACGGTGCGATTCCGATCGTCGCGGGCTTCCAGGGCGTCTCGCAAGATAGCAAGGACATCACCACCCTCGGCCGCGGCGGCTCGGACACCACCGCCGTGGCGCTTGCCGCGGCCCTGGGCGCCGGGATCTGCGAGATCTACACCGATGTGGACGGCGTGTTCACCGCGGACCCGCGGATCGTGCCTGGCGCACGCAGGATCCCGCGGATCAGCTATGAGGAAATGCTGGAAATGGCGGCCTGCGGGGCGAAGATCCTGCATGTCAGGTGTGTCGAGTACGCGCGCAAGTACTCGATCCCGATCCACGTGCGGTCCTCGTTCAGCAGCAGGGAAGGAACTCTGGTGACCGACATGCCAGAGCCGCTGCCTGCAGCAGTGCAGATGGAAGGAGACGAGATGGACCGGGCCATCATCACCGGGGTTGCCCATGACCGGAGCGAGGCCGAGGTCACCGTCATCGGCGTGGCGGACAAGGTGGGCGAGGCCGCCAAGATCTTCCGGGCCATCGGCAGGGCCGGCATCAACATCGACATGATCGTGCAGAACATCTCGGCCGCCGCGACCGGGCGCACCGACATCTCTTTCACCGTTCCGCGAGCCGACGGGCAGGCGGCGATGGCCGCGCTGCGCGCGCTCCAGGACGGCGATGCCTTCGACTCGCTGGTGTATGACGACAGGATCGGCAAGATCTCGCTGATCGGCGCGGGGATGCGGTCCCAGCCCGGGGTGATCGCCATGTTCTTCGGTGCTCTAGCCGACGTCGGCATCAACATCAGGATGATCTCGACATCGGAGATCAGGATCTCGGTCGTGGTGGACGCGAACGACCTGGATCTGGCGGTGGCCGCCGCGCACCGGGCGTTCAACCTGGAGTCCGGTGAAGTGGAAGCCGTCATCTACGGAGGGACCGGCCGATGACCGCCAAACCGGTGCTAGCCATCGTCGGCGCTACCGGCGCCGTGGGTACCGTCATGCGCGACGTGGTCTCCACGAGGGACGACGTGTGGGGCGAGATCCGGCTGGTCGCCTCGGCCCGGTCGGCAGGCCGGTTCCTGCAGGTGCGCGGCCAGCGAACCGAGGTCCGTGAGCTCACTCCGGAGGTCTTCGACGGAGTGGATCTGGCCATGTTCGACGTGCCCGACGAGGTATCCGCTGCCTGGGCGCCGGTGGCCGCCGAGCGGGGCGTCGTGGTGATCGACAAGTCGGGCGCGTTCCGGATGGATCCTGATGTCCCCCTCGTGGTGCCAGAGGTGAACCCGGAACAGGCCGGCCGCCGCCCCAAGGGCATCATCGCCGTACCCAACTGCACTACCCTCGCGCTGATCGTAGCGGTCGCGGCCCTGCACCGTGCCTTCGGCCTGCGCGAGCTCGTCGTTGCTTCCTACCAGGCGGCGTCCGGGGCAGGCCAGGCCGGGACCGACGCGCTCTATGACCAGCTGGGCAAGATCGCCGGCAACCGGTCAGCCGGCCAGCGGTCCGGCGACCTGCGCGCGATGCTCGGCGACTTCGGCCCGTTCCCGGCTCCGCTGGCACTCAACGTCGTGCCGTGGGCGGGCTCACTCCAGGATGCCGGCTGGTCCTCGGAGGAGCTGAAAATCCGTAATGAGACCCGCAAGATCCTCGCCATGCCGGACCTCAGAGTCACCGCGACGTGCGTGCGGGTTCCTGTCGTCATCGGCCACTCGGCCGCGGTCCATGCCGTCTTCGACCGCGAGGTAACGCAGGCCGCTGCCCGCCGGGTGCTCGGTGAGGCACCTGGCGTCGTGGTGGCCGACGATCCGGAGCACGGCGAGTACCCGACGCCTGCCGATGTGGCGGGGACCGACCCCACCTGGGTCGGCCGGATCCGGCAGGGCCTGGACGACCCGCATGCGCTGGAGCTGTTCGTCTGCGGCGACAATCTCCGCAAGGGCGCGGCGCTGAACGCCGCGCAGATCGCGGAGCTGCTCGTTCCTGAGCTCTGCGGATAACCGGAAGGGTGCTGACGGCTGGAGGCAGCGATGCGGGACGTTGCCGGGCGGACGTTCCTGGTGACGGGCGGCAACACCGGGATCGGCCGGGCCACCGCGGTGCAGCTGGCCGGCCGGGGCGGGCGCGTCTGCATTGCCTGTCGCTCGGCGGCGAAGGGCCGCGAGGCCGCGGCCAGCATCGGCCGCGAGACGGATAACGACGCGATCGGGTTCCTCCCGCTTGATCTCGCGGACCTGGCCTCGGTCCGCAGCTGCGCGGCCGAGTTTCTGGCCCTGGGCCAGCCGCTGCATGTGCTGGTCAACAACGCCGGCGTGGGCGGGCAGCGTGGCGTGACCCGGGACGGGTTCGAGCTCGGGTTTGGCGTCAACCACCTCGGCCATTTCGCGTTGACCACCGCGCTGCTTGACTGCCTCGCCGCCAGCGCACCTGCCCGGGTGGTGACGGTGGCCAGCGATGCCCACTACCAGGCGAAAGGCGTGGACTTCGAAGCGGTGCGCCGGCCTACCCGCAGCCTCACCGGCATGCCCGAGTACGCGGTATCCAAGTTGTGCAACGTGCTGTTCACCCAGGAGCTGGCCCGGCGCCTGGACAGCGGGGTCACCGCATACGCGCTGCATCCCGGCCTCGTCGCCTCCGACATCTGGCGCCGGGTGCCGGGGCCGGTGCGCTCGCTGATCAAGATGCGGATGCTCTCCGCGAAGCAGGGCGCGCGGACGTCCGTTTACTGCGCTACCTCGCCTGCCGTCGCGGCAGTGAGCGGCCGCTACTACGACGACTGCGCCGAGCGGCAGCCGAGCCCGGTCGCCACCGAGGAACTGGGCAGGCTCCTGTGGGAGCAGAGCGAGGCTTGGACGAAGCCCTGATTCCTTGCGCCCTGGCCGCACAGAAGATCACCAGGCCGGCAATTATGGCGCCGGTCGGCCCGGCCGGGCGCAGCGCCGGCGCCATAGCGCGCGCCGTCGCAGCCGGCGTTGCAGGCAGGTCACCGGCACGGCCCCGGCGACGCCCGCTGCGAACGGCAGGTACGGAGCGGCAGGCTTCACCCGCACGGTGCCGGACGCCTGATCGGCGGCAGCGGCCGCCGATGCGGTGATCCCTGGCTGCGAGAACGTCGACGGGATCGGGAGGATCCGCCAGCGCGACGGCGGCCACGCGATCACGAAGGCACGGCCGACGACCTCGTTCTCCGGGATAGTCCCGCCGCCGGGGTCACTCTGCCGCAGGCGCGAGTCTTCGGAGACCGCCCTGTTGTCACCCATGACCCACAGCCGGCCGGGCGGCACCGTGATGTTGAAGCGCCCCGAAAACCCTGGCGGGGCATCGCCGGAGGTTTCGCCCGGGTACAGGTAGGAGTGCTCGTGCAGCGGCACGCCGTTGACGGTGATCAGACCCTGAGCGTTGCAGCAGGCCACCCGGTCACCCGGGACGCCGATGACGCGCTTGATGAAGTCCGTCTGGCCCGGCGCCGTCCTGAACAGGCCGGCGATCGAATGCACCAGCGGCCTGAGCGTCGCATCATAGGCCCGGACAATAGGATCGGCACTCGGCTGCGCGGGCGGGCTCGGCGGGTCCCACGAGCCTGCGCCGTCGAACACGATGATGTCGCCGGGCTGGATGCTCCTGAAGTGAAACACAAGCTTGTTGACCAGGACCTGATCACCGATCTCCAGGGTCTGCTCCATCGAGGAAGATGGGATGTAGAACGCCTGCACTACGAAGGTCTTGAGCAGCAGGGCGATCACCAGCGCGAACACTATGAGAACCGGGAGCTCGCGCCAGAACGGCCGGCGAGGGCGGCGGCCGGCCGGGGCCGCCTCATCCTTTTTGTCTGGGCGGTCCCCGCCGGAGCCTGCCGCCTCGTCTGGCACCGGCTGCCCAGTTAGCCGATCACTCCTGCCCGGCTCTTCAGTCGCCATCGGACTGGAGCCTAGCGGCGGCCGCCGACCGCAGGCCTGGCAGCGGCTTTGATGATGTCATGCCGGGGCTGTCCTGCGGGGTGTCGACTTCGGCTCGCCTGGCCGCCAGTCTGCTGCCGTGCCTCCTTGGCGAGGTCGTCTGTTCCGAACTGGGCAACATCTGCCGGGCGCGCTGCAGGCGGGCGCTCGCCCGGAAATGCCCGCGAGGTGAACTGGCTCTCCGGCTGGGCATCGCTCCTGGGTCAGGGCAGCGAGGCGGGCAGTCCGAAGGGCACGAAGTGGTCGGGGCCGATGAATGAGGTGATCTCGGCGATTTGCTCGCCGCGCAGGGTCAGGACGTTGATCGACCAGCTGAGGTGCGCGCCTGCGTCCTCGTTCCAGAGGTAGAAGCCCACGGCGGGCTGGCCGTTCGCACTGGTCGGGAGGTGCCGCCAGCTTCCGCATCCGGTCAGCGGGACCTGCACGGCGAAGTCGGTGACAGCCTCGAGGCCGTGGTACCAGTGCGCCAGCGGCGGCATCGACCAGGTGACGTCCTCGGTCAGCAGCGCCACCAGGGCGTCGGCGTCGCCGCGTTCCAGCGCGGCGGAGAACCCGGCGACGATCTCCCGCAGGCGCGCGTCGCCGATCTCCCGCAGCGTCTGCTGCTGGGTGGGGGAGGGAATCTTCTCGGCGACGATCCGGCGGGCCCGCTGGAGGGCACTGTTCACCGACGCGGTGGTGGTGTTCATCGTGGTGGCGATCTCGGCGGCGGAGAAGCCGAGGACCTCGAAGAGCAGCAGTGCCGCCCGCTGGTTGCCCGGCAGGTGCTGCAGCGCGGCGACGAAGGCGAGCTCGACGGCTTCGCGCTGCTCGTAGCGCGCGTCCGGGCCGGCCAGGCCGTCGGCGAGGCCCACATCGGGGTAGGGGCCCAGCCAGGCGACGTCGGCGAGCGGGGCGTCGCCGACCACGGCGCGGTCGCTGGACGGGCCGAGGTCGACGGGCAGGGCCCGCTTGCCGCGGGTTTCGACGATGTCCAGGCAGGTGCGGGTGGCCACGGTGTAGAGCCACGAGCGCAGCGAGCTGCGACCCTCGAAGCGCGCGAGCCCCCGCCACGCCCGCAGCAGGGCGTCCTGCAGGGCGTCGTCGGCGTCGTGGGTCGAGCCGAGCACGCGGTAGCAGTGGGCATGCAGCTCCCGGCGCAGTGGCTTCACGAGGCGGGTAAACGCGGCGCCGTCCCCGTCGCGCGCCCGGGCCAGGTCGGGATCCTCGGCAGATTCCGCTGCCGGGTCCGCGGTCCGCGAAGGAATTTCGCTCACGAGCGATGATTCTGCCGCACGGCGGGAGTCTCTTCGACCGAGCATGCCCGCAGCCGTGCCAGGAGGACCCTCATGACGCCGACCTGACACCACCAGGCGCCCGCGTGGTTCGACATCTCCTCTCCCGACGCCGCGCGAGCGCGACGCTTCTATCAGGAGATGTTCGGCTGGGCGATGAACGTTGCAGAAGACGAGGGCTACACGCTGGTGGGCGGAGAAGGCGATCAACCGATGGGCGGGATCGGCCCGGCCGGTCCCCGCAGCCCTTACACCGGGATCGTCGTGTATTTCCAGGTTGACAACGTTGACACCGCGCTCACGCGGGCCGAGCAACTCGGTGGCAGCCGAACGCTCGACCCGGTCAGCTTGCCCGGGATGAGGCGGGGGTGCGGGTGAAAGTGCGGGTTCCCAGCGGACTCACGCAAAGGCGCGATCCGGAACGCGGAGTAAGCCGCTGGCGCGGATCTTAAGCGGCCGGTGGGCTCACCTGGCAGGTGTCAGCCACCAGTTCGAGCAGTCGTTTGGCAGCGCTATATGACCGGCAGGCCAAGATCGTCTGGGGTAGCTGCGCAACGTCTGCTTCTCGACATTATGTCGGCGACGTCGGAGCCGAACACGGATGCCGCACCAGGATCTGCCGCGCCGCTAGGCGACCGGCGGGCTGCGGTTCGCAGCGACAGGGATCTGGTCTGGTGCGCATGGCCTGCTTGCTCTCATCGATCGGTGCGGGGTTCGCTGGTGGCCTGCCGTGATGGCATCTCGGCCAGTCTGGTGTCGATCCACTGGGCGTTCTCGGTGTGCGCTGCCGCGATCAGGTCGAAGTGGCCCCTGCCGGGATATCTGTGGTAGGCGAGCATGGCGCCGCTGGCGTGCAGGGAGCGCACGATGTGGTCGGTGCTGCATCGGGCCACGATCGAGTCGTCGTCGCCCTGGACTATCAGCGCCGGTGTGCGCAGCCGGAGCGCTGCTGGGTCATTGGCCGCCAGGACCTTCAGCAGCGGGCCGAGATCGGTGCCGGGGCGGAACACTTCGGCGGCTGCCAGTGGTGGCGGCGAGCCCGGGGCACGGAGGTCGTCGATGCCGACGGTCTCGGCCCTGGCCAGCAGCTGCACGGCGGCAGGGGTGAGCATCTGGTCCAGGCGCACGGCGCGGTCGGCGGCCGCTGCGCCGATCAGGACCAGGGCGAGGAAGCCCAGCGCGGGGGCCGGCGTGCGGACGTCCCGGAGCCCGGCGATCATGTCGTGAGCGCCGCCGACCGGGGAGAGGGCCACGGCCCCGATCAGGTCGAGGTCCGGGGCCCACGCCGGCGCCAGGCTGATGGTAAACAGGGCGGCGTGGCCGCCCTGCGAGTGACCCATCACGGCCCAGCGCCTGCCGATGCCTGGACGGAGCTGGCGGGCAGCGAGCAGGAGGTCTACGGTGCCGCGTGCCGCGGAAGCTCCTACCAGGTACGGGTGGGAGCCGGGGGTGCCAAGGCCCTCGTAGTCCGTCTTGAGGACCACGTAGCCGCGCTTTACCCACTGGTTCAGCATCGCGTCGGCGAGCTGGTTGTAGATGTGGGAGGGATGGCCGGGCGCGTCACGGGACGGAGCGCAGATGTCGGCGACACCGGTGGTGCCGTGCGCCCAGCTGAGCACCGGCCAGCCGCCGGCGGGCGGCTGTCCCGGGGGCATCGAGATCGTTCCGGACACCGCGGTGTCCTGCCCGGTGAGGATCCTGGAGTGGTAGAGGACGAGCAGGTTCTCGCCGGCGCCGGGGAGGGCAGCCGCGCCGGTCAGCGGCCGTGACCAGATCACCTGTCCGGCCGGCCCGGCCGCCAGCGGTGAAGGCGGCACGTAGAAGGCCAGCCCATCCGGTCCTGGCTCGCTGCTCGGCGCCGCGTTGTCCGATGCAACAGGCCATGTGGAGGTGGCGGCCTGCGCGGATGGCGTGCTGCTGGTGGCTGTCATGCCGATTCCTTTATGGGATTGGGGCGTGCGGGTCGTGCCGGACGCGCCAGTCCGCGACGCCCGCGGTGGCACGCACGAAGATGAGCACGCCGGTCGCGGCCGGTGACCGTCAACCGCTCAGCAGACGGTAAGCCGGGGACCCGGCCGGCGCTCGTCGCCGTCAGGCGTCTCGGCAATTGATCGCGTAGCTGGCCGCGGCCGCGACGATGGCGGTGAACAGCAGGAGCACACCGAAGCCCGGCCATGTGGCCAGCGTGTGAGCGGCGCGATGCACGACGAAGATCTGGGTGCCGGCCTGGGTTGGCCAGAACTCCTCGAGCTGGTTCCTCCACGAGCTGGGAAGCACCCCGAACACGCCCGGGAGCACGAAGAGCAGGGCCATGACGGCGGAGATCCCGGCCGCAGTACCCCGAACCAGGGCTCCGATGGCCATGGCGAGCAGGCCGATCACGGCCAGGTAGACGCCGGCGCCGATCACCGCTCGCAGCACGCCGGGGGCGGCCAGGCTGGCGTGCGGGGCGCTGGAGCCGATCAGGGCCTGGCCGAGGAGGAAGGCAGCAAATGCCATCACCTCGCCGACCAGCAGGATCACGGCAGTGAACACTACGGCCTTGGCGGCCAGGAAACGGGATCGCCGTGGCACCGCGGCCAGGCTGACCCGGACCATGCCGGTCCCGTACTCCGAGGTGATGACCAGCACGCCGAGCACGGCGATCGCGAGCTCGGCGAGCTGGATCCCATCCAGGCTAAATGCCGTCGGGTCCCACGTGGCCTTGCCGGCCAGGGTGGAGGACGCATAGTGGCTGCCCGACAGGTAGGAAGTGAGCGCGCCGATGCCGATCCCGACTGCGAGAGCCACGAGGAGGGTGATCCACGTCGACCGGATGGTGGTTAGCTTGATCCGTTCCGAGCGCAGCACGTTGGAGAACGTGGCCCGGTGCGGGGCTGGGGCGGGTGTGCGGCCCGGCGCAGCGGGCCGAGGGCCGGTGATCGTGCTCATCGGAGGACCTTCTCTGCCGCGAATTCGACACTGTCGCGGGTCATCTCCATGAAGGCCTCCTCCAGCGACGCCCTCCTGGGCGTCAGCTCCGACACGATGATCCCCGCCGCGTAGGCGACCTTGCCGACCGCGCCCGACGGGATGCCCGAGACGTCGAGCCCGCCGCCGGCGGCGCGCTCGACCGTGCCGCCGAGCTCGGTGATGCGCCGTGCGAGAGCCTCGTCGTCCCCGCTGCGGACGAGCACCGACTGCTCCGAGCTCTGATCGATGAACTCCCGCATGGCGGCAGCAGCGATCAGGCGGCCTTTGCCGATCACGAGGAGATGGTCGGCGGTCAGGGCCATCTCGCTCATCAGATGGCTGGACACGAGCACCGTCCGGCCCTCGGCCGCCAGCTCCCGCATGAAGGTGCGGACCCAGACGATTCCCTCCGGATCGAGCCCGTTGACGGGCTCGTCGAAGATCAGGATGCCGGGGTCGCCGAGCAGCGCGGCGGCGATACCGAGACGCTGTCCCATCCCGAGCGAGAACCCGCCGGCCCGCCGGGCGGCGACGTCGCGGAGCCCGACGATGCGCAGAACCTCGTCGACCCGGCTGTCGGGCAGGCCGTTGCTCGCGGCGAGCACGCGCAGGTGATTGCAGGCGCTGCGTCCGCCGTGCAGGGCCTTGGCGTCAAGGAGGGCGCCCACCTCTGTAAGCGGCGCCGCCAGGTCGCGGTAGGCCTCGCCGTTGAGGGTGACCGAACCGGCCGTAGGGGCGTCGAGACCGGTGATCATGCGCATGGTGGTCGTCTTCCCGGCCCCGTTGGGACCGAGAAAGCCGGTGACCTGACCGGGCTTGATCTGGAAGGACAGGTCGTCGACGGCGACGGTGGCGCCGTAGCGTTTGGTGAGATGAATGGCTTCGATCATGGGTCCTCCTCTGCAGACGGTCTCGGTGAGGAGACCCGGGCGTGCGGCACTACTCATTCGCATCAACGTGGCTCATTCCTTTCGCTGGGGCTCTCGAGCAGGCTCTATGCCGGCGACAGGCGAGGATGCGGAGGTAGTTCAGTTCTCCATGGTGGGCATGTCCCCGGGGCTGGACCCAGGCTGATATGTCGATGGTGACCCGGCCGGGCGGCGGTGTCGCTAGGGGAGGCACTGGGGTCCGGCCCTAGGATTTGCCCCGCCGCCGTGCCGCGGCCGTGCCGTGGCCGTGGCCCGGGCGCTGCCATCGGTCGGCCACGGCTTAGCGGCAGCGAATCCCGGCCGTGGCGAGACGCGCGCCCTTCTCAGCAGCTGCGTGCAGGGATTCGCGCTCCAGGAGGCCGCTCTGCCCGTCAACCAGGAGACCGTCGCCGAGGTGACCGAACCGATCGCGCAGCAGTCCGCGCCCGGCCACGACTTCGGCGACGAGTTCAAGATCAGGCCCGGCGTGATCATCGGCGCCCTCACCAGGTCGGTCCCCCGCAACGGCAGCGAACACCCCTCCTGACGGCCGGTCGAATCCCCGAAGCCGCCCCGCCGCGGCCGCACACCGTGATCACTGATGGCCCCCAGGCCTGCTGTCACGCTTGGTGCCCCAGCGACGGACATGCCGGACGCGCCACGCCGCCGTTAGGCGCATCAGCCACGGGTCCGCGTTGGGGTGAGTTAGCACGCTTAACGGGCACTTTGTGCTTCGTTCGTACGGTGCTCGGGTTGTAGCTGCTGGACCGCGCCTGGCGAGGGTCTGGCCTCGCGGCGGGGGATGATGACGCGGGGATGGCGCAGTATCCGCGATTGCCCTAGGGTCGGACCTTGCCGTGCGCGCCAGCGCGAATCCGGCTGCTGCGGCGTCGGCCGCCTTTCCATTTGCTGCGGTCGGGCGTGCGGTGGCGTTGCGCCTGGGCCCCGGAGGTGTCCACACTGCTGAGGTGGATCATTTCGTCGGCCGCGCGGGCGAGCTGGCGATCCTCGACGCCGAGATGCAGGCCGTGCGGGCCGGGCGCCCCCGGGTCGTCCTGGTCGAGGGTGAGGCTGGGATCGGCAAGTCCAGCCTGCTGTCGCGCTTCGTCTCAGGGCACCGCGACGTCTGCCTGCTGCGGGCCAGCGGCGACGAGGCGGAGATGCTCCTGGCCTGGGGGCTCGCCGACCAGCTCCTGGCCGGTGCCGGACCGGCGGCCGCGGAACGCTGCTCGCAAGCCGGGGCGCGGCGGAAAGACGCCGACGCGATGGCCGTCGGCGCACAGCTGGTGGCAGTTCTCGGCGACCTCCAGGCCGGTGACAGGGTCGTCGCGGTGGTGGTCGACGACCTGCACTGGAGCGATCAGCCGTCGGCCCGGGCGCTTCTTTTTGCCTTACGGCGGATGCGGGCCGACCGGGTGCTGGGGCTGGTGTCGGCCCGTCCCGGTGAGCTGAGCCGCCTGGGCGAGGGGTGGAGCCGCTTCGCCGGGGGGGATCACCGTGTCACTCGCCTGCGGCTGGGTGGTCTGAGGGCCGGCGAGCTGGTGGCCATGGCCCGGACGCTCGGCGCCGGTGACCTGTCCGGCCGGGCCGTAGCTCAGCTGCTCGACCACACCGGGGGCAACTCGCTGCATTGCCGCGCCTTGCTCGAAGAGCTGGGCCCGGATGGCCTGGCGCGGGCCGATGATCTTCCCGCTCCCCGGGAGCTGGCCGGGGTGGTCCTGGCCCGGCTGAGAGCGCTGTCTGAGCCTGCTCAGGGGCTAGTCACGGCGGCTGCCGTCCTCGGCAGGCGTTGCCCGGTGGCGGCCGCAGCCGCATTGGCCGGCCTGGCCGACCCGCTCGCCGCCCTCGATGAGGCAGCTGCCGCGGGCCTGCTGGTTGAGGAGGGGGCTGGCTCAGGTGCCGATATCGCCTTCGCCCACCCGCTGGTCCGTGCGGCTGTCCGAGATGATCTCGGATCGGCCCAGCGCCGCCGGCTGCACCAGGTCGCTGCCACGCTGGTCCCCGCCCCCGCCGCCCTCACCCACCGGGTGGCCGCCGCCTTCGGGCCCGACGACAGCCTGGCCGGTGACCTGGAGGAAGCGGCCCGGGAGGCGGCCACAGCGGGCGAGGTCGCTCAGGCCGCAGCGTGGCTGGCCCAGGCATCGGCGGCCAGCACGGGCCGCGCCCAGCAGGAGCGCCGCCTCCTCGATGCCCTGGCTGCGCTGGTGGGCACCGCCGACGTGTCCGGTGCGCTGGCCCTGTGGCCCAAGGCCGCGCAGCTCGGTGCCAGCGCCCGGCGCAGCGCCTTGCTAGGCCACCTCGATCTGCTGTGCGGACGGGGGTCGGTCGTGGAGGCGCACCTGCTGGAGGCCTGGCAGGCCCACAACCCTGACACCGAACCACTGGTGGGAGCGGCCGCGGCCACCTCGCTGGCGGCATACCTTTGTACTCTTCGGCGGGTGGAGGAGGCCCTGGCCTGGGGCGAGCGGGCGGTTGCCGTCGGCGCCGGGGACCCGGTCGCCCGCCTCCAGGCCCTGATCGTGGTGGCCTTGAGCCTGACTCTGGCGGGGCGCGGCCCGGAGGGGCTGGCCCGGCTGGGCGGGCTGGCCGATGCCGCCGCCGAGATACCGCTGGAGTTTACTGACGGGCTAGTCATGCGGGGGATGTGCCGGCTGTTCACCGATGACATGACCGGGGCGATGGCCGACCTGTCGGTCGGTGTGGCCCGGCTGCGGGCCGGGGTGAGCCTGCGCGACCCCGGCCACTGCCTGGTCTATCTCAGCGATGCCGAGTACCGCCTCGGCGCCTGGGACGACGCCCTCATGCATTCCGCGCTGGCTGTTTCCCTGGCCCACGACGCCGACCGGACCTGGGACTTCGCCTTCGTGCACGGCTACGCCGCCCTGGTTCCCGCCGCCCGGGGGGACTGGCAGCTGGCGGGCGCCCACGTCGAGGCGTCCTGGGCCGCGGCCCGCGCTTTCGGGACGGGAACCGGGGTCACCACCGCGGCCATGGCCGACGCCGAGCTGGCCCTGGCCCGGGGTGACCTGGTGGGAGTGCTGTCGGCCACCGCAGTAGCCAGGGCCCTCGGCCGGGCTGAGGTCTCCGGTGTGGCCGACTGGCGCCCGCTGGAGGTCGAGGCCCTGATCGGTCTCGGTCGGCTGGATGACGCCGAGGCGGCCCTGGCGGAGCTGGACGCCGCCATCCCCGCCTGCGGCCTGGCCTCGGCCAGCATGACGGCGGCCCGCCTGCACGGTGACCTGGCCGTGCTACGGGGTGACCTGGCTGGTGCCGAGGAATCCTTCGCTGCCGCGTGGCAGCTGGCCCACGGCCTGTCCCTGCCTTTCCAGCTCGCCCTGCTGGAACGCGACGACGGCCGTCGGCTCCGCCGGGCTGGTGACCGGCAGAGTGCCGTCAGACGCCTCCAGCAGGCGCGCGATCACCTGGTGGCCCTCGGAGCGCAGCCCCACGTGGCGGCCTGCGAGCGCGAGCTTCAACACTGCGGCGCCGAGACACGGCCCGAGCAGCGGCCGGCCCGCTGGAACCTGACGGCGGCCGAGCTGGCCGTGGCCCGCCTTGTCTGCACCGGCCGGTCGAACCGGGAGGTGGCGGCCGAGCTGTACGTCAGCGTCAAGGCCGTTGAGTTCCACCTGGGACACGTCTTCGACAAGATCGGAATCCGCTCCCGCAAGGACCTGGCCGGCCGCCTGGCAGCATCAGGGCCGGGAACCGCGGCCGCGGCAATCAGCAAACCCTAGGGTCGGACCCCAGCGCCTCCCCTAGCGACAACGCTGCCCGGCCCCGTCACGATTGGCACACAGCAGCCGGTGCCCGCTGCTCACTGGACCAGGAGGCAGCTATGCACGACACCCAATTCCTCCCGCATGCAGCACAGAGCGATGGCGCTAATACCCTCCCGGCTGAGCGCCAGGAGAGCATGGTGACCTCACCCAAGCGCCTTGCGAGAATCGCCGGCGTCCTCTACCTGCTCGTCGCCATCCTCAGCGCCTTTGCCTATTTCATGGACAAAAAGGTGTACGTCCCCGGCGACGCAGCGACCACGGTCAGGAACGTACTCGGGCATTCCGGACTCGTGCGTATCGCCGTCGTCGCCGACTTGTTCCAGGCGACGGTCTGGGTCTTCCTGGCGATGACCCTCTACCTGCTGCTCAAGCACGTGAACAAGAGCGCGGCCAGCGCAATGGTGGTGTTCGTCGCCATCGGGGCCGGCATCACGCTCCTCAACGCGGTCTTCGAGTTTGAGGGCTTGCGGGTCGCAACCGGCGCCGTTCACCTGGCCGTCGGTACCGCGGGTCGGAATGCCCAGGTGCTGCTCCTGCTCGACACCCAGCACTATGGGTTCCTCATCGCGCAGATCTTCTTCGGCCTGTGGCTGGTGCCGCTGGGGTATCTCGCCTACAAATCAGGGTGGTTTCCCAAAGCACTGGGCGTCCTGCTCATCGTGGGGGGCGCCTGCTACCTCGTGGGAATGCTCGCGGCGTTCCTGATCCCCGACTCCGGCCAGAAGATCAACACCTTCATCACCATCCCGTCAACAATCGCGGAGATCTCGATGGTCGTCTACCTGCTCGTGATCGGCGCGAGGACCAAAGAACCAGACGAGCGCATCGCCGCGGCAGCGTAAACGCTACCGCGACACCAAAGTGGGGCCGGGAACCTTCCCGGCCCCACTACCTAGTGGAAGACGCCGCCGACCCCACCGTTGGGGGCCAGAGCCGCCCGCGCCGATCCGGCGACGAGGTTCGTGACGCCGATCAGAACCAGAAACCGGCTATGAAGGACTGGGGGCACTGGCGAATGGGCTTCGGCACACAAGCGAACTAGAAGACCCGCTTCCGCCAGTTCAGTTCCAGTCCCGCATGGCGGCTGCCGAGTATAGGCGGGCTGCCAGAGCGCGGGTCGACTTTACGGCCCGAGCAGCGGCCGGCCTGGAACCTGACGGCATCCGAGCTGGCCGTGGCCCGCCTTGTCTGCACCGGCCGGTCGAACCGGGAGGTGGCGGGCGGCAAACCCTAGGGTCGGACCCCAGCGCCTCCCCTAGCGACAACGCTGCCGGCGCCCGTCACGATCGACATACAGCAGCCGGTGGGCTGCTCACCGGACCAGGAGGCAGACATGCACGACAGCCAATTCCTCCCGCACGCACCACAGAGCGATCGCGCGCCGGCGGTTCGAGAGGAATCGGTCATGGGACCTGAACGGCTGCACACGGCGACCGGCGACGAGGCGGCCCTGCCGGGGCCGGCAGAGAGCACGATGCGGGCGATCGTGCAGGACGCCTACGGCTCCGCCGACGTGCTGCGTCTCGCGCGGATTACCAGGCCGGAGATCGCCGGCAGCGAGGTGCTCCTTCGAGTGCACGCGGCAGGTCTGGACCGGGGCAGGTGGCACATGATGACGGGCCGGCCGTACCTGCTCCGCCTCGTTTGCGGTATCCGCGGTCCGAGGAATCCGGTGCAGGGGCTCGATGTGGCCGGCACGGTCGTCGCGGTCGGCTCGGCGGTGACCAGGTTCTCTCCAGGTGATGAGGTGTTCGGGTTCGGCCGGGGCGCCTTCGCCGAGTACGCCACGGCCCGCGAGGACAAGCTCGCCCGCAAGCCGGCGAACGCCACCTTCGAGCAGGCCGCGGTGGTTCCGGTGTCCGCGCTCACGGCCCTGCAGGCCCTGACCAATGCCGGCCGCATCAAGGCAGGGCAGAAGGTGCTGGTCACCGGCGCGTCGGGCGGTGTCGGCAGCTACGCCGTGCAGCTGGCCAGGGCGTTCGGGGCGGAGGTCACGGGCGTGTGCAGCACCGCCAAACTCGACCTGGTGCGATCCCTGGGTGCCGCCCATGTCATCGACTACACCCAAGACGACTTCGCCGACGGCGGGCACCGCTACGACCTGATCATCGACATCGCAGGAAACCCCGCCCTCTCCCGGCTCCGCCGCGCGCTCACGCCTACCGGGACCGCTGTCATCACCGGCGGCGAGGACGGCGGTAACTGGACCGGCATGGACCGGCAGTTCCGGGCGCTGGTGCTGTCACCGTTCCTGCGCCAGCGGCTGACCATGTGCACCGCCCGGCAACGTTCCCGTGACCTGGAACGGCTCGCCGAGCTCATCGAGGCGGGCACGGTGACGCCAAGCGTTGGCGCGACCTACCCGCTGGACCAGGTGCCCGAGGCCATGCGCTACCTCGAAGCCGGGAAAGCACGCGGCAAGGTCGCCATCACCATCTGAGCGGCATCGGCGCCGGCCCCTGGCACGCGTCCCGCTCCACGAAGACATTCGATCCCAGTGAAAGAAGGAAGACAATGTCAGCGAGAACTATCGGACGAATCGTAGGGGCTCTGTTCCTGCTCGCGTACGTCGTGTACCTCGCGGGCGGCGCCCTGGCCGACGCCGGCTCAGCCAGCACGGTCGTGCTGTCGCATGTCGCCAGCCATCAGCTGCAGATATCGGCAGGAGCCCTGCTGATGCTGGCCAACTCCGCCGCTGTCATCGGCATCGGCGTGCTGCTCTTCCCCATCCTGAAGCGGCACCACGAGATCTCTGCCTATGGCTACCTGAGCGCCCAGGTGGTCCAGGGGGTGATGCTGGCCGTGGGCATCGCCTTCCTGCTGCTACGGATACCGCTCGCTCAGGAGTACGCCGGCGCCCACGGTGCTTCGGTCCTCCCGGCGCTGGCGCGGCTCGCGCAGGAAGGGAACCACTACTCCTTCTGGATCGGCATGCTCTCCGTGGGAGTCGGCGGCCTGCTGCTCTGCCGGGTCCTGCTGCGGGAAAGGCTCGTGCCCGCGTTCATGGCAGTGTATGGGCTGGCCGGGTATGCCATTTTCCTGGCAGGAGCGTTGCTCGAGATCCTCGGCCACAACGTCGGCGTGGCCCTGTCAATCCCCGGCGGACTCTTCGAGATTGCCTTCGGAGCGCTGCTCATCGCGAAGGGGTTCCCCGCGGCGCAGAGCCGCGACTACGAAGGACTGGCCCGCAACGTGCCGCCCGCTATGACAGCACCGTCGAATGCGCCCGCATCCTGATGCCGTGGGGCCGACCGAGCCCAGCGGCCGGTGTCGCTGAGCTCGGTCGGCGTATTGCCTGACATCGGCACGACCGACTGCCAGGGCCAGCCTGTCCGACCACGAGGATAGGCGCGCAGATCACCGATATATGCGCGCCGCGGTCAGCAACGCCGGGCGGAAGGAACCTTGCGCCAGATTAGGCGGAACCGGAGCGGCAAGCGCCCGCGCCCGCGATCAGGTGTCGTGACGAAATCGGCCGCGTCCATAGTCGCCGGCGCGCAGATACGTAACTATGCCGACAGCATCCCCCGCTGCAGAGAAAGGACGAGGGCGAGCATGCTGACTACTGTGCGGCGGCGCTCGGGGTGGTGTCGGCGACCGGCAGCCGCACGGTCCGGTCCTCACCGGGGGAGACACCGGCGGCGTGAAGTTCCCGCTCCAGGTTTCCCAGTCCTGCGGGGTGCGCTTCGGCATATTCATTACTCCTGGTCTTCAGCGGTGTAGTCGAGATACAGCTGCTCGGCGAGCGGGATGTTGTCCCGGTACCAGCGCTGCCAGTCGCCGGCCTTGTCGCCGCCGGGCAGCAGCAGCGCCGACCGGGCGGGGCCGGACGCGAAGATGATCCTGATCTCAGACCGGCCTCGCGATCCGGGACGCAGTTCTTTCAGGTGGTGAATCCTGGCGCCCTTGAGGCGATCGACGAGGGGACGGCCGAGCGTCGGCCCCTCCTCGCGCAGCGCTGCGACCGCCTGAGCCCCCTGGACTGCCGATCCGAGATCCTCCTTGATCACCTGCGAGACACCCAGCACCATGCGGCCCCGGCGACAGCCGCGCGTGCTGCTGTGGAGCGTTTGCACGCGACGATCGTCGGGGCGCCCGGCGCTGGGGCCGCCCGGCAGGGACAGCACCAGGAAGGCGTACGGGGCCAACAGAGAACCGCTGCGGATCTGACCCGGCTCGACCTCCCGGACGGCTTTGAGCCAAGGACTACGCCGTCCGGCAACCGGGAACGAGATCCTCCCCACCCGCCAACGCACCGAGTCATCCGCCTGCTGCGTCCGCGGGCCCAGCCCGTAAGGCTGGCGAACCGTCGGGGGCGGCCGCCAGGTGACATCGAGCGCGATGACAGGGGCCGTGCGATGACGGTCAAGGCTGGATTCTGACGCCCGAAGTCATCCCAGCTAGCTCTGGGTGCCGGCGGTCGTAGTGGCTGGTGGCCGTGCGGGCACGTTGCTATATTTCTGCGCTGTACCTCGTTGGGCCGACCAGCCGCTTTCAATCTGATCCGTAGCAAGATCAGAGTCGTCCACCAGCGAGCAGGTTTGTGATCCTGACCTGCCGCGGGGCTCGCCGCGGCACCGGCCGCTCCAGTCTCGTCCAGAGTTATCCGGCGCTGTTGTTAGCAACAGTGTTAGCAAGATCGCCGATCTTCTGGCGCTCGAGCGTTGAGTCAGTCCTCCAGCTCGACTTTGCCCTGGAGGTAATCTTCCCGGCTGATCTCGCCGTTCGCGTAGCGCAGTCGCAGGGCGTCCCTGGCCTCTTGCAGGCCCGGTGATTCAGTCACGCGGATCTGGCGTGACCCGGCTCTGTGTCGGCTGCTCAGAACCCGTGCGACCAGGACACCGCCGGTCACCGCCAGGGCAACGCCCAGCAAGCTCCATAGGAGTATCCACCAGCCCATCGTGATGGCGCCCATCATCCCGCCCATGGCGTCTCACCGCTCTCACGAGGCCAAAGATCCGTCTGCCAGACTCGCGGACCGCCACCGTAGAACCCAGGGCCGCACGTCCCTACCTGCGATTACCAAGGACTACGACTCCGGTCGGCGGTGGCACAAGTGGTGCACGGCGCGGCAGAGGAAGGGGGTATGCGGCCTAAACAGGGATCTTCTGGCTGATGAATCTACAAACTCGAACCCTGAACCCCTGCTTGCAAGGATCGTGGACCTGGCCGCCTGATCTGGGGTTCCGCAGGTAAGTGCCTTCGTGGCGTGTCCGTGAGCGACCGTGATTCACCGCAGATCAGACCCTGTTGGCTTATTTCAGGACACGCCATTCAGCCTCCCGCGTCCTGATCTTGATGGTGTTCATGATCTTTCCTGCGGCCGGCGCTTTCCTCTTCCTGTTCCCGGCCGCAGAATCGGGTCACCATGTCGATGCAGCCGCAGCCGTGGCCGGAGGTCCAGCTGATACCGCGCGGGTCGCCCGGAGCGCGTTCCGGAAGGGGGCGCTGGCGATCCGGGCCCGTGACGAGTTAGGCAGCTGGCGATGATGACGGTGCTGCAGTTTGCGGAGAACCTAACTGACCGGCAGGCTGCGGATGCGGTGCGGGGGCGGCTGGACTGGAAGTACTGCCTGGGCCTGGCGCTGGAGGATGAGGGCTTTGACTTCAGCGTGCTGAGCGAGTTCCGGGCCCGGCTGGTGGCCGGGGGCCTGGAGCGGGCGGTCCTGGACCTGCTGCTGGGCCGGCTGAAGGGGCTGGGCCTGGTCAGGGCCGGGGGCCGGCAGCGCACCGACTCCACGCATGTGCTGGCGGCGATCCGCGGCATGAACCGGGTGGAGCTGGCCGAGGAGACCGTGCGGGCGGCGCTGGAGGCCCTGGCCGCCGCTGCCCCGGACTGGCTGGCAGGCGTCATCGACGCCTCCTGGCAGCAGGTCTACGGGCAGCGGATCGATACCCTGCGCCTGCCCGCCAGCGAGACCGCCCGCAGCAAGCTCGCCGAGCAGTACGGCAGGGACGGCTACCACCTGCTGGAGGCCGTGCGCGCCCCGGGCGCGCCGGGCTGGCTGCGCGAACTGCCCGCAGTCCGGGCTCTGCGGATGATCTGGGTGCAGCAGTACTACCGCAGCACTGATGAGCACGGGGAGAAGGTGATCCGGCGGGAGGCCAGCAAGCATGGCGTCCCGCCGGGCAGACTCAAGCTTGTCTCCCCCTATGACCCGGATGCTCGCTACTCCGAGAAGCGCGGCAAGGGCTGGGCGGGCTATAGGGTCCACATCAGCGAGACCTGCCAGGAGCCGGAGCCCGACGGCACCCGCGAGGCCCCGAACCTGATCACCAGCGTCGCCGCCACCGAGGCGACCGTGCCCGGCGCGGCGATGACCGAGCCCGTCCACGACATGCTGGAGGCTTCCGGGCTGACCCCCGGCGAGCACGCGGTGGATTCCGGGTACACCTTCGCCGAACTGCTGCTGGACGCCCGCGCCCGCGGCATCACCCTACTCGGCCCGCTGCTGTCCGCCAGCCCGCCGCAGGCCCGCTCCGGCGGATACACCGCCGAGATGTTCACCATCGACTGGGACCACCAGCAGGTGACCTGCCCCCAGGACGCCACCAGCACAGGCTGGAGCCAGGTCCAGCAGGGGAAAGGCAGGCGATCGTGGTCCGGTTCGCCACCGCCGCCTGCCGGGCCTGCCCGGCCAGGGCCCAGTGCACCACATCCCGCACCTGCCGCCAGCTGTTCCTGCGCCCCCGCGAGATCCACGAGGCCGTCGCGGCCGCCCGGGCCGAGCAGGACAGCCAGCACTGGAAACACCGGTACAGCATCCGCGCCGGGGTCGAGGGCACCATGCGGCAGGCCACCCACGTCACCGGCATCCGTCAAGCCCGCTACCTCGGCCTGGACAAGACCCGCATGGAACACGCCGCCGCCGCGGCCGCGGTCAACCTGATCCGGCTGGATGCCTGGTGGACCGGCAGGCCCCTCGACCGGACCCGGACCACCCACCTCCAGCGGCTCAGCCTCACCGCCACCTGAGTCAAATAAGCCAACAGGTCAGATCACCGTCCGATCGGGCACGCCACGGGCTCGGCCTTCTGATCTGTAGACACCTACGCGGCTTCCGGGTGCATTCAGATCCGTTCGCGCTCTCGGGGTGGCCTGACCCGAAAATAAGACCTCAGCGGGGCGCGCGGCAGCGCCGGCGGAGCCGGCT
>ODAK010001580.1_pt1 | contig 24621 bp, 20 predicted proteins | sample 1539591 | NCBI WGS metagenome assembly ODAK01 (sample SAMEA3539303, study PRJEB22396) | soil metagenome | biome: tundra; feature: field; material: soil | place: USA | collected 2010-05 | depth 0.15 m | reverse complement strand
TCAGACGTGTGCTCTTCCGATCTATGAAAATTATTAAATTATTTTTTAAAAGCATTGTTTGTGTTTTATAAATCAATTTCAAGAAGTACCGGACAATGGTCTGAGTGCTTTGCTTCCGGCAATATAGCGGCTCTCTTCATTTTCGTTTCCAAGTTTGTGCTTACTAAATTATAGTCAATTCGCCAACCAAGGTTTTTTGCGCGAGCATTGGCTCTGAAACTCCACCAACTATAGTTATGCGGTTCTGTATTAAAATGTCGGAAACTATCAATAAATCCCGATTTCATAAATGTATCAATCCATTCGCGTTCTTCAGGTAAAAAACCACTGCTGTTGGCATTGCTTTTGGGATTGTGAATATCAATTGCCTGATGACAAATATTATAATCGCCACAGATAATAAGTTTTGGGCGTTCTTTTTTTAGCGTATCAATATATTTTTTAAAATCAGCTAACCATAACATTTTAAATGCCTGCCGTTCTTCTCCGCTACTTCCGCTTGGATGATATACACTCAATACGGATACATCGCCATAATCGGCACGTATTACGCGACCTTCAAAATCATATTGCAGAATGCCGCAACCGTATTCCACATAATCTGGTTTGCATTTGCTTAAAATCGCTACTCCGCTATATCCCTTTTTTTGTGCAGGATGCCAGTAATGATGATAACCTGCATTTTCAAAAATAGTAAGGTCTAACTGTCCCGGCTCAGCCTTTAATTCCTGAACGCATAAAATATCCGGGTCGGCAGCTTTGAGCCAATCCATAAGCCCCTTGCTCATTGCCGAACGAATGCCATTTAAGTTATAGGTAATAATTTTTGTCATAACAAACTCTTTTAAAACTACAAACTTTCTATTATTTCGTAAAAATAAACATATAAAATTACTGGAAGAATAATATTATAGAAAAAAACAGCCAAAGAGTTTGGTGTAATTTATCTGTCTAACAAAAGGTTTACTTCCATAGAACAACCTTAACTTCTTTCTTAATCTTTGTAATCTTTAAACATTCATTATCGATTTCAAGGCATTAATCGCATCATCAATAGACTTTATGTTTTCGAAAGAGAGAGAAAGCTTTCCATTATTTTCTTTCATTTTACAGGTACGGGCATTCGTTTGAACAAACTTCAATACTTTGGTAAATGTTTCGCTTTGATAATATGAGGAATTTTGATTTTGAATAAAGTATCCAACCAATTTATTATTCTTTAATATTAATTTTTCAAAACCTATTTCCATAGCCAGCCAGCGCAAGCGGATGGTGTGAATTAATTCTATCGCTTGTTTCGGAACTGGTCCAAAACGGTCATGTATATTGGTTTCAAAGCTAGTCAATTCCGATTCGTCTTTTGCATCATCCAACTCACGATATAAATTTAAACGCTCCGCAATGTTGTTCACATAGTTATCCGGAATTAATATTTCCATATCGGTATCTATGTTACAATCGTTTACAAAAGTAGTATGTATATTTCCTGTGTATTTATGTGAGCCGCCAACAGTGGTCATTCTCAGCTCTTCGTGCTCAATGCGTAATTCCATAATGGCTTCATTCAATATTTTTTGATACATCTCGAAACCAATTTCATTGATAAAACCACTTTGTTCACCACCCAATAAATTTCCTGCGCCGCGTATATCGAGGTCGCGCATCGCAATGTTGAAGCCACTTCCAAGGTCAGAAAATTCTTCGATAGCTTTCAAGCGTTTGCGAGCTTCGTTGGTAAGTAGGGAAACGGGAGTAGTGAGCAAATAACAAAATGCTTTTTTGTTGGAACGTCCCACACGTCCGCGCATCTGATGCAAATCGCTCAAACCGAACATCTGTGCCTGATTGATGATGATAGTATTGGCATTGGAAATATCCAAGCCCGACTCAATGATAGTGGTGGCAATCAATACATCGTATTCCCCTTCTACAAAACCTAACATCACTTCCTCTAATTTATCGCCTTCCAATTGTCCGTGCCCAATTGCAACTCGTACATCCGGACAAAGACGTTGAATCATTCCGGCGATTTCAATGATATTTTGTACGCGATTGTGGACAAAAAAAACTTGTCCGCCACGCGACACTTCAAACATCACGGCATCACGAATAATTTCTTCGTTGAACGTGTGTAGCTCTGTTTGCACCGGATACCGATTTGGTGGAGGTGTGCTGATAACAGATAAATCGCGCGCGCCCATCATTGAAAATTGCAAAGTACGCGGGATAGGAGTTGCTGTAAGCGTGAGCGTATCTAAATTTGTTTTAAAGGTTTTTAATTTATCCTTTACACCAACACCAAACTTTTGTTCTTCATCTATAATCATCAAACCTAAATCTTTGAACTTCACATTTTTTCCAACAATGCCGTGCGTTCCAATTAAAATATCCACTTTACCTTGTTCTACTTTTTCGAAAGTTTCTTTTTGTTGTTTGGCTGATTTAAAACGATTGATATAATCAACGGTGCAAGGCAGATCTTTTAACCGTTCTTTAAATGTTTTATAGTGCTGTAATGCAAGTATAGTAGTGGGTACAAGTATGGCGACTTGTTTGCTGTCGCACACCGCTTTAAAGGCGGCACGTACAGCAATTTCTGTTTTTCCGAAACCTACATCGCCGCAAATAAGCCTATCCATAGGGTATTCGCTCTCCATATCTTTTTTTACATCGGCTGTTGATTTTATTTGGTCGGGTGTATCTTCGTAAATAAACGATGCTTCCAATTCATTTTGTAAATAATTGTCTGGGCTGAATTGAAAGCCTTTCAGAGCTTTTCTTTTGGCATACAATTGAATTAAATCATACGCTATTTCTTTAACTTTTTTCTTTGTTTTTTGTTTAAGTGTTGCCCAGGTATTTGTTCCAAGTTTGTTTATTTTTGGCTCTGCGCCTTCTTTTCCGGAATATTTAGCAATGCGATGGAGTGAATGAATACTAATGTTTACAATGTCATAATCTTTATAAACTAATCGAATTGTTTCTTGTGTTTTACCATTTATTTCAATCGTTTCCAAGCCACCATAACGACCGATTCCATAATCAATATGAGTAACATAGTCGCCGGGACTCAATCCTTTCAACTCTTTCAGAGTAAGGGCTTCGTTCTTTTTACTAAAGCTGCTTTTCAAACGGAAGTGATGATAGCGATCAAAAATTTGATGATCGGTATAACATGCCAGTTTTAAATCATTATCAATAAAACCTTCGTGGATAGATAATAATATCGGAGTAAAAATCATACACCCCTCTCCATTTGGAGAGGGGGAGCCTGTCCTGAGCGTAGTCGAAGGAGGGGTGAGGTCCTCAAAAATTTTATACAACCGTTCAATCTGTTTTGCAGTATCAGAAAAAATAATATTGTTTAATTTATTGCGGATATTGCTTTTGAAGTTATCATTCAGGAAACTAAAATTTTTATTGAAGCTTGGTTGAGGCGAAAAATTATATGTGATGGTTTGTGTTGGCGTTAGTGAAAAATGACTGCCAAATTCAACTAATGGAAATCCTAAAACTTGTTTGGTAAATGTGTCTTTATCAATATATAATTCTTGTGGTGCGAGTTGTTCGATTACCGAATCTAATTTTTTGAAAGATATCTCGGCGAGTGCAAATGCTTTGTCTATTCTATCAATTGTTAATTGAAAATGTTTGAACCATACCACAGAATTTTCCGGAATAAATTCAAAAAATGTTTGTCTGCTTTCTTGTAATAATTTAGTTTGTATGTTCGGAATGATGGTGCAGTAGCTGATTTGCTGAATAGATAATTGTGTAACGGCATCAAAACTACGAATAGAGTCCACATCATTTCCCAAAAATTCTACACGATATGGATTGTCATTGGAGAATGAAAAAATATCCACAATACCACCCCGAACAGAAAACTGTCCCGGCTCTACCACATAATCAACACGCTCAAAACCGTATTCAGTTAATACTTCAGTTATAAACTCTATGGAGATTTTTTCTCCTTGTTTTAAAACCAAAGTATTTTTACTAAGATGTGTTTTTGTAACTACTTTTTCGGTAAGCGCTTCGGGATAGGTAACAATGCAACACCTCACCCCCTTCCCCTCTCCAGATGGAGAGGGGCGATTGATTTTATTCAATACCTCTGCCCGTAATAAAATGTTGGAGTTATCAATGTCCTCGTGTTGATAGGGCATACGATACGATGCAGGAAAAAATAATACATGTTCTTCGCCAAGTAAATTTTCTAAATCATTCAGAAAATAAACAGCTTCTTCTTTATCGGCAAGTATAAATAAACTGGTTTTATTAACGTGCTGATGGGCTGTTGCAGCGATAAATGAAATGCCGGAACCGATAATGCCTTTTAACTGAACACGCGTAGCATTCCCATTCAATTCTTGTGTTAGTATAGAATTGTTAGATGATTCGCCGTACTTGCGTAAAATATCTTCTTTCGTCAATGTCTCAAAAAAGGACTTCAAAAATACAAAAATAAACCCTCATTTGATTGAACAAATAAGGGTTTACATATTTCGCGAATTAATTTTATGTTTTTTCAACAGCTTTCACATCCGAATATTTTTTCATATACTCACCAGCCATATCAACCATATCGGCAGACCCAAGGAATAAAGGAGTGCGTTGATGAAGTTCTTTCATATCCAATTCCAAGATACGTTTAAATCCATCAGTTGCTTTTCCACCTGCTTGTTCAATAATAAATGCCAATGGATTAGCTTCATATAACAAACGTAATTTCCCTTTCGGAGATTTAGAAGTTGTTGGATAAATATAAATGCCGCCTGTAATCAGGTTACGGTGAATATCGGCAACTCCGGAACCGATGTAACGTGATGAATACGGGCGATCGGTGGCTTTGTCTTCTTCCTGACAATATTTAATATATTTTTTTACACCATCCGGGAAACGAACATAATTTCCTTCGTTGATAGAATATGTTTTTGCTGTTTTAGGGGTTTGCATATTAGGATGCGACAAACAGAATTCGCCAATAGAAGGATCTAAGGTAAAACCATTAACTCCTTTGCCTGTAGTATAAACCAACATACAGGAAGAACCGTAAATTACATATCCGGCTGCTACTTGCTCCGTACCACGTTGATAAAAATCTTCATTGGTGCCTGGTCCTTTAAGCGATGTACGGCGATAGATGGAAAAAATAGTGCCGATAGAAACATTGACATCAATATTGGAAGAGCCATCCAAAGGATCGATAGCAACAACATATTTTGCATTTTTCGACATTTCATTATTTACGAGAATGATATTTTCGTTTTCTTCAGATGCAATGGCACAGCACTCTCCGCCTACACTTAAAGCGGCAATGAATTGTTCATTGGCGAATACATCTAACTTTTGAACGTTCTCGCCTTGGATATTTATTTCGCCCGCACCTCCTAATATATCAGCTATTCCGGCTTTATTTACTTCACGGTTTACAATTTTTGATGCAATACCAATATCACGCAAAAGCCTTGATAACTCGCCTTTAGAGAAAGGGAAGTCAGCTTGTTTTTCAATAATAAATTGCCCCAATGTTTTTACTCTAACCATTATTTTTTGATTTTGAATTTACACAAATATCGTATATTTTTTGAGTTATGTGCTTTTTTTATATGGAAGCATTATTCCTAAAGTTCCTATTACTTCGTAGGTAAAAAAACTTTGTTTGGCAGTACCGTTATACACACGCAATCCAAAATAACGAGCATAATCAAATTTATTTGCAAGGTCAAAATAAAAATAATTACCGATTTCTAACCGGTAAGTCGCCTCCAATGCCGTATTCCACCCGCCTAATTGAAAATGTGGTTTATTATTATTGCCCATTAGTGTATTTTCTACATGCGGAACTGTAGGTCCAGCGCCTGCTTTAAACAAGTTGAATAATTTTAATTTACCATTAGCGCTACCTGTTATATAATAACGTTTCATAATATTAAAACAGAAAAAATTAGCGCCATTGTTTAGCTTCCAAAAAAAATAATTATCCTGGATAACAATATTTGTATTGATAACTTGATTATTTACAGTGCCTACCCAATTGGCAGTTTGTCCGGGAGTAAGTTGATATTTTACATGGTCAAAACTAAATTCAAAACCCACGCTGGGATGGTTTTTTAAAAAAAATCCAAAACGATAATTGTATTGGGGAATGGTTAATGGATGTTGAAATAATTTATCCCAACCTATTTTATCATTTCCGGAAATATTTTTGAGTTCATAATTATTTCCCAGCGAAGGCTGAGATATATGAATGGTGCTTTTACTGTATGAATCCTTATTGTAACCCCAAGCAAAATACATTCTGGATGTAAAAGGATTGGTAGCAGATTGTGCCGTTGCATTTATAGAAATAATAGAAATAACAGAAACAATAGAAACTAAAAAAAGTGTATTTGATTTCATAGATTTAAAATTGATTGTGCAAAATTAACAGAAATTTCAATCTATGCCGAAAAAGAGTAAGGCTGAGGTTTTACCACCAACTGCACCGTATATCTACTCTTTATTTCCAATAAAATTTTCTTTTTTAGAGTTGCGCGTTCAATGGTAGCTTGGTCGTAATAACGAATAGTAATCAACTCTAAATTTTCATTATATAACACGCGATATTCTTTTTGAAGAGATTTTATTAAATCAGGCATTTTACGAGAATCATTGTCAACACAAACAGAAAAGCTGATTGCTGAATTTTGCATCATATTTATTTTTACTTGTTTTTCTGCAAATAATTTAAAAATAGCGCTTAAATTTTCTTCAACAATAAATGAAAAGTCTTTTGATGAAATAGAAATCAATACTTGCTCAATTTTAAAAATGAAACACGGAATAGGCAATGCAGACTGTGTTTCATTGATAACTGTTCCTGTTTCTTTTGCATTTAAAAATGATTTTACATACAACGGAATTTTTTTATTCTGCAACGGTTTAATTGTTTTGGGATGAATGATTGTTGCTCCGTAATAAGCTAATTCAATAGCATCCTGATACGAAAGTTGCTCAATTTTTATTGTTTTATCAAACCATTTCGGGTCGGCATTTAATACGCCCGCAACATCTTTCCAAATAGTTACACTCTCTGCATTGGTTGTATATGCTATAATTGTGGCGGTGTAGTCCGAACCTTCGCGACCTAATGTGGTGGTAAAATTTTCGGAAGTTCCGCCAATAAAGCCTTGTGTAATTAATACCTCAGCCCCAGCCCCTCTCCAATTGGAGAGGGGTGCAAAATGTTTATCCACTAATTGTTGTGTTAATTCCCAATCCACTTTTCCTTCTCTGAATGTATTGTCAGTTTGAATAAAATCCCGCACATCCAACCATTTACTTTTAATACCAACTTCATTCAAATAAGCGTTTACAATTTTTGTAGAAACAATTTCGCCTATACTAACAATCTGATCGTACTCGTGATTATAACTGTGCGTAGGTTCATCTTCAATAGCCCAATCTAACTCAACAAAGGCGTTATTAATTTCATTATAAATAGGATGATTTTTATCAGGAAATAATTGTTCAATAATATCGAAATGATATTTTTTTATTTCGTTCAATATAGTTGCGGCATCCTTTTTATTTTCTGTTTTATTTTCTGAAGAATAAAAATAAGCATCGGTCAATCGCTCCAAAGCATTGGTAACTTTACCCATTGCAGACACCACCACCACGATATTTTCATTCGTATATTGCTTTAAAATTGCCGCTACATCCTTCACCGCTTTTGCATCTTTTACGGATGCGCCTCCGAATTTGAATACTTTCATTTATTCAATTTAATTATTAGCATAAGACCGATAACATCATTCCTTTAATTTCTTTATTTCTTTTTTATCTTGTATCATTTTTGCATTCTGCGAACTCACTATTTTTTTTCCAGTTTTTGCTTCTATTTCTTTTCGTGTATTTCCTGCAATATCGCCACCTTGATGCGCAATATTTTTATTTTCGTTTAATGTTGCCGGTTTCTTTTCTTTTGATATTTCCGCTGTGGTGGCTTCGGCAAGCATATTCAATACTAACTCAAGGTTTGTCATATTATCGCGAAGGTTTTCTTTTTTCAAATTTTTATGCTTTTTGTATTGCTTCACTGTTTTTCCACTCCACGCCTGTGTAATAATGTCCGTAAGGGTTGCAAACTCCTGTCCTTTTTTTACTCCTCTGTTTTCCCATTCATCCGTTAGTTCTTTTCGTACCTCAATGCTTTTTAACCGCTGATTAATCCAAGCTTTGCTGTATCCGAGTTTTAAATAATTTTCCATTGCCCTGTCTATGCTCAATTCAGGATTTTGAGATTCTTCTATTCTTTCATAACCCACTTTTGCTAACCATTGCTTAAATGGTTCTGCTTTGGGCGATGGAATGGATTGTATTAATCTTAAAAGTTGCTCTGTATCGGCAACATCAGTCAGGTAAAATTTACCATCAGCCGATTGCATTTTCAGTTGGTTACAATTTGTAACCGACTGATTCTCTTCCATTATTAATCGGTGTTTCAGAACCTTCCAATAATTTTTTGAGTTAGGGCTATCAGTTAAAACTCCAACAATGTCTGTAATAGAAAAATACCATTTCTCTTCTTCTTCATTCCAAGAAGAACGAATTTTTTTGCTTTCAAATAGTTTTAGATTGCTCATTGGATTATTTTTTATTTTGAAACTTTTAAGGCTGGAAGCCTTGTTAAACAGGACGTAGCAGTTTACCCTGAGCTTGTCGAAGGGCTACGACCAACACTATATTCTTTTATTTTTACACCGTCCGCTCAACGGGGGAAAATTATGCTCCCAAATATAGTTGAAACTTTGATTGGAATGTACGTAAGTTATTGCATTCATTATTTTATTCAATAAGAATTTAATGTGGCTCTTTAAAATAAAATCTGTAATTTTAGGTTCCCATTTTTGTTGGTTTTAAAAATGAAAAAGTTTCTCCTGCTATTATTTATTTTAATTATTGGTTTTACCAATGCTTATGCTACACACAACCGTGCAGGCGAAATTACATACCAGTATATACCACCACCACCAGGATCACCACCAGGATCCGGGTTTACTTATAGCATTACTGTTACAACTTATACAAATACAAATCCCGCAAACAACCCACCGGACAAATGTGAACTAACTGTTTTTTTTGGAGATGGTGATTCAGCTATTGCTACGCGCATTAATGGTCTACCGGGGGGGGCATGTGTTTTCCCTGAAGGTAATGGTGAAATGGTACCGGGAGCGACTTATACTAAGAAAAACATTTATAAAGTTGTCCATACTTTCCCCGGACCCGGAGATTATATTATTACCATGGAGGACCCGAATCGAAATTATGGTATATGCAATATCCCCAGCTCGGGACTAACATCCTTTTTTCTTCATTCCGAATTAATCATTAATCCTTTTCTTGGTTTCAACAATTCGCCGACATTACTAAATCCGCCCATTGACAATGCTTGTGTGGGCGAATGTTTTGAACATAATCCGGGAGCTTTTGATGTGGATGGCGATAGTTTGTCATATAGTTTAGTTACTTGCTACGCCGACGGAGCGCCTATTCCTGGTTATACATTGCCACCCAATTTGTCTTACAATAGTATTGATGCGCTTAGAGGAGATGTTAATTGGTGTGTTCCACCTATAATATGCGAATATAACATTGCTATTTTAATTAAAGAATACCGAAAGCTTCCCGGCAGTTGGCAACGTTATTACATAGGTTCTGTTTTGCGTGATATGCAAATTGATGTTAATAATTGTGCAACTACTCCATCTCAAATAAAACCCATCAATGATACCTGCATTGTAGCCGGAACTAATCTATCTTTATCTGTAAGAGCTACAAATAGTAGATTATATCTTTTAACATTAGGTGCAACAGGTGGTCCATTTCAAATAAATCCGAGTGCAACATTTTTTTCTTCTCCATCAACATCCCCAGTAACCGGAACATTCCACTGGAGTCCGAGTTGTACACAGGTTCAATTGTTACCGTATTTAGTAACATTTAAAGTTACGGACAGCAGTCCGGATCCCTTGGCTACTTATAAGTCTGTATTTATCCGCGTCATCGCGCCTGCCCCAACCGGCTTAACAGCAAAGCCAAGCGGCGCAAGTATAACATTGAATTGGAATAATGCACCATGCAATAATACATTAGGGAATAATCCTTTAATCGGCTATTTAATTTACCGAAAAAATTCCTGCGACCCATGGAAACATAGCGCTTGTGAAACAGGAGTACCAAGCTATACAGGTTATACGTTAATTGGTTCTACAGCTCCAACAGTTACAACATTTACAGATAATAATAACGGACAAGGTTTAATAAGTGGAATTGATTATTCATACATCATAGTTGCTAATTATTCCGATGGTTCGCAAAGTTATGCATCCACACATGTATGTGCGAAATTAGTTCGCGATGTCCCCATTATTACTAATGTAAGTGTTATCAGTACCGGAACTAAGGATAGCATTTGGACGCATTGGGTGAAGCCAATAGGAACATCCGGCAATTTGGATACCATTGCGAACCCGCCACCTTACGAATATCGTTTAATGAAAGCGCCCGGTTTCAATCCGGCAAGTAGCGCATTCACGCAAGTTGCAAGCTATTCATATTCTTCATTCTCGCAATTAACAGATACCGGATTTGTAAGTACAAATTTGAATACACAAGATTCGGCATATACTTACCGTGTAGATTTTTATTCAAATGGCAGGCTTGTAGGCTCTACCAATACTGCTTCTTCGGTGTTTTTAACCACGTCGCCAACGGATAATATAATCAATTTATCATGGCAGGAAATTGTTCCATGGACCAATTACCGATATAAAATTTATCGCGAAACATCACCCGGCTCAAATGTGTTTACTTTTCTTGATTCAACAACTGCGCAGACTTACGCTGATACCGGATTGGTAAATGGAAAAATCTATTGCTACAAAATAATAAGTATAGGTCAGTATTCTGATACAACATTACCTCGCCCACTATACAACAAGTCGCAAATAAAATGCGACATTCCAATTGACATAATACCTCCTTGCCAGCCTACTTTAACGATGAACAATGATTGTGAAAGAATAACAAATTTACTTTCATGGACCAATCCTAATACCTATTGCAGCAATGATGGGATGAAATATTATATATATTTTGCATTCACAAACGATGCTTCATTACAACGGATTGATAGCATATTGAATATTAATACAATCACCTATTCACACGAATTTTTATTTGAAGGAATTCCTTCTGTTGCAGGCTGTTATGCTGTTACAGCGATAGACTCAACCGGTAATGAAAGCCCTATTGTTACTAAACAATGTGTTGACAATTGCCCCATTTATGAATTGCCTAATGTATTTACTCCAAACGGTGATGACATTAACGATTTATTCAAACCATTGCTCCCTTATCGCTATGTTAAAAACATTGATATCAAGATATACAACCGTTGGGGTACAATCATGTTTGAAACTACCGATACAAATATTTTGTGGGATGGCAGAAATAGTAGCAATAAGAAAATGTGTCCCGATGGAACTTATTTTTACATTTGTATCGTTAACGAAATACATGTTGAAGGCATCACACCACGTGTTTTAAGAGGATTCATTCAGCTCTTCAGTGAAAAAACCAAAGCTAATAACTAATTATGTTTTCAGGAATTATAGAAGACTTAGGAGAAGTTGTTGCATTGCATAAAGAACAGGGCAATTTACACATCTCTGTTAAATCAAGCTTTACAAGCGAATTAAAAATTGATCAAAGCGTTGCTCATAATGGTGTTTGCCTCACGGTTATTGATATTAGAGATAACACCTATACGGTTACAGCCATTGAAGAATCTCTCAAAAAAACAAATTTAGGTTTACTAAAAGTTGGCGATAAAATTAATTTAGAACGTTGCATGAAATTAGGCGACAGGCTTGATGGACACATCGTTCAAGGACATGTTGACCAAACGGCTATTTGCAAAAAAGTGGAAGAGACCAATGGCAGCTGGACATTCGCCTTTGAATACGATGCTTCGGAAAATAATATTACCGTAGAAAAAGGTTCAGTATGTGTTAACGGGGTTAGTTTAACTGTTGTGAATTCAAAAAATAATTCTTTCTCTGTTTGTGTTATTCCTTATACTTTTGAACATACCAATTTCAAAAATATTAAAGCAGGAACAGTTGTTAATTTGGAGTTTGATATACTTGGAAAGTACATCAGTAAATTAATTGAAAATGGAATTATTAATATCGGTCTTCTTCTTCCGGCAAACGGCAGAAATGATAGGACACTTTTAAAATAAATAAATAAAATCCAAAATGGTCTAACGAGGTAATTCTATTTTCGTTAATCTCGGTTAAATACGTTTGAAACTCTTCTGAAGGAATCCAAAAAATTTCATCTAAAGAGCAAATATAACCTTTACTGCCTGCATTATCTATTGGTGGCAAATAAAAAACATTGCTATACAATTGGTCTTTTACACTTTGCTCTATTTCCTTAATTTTTTGTTGATTATATGCTTGGGTCGCTTTTAATTCTTGTAAAAATTCATCAAAAGGAATAATCGGAGCGAGTAATACTTGTTTGGGAATTATTCGTTGATTGGTAATATAAATATCGCAAGTGTTAGAAAGGATAATGGAATTAATATATTTTTTTTCATAACTCCGTTTATCTTTATCCCACTCAGCAAAGCGCATTTCTTTTACTAAATCACCTTGAAGAAAAAAATCTTTCTTTTTATTCAAATAGAAATCGGTATATATTTTAGGATTCCATACTATCTTTTTTTGTTCCTCTATTTTAAATTGTTTTAAAGATTCCTTTAAACGCTCTTTCTCTGATGCTGTAAGATACGAAGGCAGTAAATTAATGAAAGATTCGCTGTTAAACGGCATGAAATAATTATAACCTGTTAGGTAATGTAGGTAGGGATTTGGCATTTTTTCTAATTGCGTTTTTTAACGCAAGCATTTCTATACCTACCATTGGTTGAGTGCCAGTAAATAAATTATTTGACAAAGCAACAACGCTTGTCTGATTATATGATATCCAAAATGGGATTTGCTTTTCTTCTCCCATTTGACTTACCAAAGTGGTATTCGATTTATATAATCCTTTATATAATCCTGTCAAATCTGATAATATATAACACAAATTAGGATCGGGGAAATTGTATCTCTCTGTTTTTAATTTCATCACTTGTTCAATTTTAGTGATAGCATGTCCCTGATTCGGGTTATGAGTGGGTGTTAAAGAAAAAATCATTTGATTATATTTTTAAATTTATCTTTACTAATTGTTAAAAATGCTTGTTTTGCTTTATCATGGGCAGCATTTGCCAAAATCTCCCATGTGTATTTATGGTCAATATTAGATGCTACGCAGTTACATTCCAACGTAACTTTTTTAGTATTATTTTGAGTATTTAAAACAGTTTGTAAGTTCAGCTGTAAATTAGGTTCAATTTTAAAGTTGCTTTGAAAAAAATGACCTAATTCGCTCGTTTCCTCACCTAATTCTTTCATATTAGGAACAACACTTAAATAGTCAGATAAATTTTCTTCTTTCTTTATCTCAAAATTGTTCACATAAAGCATTTGAACAGAAACTATATCTTTACTTACGTTCAAAGTAAAATATTTTTCTAAAAAGGGTTTTATCAACTCAGGTACAAAAACGTCCCAACCGTAATAATGATTGATTGAATGAAATGAAATAAAATTTTTACCCATTAAAATTGCATAATTCTCTGCTTTATTCTTAAACACCATTTTCGTTTCTCCTTTCTCCATCTTAGGAGCAGGGATAATCTCGTTAGGTTTTATGTTAAAACTAACCTGAAATGGATTTACTTCTTGTTTTTTTTCAAAACCAAGAGGCTCTATGATTTTATAGTAATTAGCTAAATTTAGAATATCCCACTCACTATGGTCAGGAGCAAAATTAAATGCACAAACAGCTTCAGTAATCTTATGGTTTTTGTATTCCATATTTAAAAAATATAAATGCTTCGGAAATAATTATGTGCAATGATAAGAAAAAACATTATCCCAAAGCAATGTTGCTCGTTAATTTTTCAAATACATATAAACTATTTATGATTTTTTAACGATTCGTAAACTGCGGTTTTATAACGTATAAAAAGAAAAGCATTTTTTGTACGACTTTTAACTATGTCGTAGAATGCATTAATAATTTAGCAATCAATTAGTAATCTTCATATCCTTCACGTTCAACTGCAACGACACCTTCCCATTAAATTCATTCTCTTCTATCGCATAACACGCACTGAATATTTTTTTGCGAAGCACATCATCAAAATGATGCGCTTGCGCAAAGGCAATGGCAGGAAAAGTTTCTTTAGGTTTCTGTGCTGATTGAATATCCATTTTCAAATGATTGTTGCCAACAATACGAACGTAACCTTTGTCAACTAACCCTTTGCTTAAAAATACCGGCGACATGTTGCCTGGACCAAAAGGTTCAAATTGTTTTAAGATGCGGAAAAATTTAGGAGTGATTTCATTCAGTTTTATTTCCGCGTCAATTGTTATTTCAGGAATAAGCATACGCTCTTCGATGGTTGAACTTACTACTTCCTCAAAGCGTTTTCGAAATGCGTCTATATTTTCTAATTTCAATGTTAATCCTGCCGCATATTTATGTCCGCCGAATTGTTCAAGCAAATCAGAGCATGCTTCAATGGCGTTATATACATCAAAATCTTTTACTGATCGTGCCGAGCCTGTTGCTTTTCCATTCGATTCAGTAAGAACAATAGTGGGACGATAATATTTTTCTATTAATCGGGATGCTACGATTCCTATCACTCCTTTATGCCAATCGGAATGAAAAAGCACTGTTGATTTGCGTTCTATCAATTCCACATCATTATCAATCATACTTAAAGCATGCTGTGTGATTGATGAATCAAGCACTCGGCGTTCGGTGTTGGTGACGTTAATACTTATGCCGGATGTTTTTGCATGGTCATGATTATCGGAAATTAGCAATGCAACAGCATCACGACCTGTTTGGATTCTACCGGCAGCATTAATTCGCGGACCTATTGTAAAAACTAATTCATTAATGCCAACTTCTTTTTTGATGCTCGCTAAATCTAAAATAGATTTGATTCCTTTGCGTGGATTTTTATTGATTTGTTCCAACCCAAAATAACACAGTGTACGATTTTCGCCTGTTATCGGAACCAAGTCCGAAGCGATGGAAATAGCAGTTAAATCAATGTATTCGGTTAATTCTTCAAAAGCGATATTATTTTTTTGAGAGTATGCTTGCACTAATTTGAATCCGATGCCGCATCCGCAAAGTTCATCAAATGGGTAGTTGCAATCACTTCTTTTGGGATCTAAAATAGCGATAGCATTTGGTAATGTTTCGCCTGGACGATGGTGATCGCAAATTATAAAATCAATATTTCGTTCATTCGCGTAATCCACTTTGTCATTGGCTTTGATACCGCAATCGAGAGCAACGATTAATGTGAAATTATTTTCTTTTGCAAAATCAATTCCTTGAAATGAAATTCCATAACCTTCAGTATAACGATCAGGAATATAATAATCAACATCGGGATAATATTTTTTCAAAAACGTGTAAACAAGCGATACCGCTGTTGTTCCATCAACATCATAATCGCCATAAACTAAAATTTTCTCATTATTTTTAATCGCTTGTTCTAAACGGACGATTGCTTTATCCATATCTTTCATCAAAAAGGGATCATGCAAATCATTCAAGGTTGGACGGAAAAATTTTTTCGCTTCTTCATAATTAGTAATATCACGTTGAACCAATATATTTGCCAATACCTTGTCAATACCTAAATCTAAAGCTAATTGAGCGACAATAATTTCATCAGCCGGCGGTTTTATATTCCAATATTTTTCCATTCAGTAATTTTATTTTTCGTATGTCATACTCAATTCAACGCATTATTTTTTCAGTTCTCCGTTTTTATAAATTTCGGTTTTGGTTACTTTGCCGTCTTCATTAAATTCTTTCCAAACACCATCTTTTTTTCCATGAATATATTTCCCGATAATTTTATCTTTTCCATTTTCAAAGTACGTATGAAATTCTCCTTCTTCCAAATTATTTACAGAATTTACAATAGATTCGAGCTTTGCACTTCTGTAAAATGTTTTTTGCGGTCCTTCTAAAACACCATTCTTGTATGTGTATTCAACATTTACCCTGTCTTCATTAACTAAAGTGGAAAACCTTTGAAAATACCATTTCGATGCTCCATCGCGGACATTGTTTTTATAACTCACTTCTTCTTTAACTCTGCCGTCTGAATAATAGGTACTGCTGATTCCATCCAGTTTTCCCATTTTATATTCTGTTTTGGAACGAAATTTTGCGCCGGGAAAATAAACAATACTTATGCCGTTCAGCGTATCATTGACAAAATATTCTTTTTTAAAAATGTATCCTTTCACATCCATTGAAATACTCAATCCATTCCGTTTATCGTTTTTATATTCATCTATATTACTGATGAGATCGTTTGCATGAGACTCTAACCAAACTCCGGGTATTTCCTTTTCCGAAAACTTAGCTGTCCAGAGTCCTTCCTTTTTACCATTTACGTATGTTCCAAGATATTCTGTTTCATTTATTTTTTCTTTCCAGAGTCCTTCTTTTTACCTTCTGCATTTACTTTGTTTGTGTCGGAAGGAATACCGGCAATGCCCAACAAACTCATACCTACAGTGGCAAGTATGAATACAATTATTTTTTTCATTATTTTTGAGTTACAATTGTGTTCTGCAAATTGCTACGGAGCAACGCCCATAATTTGTTATAGTAGTATAAATTTCGTGTAAACTTCTGTTAGTTATCGCCTCTCCTTCGGAGAGGAATTAAGGGTGAGGTATAATACAAACCGGAATAGGATTCATTTTATGCTGATTCGCTTTATGCATTCGGGTGTAAATATCTAAAACAGTACGTTGCCGTTCCGATAATTTTGTGAAATCTCCGGGGTTTCTCAAAAAAATCATCGCCCATTCCAACTCATCATAAGAAGCGCCAATCTGGTCTTCATCGCTTCTGCTATCGGCAAATAAACCATCTGTAGGTTTGGCAGTTTGTATGGATGCAACTATGTTTAACTCTTTTGCCAACGCGAACACTTCCGATTTCATTAAATCCGCAATCGGACTTAAATCAATACCTCCATCACCATATTTGGTAAAAAATCCAACACCGAAATCTTCTACTTTATTTCCTGTTCCTGTTACCAACATTTTTTTATTGCAAGCAAAAGCATATAAAGTTGTCATTCTTAACCGAGAACGTAAGTTCGCCATTGTCAGCCAATCTTGAATATCGGCAGGCAATGCGGCACTAATGCTTTTAAATGTTTCGGTTAATTCTACTTCATGCGAACTTACATTATTGAAATTTTTCTTTAACCAATTAATATGTTCATGTCCTCTGTCGTATTCCGCTTTATGCTGATGAATGGGCATATTCAGGCATATAACAGGCTTACCTGTTTTCGCGCAAAGCGTGGATGTAAGCGCGGAATCAATGCCGCCGGAAATGCCTATTACATAACCATTGGTTTTACTTTGTTCGCTGTAATCATTCAACCATTGAACGATGTGATTTATTACTTCTTGATTTTTCATTTTGTTTACCCCACATTCATGTAAAGTCTAAAACAACACTCCCACTGTTAAAACAATTGCATTCGATTTAATTTGTTGTGGCATAGCGGTAAATAAAGGGTGTCCATTGGCATCATTCGCTTTTCTTTCTAAATAATCCGAATTATTTTTAACAACATTGATAAATCCCGATAAATAACTTATTCCGAAAGTTAAGGATGTGCTTCCCGAAAGGTTCATCTCTGCACCTAAGCCTATGTTCAATGAAGCAGTGTATAAGCTAACATCTGATGTAACATCTACTTTTGATTTTGTTTCGCTGATTCCTAAACCACTTGCGGTAATTTTTTGTACTTCATCCTTAGCTGTCGCTTTCCATCTGAAAGAATTATTTACTCCGAATTGCCCGAAATAAGTTAGGCTTCCAATCTCCTTGGTTTTTAATTTAAAACTAAGAGGAATGGTAATATAATTAATATTATAACTTCTGCTGTTTAGCTGATAACGGGCGCTTGATGCGGAATCGTGCGGCGCATTGTATTTTTGTATGTTATCATCTAATGTATTATAAACATAGCTAACCGAATTAGAGTTTGGAGTAGAAAGATTTACTCCATTATTGTAAATCACTTTACCTCCACTCATATCAATTTGTAATCCTGTTTGAAAAGAAACTACTTTCGCCAAACGATATTCGATAATCAAACCGCCGCCGAATTTCATTGACGCGCCATTCGCGGAAATAATGTTACCATCCGGTTTCAACCAATTTATGGAAGGAGTAATCTTTAATCCGAAACGAAAATTACCGGGTTCGTTAGGAACATCTTGGGCAAACACGAAACCGGTTACTAAAACCATTGCTGTTATTGTAAGAATCTTCTTCATATTTTTCATAATTTTGGGCTTTTAATTTTTAAATGTAAAAATGTTATTTTCCAAATACAATATTAATCAATATTTTAAAACGATTATTTTTTATATGAAAAGTTACATTGTTTATTTATTTACCATTTTCATTTTACTATTCACATCATGTGGCGGTAACCGTTTGGATATCGATGTTTCCAATATTAAAATCGCGGATGTTAAAGTTAATCGATTAGAGCAAGATGTTTTTACAATGGATACGACAAATATTTTAGCCGCGACAAAAAAATTACAAATCAAATACGGACATTTTTATTCCGGCTATATAACAGGAGTTATTAATAATGGTGTTTTGAGTGACTCCTCTTATTTATATCGGATGAAACGGTTTATCAATGATCGCGATATGCGTGAAGCATATCATGATTGTCAAAAAAATTATCCCGATGTCGATTTTTTAAAGCAAGAATTGACGGATATATTCAAACATTTCAATTATTACTTTCCGAAAAAATATATCCCTAAAACCGCTACCATGATGTCGGGCTTTAATTACCCTGCGGTATTAATTGACAGTACACTTGCAATTGGACTCGATATGTATTTGGGCAGCAATAATAAATTTTACCAAATGCTTGCCATGCCTCATTATAAAAGCATGTTTATGAATAAAGAAACTATTGCTCCGGATGCAGTGCGTACTTGGATGTTAGCTGAGTTTCCTTACAATATGAACAAAAGTGATTTTTTAAGTGAGATTATTTACATAGGAAAAATTCTGTATCTTGAAGACGCGTTGCTTCCAAATGTGCATGATTCATTGAAGGTGCAATACACACAAAAGCAACTTAACTATTGCGCGCAAAACGAATTTAACGTGTGGAGTTATTTTGTAGCTCAAAAATTATTATACACCACCAACCAAACTGAAATAGTAAAATTTACCAGCGAAGGACCATTCACTTCAGCGTTTAGTAAAGAGTCGCCACCGCGCATCGGGTATTGGATAGGCTGGCAAATTGTTAGACAATACATGAAAAATAATCCTGAAAAAACCATCGAGCAATTGATGAAAGAAAACGACGCGCAACAACTTTTAGTAAAATCGAAATATAAACCACGGAAGTAGCGAATAGGCAAATAGTTATTCGGGAAAATACTCTCTGCCCTAATTTTATTATCTATTTACTATTGCCTATTAACTATTAACTGAAAAAATAATGAAAAAATCTGAAATTAAATTTATTGTTTCTTTGGACGAAAACAATTTACCTGAACAAATTGATTGGAGCGCTTCCGATGCAAATGAACAAAGTACAAGCAAAGCAGTAATGATTTCGTTGTGGGATGCCAAAGAAAACAATACTTTGCGTATTGATTTATGGACTAAAGATATGATAATAGATGAGATGAAACAGTTTTATCATCAAAGTCTTTTGTCTATGGCTGATACTTTTGAACGTGCCACCGGTGAAGCTGAAATATCTAAGGAAATGCGCGGTTTTGCACAACATTTCGGAGAAAAAATGAATCTGATCGAGAAAAAAAATTCATCCAAATCTTAACAAATGGAGTCCAGTATATTCGCTGTCTTAGTGCCTTGCGTTTTAGGCGCCATCATGTTTGGGCTTGGACTTTCTCTTAGTATCGAAGATTTTAAACGAGTGTTAACTTATCCAAAAGCAGCGTTTATCGGACTGTTCTGCCAGATGCTGATTTTGCCTGTTCTATGCTTTTTTATCGCCACATTTTTTAATCTTCCACCTGCATTAGCGGTTGGTTTAATGCTCCTTTCGGCTTCTCCGGGTGGTGCTGCAGCTAATTTATATAGTCATCTTGCTAACGGCGATGTTGCTCTCAACATCTCACTCACAGCCATTAACAGCGTGCTTACACTTTTTACACTCCCATTTATTGTTAGTTTTTCTATTTCGCATTTTATGCAAGCGGGCGATGTAGTTCCTATGCAATTTAAGGAAGTAGCGGAAGTATTCGCTATCGTGCTGATTCCGGTATCTTGCGGTATGTTGCTTAAATCAAGGCTTCCGGCACGATCTGCAATAATTGAGAAATATGGAAAAGTGGTGCCGGCTGTTTTTCTACTCTCAATAATTGTAGGAGTAATCATAAAAGAAAGAGCGAAAATAGCTGATTCCATAGCACTAATAGGTGCAGCCGTACTTACATTAAATTTAATAAGCATGACTATTGGATATTTCATTCCGAAGATATTCCGACTTGAAAAAAAACAAGCCATTGCAATCGGTATGGAAATAGGGATTCACAATTGTATGTTAGCTATGTTCGTCGCCAGCTCTGTACTCAAAAATGATGAAATGATTTTTCCAGCCGCTATTTACAGTATCATCATGTTCTTTACTGCTGCTGCGTTTGGGGTACTCGTAAATATTAGGAAGTAATAAAGAAACAAGTAGGTGATAACAACAAATTTATTTCCCGCACATTAAAAATTATAAAACAATCTTATCCTGCCGCCATAATAAGATTCCGGTGTTTTGTATCCTACACTTGTAATTTGGGGGTTTATAAACGGACATAACTGCAATGAAAAATGTTTCCATTGTTGATTAATTCCAACGGAAATTACAGCGTTATTAAAAACTAAAATAGAGCTTTTTTTATTTTCAATTTTTTCAACTTCCTGATTAGTGCTTGTTTTAATTTTGTAATCTAATTGTTGAGTTGAATACAAGTCCAAATCCGTACCAATACCCAATAACAAAGAAAGTTTTTTTGCTAAAGGGATTAAATAATTTATTGTTATTGGTATCTGATAAATTGTTTGTTTTATACCTATAAAACTAATTGGTGACGTGTCGGATATTTTTGAATAATAATGGAAATCATCATTATCGTTATAATTTTTATTATCGATTTGAAGAACATTTATTCCTGTCGAAATATTCCAATGTTTGTTCAAATTTATTCCTGCTAAAATACCTACACTTGTTTGATCATCGGCAATATGAGTGCCTATACCCAATTGATAAGAAAAATTTCTTAAACTCGAATTTTTATCAACTGGTTTATCTTTAGTTGAATCAACCGACCGAAGTGTTTGAATTGTTAAACCATTTATTGCAGAATTATCTGTTAATAGAGTAATGTCGTTTTTTTTATCAATGTATGCGATGTTGGTATTTTCATCATCTTCGAGATTGATGCTGTTTATATTGGAATCACTGGAGACTTTGTTGCTTGTTTTACCTTGTGCACTGTAGATGTTTTCCGCTTTAGAAGATATGGTTGTATTAATTATACTTAACTTGTTTTTTAAATATGCGATTAATTTATTTTGTGAATCAATGGTGTTTTGCGCTTCTTTAATCTCTCCAGTGTTACTTGCAGATTGCATGTATTCCTTAATATAAACGGTATCTTTTTTAACGGCAAAAGTTTTATTGTCAGAACTCATTGTACTGTTATGGTTAAATGAATTAATTATCGTTTCAAAATTTCTTTTTTGATTCATTTGAACTACATTCCAAGTGAGTAAACCTGCTGTAATGACAAGCGCGAGCGTTGAAAGACTATACAACAAATATGATTTTTTGTCGGAAGGCTTTCTTTTTCTATTTACATAATTGATGATTTTTACCGCTTCTGTTTCCGAAATGTCCTCTTGTTTGACATGATCGATTTTATCCCGAAACGCATCATCAAAATCCTCAGACTTCATTTATTTTATTTTTGTTAAAAGAATATACTGCATATAAATCCGGGTAATTGTTTTTAATATTGTTTTGCAATTTTCTGCGTGCATCCCGCAAGTTCGATTTTGATGTTCCTTCCGTGATGTCTAACATTTCAGCTATTTCCCGATGATTATATCCATCAATCACATATAAACTGAATACTACCCTGCAAGCGGGAGAAAGCGATTGTACTAATTGCAAAATTTCATCCGCCGACATTTTACTTACCACATCAACAATGTCTGTGTGCACAATATCTGCATCATCTATTTCTACCGAATACAAATAATTTTTATTCTTTCTATAAGAATCTATTGCTGTGTTTATAAATATCGCTCGCAGCCAGGTTTTAAAGGATAAGGCATGGTCATATTTACTCAGGTTTTTAAAAACTTTTAAAAAACCATCATTAATAACTTCTTCCTTTTCTCCGGCATTAACAATATAACGGGAAACAATACTTTTTGCGAAGCCGCCATATAACTTAATAAGATGTTTTTCTGCTTGCGAATTATTATTAATGCAAGCAGCGATAATGCTTTCTAAGTCGTCTTTATCAAATGAAGATTTTTTTTTGAAAAACATTTTTCTGTTTTTGGAAATATAAAACAAAGGTAATAATAGTGGAGGAAGATAAAAAAAAATATATTTATAAACCTTCCCCACCCTTTTGGGTTTTATCTCGTATTTACCAATTACACAATATTCTTAAACTTAAATGTTTTTTACACTCAGATGCAACCTTTTAAATAAAAACTTTGTCTATACACATAAGTTATTATTTCATAAATTTTTTAAACGGTATAAACACTATTAAATATTTATAGTCATGAAAAATAAAACTAAAGTCGCGCTGTCCATTTTTGCAATAGCGATTGCATCTATTTTTACTTCGGAATATTCATCAAGTGCCGACGCACATAGTTCCGCAGGTGATGCAAAAAATACCGGTTCGCCTGGAGATGGATCTACTTGTAGTAGTTGTCATGGGTCAAACACAAATGTATCAGGTATGATCACTTCTACTATTCCTGTAGCAGGATATACCGGGGGGACTAAATATACTATTACAGGTACAATTAGTTCGTCAGCAGTCAAATTTGGTTTTTCCATGTCTCCGCAAAATAGTTCAGGAAAGCTTTTAGGTGCTTGGACAAACACTAGCAATACAACCCAGTTAAATAGCGCATTTGGAAGTACCGCTAACGAGTGGGTTACGCACAATGGTTCGGCTGGAACAAGCGTAAAAACTTGGTCCGTTGATTGGACAGCTCCTGTTGCAGGAACAGGCGACGTAACTTTTTACGGAATATTCATGATAACAAATAATAATGGCAATAATGATAGTGGCGATAAATGTCAACTATCTTCATTATTAGTACATGAAGCTACTTCATGTACCGCGCCAACCATATCAAATACAACATCAGGCTCACGATGTGATGCAGGAACAGTTACATTGGGAGCTACCGCATCAGCAGGCACTATTAACTGGTATGCTGCATCTACAGGTGGAAGTTCCTTAGGTACAGGAACAAGTTATACTACACCAAGCATTTCTGCTACTACTACATATTACGTTGATGCAACAACTACATGTACAACAGCTACCAGAACAGCTATTGCAGCAACCGTTACAGCAACGCCAACTATAACAAATACAACACCGGGTTCAACATGTGGTGCAGGAACAGTTACTTTGGGAGCTACTGCATCAGCAGGTACCATCAATTGGTATGCAGCTTCTACAGGTGGCACATCATTAGGTACAGGAACAAGTTTTACAACACCAAACATATCTGCTACCACAACTTATTATATTGATGCGACCAATAATGGTTGTACAACCAGCACGAGAGCATCGGCTACAGCAACTGTTAATCCGGCAGCACCCACCATAACAAATACAACACCCGGCTCACGATGTGATGCAGGAACGGTAACATTAGGAGCAACAGCAAGTGCAGGAACCATTAATTGGTATGCAGCTTCTACAGGCGGTAGCTCAATAGGAACCGGAACAAGTTTTACTACACCCAGCATATCTGCTACCACAACTTATTATGTTGATGCAACAAATAGTGGTTGTACAACCAGCACTAGAGCATCGGTTATAACAACCGTTAATACAACACCAACCATAGCAGGCAAAACACCTGCATCAAGATGTGGCGCAGGAACTGTTACGCTGGGAGCCACCGCATCAGCCGGCACTATTAATTGGTATGCAGCTTCTACAGGAGGCACATCATTAGGAAGCGGAACAAGCTATACAACACCAAGCATATCTGCCACCACAACGTATTATGTTGATGCAACCAATAATGGTTGTACAACCAGCACAAGAACAGCTGTTGCGGCAACTGTTAATCCTTTGCCAACAGCCACTATTT
>ODAK010001579.1_pt1 | contig 24625 bp, 25 predicted proteins | sample 1539591 | NCBI WGS metagenome assembly ODAK01 (sample SAMEA3539303, study PRJEB22396) | soil metagenome | biome: tundra; feature: field; material: soil | place: USA | collected 2010-05 | depth 0.15 m | reverse complement strand
GGATCGCTCCGAGCTGCTGGGGCGAGCCGATCAGGAACTCCTCGCCCGCCGCCTCGTGGATCGAGCGCTCCAGCGCCGCGACCTCGTGCTGCACGCGCTCGGTGATCGCGGCGAGGCATGCGAGATCGAGCGCGATCCCGACCTCCTCCATCGCGCGCAGCACCCTGACCAGCGGCAGCTCGACATCCGTAAACAGGCCCTGCAGGTCGCGCTGCTCGAGCTCGAGGCGCTGCACGGCGGCAAGCGCCGCGACGGCCGCCGCATCCCACGCCGCGCGCTCCGCCAGCCCCGGATCGATGCCGCGGTCCTCACACAGCTCGCGCAGCGGATAGCCGCGGCGCGCCGGGTCGAGCAGGTAGGCGGCGACCAGAGTGTCAAACAACAGGGCCGCGGGCACGGTCCCAAGCGCCTTCGCATCGTGCGCGATGACCGCGCGGTTGCCGAGCACGGCGACGAGCTCGGCGGGACCGCCGCAGTCTCCGACGAGGACCGCCGCGCCGGTCGCCACGCCGAAGCGCCACGGACCGGGATCGCCGAACAGAGCGCCCTCGGGAACCTCCGGCGGGCAGGCCGCCACCGCCACCTCCCCCGCGTCGATCTCGGCGAGCCGCGAGAGCGTGACCTCCCGCACCAGATCGACGGTGTTCTGCGTCCGCGTAGGGCGAGCCGAAGGCACGTCGCCGAGCGCTTCTTCGAGGCGGCGCAGCGGATCGCGCAGCTCGTAGCGACGGAAGGTCTCGCGCAGAGCAACCATGTCGGGCTCGGCGGCGAGCACGTCGGCGAGCGAGATCTCCAGGGCGAGGTCGCGTTGCATCGTGGCGAGCCGCTTGGAGACGATCGCGTCCTCGCGGTGCGCGACCAGGTTCTCGCGGCGCTTCGCGCCGCTGACTTCGTCAGTGCGCTCGAGCAGCGACTCGAGCGAGCCGAAGGTCTGCAGCAACTCGGCGGCGGTCTTCTCGCCGATGCCCGGAACGCCGGGGATGTTGTCGGAGGTGTCGCCCTTCAGGCCGTAGAAGTCCGGGATCTGCTCCGGCGCGATGCCGTAGCGCTCGATCACCGCGGCGCGGTCGTAGAGCTTGGTCTCGGTGATCCCACGGGCGGTCGCCATCACGGTCACCAGCCCCCCCTCGTCGATCAGCTGGAACGCGTCGCGGTCGCCGGTCACGATCGAGACGGCGATCCCCTCCTCGATCGCGCGCTGCGCGATCGTCGCAATCACATCGTCGGCCTCGAAGCCGTCCAGGCGCGCGTTGCGATAGCCGAACGCCTCGACGAGCGGCTCGAACGCCGGCCACTGCTCGCGCAGCAGGTCGGGGCGCGACTGCCGCTGAGCCTTGTACGCGGGGTAGGTCTCGGTGCGCCCCGAGGTTCCCGCGTCCCACGCCACGATCGTCGGCGTGGCGCCGTACTCCGTGATCAGCTTGACGAGCATCGAAGCGAAGCCGAAGATCGCGTTGGTCGGCTCGCCGGTCGAGGTGGCGATGGACTCCGGCAGCGCAAAGAAAGCGCGGTAGACGAGGCTGTTGCCGTCTATCAGGAACATCGAGGGCGCTAGCGCTGACACTGCGGCGTGACTCTAGTGGAGCACCCGGCACGACTAGGATTAGCGGTGATGCGAGTCACGGTGACCGGCGGCGGAGGGCTGGTCGGCAGCCGGCTGGTGACGATGCTGCGCGCCCGCGGCGATGAGGTCACGATCCTCAGCCGGTCGGGCGCCCACGGCGCGGTGGCCTGGGATCCGCTCGCCGGCCAGGCGCCGGCGGTCGCGCTCGAGGGCCGCGACGCGGTGATCCATCTCGCGGGCGAGCCGATCGCGCAGCGCTGGAGCCCCGCGGTGCGCGCCGCGATCGCCTCCAGCCGGACGACTGGCACGGCGAACCTCGTGGCCGCCATCAAGGCGCTCACGCAGCGCCCTGGCGTGTTCGTCAGCGCCAGCGCCGTGGGCTATTACGGCGATCGGGGCGACGAGCTGTTGACCGAGGAGTCCTCCCCCGGCACGGGGTACCTGGCCGAGGTCTGCGTCGGCTGGGAGCGGGCGGCGGCGGGCGCGCGCGAGCTCGGACTGCGTGTCTGCGTCCTGCGCACCGGCGTGGTGCTCGACCGCCGGGGTGGCGCACTCGCGAAGATGCTGCCCGCGTTTCGCCTGGGCGTCGGCGGGCCCGTCGCCGGCGGGCGCCAGTACATCTCGTGGATCGGGGTCGCAGACCTCGCCGCGTTCTATCTCGCGGCGCTCGACGACTCCCGCTACGACGGAGCGTTCAACGCCACGGCGCCGAAGCCGGTGCGCAACGCCGAGTTCTCCATGGCGCTCGGGCGTGCGCTGCACCGCCCGGCGCTGGCGCCCGTCCCGGCGTTCGCGCTAAAGCTGCTCTACGGCGAGATGGCCGAGATCGTCACCGACAGCCAGAACGCCGTCCCCGCGCGGGCGCTCGCGCTCGGCCACGCGTTTGCGCATCCGGCGCTCGCAGACGCGCTGGCAGACGCGCTGGCGCGCACGCCGCTCAGCTGATCCGTCGCACCAGCACGAGCTCGCCGCCGGCGCTCACGCGGTAGCCGTCGAAGCTCGCGAGCGAGGTGTCGCCGCTGGCGTTGATCGTATAGTCGCCGATCGCGCCCTTGATCGGGCCCAGATGGAAGAACGCGTACAGCAGGGACTGGCGCCGAGCCGCCAACCGCCCGGCCTTCCTGATCGCGAGCAGGATGTCGTTCATCGCGTCGTAGCCGTAGAGCACATACGCGGTCGGGGAGAGCGAGAACATGCGGCGGTACTGCGCGAACACGCTCTGCGCCGCCGCGGGATACTGACTCGGTTCGAGGATCGAGCTCGTCACGTAGGTCGCGCTCGCCGCGGGACCCAGCCGACCCAGGAAGGCCGGCGTCGCGAGCGTGCTCGGCGCGAAGAGCTTCGCGCCCGGCAACTTCGCGTGCAGCTCGCGCCACAGCGCGTCGGCGCCGCCGTCCGGCGCTCCGCCCAGCAGTACCGCGTCAGGGTGCCGCGCGGCGACGGCCGCTGCGATCCCCGAGTAGTCGCCCGGCCGCGTGTCGGTCTGCGTGTCGATCCCCGTGTGCTGGCCGACCACGGTGATGCCGGCCGCGCGGGCGTCGCTGGCGACGAGCGTCGCGATCACACCGTCGTAGGGCGGGTTGGCGAGGTCGTACGGCGGATCCGAGTTGTCTTCGAGCACCTCTAGTCGCGCCACTCCCAGCGAGCGCATGTAGGTCACGGTGGCCTTCGCCTCAGCGAGATCCGACGGCACCAGTCGCGCAAACGTGCGACTGCCGTAGCCGTAGAAGCGGGTCGGGTCGCCCACGTAGTCGGCGGCGTTGGCGTCGGTGAAGCCGACGTAGGAGCTTCCCGGGCTCACCTGCAGGATGTCGTTCTGGTTGTCCAGCGGGAGCGAGATCGCGGTTGCTGCCGAGTCGAAGTCGCCGATGAAGGCGGCGGTGCTCAGATCGGAGGAGGCGGTGTGCGCCGACTGGCCGATCTGAGCGTCTGCGAGATGCAGCGGGTCGGCGATCAGCGGCTCGGGAAAGTCGTTGAGCGACTGCAGGCTCACGTGCAGCTTGCCGACGTGGCCGCCGGCGTCGTAGAGCGCGAGCATCTCGCCGTCAACGATGCTCGTCATCTGGGCGCCCTGCGGACCGAGCAGCGGCAGGTCCGAGTAGACCGTGAGCGTGGTGGCCGAGAAGGTGTCGTTACCGCCCTGTACGGTGCCGGAGGTCCCGCAGCCCGCGAGCAGCGCGCCGAGCGTGAACAGTAGACAGGCCTTGCGTCTCGGCCTTCGCAACGAGCCGCTCCTCATCGGAGCCTGATCTCGCGGACCAGCGCCAGAGCGCCGTCGGCGGTGACGCGGTAGCCGTCGAAGGTGCTCAACGACGAGTCGCCGTTGCCGTTGATCGTGTAGCTGCCGATCACGCTGTGGATCACGCCCATGTGGTGCAGGAAGACACTCAGCAGTTTCACGTGGTTGGTGGCCTGGCGGCCAGCTTTCCTGATCGCCAACAGCACGTCCGTCATCGCCGAATAGCCGTAGAGAGCGTACGCCGTCGGCGCGATCCCAAAGCGCTTGCGGTAGGCGTGGAGCACCGCCCGCGCGGCAGCGGGGTACTGGCGCGGCTCGAGGATCGGGCTGGTGACGTAGGTCGCACCGGCCACCGACTGGCATTTCAGCGACTGTCCTGCGGCCGTTCTGCAGAGCCCCTGCGTGCTGGCGATGGCGGCCAGGAATTCGGGCGTCGCCAGCGTGCTCGGCGCGAACAGCCTGGCCTGCGGCAGGATCGTGTGCAGCTCGCGCCAGAGCGCCATCGCGCCGATCCCCGGTGTCGCCCCGAGCAGCACGGCATCGGGGCGCACTGCCGCGACGGCCGTCGCGATCTGCGCGTAGCCCTGCGGTTGGGTGTTGGTCTGCGTGTCGATCGCCGGGTACTCGCCGACGACGGTGATGCCGTCCTTCGGAGCGTCGTTGGCGACCAGCTGCGCGATCGCGGCGTCGAACACGGAGACGTCGCCGAGCACGTAGAGTCGGGTAACCCCGAGCGATTGCATGTAGCGCACGATGGCCTCGGCCTCTGCGAGATCGGACGGCACCAGCCGCGCGAAGCTGTTGTGGCCCGTCGGGTAGTAGCGCGCCGGGTCACCTGTGCCGTCGGCGGGGTTGGCGTCGGTGAAGCCGACGTAGGGACTCCACGGGCTGACCTGCAGGATCCCGTTCTGGTTGAGCGCCTGCAGCGAGAGCGCCGTGGCCGCCGAGTCGAAGTCGCCGATGTAGGCGACCGTCGTGGGATCGGACGACGCGGTCTGCGCGTTCGCAGCGGTCAGGTTCTGGCTGTAGTCGCCGGTCGCCGGGTCGGCGTCGTTGAGCGTCTTGAAGTACACGTGGTAGCTGCCTGCGCGCCCGGGCGGCCCGTAGCTCACGCGGTGCTGCCATTGCTCCAGCGCCAGCCGCGCACCGTTCTCGATGCTCAGCTGCTGCGCCGGGCGCTGCCGGGCGCTGGCGGGGCCCAAGACGGGCAGATCGGTGTAAACCGTCAGCGCCTTCACCGTCGCGGTCGTGTCCGATTGGACCCGCATCGCGGCGCCGCCACCGCATCCGGCGAGCACGACAGCAAGCGCACAAGCGAGCCAGGCTGCCGTTCGGTGATTGCGCAAACGAGGTTCCAGACGTCGTCTTGACCGCGACCCGGGCGTCCCTCTCCCCCGCCGGGCCGGCGCGATTCTAACGGCCCGAGGTCCGCGCGCTGCCGCCGGGAACGTAGCGCAACGCGATCCGCCCGGCGGCGCCGAGCACGATCACCACGAGCGCCAGCAGCCCTGAGTCCAGCCCGCTGTAGCCGAGCGACCAGAGCACGATCCAGATGACCAGCCCGGCGGTTGTGGCAAGCACAAGTCCCATGCGCCGCGATTCTATGCCAACGCTCTCACGCGAGGGCGGCGGCGAACTCGCCGACCAGCCTGCCGACGGCCGCGGGCGCGTCGCGCTCCTCGCCGGCGGCGCGTACCAGGCGCGAGCCGACGATCACGCCGTCGGCCCCGGCGTCGGCGGCGGCGGCGGCCTGTGCCGGAGTCGAGATGCCGAAGCCGAGCACGACCGGCAGCGCGCTGTGCGCGCGTGCGCGCCTCAGCAAAGCGGCCTGCGAGCCTGCCGGGCTGGAGCGCTCACCCGTCGTGCCGGTCACCGAGACGACGTAGATGAAGCCGTGTGCGCGCGCGCCGATCCGCGCGAGACGCTCGTCGGGCGTGGTGGGCGCGACCAGCGGCACGAGCGCGACGCCCACCGCCTGCGCCGCTGCGGCGATCTCATCGGCCTCCTCAAGCGGCAGATCCGGCACGATCAGGCCGCTGACCTGACGCTCCGCGAGGCGTTCCAGAAACCGCTCGACGCCGGACGCGAACACGAGGTTGACGTAGGTCATCACGCTCACCGGCAAGAGCGGCGAAAGCGCTGCCGCGACCTCGAGCACGGCCGCAACGCTGGCTCCCGCGGCCAGCGCACTGGTCGCCGCGGCGTGGATCACCGGCCCATCGGCGAGCGGGTCCGAGAACGGGATTCCCAGCTCGAGCATGTCGGCCCCCGCCGCCGCGGCGGCCTCGCCGATGCGGCGCGATGTTTCGAGGTCTGGAAAGCCGCCCATCAGGTAGGGCATCAGGGCAGCGCGTTTGCCGCACGTCGAGAAAGCGGCGGCAATTCGCTGCTCGCCGGAGACGCTCAAGTTGGCACCCGCAACGCAAGAACCTCGGCGAGGTCCTTGTCGCCGCGGCCGGAGAGACAGATCAGATCGAGCTCGCCACCCGGATTCGCGAGTGCCCAGGCGAGCGCGTGCGAGGACTCCAGCGCGGGGATGATCCCCTCCAGGCGCGCAACGTCGACGAACGCCTCCAGTGCGCGGTCGTCGGTGACCGCGACGTAGCGGGCGCGCCCGCTGTCGCGCAGGAACGCGTGCTCAGGCCCCGACCCCGGGTAGTCCAGTCCAGCCGAGACGGAGTGCGCCTCGAGAATCTGCCCGTCCTCGTCGGCGAGCACCGCCGAAAGCGAGCCGTGCAGCACGCCGGCGCGTCCGCCGACCGTCAGCGGCGCGCCGTGGCGGCCCGTCTCGATCCCGGCGCCCGCGGCCTCGACCCCGATCAGCTCGACACCCTCGTCCGCCACGAACGGCGTGAAGATGCCGATCGAGTTGGAGCCCCCGCCGACGCAAGCGATCACGCGCGAGGGCAGCCGATCGATCCGCTCGAGCAGCTGCGCGCGAGCCTCATCCCCGATCGTGCGCTGCAGCTCGCGCACGATCGCCGGGTAGGGCGCCGGCCCGACCGCGCTGCCGATGATGTAGTGGGTCGTGGCGACGCTCTCGACCCAGTCACGGATCGCCGCCGAGGCAGCCTCCTTCAGCGTTCGCGCGCCGGCGCCCACGGCCGCGACGCGGGCCCCGAGCAACTCCATACGCTGGACGTTGGGCTGCTGGCGACGGATGTCCTCCTCGCCCATGTAGACCGTGCACTCCAGGTCGAGCAGCGCGCAGGCCGTCGCGGCTGCGACTCCGTGCTGTCCGGCGCCGGTCTCGGCGATGATCCGCGGCTTGCCCATCCGCCTGGCCAGCAGCGCCTGTCCGAGCGCGTTGTTGAGCTTGTGCGAGCCGGTGTGGTTGAGGTCCTCGCGCTTGAGCCAGATCGGCCGCCCGGCGCGCTCGCTCAGGCGCCGCGCCTCGTACAACGGCGTGGGACGGCCGGCGAAGTCGCGCATCAGCAGCGCGAGTTCGGCGCGGAAGTCGGCCGCCGCCCACGCCTCGAGCCACGCCTGCTCGAGCTCGGCGAGCGCCGGCATCAGCGTCTCCGGCACGTACTGCCCGCCGTAGGGGCCGTAACGATGCGCGATCGTGCTCACGCCGCCACCGTCTCAGCCGCTTCGAAGAACGCACGCATGCGCTGCGGATCCTTGATCCCCGGGGCGATCTCGACGCCGCTGGCGACATCGAGCGCGAACGGACGGGCGGTCGCGAGAGCGGCCGCCACGTGCTCGGCGTCGAGACCGCCGCCGAGGATCAGCGGCCGCTTCGAGCGTCGCGTTGACAGCAGCGACCAGTCGAAGCGCTCGCCTGTCCCCCCGCGCAGCCCGGCCGCGTACCCGTCCACCAGGTGAAAGTCCGTGTGGAAGCGCTCGAGGTCGCGCAGCGTGAAAAGCCCCCTGATCGATGCCGCCTTGATCGTCCGCGCGCCGGTGCGCCGGGCGACCTCCGCGCAGAACGCCGGGCCCTCCTCGCCATGCAGTTGCACCAGCGTCAGGCCGACTCGCTCGCTGACGCTGGCGATCTCATCCAGCGTCGCGTTGACGAATACCCCTGCGATCTCGATCCGGCGGCGCAGCGCGGCACCGATCGTCTCCGCCTCGGTCAGCGTGCAGCACCGCGGCGAAGCCGGGTAGAACACCATGCCCACCGCCCAGGCTCCCAGCTCGACCGCGAGCTGGGCGTCGGCGAGGCGCGTCACGCCGCAGATCTTCACGCGTGCGGTGGGCATGCCAACAACCTAGCGGGTGGCCGCGATCGCGATCAGCCGGCGGGTCTGCCCGGCGACGCGAGCTGCGTCAGCCGGCGGACGGCAGCGCGTTGGGGCGCTTGCCGAGCTTGACGTTGACGGTGAGACGCTTGGAGCCTCGAACGATCCCCAGCGCGACGACCTGGCCCGGGCGGTCGGCGAGAATCGCATCCTCGAGCGCCGAGGCGCTCGAGATCGATCGGCCGTCGAGCGCGACGATGATGTCGCCGCCCTTGTACACCTGCGTGATCCCGTCGGGCAGGGTGACCAGCAGACCGCCGGCGCGCAGCCCCGCGCGCGCCGCCGGCGACGGGCTCTGCACGGTCTGGATCAGCGCGCCGTAGCCGGTCCCGAGGTGCAGGGATGCGAGCGCAGGATCGACCGTGATCGTCGTGAGACCGAGGAAGCCCTGGACCACCTTGCCGGTCTTCTCGATCTGCGGGATGACGGCCAGCGCGGTGTTGATCGGGATCGCAAAGCCGATCCCCACGCTGCCGTCGCCCGAGCTGCCGGTCTCGATCTGCGAGTTGATCCCGATCACCTGTCCCTGCGCGTTGATCAACGGGCCACCCGAGTTGCCAGGGTTGATCGGCGCGTCGGTCTGGATTACGTTGTCGATCTCGAAGTTGTTGGGGGCCTGGATCTCGCGCTGGAGCGCCGAGACGACGCCGGTCGTCAGCGACCGCGGCAGGCCGAAGGGGTTGCCGATCGCGGCCGTCGGATCGCCGACCTGGACGGTGTCGGAGTTCCCGAGCACGAGCGGGTCGAGGCTCAGGCCGTCCGGGTTGACCTTCAGCAGCGCCAGGTCGTCGTCGGGGTCCTTGCCGATCACCTTGGCGGTGACCGTCTGGTTGTCGGCGAACGCCACCGTGATCTTCACGGCGCCGCTGATCACGTGGGCGTTGGTCAGGATCACGCCGTCGCGGTTGATCACGAAACCCGACCCGGTGTCGGTGCCGCGGGTCGTGCTCGGGAAGAGATCGAACGGGGAGTAGGTCTGCTGCACAACGGTCGCCGTGATGTACACGACGCCCGGCGCGTCACGCTTGTAGATCTCGCCCGGTGTGAGCTGGCCGCTCGGTGAGGCGCCGCTCTCGGCGCTCAGCGAAGCGGGCTCGACGATCGTCCGGTTGGTCGTGTTGCCGATCCCCGCGATCAGCATCGCGGCGGCGACGATCGCGCCGCCCACCAGCGCCGCAAAAAACGGTGAGGAGAGGATCTTCTTCATGGGCCGCGCAGCAGTGTGACCGCCAGCTCTCAAGTGCTCCTAAAGGGCCAGGGCCTCCGCAAGCAGGCTGCGCAGCGCCAGTGCGGGATCGTCCTCACGCATCAGCCGTTCGCCGATCAGCGCGGCGTGCACGCCGTGCTCGCGCAGGCGGGCGAGCTGCCGCGGTGTCGAGATTCCCGACTCGGCGACGACGATCGTCTCCCGCGGCATCGCCTCGAGCAGCTCGAAGGTGCGTTCGATGTCGACTCGGAAGTCGCGCAGGTCGCGGTTGTTGACGCCAACGATCTCGGCCCCGACGGCGAGCGCCACGTCGAGCTCGGCGCGGTCGTGCACCTCGACCAGCACGTCGAGGCCGCGCTCCCGGGCCTCCGCGTGCAGCGCCCCGAGCGCGGCGGGCTCGAGTGCGGCGACGATCAGCAGCACCGCCGAGGCGCCCGCCGAGGCGGCTTCGGCGAGCTGGTAGGAGTCGACGATGAAATCCTTGCGCAGCAGCGGCAGGCGGCAGGCGGCGTGCGCTTCGCGCAGGTCAGCCAGCGACCCCTCGAAGTGTTGCTCCTCGGTCAGCACGGAGATCGCCGCGGCACCGCCGCGCTCGTAGGCGCGCGCGACCTCGGTCACGCTCGAGCCGGGACGGATCGCTCCGGCCGAGGGGGAGCGCCGCTTGTGCTCGGCGACGATCGAGAGGCCGGGGGCGGCGAGCGCGTCGTGAAAGGCGCGTGGCGCGCGATCGCTCGCGCCACGCAGGCTCGTTTCCGGCGCGGCACGCCGGCGTCGCTCGATGTCGGCCCGCGTGCTCTCGAGGATGTCCGCCAGAACGCTCATGGCGCCTGAAGTGTCGCCACGATGAAGCGATCGAGCGCGCGCGCGGCGCGCCCGTCATCGACGGCCTCGCGCGCGAGCTCGACTCCTTCAAGCAACGACGGCGCGGCACCGGCCGCGTAGATCGCGGCGCCGGCATTGGCCAGCGCCAGCTCGCGTGCGGGGCCGTGCTCACCGGCGAACACGGCTCGCGCCAGCGCCGCGTTGTACTCAGGCGTGCCGCCGGTGGTCTGCGCGCCGTCGGTGGCGTCCAGGCCCAGGTCGTCGGGGCCGATGGTGTACGCGATGATCTGATCACCGTTGACTTCGACGATTCGCGTCGGGGCGCTCGCGGAGACCTCGTCGAGCCCATCCTCGCCCGCGACAACCAGCGCGCGATCGACACCGAGCAGCGCCAGTGCACCGGCGATCGTCTCGAGGTAGCGGGCATCGGAGACGCCGATCAGCTGGCGGCTGGCGCCGGCCGGATTGGTCAGCGGCCCGAGGAAGTTGAAGATCGTGCGCACCGCCAGCTCGCTGCGCACCCCGGCCACCGAGCGTGTCGCACGATGGTGTGCGGGAGCGAACATGAAACCGAAGCCAGCCTCGTCAATGCAGCGTGCTACGGCGTCTGGTTCGAGGTCGATGCGCGCTCCGAGCGCCTCAAGCAGATCCGCTGAGCCCGACAAGCCGGTCGCCGAGCGGTTGCCGTGCTTGGCCACGAAACAGCCGGCGCCGGCGGCGATCAGTGCGGCGGTGGTCGAGACGTTGAAGCTGCGCCGCCCGCCGCCGGTGCCAGCGGTGTCGAGCAGGTTCTCGGCTCGGGCGTGAACGCGGAGCGCCAGCCCGCGCATCGCGCGGGCCAGTCCGGCGAGCTCATCGACTGTCTCCCCCTTGGTCCGCAGGGCCATGAGGAACCCCGCGATCTGGGTTTGCGGCACGCCGCCGGCCATGATCTCGCTCAGCACGCCCGCCGTCTGGTCGGCGCTCAGGTCGTGCCCCGACGCGACCGCGTCCAGGGCCTCGGTGACCAGCTCGTTCGGCTGCTCGCTCACGCGCTCTGCTCGTCCAGGAAGTTGGCGAGCAGCGCCATGCCCTGCTCGGTCAGGACCGACTCGGGGTGGAACTGGACACCCTCCGCGGGCAGCTCGCGATGGCGGATCCCCATCACCACGCCCTCGCCGTGCGCGCTGACCTCCAGGCAGTCGGGCAGCTCTTCGGAGACGATCAGCGAGTGATAGCGCCCGACCGTCAGGGGCGACGGGAGCCCTCGGTAGACGGTCCGCCCGTCGTGCTCGATCACGCCCGTCTTGCCGTGCACGGGCACGTGGCGGATGACGCTTCCACCGAAGGCCTGCGCAAGCGCCTGGTGGCCCAGGCACACGCCGAGCGTCGGGATTCCAGCCTGCGGAAATCGCCGCACCACCTCGAGCGTGATCCCAGCCTTGTCCGGAGTGCACGGTCCCGGCGAGACCACGACTCGATCGGGAGCGTCGCTCAGCAGCTCATCGACGCTCGCGCGGTCGTTGCGCACGACCGTCATCTGCGCCCCGAGCTCGCCGAGATACTGCACCAGGTTGTAGGTGAAGGAGTCGTAGTTGTCGATCACGAGCACTCGCACGCACCGAGCGTAGCCATTCGCGGCGCCGGCGCGTCGCTTCGCACGATCGCGGCGACGCGGCTCGGGCGGCCGCCGCCGCAGAAGAGCGTCCTATTCCCAGTCGCTCTGCTGCCCGGCCAGCTCGATCGCTCGCAACACGGCCTGTGCCTTGGATTCGGACTCGAGGAACTCCCGCTCGGGCGACGCGTCGGCGACCGTGCCGCCACCGGCCTGCAGGTGCGCCACGCCGTCCTTGACCACGACCGTCCGAATGTGGATCGCGGTGTCCAGCTCACCGGTGTAGCTGAGATAGCCGATCGCTCCGCCGTAGCCACCACGCTTGACCGGCTCGAGCTCGTCGATGATCTGCATCGCGCGAACCTTCGGCGCACCCGACAAGGTGCCCGCAGGCAACGTTGCGCGCAGCGCGTCCATCGCGCCGACCCCATCGCGCAGCCGGCCGGAGACCGAGCTGACGAGGTGCATCACGTGCGAGTACTGCTCGACGGCCATCAACGTCTGCACGCGCACGCTGCCGTAGTCGCAGACTCGGCCGAGGTCGTTGCGGCCCAGGTCGACGAGCATGATGTGCTCGGCGCGCTCCTTCTCGTCGGCCAACAGCTCCGACTGCAGGCGCGCGTCCTCCTCCGGATCCGCGCCGCGCGGGCGCGTGCCGGCGATCGGCCGGGTCGTGACAGCGCGTCCGGACACCGTGATCAGCGGCTCGGGACTGGCTCCCGCGATCTGGAAGTCGCCGAAATCCAGGAAGTACATGTAGGGGCTCGGATTGACCGCCCGCAGCCCGCGGTAGATCGAGAATGCATCGACCTCGACCGGCGCCGACCAGCGCTGCGACGGCACGACCTGGAAGACGTCGCCGGCGTGGACGTACTCGACGATCCGCGCGACCATCGACTCGAACCGCTCGCGGGTCATGTTCGAGCGGAAGTCCGCTGCGGCGCGTGGCTCGCGCGGCGCGACGGGCGGCAGCGGGCCAGCAAGGCGTGAGCGCACCTGCTCAATCGCCCGGTGCGCTTGCGCGTAGGCGCCGCGCGGATCGTCCTGGGCGTAGACGTTCACGAGGATCGTCACGGTGTGCTTGAGGTTGTCGAACACCACGAGCAGGTCACTCAGCATCAGCGCCATGTCGGGCAGCCCGAGCAGGTCCGGTCCTGGCTCGCCGAGCGGCTCCACGGTCCGAACGAGGTCGTAGCCGAAGAAACCGACCGCACCGCCGGAGAACGGCGGCAGCCCTTCCAGCGGCGCCTGCGAGTAGCGCCCCACGGCGGCTGCGGCGATCGCGTAGGGGTCGCCGCCATCTGCCAGTCGCCAGCGGATGACCTCGTGCGGGTGAAAGCCGATGAACGAATAGCGGCCGAAGCGCTTGCCCTGCTCCGCGGATTCGAGCAGAAACGCCGGCCCGTCCCCGCGCAGCTTCAGAAACGCCGAGACCGGCGTCTCGCAGTCGGCGACAAACTCATGGCGCAGCGGGATCAGGTTGTGGTCTGCGGCGAGCGCGACCACCTCCTCGAGCGATGGGCTAACGTCGACGCGCATCGAGCACCCGCTCTGCGTCGGCGAGGCGCCGGCCGCGACTGTGCAGCAGCACGAGCAGGTGGTACAGCACGTCGGCGGCCTCCGAATCGACGCGCTCGTCGCTCTCCTCGCGGGCCGCGCGCGCCACCTCCTCGGCCTCCTCCATCACCTTCCCGCCGATCCGAGGCGGGTCGTCGAGCAGCTCGACCGTGTAGGACCCGGCGGGTCGCTGCAGCGAGCGGACATCCAGCGTGCGCTCGAGCGCCGGCAGCGTCTCGTGCGGCGCCGGCGGCTCCAGCTCGCCGCGATGAAAACAGCTGCGCGCACCGGTGTGGCACGCCGGGCCGGCCGGCTCGACCAGCGCCAGCACCGCGTCGCCGTCGCAGTCGAGCCGCAGCGCTCGCAGCGCCTGCGTGTTGCCTGAGGTCCCGCCCTTGTGCCACAGCTCATTGCGCGAGCGGCTCCACAGGTGCAGCTCGCCGGTCGCGCGCGTGCGCTCCAGCGCGTCGGCGTTCATGTAGGCGAGCATCAGCACCTCGCCGCTGGCCCAGTCCTGAACGATGCACGCCACCAGGCCGCGCTCGTCGTAGACGATCTCGGAATCCATCGCGGCTTGATTGTCTCAGGCGAGGCGGTGCAGGACGCTCTCGCGCTGCTGCGCCGCAACGTCGGCCACGGTGAGCGCGGGATCGCGCAGATGTGCGTGGGAGACATCGGCAGACGCGGGCAGTGTCTGCGGCTCGGGCCAGCTCGCTGGATCCCACAGCTGCGAGCGGATGAACGCCTTCGGGCAGTGTGCGAACACCTCCTCGACCGCGACCACGAGCGCGCTCCGTGGCGGCTTGCCGACCGGTTCGAGCAGCGCGAGCAGGCCCTCATCGGCGCTGACACACGCGCGCCCGCTCGCGCGAAGCGTCGTGTCGCGCCCGGGAATCAGGAACAACAGCCCGGCGCGGCCGCTCGCGACGATGTTGGCGAGCGTGTCGAGGCGCCGGTTGCCCGTCGCGTCGGGGATCGCGAGATGGCGTTCATCGAGCACCCGCACGAAGCCGGGCGGTCCGCCGCGTGGGGACACGTCCGCGCGTCCATCGCCATCGACGCTGCCGACCAGCACCATCGGCGAGGCCGCGATCAACCGCCGACACAGCTCATCCAGGCGGCCGATGTCCTTGCGCAGTGCGGTGGGGATCGGCTCCTCGTAAAGCGCGCGCAGCTCGGTCGCGCTGGAGATAGCGGTGTCGAAGGGGTCCATGCCCGCAGATGGTAGGTGACTCGCGCGACGGCGCCGCACGAGTCCGTTCGCCTGGCGCGCCGGCAGCGCATGGACCGCTGCCTGGCGCGACGACGCCAACGATCTATTCGATTCCGAGGCGGTCCAGCAGGCCGTCGTCGGCGCGCCAGTGGCGTCGCACCCGCACGATCAGCGAGAGGTGGACGCGGCCGCCCAGCTCGCGCTCGAGCTCGCGGCGCGCCGCGGTGCCGATTGCCTTGATCATCCGCCCGGCGCGACCGACGACGATCGCCTTCTGGGACTCTGTCTCGACCCAGATCAGCGCGTCTATCCGGGTCAGCTCGCCGTCGCACTCGTCGGGCCCGAGTTCCTCGATCACGACTCCGATCGCGTGCGGCAGCTCCTGGAAGGTTCGCCGCAGGATCTGCTCGCGAATCAGCTCGGCGAGCAGCTCCTCGCGCGCCATGTCCGAGCGTTGCGCCGACTCGTAGAGGAACGGGCTATCCGGCAGCTGGCTCACCAGATGCTCGACGAGCGCCGTTACGCCGACACCGCTGCGCGCCGAGATCGGGAAGACCTCGGCCGCCGGCGGCGCGATCGCGGCGGCGTCCAGCAGCGCCTGCGCCTGGCGCTCCTTGCTCAGGCGGTCGACCTTGTTGACCGCGACCGTCACCGGCCGCTGCGCCTCGGCCAGCGAGGCTGCGATGTAGCGGTCGCCGGGACCCACCCCCTCCTCGCCGTTCAGCAACATCAGCGCCGCGTCGGCGTCGGCGAGCTCGAGCGTCACGCGCCGCGCCATGCGCTGCGTGAGCGCGTCGCGCGGCCGCTGCACCCCTGGCAGGTCGATCAGCACGAGCTGCCAGTCCGGTCCGGTCGCGACTCCGCGCACGGCGCGGCGGGTCGTCTGGGGGCGGTCGGAGACGATCGCCACCTTCACGCCGACGATTGCGTTGGTCAGGGTCGACTTGCCAACGTTCGGCCGGCCGGCGAGCGCGACGAAGCCTGCGCGCGTCACCAGCTCAGAAGCTCGCGCTGGAGCGCCAGCATCTCACCCTCATCGAGCTCGTGGTCCATGCCGAGCAGGTGCAGGACGCCGTGCACGACAGCCTCGCGCAGCTCGACCGTGTGCTCGGGGCAGATCACTACGTCGCCCAGCTCGCGCGGACCGACGGGATCGCCGACGGCGCCATCGATCGGGAAGGACAGCACATCGGTCGGGGTGTCCTTCGCACGGTGCTCGCGATTGAGCTCGCGGATCCGCTCCGTCCCGACGAACTCGATTGCGAGGTGTCCGTCGGCGACGCCGGCGCTGGCGGCGGCGAGCGTCGCGAGGCGTTCGATGTCGGCCGCGGCGAGCGGCGCGCTGCCGACGATGTCCAGCTCGAGCATCAGGCCTGGCGCGCGTGCTTGGCGGAGGCGATCTCGGGCGCGGACCGCTGGGCGTGGTCCTCGTAGGCCTCGACGATGCGCTGCACAAGACGGTGGCGCACCACGTCCTCGCCGCCAAGGCGCACGAATTGCACGCCCTCGACCTCGCCGATGATGTCGGCGACCACGACCAGCCCGGACTGCTGCTCGCGAGGCAGGTCGACCTGCGTGACGTCGCCGGTCACGACCATCTTCGATCCGAAGCCGAGCCTGGTGAGGAACATCTTCATCTGCTCAGGCGTGGTGTTCTGCGCCTCGTCGAGGATCACGAACGAGTCGTTCAGCGTGCGCCCGCGCATGAAGGCGAGCGGCGCGACCTCAATCACGCCGCGCTCGAGATGCTGGGAGACCTTCTCGGGATCGATCATGTCGTGCAGCGCGTCGAACAGCGGCCGCAGGTAGGGGTCGATCTTCGCCATCAGGTCGCCCGGCAGGAACCCGAGCCGCTCGCCGGCCTCGACCGCCGGCCGCGTGAGGATGATCCGGCTGACCTCTTTGCGGCTCAGCGCGGCCGCCGCGAGCGCGACGGCGAGGAACGTCTTACCGGTGCCGGCTGGGCCGATCCCGAAGGTGATGGTGTGCTCGCGGATCGAGTCGACGTAGCGTTTCTGCCCGACGGTTCGCGGGGCGACGCGCATCGCCCGGTGGCGCCAGACGACATCGTCCAGCACCGCCGCTGGCGTGCTGTCCGCATTCAGCACGCCGATCACGGCCGCGAGCGTCGCCTCGTCGAGCGGGTGGCCCGAGGGAGCGAGCATGCCGAGCTCGGCGATCACGCGGGCGCCGGCCTCGAGCGCCTCCGGCTCGCCGTCGAGTGTGAGCAGGTTGCCGCGCAGGTAGACCCGCGCGTGCAGACGCTCTTCGAGCGCTCGCAGCATCGCGTCGTGCTCGCCCGCGAGCCCGGCCGCGAGATCGTTCGAAAGCTCGAACTGTCGTCTCACGCGATCGCGAGCGCCGCTCGCACCTGCTCGGAGACGCGCTTGCCGTCGGCGCGGCCGTCCACCTCGGCCATCACGATCCCCATGACCGCGCCCAGATCCTTGACCGACTGCGCTCCGGACTGCTCGACCGCGCGGGCGACCATATCCTGCAGCTGCGAATCGTCGAGCTCGGCGGGCAGGTAGCTCGCGATGATCGCCGCCTCGGCGGCCTCGCCATCCGCGAGCTCCTCGCGCCCGCCGTCGCGAAACGCGCGCTCGGCTTCGATGCGGCGCTTGCGCTCGCGGCGCAGCACCGCCAGCTCGTCGTCGGAGCGCTCCTTCGCGGCCTTCTGAAGCTCGGAAAGCAGCAAGCGCAGCGCGCCGACCCGCTCCTTCTCGCCGGCTTTCATCGCGACCACGAGGTCGCTCTTCACGGTGTCGATGATGCTCATCTCCGGCTACAGGATACGCGCGCGCCGATCGGCTTCGAGCAGCAGCGCCGACCACTCCCCGTCATGGCGACGCCCCCGTTCATGCAGGCCCTGGCGCGCAGCGAACTCGCCGGCGACCTCGTCGAGCTGATCGGTCAGCAGCCCCGAGGCGATCAGCACCGCGGGCGGTTCGCGCAGGCGCCGGGCCAGCTCCAGCAGCAGCGGGCGAAGCAGGTTGGCGGTGATCGTCGGCGCGCTCGGCAACGCGTCGCGGCGCAGGTCGAGCCGCGAGACCTCAATCGCCACGCCGTTGGCTGCCGCGTTCGTGCGCGCCGCAGCCACCGACTCGGGCTCGTGATCGACGCCGCTCACCGGCGCGAACCCAAGCTTGGCGGCAGCGATCGCCAGGACCCCGGAGCCCGTCCCGAGGTCGAGCAGCGGGCCGGCGGCGCCACCGTTTTGGGCCAGCGAGACGAGCAACTCGAGGCACAGTCGCGTCGTCGCGTGCGAACCGGTGCCGAAGGCCTGTCCGGGATCGATCACGACATCGATGAGCTTCGAGTCGTCCGCCGGCTCGTGCCACGGCGGGCGTACGTACAGCGCACCGGCGATCTCGATCGGACGGTGGAAGGAGCGCCAGCGCGAGGCCCAGTCGTCGGCGATCTCGCTGCTCGATACCTCGACGAGCGCGGCCCCGACGCCGGCCCGCAGCGCGTGGAGGCTCGGAAGCTCGCCGCGCGCGCCGTAGAGCACATACTCGACCGTGGCGTCGTCGACATCGACCTCCTCGACGCCGGCGGGCGAGAAGGCGAGCAGCTCGGCGAGCGCATCCGGGGCGTCCGCGCGGGCGACCCGAACCGCGAGGCGGATCATTGGTGATGGGGGTGCAGGACTCGACGCAACCTGGCGAACATCGACTCCTCGGCACGCAGGTTCTCGTCGGTGATCGTGGCGCTCAGCTGCTCGAGCAGCGCCCGCTGTTCGTCGCTCAGGCGGCGCGGGATCTGCACGTTGACGACGACGCGCAGGTCGCCGCTGCCGTGGCGCTGCAGGCGCGGCATGCCCTGGCCGCGCAGCGTGATCACCTCGCCCGGCTGGGTTCCGGCGGCGACGGCCACCGCGACCGGCTCGCCGAGCGTCGGCACCTCGAGGCTCGCCCCGAGCGCGGCAAGCGGCGCGGGCACGTCGAGCACCGTGATCAGATCGTCGCCCTCGCGCACGAAGCGCTCGTCCTCGAGCACGTGAATCAGCACGTATAGATCGCCTGGTCGCCCACCGGAGGGGCCAACGTGACCGCGCCCTCCGATCCGCACTCGTTGCCCGTCGGCGATGCCGGCCGGCACCTCGACGGTGACCGTTGGCTGGGTCGCGACGCGGCCCTGGCCGCGGCACTGCGCGCAGGGCTTGGTAGCTACGCGCCCGTCACCGCCGCAGCTGTCGCAGACGACGGTGCGCATGACCTGCCCGAAGGGCGTGCGCGTGACGGCCTGGCGTCGTCCGGCGCCGCCGCAGCTCGCGCATGTCTCGATCGGCGTGCCTGGCTCGGCGCCGTTGCCGTTGCAGTGCTCGCAGCGGTCGATCGCCTCGTACCTGACGGCGAACGCGCCACCGGCCGCCGCCTGCGCGAGGTCGAGCTCAAGCTCGCTGCCGACGTCCGCACCGGGCGCGGGACCTCGCGCGCCGCCGCCGAAGATCCCTCCGCCGGCGGCGCCGAAGAAGGCCTCGAAGAGGTCGCCGAGCGAGCCGAACTGGTCGAAGTTCGGTTGGTAGCCGCCCGAACGCAGCCCCTCGTGTCCGTAGCGGTCATAGGTCGCGCGCCGCTCCGGGTCGGAGAGGATCTCGTAAGCCTCGGCCGCCTGTTTGAACTTCTCCTCGGCCTGTGGATCCTCGGTGTTGACGTCGGGGTGCAACTCGCGGGCGAGCGTGCGAAACGCCTTCTTGATCTGAACCTCGTCGGCGCTTCGGGGAACGCCGAGCACCTCGTAGGGATCGCGTGGCGTAGCCGGGCGGGCCATCAGTAGACGTCCTGCGCGAAGCGCGACAGCTCGCGGGCTCCGGCACGCACGATGTCGATCGCGGCGGCGTAGTCCATCTGCACGGGCCCGATCAGCGAGATCGTGCCGAGCTTGCGCTGGGCCAGCCCGTAGCCGGTCGCCACCACCGAGAGCGACCGCAACCCGGGCACGTCGTTCTCAGCGCCGATCCGCACGTACATGCCGGGCTGGCTGAGCGCACGGCGCAGCACCTCCAGCAGCGCGACCCGCTGCTCCAGCAGCGCGAGCAGCTCACCTGCCTCCGCCGGGGCGAAGAAGCGCTGCGCGCCCAGCAGGCGCGAGGTGCCATCGACGTAGAGCATGTCCTCTCCGCCGCCCGCCAGCTCGGTGAACGCCGGGGCGAGGCGATCGATGAACGCCCGCTCACGAGCACTGAGCTCGGGGTCGGCAAGGCGCCCCAGCAACATCCGCGCCCCGAGCGGCAGCCCGCCGACGCGCTCGTTGAGGTACTCCCCTGCCCATGCCACGAGCCCGGAATCGATCGCTGCCTCGAAGGCGCCGACGAACTTGGAGACGGCGCCGGAGGAGGTGATGATCACCACCATCACGACGCTCGGCTGCAGCGTCAGCACCTCGATGTGACGGATCGTCGCGCTGTCGAGTGCCGGGGCTGTGGCGACCGCCAGCAGATTGGTGATCTCCGACAGCGTCTCGGTCGTCACACGCAGCGCGTCGTCGAGCTCTCGGTGAACATGCGTCAGGTCGAGCGCTGCGATCTGTCCGCGCTGCTCGGGCGCCGCGAGCAGGCGATCGACGAGGTAGCGCTGGCCGGCATCGGTCGGCAGCCGCCCGGCCGAGGTGTGCGGGTGCGCCAGCAGCCCCCGCCCCTCGAGCAATGACAGCTCGTAGCGGATGGTCGAGGGGCCGGCGTCCAACGTGGGGTCGGCGGCGAGGGCCTTGGACGCGACCGGCTGGCCGGTCGCGGCATAGCTCTCGACGACCTTGCGCAGGATGATCTCTTGGCGCGGAGTGAGCATCGTGATGATCGATTCTACGAAGCAGCCGGACGCGGGCCAACCGCGTCGGGCGGGCTTGGACCCCGGCTCAGGGTTCCAGCTCGACGGTCGCGCCGCGAATGATCGCCCGCGCCTGCTGCTGCGCCGTGGCGCTGACGATCAGCCGCTCCCCCGCCCGCTCCTTGACGATCGAGCTGATCACGATCTCGTGCTCGGGGAGTGCGATGCCGCGAAACTGGACCGCGAGCCGCTTGAGATGCTCGGGACCTCCGAGCGCCTCGGTCTGGGCGCGCGCCAGCAGGGCCATCGTGTAGAGGCCGTGAAGGATCCGCCCGGGAAGCCCAACCGATTGGGCGAACTGATCGTCGAGATGGATCGGATTGAAGTCGCCGGAGGCGCCGGCGTAGCGCGCGGTGGCGTAGCGGTCCGGCGTGACGCGCAGCGCCGACAGCTCGGCGCCGGGCTCCAGCTCGCTCACGTGCGCGGCCTCACGATCTGCGTCCAGATACCGCTGCTGACGAGCTCGGCGCGCTGGTTGGTCGAGCGCGAGGCGAAGACGTAGAACGCCATGCCGATGCGCTCGTAGATCTCCGCGACGGTGACCTGAGTCGTGATCTCGTCGCCCGCGACCACCAGCGGCCCCCACTCGAACTCCTGCCCGCCGTGCACGAGCATTGCGAAGTCGATGCCGACCGCCGGATCGAGTAGCGCCTGCTCGATCGCGGAGGAGCAGTAGACGACAGCGAACATCGGCGGCGCGACGAGGTCACGGTGCCCGGCCGCGTGGGCGGCTTCGAGCTCGAGGTACACGGGGTTCGTCTCCCCCACGGCGCGCGCATACTCGCGAATCTTCTCCCGCCCGACGGCGTAGATGTGGGGCTCCAATGCCCGTCCGAGCGACTGCGTGTCGAGCGCCATCGGCGCCGGGCGCTCAGGCCCCGACCGACCAGGTGTCGGCGGCGTGCAGCAACTTGGCGAGACCCTCGTCGCCGAAGCTGGCCTGAGCGTCCAGCAGCTCGGTGGCAAGGTGCGCGCCCGGCGCGCTTCGGGGGGCCGCTCTAAAGATGCCGATCGGCGTCGCGCCGCCCTCGCGGTCGACCAGCCGGCTGAGCGCGAAGGCCACGCTCGGATCCTCGCGAAGGGCGTCGTGAACCAGCAGCGCGTCCTCACCGACCGTCGCGACCGTGGCGATCTGCAGATCTCCGTCGGCACCGCGCACGACACCGAACTCGCGTTCCGCGCCGAAGCGGATCGGCGCTCCGTGCTCGAGCGAGACTACGTTCGCGTCGCGCGTCTGCTTCTCGCTCAAGGCGTCGAAGGCGCCGTCGTTGAACACCGGGCAGTTCTGATAGATCTCGATCAGCGCGGCACCGGGATGCGCCGCGGCGGCGCGCAGCATCGCCGGCAGATGCTGCTTGTCGGTGTCGATCGTGCGCGCAACGAACGTCGCGCCGGCCCCGAGCGCGAGCGAGATCGGGTTGAACGGGGCGTCCGTCAACCCGAACGGCGTCGACTTGGTGACCTTGCCCAGCTCGCTCGTCGGCGACGCCTGCCCCTTGGTCAGGCCGTAGATCCGGTTGTTGAACAGCAGGATCTTGACCGGCACATCGCGCCGCAGCGCGTGGATCAGATGGTTGCCACCGATCGACAGCGCGTCCCCGTCACCGGAGACCACCCAGACCGAGAGGTCGTGGCGCGCAGCGGCTAGCCCGGTCGCGAGCGCCGGCGCGCGGCCGTGAATCCCGTGCATGCCATAGGTGTTCATGTAGTAGGAGAAGCGGCCGGCGCAGCCGATCCCGGAGACGAACACCGTCCGCTCCGGTGGGATCCCGAGCTCCGGCAGGAAACCCTGCACAGCCGCGAGGATCGCGTAATCGCCGCAGCCCGGGCACCAGCGCGTCTCGGCCGAGGACTGGAAGTCGGCCTTAGTCAGCTCTCGTGCCCCGTTCGTCGTTACAGCGCTCATCGGAGCCACCTCGGTGATTCGTGCGTGCTCATAGCCGGCTCAGCAGCTCGCGTTCCATCTCGGCGGCGAGCAGCGGCCGCCCCTGGCTGATCGCGTAGCTGTCGATCTCGCGCACGAACTCGGCGCGCAGCACCCTGACGAGCTGGCCGTCGTTCATCTCCGCCACCAACACCCGGTTGAAGCGCCCGAGCACCTCGCCGGTGTTGGCCGGGAGCGGGTTGAGGTTGTGAAACTGGGCGTGGGCGATCGGCCGGCCGGCGTCACGCAGTCGGCGTACTGCGGCGCGCAGTGTGCCGTAGCTCGAGCCCCAACCGAGCACGAGCAGCTCGGCCTCGGGATCGGCGTCGACCACCAGCGGAGCGACCTCGATCGCGGCGATCCGCTCGCGCCGCTGGTCGGTCATGAACTGGTGGTTGGCGGGCTCGTAGGAGATCTCGCCGCCGGGCTGCGACTTCTCGATCCCGCCGATCCGATGCTCCAGACCGGGCGTTCCCGGCACCGCCCAGGGCCGGGCGCCGTCGGCGTCGCGCGCGTAGGCCTCAAACGGGTGGGGGCCGCCGGCTTTGGCAAAGCCTGGGTCGATCGTCGGCAGCGAAGCGACATCGGGAATCCGCCACGGCTCCGACGAGTTGGCCAGGAAGAGGTCGCTCAACAGGATCACCGGCGTGCGGTAGCGGACAGCGATCCGCACCGCCTCGAGCGCAGCGTCGAAGCACTGCGCGGGCGTGCAGGCGCAGACGATCGGCAACGGCGACTCGCCGTGGCGCCCGTAGAGCGCCATCAGCAGGTCAGACTGCTCGGTCTTCGTCGGCATGCCGGTCGAGGGCCCGGCGCGCTGGACGTCGACGATCACCATCGGCAGCTCGAGCATCACCGCGAGCCCGATCGTCTCGGCCTTCAGGTCCATCCCTGGCCCGCTGGTCGCCGTGACGCCGAGCGCCCCCCCGAAGGCGGCGCCCAGTGCCATCCCCGCAGCCGCGATCTCGTCCTCCGCCTGGATCGTTCGCACGCCTGCGGCGCGATGGCGCGCCAGCTCGTGCAACATCTCTGAGGCCGGCGTGATCGGGTATGACGCAAATACCAGTTGCAGGCCGCTGCGCACGCTCGCGGCCACCAGGCCGAGCGAGGTGGCCGTCGTCCCGTTGATCGTGCGGTAGGTGCCTGGTGGCATGTCGAGGGCCGCCGGCACGCGGAACTGGATGTCGATCAGCTCCGTCGTCTCGCCGAACGCCCAGCCGGCGTGGAACGCCGCCAGGTTCGCTTCGAGCACCGCCTTGCGGTTCGCGAATCGCTTTTCGATCCAGCCCTCGGTGACCGCGGTCGGGCGTTCGTAGAGCCACGACACCAGCCCCAGCGCGAAGAGGTTCTTGGCCCGCAGCGCATCGCGCGCCGAAACCTCGGGCATCCCTTCGACGGCGCGCTGACTGAGCGTGTTCATCGGGATCCGCCGCACGACGAAGCCGTCCAGCGAGCCGTCCTCGAGCGGATTCTGCTCGTAGCCGACCTTCTGCAGGTTGCGCTTGGTGAAGGCGTCCTCGTTGGCGATGATCGTCGCGCCGCGCTCGAGCTCGCCGATGTTCGCCTTCAGCGCCGCGGGGTTCATCGCGATCAGGACGTTGGGCGTGTCGCCCGGCGTGACGATGTCTCGCGCGGCGAAGTGGATCTGGAAACTCGACACGCCGGCGAGCGTGCCGGCCGGCGCACGGATCTCCGCCGGGAAGTTCGGCAGTGTGGCGAGGTCGTTGCCGAGCGTTGCGGTGGCGTCGGTAAAGCGGCCGCCGACGAGCTGCATGCCGTCGCCGGAATCTCCAGCGAAGCGCACGATCACCCGCTCCCGCTCCTCTACACCCTTCGCTACAACAGTCACACTCTCGACCCGTCCGTGTCAAAGCGGCAGCAGCACTGCCCTTGTGTACAGGATAACGGGCGCTCCGGCGGGGCGGCGCAGCGCCGCCGGCGGGCCTGAGCGGAGAGCGAGCGACAGGCGAGCCGCAGGTAGCGACGCGGTCTGCCGCCCACAGCCGGTCGCGGCCGCGGTCTGTGACCGCCGCCGCGACCGGGATCGAGGCTCAGAACGCGATCGCCTCCTCTTCCTCGACGACCTCCTCCTCTCCCTGCTCAGCGGGCGGCCGGACCGCCAGAAACTGCACGCTGTCGGCGTTGATCCCGACGGCTTGGCGCTGCTCGCCCTGCGGCGTCGTCCACTCGTGCCACTCCAGTCGTCCGTCGACCGCGACCGGCCGCCCCTTCGTGAGAAAGCGCGCGCACGCCTCGCCGCTGGCCCCGAAGGCCGACACGTCGAAGTAGTTGGGACGCTCGTCGAGCTCGCCGGTGTCCTTGTTGCGCCGGCTCGTGCTGCACGCGATCCGCATGCGGCACACGCTCGTACCGTTCGAGGTCGAACGCAGCTCCGGGTCGCGCGTGAGGCGGCCGACGAGCACGACGCGGTTG
>ODAK010001578.1_pt1 | contig 24626 bp, 20 predicted proteins | sample 1539591 | NCBI WGS metagenome assembly ODAK01 (sample SAMEA3539303, study PRJEB22396) | soil metagenome | biome: tundra; feature: field; material: soil | place: USA | collected 2010-05 | depth 0.15 m | reverse complement strand
AGAGGAAAGCCATGGGTCAAACAGCTCGCAACCTGAACATGGTTGCTCATCCGTCGGCTTCGCCGACACCTTCTCCCGCAAGGGGAGAAGGATCGGGTGTTCTAGGTCTGCAACGCGAAGGCGCCTTTGTCGACGCGGTCTTCGCCTTCGCCGGGCAGGTCGTCGAAGGAGCCGTGGCTGGAGGCGTAGAGGTTGGCGTAGAGACCGCTCTTGGCCATCAGCGCCTCGTGCGGTCCCTGTTCGACGATCTTGCCCTGTTGCAGGACGATGATCAGGTCGGCGTCGCGCACCGTGGCCAGGCGGTGGGCGATCACCAGGCAGGTGCGGCCGGCGAACAGGGCCTTGAGCGCCCGCTGAATCTCCAGCTCGGTGAAGCTATCGATATTGGCGGTGGCCTCGTCGAGGATGAGGATCTGCGGATTGATCACCAGGGCGCGGGCGAAGGAGAGCAGCTGGCGCTGGCCAAGCGAGATGTTGCCGCCGCGTTGGCCGAGCGGGGTATCGTAGCCCTTCGGCAGGCGCATGATGAAGTCGTGGGCGCGCACCGCCGTCGCCGCAGCGACCACCTCGTCATGGGTGGCGTTCGAGGCATAGCGGATGTTCTCCTCGATGGTGCCGGTGAACAGGAAGGGTTCCTGCAGCACCATGCCGATGGTCTTGCCCAGGCTTTCCAGGGTCACATCGCGGACGTCGTGACCGCCGACCAGCACCCGGCCCTGGTCGACCTCGTAGAAGCGCCGCACCAGCGAGATGATGCTGGTCTTGCCTGAGCCGGTGGGGCCGACCAGGGCCACCACCTGCCGAGGCTTCACCTTCAGCGAAACGTCCTTCAGCACCGGCCGGTCGGGATTGTACCCGAAGGTGACGTGGTCGAACTCGATGGTCGAATCCTCACCGCTGAGCGCGATGGCGTCGGGCTTGTTCTTGATCGACACCGAGACGTCGAGCACCTCGAAGATACGGTAGCCGGCGGCCATGGCCCGCTGCAGCGCGGTGTACTGCATGGACAGCATGCGCACCGGCTCGAAGAAGCGCTGCACCAGGATGACGTAAACGACCATGTCGCCGACCCGGAGCTGGTTGTGCAGCACCTGGGTCCCGCCGACCACGATGATCATCGCCGTGGCGACGCCGGTGAGGATGGACACGGTCGGGCTCATCAGGCCGGCCAGGAAGGCCGAGTCCACCTGGGCCTTCATGTTGTCGCGGGCCTTCTCCTCATAGAGCTCGAAGTTCATCGCCTCGCGGCGCGTCTCCTGCACCGTGCGGATGCCGTTGATGTTCTCGGCCAGGGCGCCGTTGGCGATCGACGAGGCGTCGCGGGCGCGGCGGAAGGTGATCTTGGAATAGGGCAGCCAGACCGCGCGGATGGCGATCAGAGCCGGCAGAACCGTCAGGGTGAGCAGGCCAAGCTGCCAGTTCTCAACCAGCATGTAGATCACCATGCCGATCAGCATCACGAAGTCGCCGATGGTCGAGGTGGTGCTCTCCAGGAAGTCCTGCAGCGCGTTCACGTCGCCCTGCAGCCGGCTCATGATGCGGCCGACGTGGGTCTTGTCCATGAACGACAGGGCGATGGTCTGGAAATGCTCGAACATCGCCCGGCGCACGTCGAAGATGACCTTCTGCGCCAGCTTGGTGCTCAGCCACTGGGAGACCAGCGAGGTGATGGTGAAGACCACCACCACGATCAGCAGGCCAACAACAACCACGTCGACCCGGTGCAGCCGGTTCACGCCGCTGGTGGCGGCGGTGACCACCAGGCCGATCATCACCGGGATCAGCACCTGGGCGCCGGAAGAGACGATGGCTGCGGCAAGGGCGCCGATCAGCGACCAGGGGTGGGGTTTCAGGAAGCTCGAGAAGCGCCGCACGATCCGCGTGTCGAACGACATGAAGATCTCTTCGCCGTCGGCGGTGCCTAGGTTGGCGTTGCGCTTGCGCGGGCCCGGCGGCGGCGCGGCCGCCTCGCGATCGATGGCGAAGTCGCTCATTCCGCGGCCTCCGTCACCTTGCGCCTGATCTTGGCGTCGGCCACGGACAGGCCCTGCTCGGTGCGGGTCTGCAGCGAATAGAGGTCGAAATACTCGCCGCCCAGGGCCAGCAGCTCGGCGTGGGTGCCGCGCTCGACGATGCGGCCCTCCTCCAGCAGGATGATCTCGTCGGCGTGCATCAGCGAGGACAGGCGGTGGGCGATGATGATGGTCGCCTTGGCCTTGGTGGCCTCGGCGAGCGCATCGCGCACCCGCTTTTCGGTGACCGCGTCGATGGCGGCGGTGGAGTCGTCGAAGATCATGATGCCCGGGCCGGGCACCACGCCGCGGGCAATGGACATGCGCTGGCGCTGGCCGCCGGAGAGGGCCACGCCGCGCTCGCCCACCCGGGTGCCGTAACCCCCGGGAAGATGGTCGATATATTCGTGCAGCTGGGCGGTCTTGGTCGCGCCGACGATCCGGTCGTCCTCGGCCCAGGGGTCGGCATAGGCGACGTTGTTGGTGACCGTGGAGTCGAACAGGAAGGCTTCCTGCTGCACCAGCCCGACATATTCGCGCAGCGAGGCGAGCGTCACGTCGCGGATGTCCACCCCATCGATGGTGATGGCGCCGGCGGTGACGTCGTAGAAGCGCGGGACCAGGTTGGCGATGGTCGACTTGCCGCTGCCCGGCGGCCCGACGATGCCGAGCGTCTTGCCCCGCCCGACCTCGAAGCTGATGTCGGTGAGGACCGGCGCGCCCGGATCGTATTCGAAATCGACGTGCTCGAAGCGAAGCACGCCGGCGGTGGGCTTAAGCGCCGGCGCGTTCGGCTTGTCGGCGATGGCCGGCACCACGTCGAGAATCTCGAACAGCCGCCCGCCGCATGTGGTGGCGCGCGCCGCCGACATGACGATCATGATCACCTGCCGCACCGGGCCCTGCAGGATGTTGAGGTAGAGGATGAACTCGGTCAGCCGGCCCGGCGACATGGTTCCGGCGACGACCTTGTGGCCGCCGTACCAGAGCACCAGGGCCTGGGACATATAGAAGGCGAGCGTGGTGGTGCGCATGGCGCGCATGCGCAAGAGGATGCGCTTGTAGGCTTCGCTGAGGGCTTCGGTGGCCGCCTTGTCGAACTTGGCCATCTCGAAGACGGTGGAGGCGAAGGAGCGGACGACCCGAATGCCCTGGAGGTTCTCTTCCATGGTCAGGGTCAGGATGCTCATCAGGGTCTGCACCCGCATCCAGGCGATGCGCAGCAGAAAGCCCACCCGCCCGAGCGTAAAAATTCTGATCGGCACGAAGGTGAGCGCCAGCAGCGCCATGATCGGGTCGGCGGCGAACATCATGAAGGTTGCGACCACCAGCAAAAGCACCAGGGTCAGCGACATCATCATCCCGTTCTGGATGAACATCCGCGTGCCTTCGAGGTCGATCATGCCACGGGTGATCAGGTCGCCGGAATGGATCTTGTCGTGGAAGCCGAAGGACAGCCGCTGCAGCTGGCGGAAATAGTCGAGCCGCAGCACATAGGCCACCTTCTGGCTGACCCGTTCGCCGTTGTAGCCGCCGACGCCGGTCAGCACGCCCTGGATCGAGGTGGCGACGACGATCATCGCCGCGGCGATCCACAGCGCGTGGATCGAACTGGTTTCCAAGAGCGCCTGTTGCGCCGCCGGCATGTGGATGGCCTGGGCGTGATTGTGGGCCTTGAGCAGCGCCGCCACCTGGTCGACGGCCGGCCCGAACAGCCTCGGCACGATCAGGCCGGCCACCGCCGCGCCCAGCGAGCTGGCCATGGCCAGCCCCACCTGGACCGGATCGACCTTGAAGCCGAGCAGTACGATCCGCCGAATGATGTGCGGCATGGCCTTGACGTCGATTTCGGGACGCAAAGCCTCATTGAGCGGCGCGCCTAACGGCGCGCCTTGAGAATCAGACATAGAAAAATCCGTCTTCGGTAATGGTCCCTATTCTGGACCCGCTTCACGCGACGTGCAAATCCGCCAGCATGAATCCGGATTTCACCGATCTGCTGCGTTCGGAGCGTTTGTCCGCCGCTTATGGGGGTGTGATTCAGCGTCTGCACGTCCCGCTCGCCGCACGGATCGTCGAGGCGGCCTGCGCCCACGGCCCCGGATTTCGCGTCGGTCTGTGCGGGCCGCAAGGCTCGGGCAAGACCACCAGCGCGCGGGTGCTGGAACGGCTGCTGGCGGCGGACGGCCTTCGCGCCGTCATCCTGTCGCTGGACGATCTCTACCTACCGCTAGAGGCGCGCCGGCGGCTGGCGGCGGAGGTGCACCCACTGCTGCTCACCCGCGGCGTGCCTGGCACCCACGAGGTCCCGCTTGGCCTCGATCTGCTGGATGCCCTGGCCAGGCCCGGCCGGACGATCATGCCCCGCTTCGACAAGGCGAGCGACGACCGCCTGCCGCCCGATCGATGGACGCCGCTGGAGGGGCCGTTCGACGTCATCCTGTTCGAGGGCTGGTGCGTCGGCGCCCGGCCGCAGGCCCCGGCGGCGCTGCGGCGGCCGGTGAACGACCTTGAGCGCCGGCGCGACCCTGAAAGGATCTGGCGCACCTATGCGAACACGCAACTGGCTAGTCCCTATCAGAGGCTGTTCGCCGGCTTCGGCCTGCTGGCAGTGTTCAAGGTCCCGAGCTTCAACGTCGTCCTCGGCTGGCGCCAGGAGCAGGAGCACAAACTGCCCAAGCCCGGCATGAGCGACGCCGAAATCGCCGTCTTCATCCAGCACTACGAACGCCTGACCCGCCACATCCAGGCCGAGATGCCGAAGCGTGCGGATGTGGTGGTGCGGCTGGGGCGGGAAAGGGAAATCGGGAAAGTGGACTGGGCGAACCCTCATCCCACGGAATTTTAGTCCATCAGCTTTCGGATGAAATAGGTCATTTCCAGCGCGGCGGTGTGGGCGTCTTCCTTCAGGTTGGCGCCGGCGCCATGGCCGCCTTCGATCACCTCATAGAACAGGTAGGGGTCGCCGAGCGCGGCCAGGGCGGCGGCGAACTTGCGGGCATGCTGTGGACCGACCCGATCGTCTTTGGACGTGGTCCAGATCAAGGGCTCCGGATAGGCGACGCCGGCCTCCAGGTTCGCATAGGGCGAAATGGACGCCAGGAAGGCGCGCTCATTCGGATTCGCCACCGAGCCGTACTCCCCGACCCAGGACGCGCCGGCGGCGATCTGTTCGTAGCGCAGCATGTCGAGCAGCGGCACCTGGATGTCGACGGCGCGCCAGAGCTCCGGATGCTGGGTGAATTCCACCCCCATCAAAAGCCCGCCATTGGAGCCGCCCTCTATTCCCAGCCGGCGTGGGCTGGCGATCTTGCGCGCGATCAGGTCGCGGGCCACGGCGGCGAAGTCGTCGAAGGCGACCTGGCGGTGGGTCTTCAGCGCCGCCTCGTGCCAGGCCGGCCCGAACTCGCCGCCGCCACGGATATTGGCCAGCACATACACCCCGCCGCGCTCAAGCCAGAGCTTGCCGTCGATGCCGGAATAGTAGGGAGTCTCGGAGACCTGGAAGCCGCCATAGGCATAGAGGATGGCCGGGTTCGTCCCATCCAGCGCCATGCCCTTAGGATGCACGACGAAATAGGGGATTTTCGTCCCGTCAGTGGACGTGGCCTCGTACTGGTCGACCGTATCGCGGGACGCGTCGAAACGGGCCGGCAGGGACTTGACCAGCGCGCCGGTCCCGCGCGCCGCATCGGCCTGGAACAGGCGCGGCGGATCGAGGAAACCGCTCACGTCGTAATAGAGCCCGTCGTCGAGATCGCTGGCGGTGGCGATATCGACCGATGAATTGGCCGCGACGGGAAGGGCGAGCCTCGACCAGGCCTGATCGCCGTTCGGCTGAAATGACATCAGCCCGCCACGGACATTGTCGTAGATCGCCGCGACCACATGGCGCCGCGTGATCGCGACCTGATCGACCGTCTGGCGGGACGTCGGCTCATAGATCAGGTGGCTGCCGTTCTCCCAGGCCAGGGCGACCGGCGGCGGCGCGGTCAGCGCCTGCGGAGTGAAGGCGAGAAGGGATCCGGCCTTATAGACCCCGCCGAACGCCCAGCTCTGTTCGGTGGTGAAGATCAGCCGTCCGCCCAGCAAGCCGTGAATGGTGACCTGGTCCGGCAGCGAGAGACGCACCACGCCCTTGTCGGTCAACTGGCTGGTCTCGGAATGGAAGAAGTCGATCCCCCGGTTGATCAGGGTCACCACGTGGCCGTCGCCGTCGTGCAGCACGGACGGATCGACCGAGACGTCACTGGGCTTGCCGCGATAGATCTCCACCGCCTGGTCAAGGCCCTGGCCGCGCTTCAGCGTCTTGATCACGAAGGGATAGCCGGAGCTGGTCATCGTGCCCGGCCCCCAGTCGCGGCTGACGATCAGGGTGTCAGCGTCGAGCCAGTCGACGTTCTGCTTGCTGTGCGGCAGGACGAAGCCGCCGGGCGCGAAGGCCTTGGTGGTCAGATCGAACTCGCGCTCGGTGGTGGCGTCCTCGCCGCCGTCGGACAGCGAAATCATGCAACGCCTGTAGGTCGGCGGCGGACAGTTGGCGCCTTCCCAGACCCAGTTGGCGTGTTCGCTGGCCGACAGTGCGTCGAGATCGAGCACCGTGGTCCAATGTGGATCGGCGCGCGCATAGTCCGCCTTGCTGGCCCGCCGCCAGAGGCCGCGCACATGGGCGTCGTCGCGCCAGAAATTATAGACCTGGTCGCCGATCAGCTCCGGCGCCGGAACACGGTCGGTGGCCTCGGCGATCTTCAGGGCGTCGGCATTGAGCCCGGCGAATCGATGGTCGCCCTCAAGCACGCCGACCGTCCTGGCGTTCTCCCCCTGCACCCAGGCCATGGCGCGGGGGCTGGCGACATCCTCCAGCCAGAGGAAGGGATCGGGCGCCTCGGCCGCACGCGCGGCGGACCCCAATAGCAAGAAAGAGATCGCCGCCAGGGCTGGAATGCGGTGCAATCGGTCCTCCCGGATCGGCCTTGAGACCGATCCATAACATGGGTTCCAAATCGGGATAGGGACGAGACGGCCATGACCACGCCTGGCTATTGCCTGTTCGACACCGCCATCGGCGCCTGCGCCGTCGCCTGGGGCGAGCGCGGCCTGAAGGGCGTGCAGCTTCCGGAGGCCGATGCCGCGAAGACACGGGCGCGCATGACGCGGCGCGTTCCCGACATCGTCGAGGCCGCCCCGCCGGCCGCTGTGCGGGACGCCATCGCCGCCATCGCCGCCCTGGTCGGCGGCGAGGGGCGCGACCTGAGCGCAATACCGCTGGACATGGACGATATCGCCGCGTTTCCGCGCGGGGTCTACGAGGTCGCCCGCACCATCCGGCCGGGCCAGACCCTGACCTATGGCGAGATCGCCACGCGGTTGGGCGACCCGCTGCAGGCGCGGGCGGTCGGCGAGGCGCTTGGCCGCAACCCCTTTGCCATTGTGGTGCCCTGTCATCGGGTGCTGGCGGCCGGCGGCAGGCTGGGCGGCTTCTCGGCCAATGGCGGGGTGGTGACCAAGCTTCGCCTGCTGGAGATCGAAGGCGCCCGGATCGGCGACGACGGACCCGGCCTGTTCGACGATCTGCCGATGGCGGTGCGGGCGCCGCCGCGGCGCTAGCGGCGAGAGGCCGCCTGGCCAGTCGTCACCCGCCTTTCGCGCAACGCCCAGCGGCGCCTATACTCGCGGGCCCGGCGAACGGAGACCGCGATGCCCAGCCTCAGCCATCTGCCCTCCGACACGCCGCCCGAAGCGATCGTGGAGGCGCTGAAGACCGATGGCGCGGTGATCATCGACCGCGTGCTGAGCGCCGGACAGATCGATGTCGTCAGGGCCGAAATCGACCCTTACGTCGAAGCCACCGCCAACGGCGGCGACCAGTTCACCGGCGTCCAGACCACACGCACCGGCGCCCTGGTCGCTCGCTCGCCCGCCTGCCGCGAGCTGATCATGCACCCGACCATCCTTTCGGCTTGCGACGGCTTCCTGCTGCCGGCCTGCGACCGTTACCAGCTGCATCTGACCCAGGTGATCCGCATCCGGCCCGGCCAGCCGAAGCAGCCCCTGCACCGCGACCGCCTGGCCTGGGGCGGCTTCCTGCACGGCGTCGAGCCGCAGCTGAACACCATCTGGGCGATGACGGATTTCACCGAGGCCAATGGCGCCACCCAGGTGGTCCCCGGCAGCCCGTCCTGGCCCGACGACCGGCGCGCGCTGCCGGACGAGATCGGATACGCCGAAATGGAACGAGGCTCGGTGCTGGTCTATTCCGGCTCGGTGATCCATGCCGGCGGCGAGAACCGCACCGCCGAAGACCGCATTGGCATCAACCTCACCTATTGCCTTGGCTGGCTTCGACAGGAGGAGAACCAGTACCTCTCCTGCCCGCCACAGATCGCCCGCACCCTCGATCCGCGGCTGCAGGCGCTGCTGGGCTACGCCATGGGCAGCTACGCTCTGGGCTACTTCTCCCCGCCGCTCGGGCCCGGCGAGGGGCCGGAAGGCGTGCCGCCCCAGTTCGCGCTGGGCGAGACGGTCGCGCCCGGCTGGGGCGAGGACCTCTACGCCGCGGTGTCGGCGCGGATCCGCGAGGCGTCGAAGGTCTGACTCCAGTCCCTAGGCCAGCCGTTTGATCGCGTCCGCCACCTGATCGGTCTTTTCGAAGATGACCATGTGGCCGGCCTCGGGGATGGAGACCAGCTGGGCGCCCTTGATGCGGCGCTTGAACTCCTGGGCATAGACTGGCGGGATGGCGCGGTCGGAATCGCCCCAGACCACGATGGTCTTGGCCTTGATCCGGTACATGCGGCTGGCCAGCCCGCGATCGGGAATCGGGAACAGAATCCGGCCGGCCATGCCGAGCTGGCGGGCGTTCTGCACCAGATAGGTCTGCAGGAAGTTGGGGTCGGACACGTTCCGCCCGGCGGTCATCATCGCCGCGCCGGCCACGGCGTCGTGGAACATCAGGGCCGGCATCTCGAACGGCAGGGTGGCGAAGATATCGACGATCGGATGGTCGTCGAGCCAGAGGCCGCTCGGGCAGATCAGGCCCAGCCGGCTGATGTCGTGCGGCGCCAGGGCGGCCATCTCGGAAGCGATCATGCCGCCCATGGAATGGCCGACCAGGATCGGATCCTTCAGCCCAAGGGCATCGACCACATCCAGCGTGTGCAGGGTGATGTCGAGCATGTCGCGCAGCTCGGGCGCCTCCTCGCTCTCGCCATAGCCGGGCAGATAGGGCGCATGCACGTGGAAGCTCTCGGCCAGCTTGGTCAGCAGCGGATCGCCAGCGGTCATGCCGCCGGCGCCGTGCAGATAGACCAGGGGCTGGCCGGAGCCGCCTTCGAGATACTGGACCGGGACGTGCTCGGTCTTGACGGTTTTCAGCTCCATCATCGTCTCCCTCAGACCAGGGCCGCGGAGACGGCTTCCGCCGCATCGCGCTCTGAAGGCAGGCTGCCGGGCTTGGCCATCTTGTTCAGCGGCTTGCACCAGAAGCGGTCGTCGTCGGCCCATTCGGGGAAGATGTTGCGCAGGTGCGGCAGCACCTTCTCGGCGAACAGCTTGGTGGAATACATGCACTTGTCGGCCGGCATGTTGCCGACGTGCATGAGGCAGAAGATGTTGCCGACGTTCAGGCCCTTGATCAGGTCCTCCATGCGTTGGCGCACCGTCTCCGGCGAGCCGGCGATGACATGGCCGCCTTCGACCAGGTCCTTCCAGGTCAGTTCGGTATAGCCGCCGCGCGGCGGGGCGTATTGCGACAGCGCGCCGGTCTGGATGGTCTTGATGGTCCGGTAGCCCGGCGCGTCGGCGAAGCCCGGATAGACGTGCAGGCAGCGATTGTAGAAGTAGTTGACGTGCGGCCAGTACAGCCGCTCGGCCTCCTCGTCGGTCTCGGCGACGCAGATGGTCTGGGCGAAACCGGCCCGATAGGGCGAGGCGTCCGGCGCGTTGCGCTCGGCGACCCGGTCCCAATAGCCCTGCAGCAGCGCCTTGGCGCGGATGTAGCCCGAGAAGCTGAGGTACGAGTAGGAATAGGTGTTGTCGATGCAGAAGTCGTAGGTCTCCACCGAGCCGCCGCCGGGGATGTGGACAGGCGGATGCGGCTGCTGGATCGGCCTTGGCCAGATGTTGACGTAGCGCAGCTTGTTGTAGCGGCCGTTGAAGGCGAAAGGCTCGCGCTCGGTCCAGGCGCGGATGATCAGCTCATGCGCCTCGGCGTATTTCTCGCGGGTCAGCGAGGGGATTTGGCCGTAGCAGAAGTTAGTGTCCATCGAGGTGCCGACCGGGAAGCCCGCCACCAGCCGCCCGCCGGAAATGCAGTCCAGCATGGCGAATTCCTCGGCCACGCGGACCGGCGGATTATAGAGGGCGATGGAGTTGCCCAGCACCACAAGGGCGGTGTCCTTGGTGCGTCGCGCCAGGCCGGCGGCGATGATGTTCGGCGAGGGCATGATGCCGTAGCCATTCTGGTGGTGCTCGTTGACGCCGATGCCGTCAAACCCGACCGTGCCGGCATATTCAAGCAGGTCCATATAGGTGTTGTAGACGGTGTGAGCCCGTTCCGGATCGAACAGGTTCTGGTCGATATCCACCCAGACCGAACGGTTCTTCTCGCGGAAGTCGTCCGGCAGGTCGGGCCAGGGCATCAGGTTGAACCAGGTGAACTTCATCGGTGTCCTCCGCTAGACCCGCCGGCTTGCTTATCGGCGTTCAGTCAGCCTCAACCCTAAGCCGGGATAAGGGCCCAGCGCAATGCGGAAGGCGGACGGGACGGCCCTGACAGAGCGAGCGGTCATTCCGTCGCGCCGCCTCGCCGGTATATCCACACTGTCAACATCATCCGCGGCCGGTCGAGCGCGTTGTGCGCGGTCGCGTGCAGAGTGGCTGGATGCATGATGATGAGATCGCCTGGAGCGCCGGTCATTTCTTCAAGCCGGACGGTGTGAGCGCCGACCCGCGACTCGGCGTTCAGGAACTCACGCACGTGGACGCTGTCGGCGGCGAGCAGGCGGGCGAACCAGGGGTGTTCGGTCTTCAGGCGTTCGCGGACGTCCGCCGAGCGCACCGGCCCCTCGTGTTCGCGCTCGATCTCCAGCGCCAACTGATGCGACCCCGACACATACAGAGTCCCGCCGCCATTGGGCAGCAGAGGTTCCAGAAAGGTGAAAGCTCTCAGGACGGGCAGTGGGCTTAAGGAGGAGGCCACCGATATCCAGGTGCCATGGTGGTCGCCGCATGTTGGGCGTGAGCGAGGGGAAGGTGACCAGCGGCCGTCCCCACGGCCTAGGCGCATCCCACGCGCCCGCGCCGAGAAGGCCGTCCGCCAGGTCCGACATCCTGGGTGAGCCGAGAGCGCTGAAGGCCCCGGCGCGTGTCAGGGCCTGGAAGTGGGCGGGACTGGCGACGGTCCAGCTGTCCGGCCGATCCCAGACCATGCCGAACCTAAGCTCAAGGTCCGCCCAGAGGCGGTCCGCCATCGGTTCGATGTCGGCCTCGGGATAGAAGCCTGGCAGGCGCACGACGCCAAGGCGATCAAACGCTTCAAGCTGTTCGGGGGTAAGGGTGAAAGTCTGGGGCACAGACGTCTCCCGATTGAAGACGCCCCGCGGCAGATATCCCGCCATGACCAGAAGTCATGACGTTCAATCTACCGCGGCGGTACCGCGGCCCACCGCGAGGCGCGGTGAACGATGTGGCGATGATCCCAGACTCGAAGCGACCCTGTCAAGCGACCGCCGGCCCGCCCGCGAGCGATCAGGACTCCAACGTCAGGCCGGCTTGACCGCGCGGCGAGGAGGCTTGAGGGTCGCCCGCTCGACAAAGGAGGCCCTTGGCCATGAGCAACGCCGCCCGCGAGTTCGACATCATCGTCTATGGGGCCACCGGCTATACCGGCCGGCTGGTCGCGGCGCACCTGTTGAAAACCTACGGCGCGGCGGGCGACATCGCCTGGGCCATGGCCGGGCGCAACGCCGAGAAGCTGGCCGAGGTGCGCGACGAGATCGGCGCGACGAAGAGCCTGCCGCTGGTGGTCGCCGACGCGTCCGACCCGGCGTCGCTGGCGGCCATGGTCAAGCGCGCCAAGGTGATCATCACCACCGTCGGCCCCTATCAGCTCTATGGCGACGGCTTGGTGGCGGCCTGCGCCGAGGCCGGGACCGACTATGTCGACCTGACCGGCGAGTCCCACTGGATCGCCCAGATGATCGCCGCCAACGAGGCCAAGGCGAAGGCCTCGGGCGCGCGCATCGTCTTTTCCTGCGGCTTCGACTCCATCCCCTTCGACCTCGGCGTCTTCTTCCTGGAGGAAAAGGCCAAGGCGAAGTTCGGCGCGGCCGTTTCCCGGGTGCGCGGCCGGGTTCGCGGCATCGACGGCGGACTCTCCGGAGGCACCCTGGCCAGCGGCATGGCGACCATGGCCGCGGCGCAAAAGGACCCCGGCCTTGGCGCCGTCCTGGCCAACCCCTTCGCCTTGACGCCGGGCTTCGTCGGCGCCGACCAGCCGGATGGCGAGACGGCCTATGAGGACAAGGTTGCTGGCTCCTGGGTCGCCCCCTTCATGATGGCTGGCATCAACACCAAGGCGGTGCACCGCTCCAACCTCCTGCTCGGCCACCCTTGGGGCCGTGACTTCCAATACTGCGAGATGCTGATGACCGACGGCCCGCCCGCCGGCGGCCCCGCGCCCGGCGGCTTCAGCTTCGGCGCCGGTCCCATGCCCAAGCCGGGCGAGGGCCCAACGAAAGAAGAGCGCGAGCGCGGCAATTACGACATCCTCTTCATCGGCGAGACCGCCGACGGCCGCACGCTCCGCGCCTCGGTCAAGGGCGACATGGACCCCGGCTACGGTTCGACCTCGAAGATGCTGGGCGAAAGCGCCGTCTGCCTGGCCCGCGACGTCTCGCATGAGACCACGCCCGGTGGCTGCTGGACCTCGGCTGCGGCCATGGGCGAGGCCCTGATCAGGCGACTGGAAGCGCATGCGGGGTTGAAGTTCGCCGTGGAAGACTGAGCATGAACAAGCCCGCTCCCCAGCCCGACGCCTTTGCCCGCGTCGTCCATCGCTTCGCCACCGCCGGCAAGCTCTCCGCCGCCCAGATGATGCTGAACTGGGATGCCCAGACCCACATGCCGTCCGGCGGCGCCTGGGCCAGGAGCGAGCAGATGGCGGCCCTGACCGAGGTCTCCGCCGACCTGATCGGCTCGACCGCCGCCGGCGACGAGCTGGCCGAGGCCGAGGCCATGGCCAATGCGCTGGAGCCGGACGAACGCGCCGACCTGACCGAGATGCGCCGCCAATGGGTCCACGCCGCCGCGGTCCCCAAGGATATCCAGGCCGCCAAGTCGCGCATCGCCCAGCAGCTGCAGGCGATCTGGACCCGGGCTAAGCCGGAGAACGATTTCGCCAGCTTCGCCGGGCCCTTCGCCGAACTGCTGTCGATCACCCGCGAAATCGCCGCCGCCAAGGCGCAGGTGCTGGGCGCCACGGCCTACGGCGCCATGATCGACGAATACGATCCGGGCGTCGGCGAGGCGATGATCGATCCGATCTTCGCCGACCTCGCCGCCTTCCTGCCGCCGCTGATCGCCGAGGTGCGCGCGCGCCAGGCGGGCTGGGCCGCGCCCATGCCCTTCCCGGCGGTCTCGGTCGAGCGCCAGGCCGCGCTATCCCACCGCCTGGCGGTGGCGGTCGGGCACGATCCGGATAATTTCCGCATCGACGCGGCGCCGCATCCGTTTTCGGTGCCGCACAGCCCGGGCGATGTGCGCTTCACCACCCGCTACGACGAGGCCAATCCGCCGTTCTCGATCCACGCCACCCTGCATGAGGCGGGGCACGCCATGTATGAGGCAAATCTGCCGCGCGGCTTCGCCTTTCGCCCGGGCGGAGAGGCGCGAGGCATGACCGTGCACGAGAGCCAGTCGCTGTCGCTGGAAATGCTGGCCGGCCGCAGCCAGGAATTCCTCGGCTTTCTTAGCCCCCTGATGGCCGAGACCTTCGGCGGCGACCCGGCCGTCTGGGCGCTGTCCAATGTGGTCAACACCTGGCGGCGGCTCGACAACGACTATATCCGCGTCGAGGCCGACGAGATCTCCTATCCGCTGCACGTGATCCTGCGCTACCGGCTGGAACAGGCCCTGATGAGTGGCGACCTGGCCGTGGCCGACATTCCCGGCGCCTGGAACGAGCTTTTCACCAAGCTGCTCGGCCGCACCCCGCCAAGCCTGGCCCAGGGCTGCCTGCAGGACATCCATTGGGCGGCCGGCCTGATCGGCTACTTCCCCAACTACGCCATGGGCTCGATGCTGGCCGCCCAGCTGTTCGAGCGCGCCACGGCCGACGAACCCGACATCCTGCCCGGCCTCGGCCGAGGCGATTTCACGCCCTACTTCAACTGGGTTCGCCCGCGCGTGCACCAGCGCGCCAGCCTGACCAGCTTCGCGACCCTGGTCACCGACGCCACTGGCGGCCCGCTTTCCACCGACGCCTTCAAGCGGCACGTACGTCGGCGCTACCTGGAGGAAGCGCAGCCCTAGCTGCGGTCAGATCTGCTTGTCGCGCCCCGCCCAGTAGGGGGCGCGGACCTGGCGGCGTTGGACCTTGCCGGCTTCCGAGCGCGGGATGTCGTCGACGAAGTCGACGCTGCGCGGCATCTTGTAGCCGGCCAGGCTGGGGCGGATGAAGTCGAGCAGCTCCTTGGCCAGTTCCGGCGTCGGCTGGTAGCCGGGATAGAGAGCGATCACCGCCTTCACCTCCTCGCCCCACTCGGTATTGGGCACGCCGACAGTGCAGGTCTCGCGCACGGCCGGATGGCGGACGAACTCGTTGTCGACCTCCTGCGGATAGATGTTCACCCCGCCGGAGATGATGCATTCGGCGGTGCGGCCGGTGAGAAACAGGAACCCGTCCTCGTCGACATAGCCCATGTCGCCGACCGTGAAGTGATCGCCGCCCTCCAGCTCCGCGGCCTGGGTCTTGGCCTTGTCGTTGTAATATTCGAACCGGGCGATCGGGCTGTGCGGGAAATAGATCTGGCCGACTTCGCCGACGGGCACATCCTCGCCCTTGTCATTGATCAGGCGGGTGCCGGAACCCGGCAGCAGGCGGCCAACGCTGCCCGGCTTCGTCAGCCACTCCTCGGAATTGATCATGAAGGCGCCGCCGCCTTCGCTGGCGGCATAGTATTCATTGATGATCGGGCCCAGCCATTCGATCATCGCCCGCTTGATCTCCGGCGGCGTCGGGGCGGCGCCGTGCAGGATGTGGCGCAGCGACGACACGTCGTACTTTTCCCGGATCTCCTTGGGCAGTGCCAGGATGCGCTGGAACATGGTGGCGACCATGTGGGTGTGGGTCACCCTGTACTTTTCGATGGTCTTGAGCAGTTCCTCGGGATCGAACCGCTCCATCAGCACGATGGTGACCCCGGCGTTGAGCGGCTGGGCGATGTCGAAGGCGAGCGGCGCGGCGTGATAGGCCGGGCCGCAGCACAGATTGACGTCTTCGTTGATTTCGTAGCCCTTCGGCGAGCCCTCGCCCCAGGTCGGCGGGATCACCATGGCGCGGGCGCGGAAGACGCCCTTCGGCCGGCCGGTGGTGCCGGAGGTGTACATCATGGTGGTGCCGTGGACCGGGTTGTCCGGATCGGCGTCGCTCTCGGCGGCCAGCGCCTTTTCGTAGCTGTCGAAGCCCTCGATCTCGCCGCCAATGGCCAACTTGATCTTCAGATTGTCGTTCACCGAGGCTAGGGCCGGGGCCGCGAAATCGGCCGAGGCGATCAGCGCCTTGGCCTGGCAGTCGCCGACGATATAGGCGACCTCCGGCGGGCTCAGGTGCCAGTTGATCGGGGTCAGGCGTAGGCCTGAGCGGTAGACCGCGGCCAGCACCTCGACGAACTCGACGGTGTTGCCGCAGATTAGCGCGATGTGGTCGCCATCGCCGACACCGGCGCGGGCAAGCGCCGCCACCAGCCGGTTGGCGTTGGAATTCAGCTGGGCGAAGGTGCGCTGGCTGCGCGGCCCGTAAACCGCGACCGCGTCGGGCTTCAGCTGCGCGTAGAGGGATGACATCATCCCCTTGGCGGACATTTCGGCGACCCGGGCCGGGTCGAGCAATTCCTTGGTTTCAATCATTCGCGTCTCACTCCCAAATCTCACCGGCTCTCAATGTCATGGCCGGGGCTGGGATATATCTACGACGCAAAATCCGATCAGGCCACCGCCTGGGCAGTCCTGATTACCGAGCCCGTGCGGCCGCCTTGACCGGCGCCCCCTGAGCCTGGGCCTGGGCTGTCAGGCCGGCGCAATCGGCATTCTTGGCCAGGCCGACATCGACGAAAGGCAGGATGGCGGCCACCGGGCTGAGGAAGGCGCCCAGCGCCACCGCCGCGACCACCTGTCCGACGGCCTGGCTGGCCTTCACCCCGATCTTCGGCGAGCGGATCTGGCCGGTCAGGGTGATCGGCGCGTTCAGCCGGATCAGCTGAAATTTCTTCGGATGGCCCTGCAGGACCAGGTTGATGGTCTCGGTGCGCATGTCGACCGTGCCCTTGCCGGTCGCCAGCACCGGATCGGTGTCGAGAACCAGGTTGCGGGCGGTGAGCACGCCGTTGCTCGCCTGGAAGTCGGCCACCGCGCAGCGCACGCCGGTCTCGCTCTGGTCCTTGGCCAGATAGAGGCCAAGGCCCTTGATCACGTCGATCCCGAGCAGTTCGGCAAGGGCCTGGCGGATCTCGCCGTGCGGCGCCACCACCGTCAGGCTGCCGTCGGCGCTGGAGGCCGCATCGTGCACCGAGCCGCCGGCGCCGTGCAGCCTGGCGCGCGCTTCGACCAGACCCTCGAGCGCCGGCGGCCCGGCGTTGTGAAGGAAGTCCTCCATGCGCAGGTTGACGACCCTGGCGTCGACATCGGTGAGTGGGATGTCGGGACGTGCGTCGAGGCGGACATGGGCGGTGAGATCGCCGTGCGGTAGGCTGAACGAGACCGGATCGGCGGCCAGCACGCCGTGATCCAGCGTCAGGTCGAGTGCAAAGGCGCGGAGCGGCAGCTTGCCGGCCAGCACCGATGCGGCGCGGTAATGCACGATGGCGTCCATGGCGCGCACGCGGGTCATGTTCAGCTGGGCATCGGGAAGCAGCCGGCCCTCGGCGTTCAGCCGGGCGGTGTCCGCCTCCTGCGCCGGGGTCTTGGCGATGCCCGAGGTGGGCGCGCCGATCAGCGAGCCGAGGTCGGCAAGATGGAGCTGGCGCGAGCGCAGGTCGGCGTGCAGGTCCGGCCGGTCGTCCGCTTCGCGGTCAACCTTGAAGACGCCTTCCAGGTCGCTGGCCCCGACGCGACCGACCACATTGTGGAAGGTGAAGCTGGTCCCGCTGCGCAGCAGTTCCCCGCTCAGCCGATAGGGCGGCGACATCGGCAAGGCGAGGCCCGTCAGCAGATAGATGTCGGCCAGATTGTTCCCGGAGACGACGAGATCGGTGCGGATCTGGCCGAAGTCGAACGGCTGGGGCAGTTCGCCATGGGCGATGACATGGGTGTCGCCGGCGCGGATGTCGGCATTGAATGGATAGGGTTGGTTGTGGCGCACGTTGATCAGGCTCGCCCCCGTAACCGTGACCAGGAAGGGATCGCGGTTGATCGAGCCCTTGCCGTCCAGATGGAAGGCGCCCTGGCCGCCGGCGGTTTCGCTCGACTGCATGGTCCCGACGATGATCAGGCCGCGCTTCTTGTCGATGTAGTTGAGGTGGCCGTTGTCGATGATGAAATGCTGGATCGGCGGCAGTTTGGCCGGCTGGGTCGAGCGTCCGAACCGCCAGTTGTTGCGATTGGAGGCGTCGCGATAGAAGGCGAGAGTCGGATGCTCGGCCTGGACCAGCGGCAGTTCAACGCGGCCGATCAGCAGCGGCCAGAACTTCACCGAAACGGTCAGCCGGTCGATGTCGGCGACGTCGCCGCCGCCCATCCAGGCCGGATTGCCGATCTTCAGCCCGTCGACCGTGGCGCTGGGCGTCCACGACCACGGATGCACGGCGAGGTTCCCGTCGAGGCGCACCTGGCGGCCGGTCATGGCCGAGGCCTCGCGCGCGATCGGCCCGCGCAGCATGTTCCAGTCGAACAGCGCCAGGAAGACGGCGAGCGCCAGGATCAGCGCACTCGAAATGCCGAGCGCCCACCAGAAAGAGCGAGGAATGCGGTGCAGACCGGTTGTCATAGGCGCGTTAAGACCTTCAAAACCCCGGTCTTTAACGCCTCAACCCGGTCACATCGTTCCGTGGGCGGCTAAACAGCCCTGGCGGCGATGGGGAATTCCAACCGGCTGCGCACGCCGTTGTCGCAGGTGGTGGTCAGCGCGCCGCGCACCTGGGCGGCCAGGCCGTTGACCAGCCCGAGCCCCAGTCCGCCGGTCTCGACGGCGTGCGGGTCATAGCCCTGGCCGTCATCGCTGACCGTCACCGCCGCACGCTCGCCCAGGCGTTCGAGTTCCACTCGGATCACGCCGGCGCGGTCGTCGGGAAAGCCATGGGCAATGGCGTTCATGACCAGTTCGTTGACGATCAGGGCCAGGGCCGAGGCGTGGTTTTCGGGGACCTGCAGCGGCTGGACGGCAACCGCGATCTCGATCGGCCGGTCGGCGCAGCTGCGCCGCCATTGGCCGGCCATGTCCTCGATATAGAGCCCGAAATCCTCACCGCCCGGACTGTTCAGCCGGTGCTGCAGCGCGCCAAGCGCTGCGACCATGTCCAGCATCCACGACAGATGCCGGCGCGACTCTGGTTCGGCCGCCCGCTGCAGCCGCATGCGGGTCAGGGTGGACAGCAGCTGGAAGATGTTGGCGATCTTGTGCCGCGTTTCGGCCTGACGCTCCGGATCGCTCTCGCCTGCCTCGCTCACACGCCTATGATGCCCTGGTTGATGCCGGTGAGAGCTTTGGCGCAAAAACCCTGTCGGCGCGATGACGGTTTTCGATGAAGGCCGGGCGCGAGCACCCTATCATCGCGCGATCCAGAATCGCTTGAACGTCCAAGGAGAACCGATGCAGCGCGCGGGAACCAACCGAGCCGACGAGGCGCTGAAGCTCGCCGAAGCTCCGGAACGGCCCGGACCACTCGAGCCTGAGGGTGTGGCGCTCTTTCTCGACCTGGACGGCGTGCTGGCGCCCATCGTGGCTCGGCCCGAGGAGGTGCGGCCGGAGGCCGCGCGCACGCGGCTGATGCAAGCGTTGCAAGCCGCGTTGGGGGGGCGGCTGGCGGTGATCAGCGGACGCACCATCGCCGATCTCGACCGCATATTGGACGGCGCCGTGGCGTCTCTGGCGGGCGTACACGGTCTGGAGCGCCGCCTGGGCCACGGCCCAATCTGGCGCGCCGAGCCCAGCCCGGCCGTGGCCGGCGCCAAGGCGGCGTTCGAGGCCATCGCCCGGGCCTGGCCCGGGGCGGTGGTCGAGGAAAAGGGGGTGAGCGTCGGCATCCATTACCGCGCTGCGCCGGGCGCGTTGGCCGACGTGCGCGAGGTGGTGGAACGGCTGACCCCAGCCGACGACCTGGTGGCGCAATGGGGGCAGATGGTGGCGGAGTTGCGCACGCCAGGCCCAGACAAGGGCGACGCCCTGATCGCCTTCATGGCCGAGCCGCCCTTCGCCGGATCGCGGCCGGTGTTCGTTGGCGACGACCTGACCGACGAGCACGGTTTTGCCGCCGCCGCGGCCGCTGGCGGCTTCGGCGTTCTGGTCGGGCCGGCACGCCCGACCGCCGCGCGGATGCGGCTGGAGAATGTCGAGGCGGTGTTCGACTGGCTGGCGGCGGCCGTTTCGCGAACCGGGGCCGCCTGATGGACGAGATGACCGGCGATCTCGACCTCGCCCCGATCGGCAACTGCGCGGTCAGCGCCCTGATCGACCGGCTGGGCCGCTATGTCTGGGCCTGCGTGCCACGCTTCGATTCCGATCCGGTGTTTTCGAGCCTGCTCAGCGATCGCGACCCGGGCGAGGCGGCGACCCAAGGGACCTGGGCGGTGGACATGATCGACCTGGCCGGGGCGGAGCAGGCGTATCTACGCAACACCGCGGTCCTGCGCACCGTGCTCACCGACACCCACGGCGCGGCCCTGGAGATCCTGGATTTCTCGCCGCGCTACGGCCAGTACGGCCGCATCTATCGACCCACCGCCTTCATTCGCATCATCCGGCCGCTGGCCGGGGCGCCGAACATCCGCATAAGGCTGGCGCCAACCGCCGACTGGGGCGGCCGGCCGGCCGAACGGACCTCGGGCTCCAACCACATCCGCTTCCTCTGTTCCGACCTGACCATGAGGATGACCACCAACTGTCCGGTCTCGCACGTCCTAACCGGGCGGACCTTCCGGCTGGAGCAGGATCTGGCCATGTTCCTCGGCCCCGACGAGGGCCTGGACGCCGACGTGCTGACCACCTGCGAGCGGATGCTGCGCGAGACGGCCACGGGCTGGCGCGAATGGGTACGGACGCTGTCGGTGCCGCTGGAGTGGCAGACGGCGGTGATCCGCGCCGCCATTGCGTTGAAGCTCTGCGCCTATGAGGAGACCGGCGCCATCGTCGCGGCCATGACCACCTCCATCCCCGAGGCGCCGCATTCGGGACGCAACTGGGACTATCGCTACTGCTGGCTTCGCGACGCCTATTACGTGGTCCAGGCGCTCAATCGTCTGGGTGCGGCGGACATGCTGGAAAACTATCTGCGTTACCTGCGCAACCTGATTGACCAGTCGAAGGGCGGCCACATCCAGCCGGTCTACGGCGTGGGCCTGGAGCCGGCGCTTGGCGAGCGCATTGTCCAGGCGCTGCCGGGTTTTCGCGGCATGGGGCCGGTGCGGGCCGGCAACCAGGCGCACGAGCATCTGCAGCACGACGTCTACGGACAGATCATCCTGTCCTCCGTGCAGGCCTTTTTCGACGAGCGGCTGCTGCGCCCGGCCACGGCCGAGGACTTCCAGGCGCTGGAAAAGGTGGGCGAGCGCGCCTTCCTGCTGCACGCCGAGCCGGATGCGGGGCTGTGGGAGTTTCGCACCATCGCCCGCGTCCATACCTATTCCGCGGTCATGTGCTGGGCGGCCTGCGACCGGCTGGCCAATGCGGCGCAGGCGCTGGGCCTGCCCGATCGCGTCGCCTATTGGCAGGACCGCGCCAAGACCATCCGGACCCGGATCGAGGCCGAGACCTGGAACGCCGAAAAGGACCGTTTCGCCGCCAGCTTCGGCGGCGAGGAGCTCGACGCCAGCCTGCTGCAGATGGTCGATGTCCGCTTCATCGCGCCGGACGATCCGCGCCACCTGAAGACCTTCGCCGCCATCGAGCGCGAGCTGAAGCGCGGCCCCTACCTGATGCGCTATGCCGACGACGATTTCGGCGAGCCGGAGACGGCTTTCAACGTCTGCACATTCTGGTTCATCGAGGCGCTGCATCTGAGCGGGCGGGGCATCGAGGCGCGCCAGCTGTTCGAGCAGATGCTCAGCCACCGCACCTCGGCCGGCCTGCTTTCGGAGGATATCGACCTGAAGGACGGGCGGCTCTGGGGCAACTATCCGCAGACCTATTCCCTGGTTGGCCTGATCAACTGCGCCACCCTGCTGTCGCGGCCCTGGAGCACGGCCAGATGAGCCGGCTGATCGTCGTCTCCAACCGGATCTCCAGGCCGGCCGGGCGCGGCGCGGCCCAGACCGGCGGCCTGGCCATGGCGCTGACGGCGGGTCTGCGCGCCTATAATGGCCTCTGGTTCGGCTGGAGCGGCAATACCACCCCGGAGTTCACCGGCGAGATTACCACCACCAGGTCCGACGGCGTCACCATCGCCACCATCGATCTCGAGGACATCGATGTTCAGGAATATTACAACGGCTATGCCAACCGGACGCTCTGGCCGGTGTTCCACTACCGCATCGACCTGGCCGCCTACGATCGGTCGTTCAACCAGGGCTATGATCGGGTCAACCGTCGATTCGCCGAAACCATCCGTCCCCTGATCGGGACAGACGACATCGTCTGGATCCACGACTATCACATGATCCCGATGGCGCGAGAGCTTAGGCGCCTCGGCGTCAAAAACCGGATCGGCTTCTTCCTGCACATTCCCTGGCCGGCGCGGCAGCTGGTCACCACCCTGCCCCGCCACCGGCAACTGGTTGAAGCCCTGTTCGACTACGACCTGATCGGATTCCAGACCACCGAGTGGCTGGAAGCGTTCGAGGACTATCTGGCGCACGAGGTCGGCGGCAGCGTCCTTGCCGACGGCGTTCTGGAAGCCTTCGGCAAGACCGTCCGCGCCGGCGCCTTCCCGATCGGCATCGATGCGGAGGACTTCGCTGTCCAGGTCCGCTCGGCCGCCGCCGCGCGCATGTACGACCGCATGGCCGCCCAGTCGGTGTTCCGTTCGATGATCGTCGGCGTCGATCGGCTGGACTATTCCAAGGGGCTGGACGAACGGTTCCTGGGCTTCGAGCTTTTCCTGAAAGACAATCCCGACTTTCACGGCAAGGTCTTCCTGTTGCAGATCACGCCGCTGTCGCGCGACGACGTCGATACCTATCAGGACATCCGCACCCAGCTCGACACCCTGTCCGGCCGCATCAACGCCGCCTTCGCGGACACCGACTGGTCGCCGATCCGCTACGTGAATCGTAACTATCGCCGCGACGAGCTGGCCGGGGTCTATCGCGCCGCCCGCGTCGGCCTGGTCACCCCGCTGCGTGACGGGATGAACCTGGTGGCCAAGGAATATGTCGCCGCGCAGAACCCGGAAGACCCAGGCGTGCTCATCCTCTCCCGCTTCGCCGGCGCGGCGCTGCAGATGAAGGAGGCGCTGATCGTCAATCCCTTCTCCCACGAGGAGTTGTCCGAGGCGCTGAAACGCGCCCTGACCATGGACCTGAACGAACGCAAACGCCGCTATGAGGCCCTGTTCGATGGCGTGCGGAAGGACGACGTGACCGCCTGGCGGGAATCCTTCGTCAAGGCGCTTGAGGCGACGCCGGGTTAGGCCGGCGCCCCTCGCTTCGTGGCGGCGTCGCCGGGGACCTAGAGCGTTTTCCCATCAGCCTGCATCATAGCCTGCGGCGGCGAAGTAGTTGGCGCACTGCTGTGGTGTGAAGGTGTCGATGGCGGTGGCGATCGCGGCCCAGAGCTGGTCGACGCGGCGGGCCGCGGCCTTGCGCAACAGCGCCTTGAGCTTTGAGAAGGCGTTCTCGATCGGGTTGAAGTCTGGCGAGTATGGCGGGAGGAAGCGAAGGCTCGCGCCGGCCGCCTCGATCGCCTCACGTGCAGCGGCGCCCTTGTGGGCGGGAAGATTGTCGAGGACGACGATGTCGCCCGGGCTCAGGGTCGGCACGAGGACCTGCTCAACATAGGCCAGGAACCACGCTCCATCCATTGGCCCGTCCAGGACCATCGGCGCGGTCATGCCGCAGAGGCGTAGCGCGCCGACGAAGGTGGTGGTCTTCCAATGGCCATGCGGGACGCCGGCGCGTAGGCGCTGGCCGCGTGGCGCGCGCCCGTGCCGGCGGGCCATCTTGGTGCTGGCGCCAGTCTCGTCGATGAAGACGAGCCTCTTGGGATCGAGATCCAACTGGCCGTCGAACCAGGCCTGGCGTCGTGTCAGGATATCTGGGCGGTCCTGCTCCGCCGCGTGCGCGGTCTTTTTTTGAGCGTGATCTTCCGACGCTGGAAAAAGCGCCAGATCGTGGTCATGCCGGTGGCGACCCCGCGCTCAGCCAGTTCGGCCTTCAGTTCCGCCAGCGTGACGTCGGGCGTCTTCTCATAAAGCTCGAGGATAAGCGCCGCATAGCGCTCGATCCGACCCGACCGACGGTCACCCCCCAGCGGCCCGGGCCGGACATCGCCGGTCTCTTGCACCAGGGTGAACCAGCGAACCGCGCTGGCGGGGCTCACCCCGAACCGCGCCGCCGCCTGCCGGCGCGACATCCCTGCCTTTATGGCTTTGACCACCCGCTCACGCAGGTCAACCGACAGCGCTTTGCTCATGCATGCCGGCCTCCTTCGCCAGCATGCAGTTTGAATCAGACCTTCGCTGATTTGGGAATCCCGATCCGATTCAATCAGTCAGGAAAGTGCTCTAGGCGTGGCGATATTGGCACCAAGAAAAGATCGCCCCGGCGAATATGGTAATCAGAACTATTCCATAAAACAGTGTCACACCGAGGAAGCGTCCCTGACGGGAAAATTCTTCCTCTATCGTGGTGCTCATTGCGACCTTAATATTTGAGCGACCATTCAGGTCTTTCTCTAGGCTTCTGATCTCAGTGACCGCGCCCATCAGTAGCCGATTGTAATATAACAAATCCAAGCACCAGATCGAAATCCAGAATAACGCCATCCCAATAAAGATAGCGCCCGCCGCCAGCCAATCCGTTTTCATGGTGGTCGAGGCGCCCTTGGTGAAGAGTCCAACAAGCGTAGAAATTGCGGCAATCCCAGCAAGGCTCTGTGACCGTAATCGCATGAGCAGGTCGTTGAAGTGCATCGCGATATCTTCGTATTTAGACCATAGCGCGAGCGCTTCGATCTTGTGCTCCGCAACGGTCTCGTCGGTCATTGGTGGTCTCCCGCTGTCTAGGGAATGTTCAATGCAGCGATATACG
>ODAK010001577.1_pt1 | contig 24630 bp, 26 predicted proteins | sample 1539591 | NCBI WGS metagenome assembly ODAK01 (sample SAMEA3539303, study PRJEB22396) | soil metagenome | biome: tundra; feature: field; material: soil | place: USA | collected 2010-05 | depth 0.15 m | reverse complement strand
CCCCGTGTCCGGTCGCCTGGTGCTGCGGGTGAACGCGCCGAGGCCGAAGCCGGCGGATTGACTGCAACGATCCGACTACCCACCCGCATTCACCAAGGGCATGACCGCGCAGGGCGCGACGCTGTTTCGGACGGCGCTGCTGCAGCTCACCATGTTCTATTCGCTGCTGCCTGATGCGCCCGAGACACTGAGCCCCGAGGAAGCGGAAGCCCGCGCTCAGCTGCTGCTCATGTGCGGCGTGATCCTCGACGAGGCCTGAACCTCCCAGCCAGAATCAAAACCGTCAGCTTGCGCTCGCCATGCCCCCGGCCCGCGCAGCGGAATTCATCCTGCCGCCGCCCGTTGATGCGATGCGCCCTGGCGTCGAGGGGAAGGGCTTCCTCGCGATGCCGTCTCAGTCCTCTGTCTCCTTGCCTTGGTGACCCCGCATCTCAGCGTCTGGGGCAAGGTCACGATAATCGTCGCGGTCTTGCGTCAAGCGGAATGATTCGGGCTTTCGCGGCATAAAAGCGACGCGAAGGCGCATCGCATTTATTCCACGACCCGAACATTCCGCCGAGTCGCGCCGCATGCGCCGCCAAGAGGCGACGCGGGCGCGATTGACGCTTCGCCCTTGCGCCGATTCTCGATGCCGTGCCCTGACGAAATGGGGTCACACAAAGCAAGGAGAACTCAAATGACTGACACTACATCATCGAAGCGCCCGCCCTACGCCGCCTATGTCGTCCGCAACTACGAGAAGAACGGCCAGGAGCAATCCGACTGGATGAGGGTCGGAGTTGCGTGGCGGCATAAACTGGGCGACGGGTTCGATATTTTTTTGGACGCTCTTCCAGTCAACGGACGGATCGTCGTTCGCCCCAATGAGCCGAAGCCGAAGGCGCAAGGCTGACCTTCCAGGGCGGGGCCTTCGGGTCCCGCCCTTCTTTCATTCAGAACAGGAGAGACTGACATGACGACGACGAACGAACAGCAGACCCAGCGTCGCCACCCAGCTTCGCCAGAGGCTACGCAGGACAAGAGGGCTACGCGGGGCGAGACCGCGACGGAGCGGGAGCGGCAACATTCCCCGGCACCGTGGACGTATGGGGACACGGGGGACGGCATCGGCATCTTTGAAGGGAAGGCCACCGCGCATCCCGACGAGCCCGAAGGCATCCACCTGCAAATTGCGACCTGTCACTACTGGTCGGAAGGCTACACGATCCGGGAGGACACGCAGGCGACCGAGCATCCGGCGGAAGCGAACGCGCGGATGATGGCCGCAGCGCCGGAGTTGTTGGCAGCCTTGAAGGAGGTGACGCACTTCCTGGAGCTGTTCTATGCGCTGGCGTTGTTGACCAAGGACGACCCGCGCTTGCAGTTAGAGCGCAGAGCGATTCAGCGGGCTTGCGCTGCGATGAATCGCGCGACGGGAGGCGACGCCGTCTTTGAATGAGCCGAAGCGACCCGCGTCGGTTCATTCCCTGCTTCGCTTGAAAGCTACGCAGGGTGCGACTGGCGCGGGTTGTCGGTAACGGTTTGCCAGGAAGTCGGAGCATTGACCTTCCCCATGCGTTTCAGATGGCTGCGCCCGTCGCTATCGCGGTCCGATCTTTCACTGTCACCGTCCCTTTTTGACGAGCATGCGGAGCGCCACGCGGCTCGAATTCGTCACGCGGAGAAGCCAGGCTTGCGCGAGATATGGGCGTGCGTGTGATGGCAGCGGTTGCCGTGTGACTTGAACCGCGCCGCGTAACGTCCTGCTGCGCCACGAAATCCAGGAGCTGATCGGGAGGGACGGCAGGCATCGGGTCGGTCTGGCCTTGCTGTAGCACGACGACCGGAACGACGGGTCGGGGGAGATCGGAAAATCGCCGCGCGTAGAAAGTTTGATAACGGATAGGACAATTTGGAAGGTGAGTCCGAAATATCACGGAGGCGGGAAGAGTCGGTCGCTACAGAGATTCCGCTTGAGGGGAAGGGGCGAATCGTGATTCAGCGAAGAAAGCGCACAGCGGGACTTGCCAGCTCGTGACGGCGCATTAGGGTATTGTTGATAGAGAAGTAGCAAGGGGGGCGCTGTCATACAGCGCAGACGGCCAAAGGCGCGATGGCGCGCCTTTTCCGCCGGCCGCCGGTGCGTCCGTCGTGGCCGTTTCCCTTGGCAAGGGAGGGCAAGCCCTCCCGTTGCATCCCACCCGCCGCCCTTGGCGTCGGCAGGGGCCATGCCCCCGCACCCCGTGGGGGAAGGCGCGTTGAATTGTCGAACCGTTGGAGAGCGAGCCGCATGAGCATCAGGGACGGGAGCAGGGTGAAGCCGCAGCTGCGCCTCCGGGCGACGGCGCAGAAGGTCGAGGAGAGGCCGCGCGCAGCGGTTCGGAGAAAGCTGCCAGCGGCGCGAGGGAAGAAGGGAGCGGATGACCAGAGGGCGCGCGAGGCGAGCTCGCTACTGTCGGTGCGGCTGCTCGAGTCCGAGCGCAAGATGGCAGCGGTGCGGGCGGGCAAGGCCGGTCTCACGCTATCGACCTACGCGCGGGCCTGCATGCTGGGCCCGAAGGCGATACGGGCCCAGCGCACGCAGCCGATCAATGTCGCGGCGGCAGCCCAGGTGGCGCTCGAATTGCTGCGCGTCTGCACGCGGCTCAATGACTTGGTCGGCATGCTTGAGAAGTCGGATGAGAAGGAGCGCGACGATCTGGTGTCGCTGCTGCGCCCTGACATCGCGGCGACGGTGAGCGCGGCGAACGACGTGCTCGGGCAGGCGAAGGATATGTTCCTGAGCCAGCGCCGGGGCAGGGGCGCGGAGGACGAGGATTCGTGATCGCCAAGGGCAACACGAACGCGCATGGCGGCGCGCTTGCGCGGTACATGATGACCCCGAAGGAGGGGGAGCGCGTCGAGGTCGGCGAGGTGCGCGGCTTCGAGACGAAGGATTTGTATGAGGCGCTGCGGACGGTGCAGCTTGTGGCGGGGCTGACGAAGGCGGAGCAGCCGTTCTTCCATGTGTATGTGCGGCTGCCGGAGGGGGAGCGCATCACGCGCGAGCGATGGTTCGAGACGGCCGACCGGCTCGGGAAGGTGAACGCGCTGGAGAAGCAGCCGCGCGGGATCATGTTCCATGTCGACAAGGAAACCGGCGACGAGCATATGCACGTCGTCTGGAGCCGGATCGATATCTGGAACGTGAAGGCGGTGCCGCTGCCGAAGTTCGCGACGAAGATGATCGAGGAGACCCGGCGCATCGAGCTGGACTTTGGCATCACGCAGGTGCGGAGCCGGCGGGACTATAACGAGCTGCAGGCTCCGACGCGGACGGAGCAGGAGCAGGCGCGGCGGCTCGGCCTGACGGCGAAGCAGCATGACTCGAACCGGGCTGACATCCGCGTGCTGTATCACTGCACGAACAACGGGCAGGAGTTCGCGGCGGCGCTGCCGGAGAACGGCCTGATGCTGGCGCGCGGCGACCGACGGCCGCTGGTGGTCGTGGACGAGAGGGGCTGCCCCTACGCGCTGGGCAAGAGAATTCTGGGGGTGAAGCAGGCCGAGGTGCTGGAGAAGCTCGGCGACCTCGACGCCGCGCGGCTGCCCAGCATTCGCGAAGCGGCGGCGGCGCTGCAGAAGGCGCGGACGGCGACGCGCCGCGAGCGCGCCCTCCAGACATCGATGCAGGCTGGCATCGACGAGCGCGCGTTCTATACGCACTCGAAAGAGGAGCAGGCCCGGGCGCGGGCGAAGCTCGAAACCGCACAAACGCGCAAAGGCACCGAGGCCGAGGTTCTCACGCGCGTCAATGAGCGTCTTCGAGGAGAAGAAATAGGAACCACGCCGGGGTCATCGGCGACGCAGGGCAAGGGCGAGAAGGTTCAAGATCAGGTTTATGACCGCGAGGCCGAAGCCGTGCGTCAGGCGACGGCGCTGATCGACGGCGCGGCGAAGGCGGCCCCGGAGATCGCGCGCCGGCAAGATGCCGAGGCCAAACGCGACGAGGTTCGCGCCGCCGCCAAGGCCGAGGTCTTCGCGCCGGAGGGTTCGCCGACCCGCATCGCGGCGCTCTACGACCCTGCGAGGGCGCAGCGGGACTTCGCCACGCAGCCGAAGCGCGCGCAGGCCAAACGGCCGCCGGAGCCGGTCTACGACCGCGAAGCCGAGGCGGTGCGCGAGGCGACGGCGCTGATCGACGGCGCGGCGAAAGCCGCCCCTGCGATCGTCGCGCGCGAGAAGCTGGTCAAGACCGAGCAGCGCGCGGCCGTCGCCGCGACCGTTCGCAGCCCGGAGGCGCAGCGAATCGGCGCGGTCCTTGCGGCGGTGTCGTGCGAGCCCTGGCAATTGTTCGAGGCGCAGCGCCTGAATCAGGTCGTCTTCGCCAGGGAGGGCGGGCGCGTCGTCGTGGTCACGTCGCGCGAGGCGAACCTGCTGACGCATGACGAGAGCCAGCGCGTGCTGGCCGCGTTCAATGCGCGGGACCGGGGACAGCCCTCGCAGCGCGCGCTGGACGGATTCCTTCCCGAGGCCTCCACCACCGAGCAGTTCCAGGCGGCGCAATTGCCGACGGTGCCTGAGGCGCAGCGCATGGCCTACGGCCTCGAGCGCCGCGCCGCGTTTGAGCGCACCGTGACGGAGGCCTTCGCCGCGACCATGCGCGCGCAGGATGGCGGCACCGCGTTTGTCGAGGGGCTGACGGCCAACGGCATGAAACTGGACACCGACCAGGCGCGGCGGCTGCATGTCGTCGGTGGTGACCGAAAGTACCGGCTCGACCAATTCGTCGCCGACCGTGACCAAGAGAAATACATTCCGGCCTTCGTCGCGCGAAAGCCCGCGACCGGCCCGGAGATGTTCAAGAGCTTCAGCGACAACAGGGACGAGCGCGCTCAAAAGTGGGAACGGATCGCTGAGGAGCGGCTCGCTCGCCCGGTCACCCAAGCCGCTCGTCAGGCCGTGGCGGAGCCTGCGCGCGCGACGGCGGCCGGAATCGGGAAGGCGGTCACGGTCGCGAGCGCTCCAGCGCGCGCCGTCGGAAAAGCCGTCCAGGGAATCGGAAATCTCGTCACCGGATTCGGGAAGTTCGAGGAGCAACAGCAGGCGGCGAGCGCCGCCCCCGCCCCCGCTCGCGCCGCCGCGCGTGTGCCGCCGCCGGTGCCCGCCGCCCTTGCGGCGGTGGAGCTGAAACGCCAGAACACGACGGCCCTGCCGGACGAGCACACCAAGCAGCTCGCGAAGGCGAACCCCGGCGCGCTGCAGCTGGAACTGAAGACGCGGCTTGACCACCTCGAAGAGCAGAACAAGAAGGCCAACGATGAGCGCGCGCCGGATGGCGAGAGAGTGAGGTATCGAAGTCCCGGGAGCTGACCCTGCTTCGCTAAAGCTACGCAGGGCAGGCCCTGCTCCAGCGATCCGCAATCGCGACGGCGCGCCTGTCTCCGTTTCGCGCCGCCGGGGCGAGCAGCGGCGGATCGCGCGCATCATGGCGCGCCGGACGGCAGCGAAGAGCAAGCGTGATCGTGTCGCCGAGATCGCGCCGGTCGCGAGCCCCCGCAAGCCGAGACGTCCCGCGACGCCGGTCCGGTCGAAGGCGAGAACCCCGTCGACCACGCGCGGCGGGGTCAAGGCGGCGAAGGGCCGAAAGATCGGGATTCGTTGCCTGTCGCAGCTTCCGCCGCGCAAGCGGCACGAGCCACTCAGCGCCATTCTCTGGGAACGCGGCAAGCGCCTTGCGGCGACGCGTCACGCGATGCCGAAGTCGATCCCGTTGCCGCGCCTCATGACGCAGACGAATTCCCCTTCACCGACGCCGCAACGGGACCGGAAACTCGCGGCGCAATTCGCGATGCTGGCCCGCCGATCACGACGCGCGGCCGCCGAGGAGACGCGGCAGCTCCGCGACATCGAGTGGAAGGAGAAACTCGATCGCGCGGCGCTCGGCGCGGCGCAGCGCGAGCTGACCCGCAGCATCAATGCCGGCATCGCGACCGAGAAGAAGGCGGCGCGGATCGCCGCCGACGAGGCCGAGCACAAGGCGAAGTACGCGCCGACGCGACCCGTGTCGTACGGCCGCTACGCCGCCCTGAATTTTGACCTGTAAACAGGAGAGGAGAACCACCATGAAGAAAGGCACCACCCCACCGAAGCGGACGAAGGCGTTCTGGCGCACGACGAAGCAACGCAAGACGCTGCCCGGAAGCCTCGACCGCTTCATGACCCAGCGCGTCCGCAAGCTGCAATGGCGGACGGAAAAAGCCGGTCACGCGAACCGCGTCGAGACGCCGCTCGACCCGACGCGCTTCGACGAGGACCAGGTGCGGCACCTTCTCCGCATGGCGGTGCGCGCCGCCGACGTGGCCGGCGTGCCGCGCCCGCGATTCCCGTTCGAGGTCCGCGACGTGGTCGCGATCCATACGCGTCACCGCGACCAGGGGGATGGGTTGTGGTTCCGTCTGGCCGATGGCCGCGTGTTCGCCGGAAATGGCGAGCCCGACATCACCAGCGTCGAGGCCTACGACTGACCGCGCGCGTCACTCGACGAGGTAGCGCAGCCGCGCTTGTTCTGGCACTTCCGCATCATCGGCGCGCTTCATGCCGTGGAAATAGTACTCGGTCAGCATGTCGTCGTAGTGGCACGACGCTTCCATCGGGCGGTTGTAGTAGTGCAGCGTCACGCGCTGCGCCGCTTCGTGAGTCTCGGGCTGGAAGACATGACCGCCGGCGGAGCCGGGCTCGCGCTGCTTCGCGCCGCAATGTTCGCAGTGATTGAAGAACTTGGTCGGCAGATAGCCCTTCGACTCGTCGAGGGAATAGTTCGCGGTGTGCTCCTTCATCGCGGCGAGGGCGGTGTCGCTGAGCCAGGTGACCCGCCAGAGCATCGCCTCATGTTCGTAGCGCAGCCATCGGCCCTCGAGCGGTTCGCCCTTCGGTTGCCGCTTGTCGTGGCCCTGCGGCACGACGAGACTGAAGACGCGCGACGGCGCGACGCACTTCCAGCACGGCTCGAGGCCGGTGGCGACGTAGAAGCGGTTGCAGCGGATGTTCGGCTCCGTGGGGGAGGGCTCGGGCACAAGCCACTCGGCGAAAAGCGCGGGGTCGAGGCCGTCCGGCACATACCAGAGCCGTGCGACCGCACCCCAGCGCGCGCCGCGCCTCTTGGCTTCGTCCTTCTCTGTGAAATGAACGCGGAGGTCGACGCGCGGCATGGGCACTTCCGAAAGGTTGCAGTCCCGAATCTATGAATCGTTTTGGATTCGTGTCAACAGAGGACCGTTCGGCATCGGAACCGCCGCGACATCGATCAATCCGACGCGATAGCCAATCTTGACTGCCTGATCGCTGTCGGGCAGTTTTCTCCGATGGACGTAGACGAACCACCACCGAGCATCGTCGAGCCGCAGGAACGCTTTCGCGCTCTTTCGGTCGCCGACGTGGCCGCCGCCCTGGCTGGCGACGAGGATCACACGAATCCGGTCGGCCGCGAGATCGAACGGCTCATCGAGGGCTATGCGAGGAACCTGACGGCGGAGGTTCAGCGACCCGGCAGCGTTCCCGCGTCTCTGCTTCGCCTCGTGCCCCACTGGCCGATCGAGGCCGTCGCCATGCGTCTGCTCAAGGACTCGTTGCGCGATGCGATGCAGGAAGCGGAGCGCGAGCAGCCGTCGCATACAACGACGACGACCGACTGACGCCTGCGCTCGAACGCCATCGCCGACCCGCAGGGCTCGTAGCCCGCCATTCCCCGCCCTGTCCACATCGCCGCGTGTCCCGCGCTTGGCCACGCCCCCGCGTCGCCGCATTCCGGCTCGTTCTCGCGTGCCGCTGAGAGCGTCGCGCCCCGACAGCTTCCGCCCCTGCGGGTGACGGGCTTCTGCTTTCCCGGTCTCCCAGGGGGAATCCCTCCGGGAATGCAGCCCGTCATGCTGGGGAGCGACGCGCGTCCCGCCTGGTCGAACGAGCCGGAGAGCGGCTCACGACAGGAGCAAGGCCAATGAGCAACGAGACGCGCAGCAACATGAAGCAAATCGTGGCAGCAGTGGAACGAGCGAACGGCGATGGCGAGGTCAAGAGCTGGTGGACGAAGATCGGCGTCGCCTTCGAGAACCGCGACGGGTCGTTCAACCTTCGCTTCGATTACGTTCCCACCGATCGGGAGACGACGATCCAGCTCCGCGACTTCGAGGCCGCCGAGGACCGCGAGCGGGAGCGCGGCCAGCCCCGCCGCGAACGCGCCCGCCGCCGGTGACGGCAACGCCAGGGGCGGCCCCGTGCCGCTCCTGGCAGGTCGGGCCGGCAGGGTCGCAACGGAGGCGACAAGCGAGGCGGTGACGTTGCGCCATCCGCGGCGCGCGGCCAGACTTCTGCCGCAAGCTCCCCACGCGAAGGAGACCGCGACCATGCCGACCCAAGACCGCGAGGCCATGATTGCCGCCATGAAACGCGGCGACGCCATTGACCAGGACGCGACGCAGCTTGTCGTCGGGCTGGTCGTGGCCGACATGTATCGGGAGGAACCGGGCGTGATTTACGTCCGCTTCACCGATGAAAGCGACATGCGCGTCTACCACTGCGCGACGTTGCGCGGCGATAGGGGCGAGGGCTTTCTTGCCCTACGCGGCGCGACCGTCCGCGCGATGGAGGAGCAGTTTCCCGAGGCCATCCTGCTCACGTTCGATACTGGCGCGACCTTGCGCGTCGGGTTTACGGAGGCGGACTGGCAGGACTCCGACGCGAAGACCAACAACGAGGACGCCATCGACTTCTACTGCAAAGCTGCTCAGACGACCGTTCGCTGGACAAGCGCGGTTGAGAGCGAGGCTGACGAAGAGGAGGAGGAGGAGGAGGAGGAGGAGGAGTCGGACACAAGCCACGAGGATGGCGCGGCCGACGACGAAAGCCTGAACGAGGCGCGCTGTCTTGTTTGCGACTCGCTACGCCCGTATCCGCTGCGCGACGAGCGGCTTCGGTCGCCGTGCGAGACCTGTGGCTTCGAGCTGAATGAGCTCGTGGCGGTCATGACAGCGGCTTGCCGCGACGAAGGCATGGCGTGCGGCATCAACCTGAGCGAGGCCATCGTTCAGCTTGAGAAGGACTGGCAGAGCCGGACGCTCCGAGGCATGGCGACCCCCGGCGACGTGACGGGCGACGCATTGCGGGCGACGCTGCGCCGGATGGATGAAGGGCGCGGCCGGGGCAGAGGCCGCGCCCGGTCGCGGTGACGCCGATCACGCAGGCTTCGGTCGCTCGCGCCCTGCGCGCGAGTCGCCCCAGCGCGCCGAGACGTCCCCTGGTGCCGTGACGTTCCTTGGCGGCTTGCTTGCGCCCTCCGGGGCTGCGCTGTGCTCCGCCCCTGCGGTGCGCCGAAGGGCGAAGACGGGTGCGCCCTCGCGAGACGAGAGGGCAAGGGCCCCACGCCAGGCGAGTTTCGCTATCGCCGCCGCGCGACTTCCTTCTTCGGTGGAGGCTTCGGAAGGCTCGCCGGTCGCGAAGGGACTGGCGCAGGCTTCAGCTTCGGCGCGCTCGCGGCGGACGCGCCCTCCGGCTCGTCCTGGTCGTCCTCCGCATCATCCCGGCGCGGGCGCAGCAGGATGACCAGCTCCCAGCCGCAGGCGCGGGCGAAGCGGCTGAGAAACAGGATGGTCGGTTCGCGCTTGCCGCGCCCGACCTCGAGGCGGGAAATGTTCTGGTAGAGCGCGCCGCCCATCTTCACGCCGAGCTGGCCTTGCGTCAGGCCGATGCGTTCGCGCAGGTCGCGGAACATTGCGCCGAGGGCCTTGGGGTCGAACGCGTCACCGACGACATGCTGGAGAGATGCGGGCCGGGTTGCCATGTGGGGAATGGGGGCAGCCTAAGAATCCTCCGGGATTCTGTCAATCCGCCTACGCCAAGGCTACGGCGCGACATGTCCGGCGTCGCGCTTCGCGCTATGCCGGGACAAGTCCGCCTGCACCCCTTCATGGACGGCGCAGCGGCAAGATGTTCGCCTGTCGCTACCAGTAGCGACATGCCGCCGCCCGACGCGCTGTCCTGACGGCGAAAATCGCGCGGCGGAATCCCTTGCGATTCCGGGGCGTCGGACTGCGCGTCGCGAAAACGGCACGGCGGGCGCGGTCGATTCCTTTTGACTCGCATGCGTCCCATGCGATTCATTACGGCACAGCTCATCGTTTGGGATTCAGAGTCCCATGCGATTCAGCTTCGCATCATCCCCGCCTTCGCGTCCTTCTCTGTCCGCAGCATGGGGCTGCGGCGGCGGATGGCTGCGCGCGCGCGGGAACGCGCCCTGCATCACCGAGAGGCTTCGCAGGGCAAGGAGTGTCCCCCATGTCCCCGTATCATCGTCTTTCCCGTCGCAAGCGCCGCGCTGTTGCGGCGTCCGCGTTTCTGTTTCTGGCCGTGGTGCCGCTTGTCATCATCGCCTGCTCGACCGGCGCGCCGCAGCCGACGCCGGGCGCGCATCTCTTGAACGGCCTGCCGGAGACGGTCGCGACGGAGGCTTTCACCGGGACGACCGCCGCGCCGCTGAATACGACCACGTCCTACTACCAATCCCCTGGCGGGTTGTGCGTCGGATCGAGCGCGTCGCAAGTCGGGACTTGCGGTCTCACGTGCTATTTTAGCACCTACAACTGCCCGACCCTTGGGGTTTCCGCGCCGCCTGGCGACGGGATGTTTTGCCCGACTGCCGACTACACGGGCAAGACATCGGGGGCGGGCTGCGGCACCGGGGCGTGCGAAGCGGTCAGTTTTGGCACGACCGGCCAGACCTGCCCGTCGGGCTTCTACCAGTGCGGCCATTGCGCGCCGTCGCCGCCGCCGAAGAACCAGAAGGACGCGAACAAGGAGGAGGACGCGAAGCTGGTGAAGCAGTGCGTTGCGCTCAATCCGAAGGCCGAACCGGCCAATCCGGGCATGTGCGCGCCGAACGCAAACCTCATGCTGGCGACGCTAAACCTGAACGATACGCCCGTGGGCTACGCGCCGCAGAAGGGTTCGCCGGTTTATTTCACGCTGACGTATAACCACGACCCGACGCAGACGACGACCGACTTTACGAGCGTCGGGCTGAACTGGACGCATTCGTTCGTCAGCTACATCCAGGACGACCCGGCGACGGGGCATGAGGGGTTGAGCGTCATGCGCTACGCCCTGGGCGGCGGCGCGGTGGACGAATCCGCCGAGGCCGGAGGCTATAGCAGCGGCGCGTTTCCCGCCGAGTTGCAGGGCGGGGCGGTTCTGACGCGCAGCCCGGCGACGGGAACCCTCGACCACTACATGCTGACGCTGGTGGACGGCTCCGTGCAGACCTTCAACGTGCAGGACGGCGCGACGACCGCGCCCCGGCGCGTGTTCCTGTCCAGCATCGCCGACCCGCAGGGCAACACCCTCACGCTTGGCTACAACACGACGACCTCGGACGCCGGGGTGGTGTCCTGCCCGACGAGCGCGCCCGGTTGCCGGTTGCAGACCATCACCGACGCCGAGAGCCGCACCACGAGCTTTTGCTACAACGCGAATGCCGACGCGGGCAACTGCCTGTCCGGCACCGACACCAAAATCTACAGCATCACCGACCCGTTCGGGCGGCAGGCCGTGCTGACCTACGACACCACGGGTTCGCAGCCGCGCCTTTCGACCATCACCGACGTGCTGGGCATCACCTCGACGCTGACTTACGACAGCGGCACGGGCGCAGACCTGGGCTTCATCCAGAAGTTGCACACGCCCTACGGCGACAGCACCTTCGCGGGCGGCCAGAACTACGACGCCAATACGCGCTGGCTGACCATCACCGACGCGGTGGGCAACACGCAGCGCGTCGAGTTCGACGGCAACGCCCCCTCCGGCACCGACGCCGGGGCCGGGACTGCCACGCCGGGAACCATGACGGCAGACCCGACCCTCGGCACGAACAACACCTTCGTCTGGGATAACCACGCCTACGCCACGGACGGCGCGGGGTCGCTGTCCTACGCCGACGCGCGCCAGTATCACTGGCTGACGAACCGCCTTGGGAACACCTCGCCGGTTCTCGGCGCGATGAAGCAGCCGAAGGAAAACTTCGTCTTCTACAACTATGCCGACCAGCCGAGCGGCGGGGTGGTCGGGTCGTTCGACAAGCCGATTTACGTCGGGCGCATCCTCGACGACGGCAGTTCGGCGGTTTCGTCGTTCACTTACGACGCGACGACGCATCTGCTGACGGCAAGCGCCGACCCGACCGGGCGTTCGCTGCACTACAGCTATGGTGGCACCTACGGGACGGCCATCGACCTGACGCAGGTGCAGCGGCTCACGGCGGCCTCGACCTACACGACGATTGCGGCCTTCACCTACAACACGAGCAGCGCGCCGCTGCACGTCCCGCTGACGGCAGTGGACGCGGCCAGCCAGACCACGACCCTGACCTACACGACGGCGGGGCAGCTTGCGACGGCGACCGACCCGCTTTCGCACACGACGACCTTCAACCACGACACGACCGGGCGGCTCACGACCATCGTGGACGTGAACAGCGTCGCCGTCGTGACGAACGCCTACCCGGCATGCAGCAGCACGAGCCTCACCAACTGCGACTTGCCGAGCAGCGTGACCGACAGCGAAGGCCGCGTCGTCAACTACACGCGGGACACTCTCGACCGCGTCACGCTGGTCGGGTATCCCGGCGACGGCACCAGCGACAGCTACGACTGGACGTTCCAGTCGGGCGACCCCGTGGGCACGGCGGGCAACCCCAGCCTTGAGGTTCGCAAATACACCGACCGGCTCGCGCGCGTTGTCACCTACGGCTACGACCGCGACCGCCGCCTGACGAGCGTGGTCGAGCCGACGAGCGGCAGCAGCCACCGGACGACCAGCTACGCCTACGACCATGACGAGGCGCTGCAATCGCAGACCGACGGCAACGGCAACATCACGTTGTGGACGTTCGACATCCAGAGCCGCCCGTTGTCGAAGACCTACGGTTCCGGCACGGGCGTCGCCCAAACCGAGAGCTACGGCTACGAGACGACGACGAGCAGGCTGAAGACCGTCACCGACCCGCTGTCGGAAGTGAAGACCTACGCCTATGACAAGGCGAACGCGCTGACCGGCATCACCTACACGTCTTCGGTGCACACGACGCCGAACGTGACGTTCGCTTACGACACGTGGTTTCCGCGCGTCACGAGCATGGCGGACGGCATCGGCACGACGACCTGGAGCTATGTCGCCATCGGCACCAACGGCGCGTTGCAGCTCCTCACGGAGGACGGCCCGTTCAGCGGCACGGCGGATTCCGTGACCTACGGCTATGACGCGGACGGGCGCGAGAACGCCCGCACCATCAGCGGCGGCAACGAGACCCTGGCCTACGATTCCATCGGGCGGGTGACGACGCACGGCACGAGCCTGGGAAGCTTTTCCTACGGCTACAACGGCGAGACGGCTGCGCCGACGAGCCGCAGCGTGACGAACGGCAGCGTGACGGTGAGCACGGCCTGGGCGTATGACAACAATTCCAACGACCGCCGCCTGACGGGCATCACGAACAAAATCGGCAGCACCACCGTCCGGGGCTACACCTATTCGTGGGGCACGGCGAACGACGCGGGGGTCAGTTCCAACCCCTACGACATCACGGGCATCGCGGAGACGGCGGGCGCGGGCGGCAGCTGGGCGGCGCAGAGCTGGACGTATGCCTATGACCTGCGCGACCGGCTGACCTCGGCGACGACGGGCAGCCCGACGAGCTGGAACTTCGCCTTCACGCGCGACAACTCGGACAACATCACGGCGGCGACGCGCAACGTGGCCGTGGCGGGATGGAGCAGCTACACGCCGAACGCGTTGAACCAGCGCGCGAGCGGCACGGGAGCGCCGACCTACGACGCGAACGGGAACATCACGAACGACTACGCGCAATACAAGCAGCAGTGGGACGCCGAGAACCGGATGACGGAAGCGGACTTCCTGACTGCGGCGGGCGCGAGCACCGTCACCGGCCAGGAGACGAAGTTCCAGTATGACGGGCTGGGACGGCGGCTGGTGGAGACCCAGATCGCGACGAACGGCAGCACCTCTTACATCCTGCGGCACATGTGGTGCGGCGGAGAAATCTGCCAGACTCGCTACTGGAACGGCAGCACGGAGACCGTGACCCGCCGGTATTACCCGGAGGGGGAGCATGAGCTGGACACGAGCAAGGAATATGTGCGGATGCCCGACCAGCTGGGCAGCGTCCGGGACAGCGTGGACGCCATCGCGGGCACGGTGGCTTTCTCACTCGACTTCGGCCCCGAGGGCGAGCAGCTGCGCACCAACGGCAGCGCCTGGCCGGATCACCGCTACGCCGGGCAATACAACCGAGGCCCGCTGAACAGCAACCTGACGCGGTATCGGAACTACAACTCGAACCTCGTCAGCTGGAGCAGCCGCGACCCCATCGGCGAGCGCGGCGGCATCAATACCTACGGGTATGTCGGGGGGAACCCGGTGATGGGGGTTGACCCGCTGGGGCTCGATACCTTCATTGCGAACCGAGATTTTCCGTTCCTCGGGACACACGCCGAGCCGCGATGGATGTTCCCCACACACACGTTCGTGTTTACAACAAACCCTGATGGTACGATTGCTCACACCTATAGCTGGGGAAGCGACCCAAACCCTCGTGGGTGGAACATTGATGCACAACAGCTAGAGATTGACACCGCACAAGATGCGCTGGCCAACGGATGGGCGGAACGAGTTGGCGACAGCTCTCTTGACCCATACGTGAGGGTGGCTGCCGATGGCCTCAATCACCGAGAAAACGAGCACATGAACGGCTGGCTCAAGAACACCTGCAAGACGGAAGCGGACAATCTTGTCGATACGGCGAAGCAACTGCAACTTCTTGACCGAAGTATCAACAATATGAGAATGTCTCAGCTCCAGTAGAAATAATGGCGAGTGAAGCAATGCAAAAACAGTTCGGGCTAGCGCCGATTTTGATTGCAATAGCGATTGTTGCCCCGCTCGCCATTTTGGCATTCTACTATATTCTTCATATTTTTCATCGGGCGACGTATGGCGGCTTAGTGATTGGAGTGCTTGGGGCTGCGGCACTGGCTTTCTATTTCATAAAGAGACGTGCTGGATATGTCGTCGCATCTATGGGAACCCTTGGCATCGCGGCATTCGTGCTTTATACCTCGATGCTGTTGCTGCTGAATATCTTTGGGGCTTGATTGCCCTAGACGAAGCCCGGCGCTCGAAAGGGTGCCGGGCTTTCGCGCGTCTGGCGTCTGCCGCGCGTGTTCCAACCAGTAGCGACAGCAGCGCCGGGCGGGTGTTGCGAAAAGGAAGGTTTTCGCAGCGGTTGTGCGCCTCTTCAAAATCAACGGCTTGCGTGTTGCGAAATATAGCGGCATCGACGCGGCCCCCGCCGGCCCCTTGACAGTGCCGCCGGAAGTCGTGCAAGAAGGCACGCCCGTCGCGTTTCGCGAGGGTTCACACGAACGCGTCGAGGAGGGCGCATGGCGAAAGATGGCAAGAACGTGCGCGCGATCGAGCGCGAGCTCGCGGAGCATTTCGCGACGCCGTGCCTCGACAACAGGCCGGAAAGGCTCAAGGTCGCACGATGGATCGCGCAGCGCGAGGAGGGGATTGCCGCCGTTGCGCCGCCGCCGGCAGCGCGGGCCGCGAACGACCCGTCCGAGCCCTTGCCGGCGCTGACCATCGCCGAGGCCGGCCCCGCGCCGTCCGGCTTCGGGCTGCACCGGATTCCGGTCTACGACGTGAAGCTGGTGCAGTCGCGCCGGCCGCTGATGCTGCCCTACCGGCTCGCCGACAATCCCGACGCCTCGGCGCGGGCGTTCCACACGCTGATTGGCCTCACCGACCGCGAGCACCTCGCCTGCCTGTTCGTGAACGCCCAGCACGAGATCAACGGCGCGCATGTCGCGGCCATCGGCGGCCAGGGCCGCATCAACAACATCGATCCGCGCGTGATCTTCCGGGCGGCGCTCGCGGCCTGCGCCACGGCCATCGTGCTGGGACACAATCATCCCTCGAACGACCCGACGCCGAGCGCCGAGGACATCGCGACGACCGAGGGTCTCATGAAGGCCGCCGTCATCGTCAACATGCCCGTGCTCGACCATGTCATCGTGACGCGCGAACGGAACCGCTACAGCTCGATGGTGGAACGCGGCATCATGCCCAAGGTGTTCTGACGCCGAAGTCATCGCGGCTGTTGCCGCGAAGCCGCAACGTCCGACAACCTGGATTCCATCGAGCGACGAGCCCTTGACCCTGCCCTGCTTTATGTGGATATCTTACCGCCGATAACGTCCTTTATCAGAAACAAGATAGGGGGCATTCGCCAGTCGTTCCGAGGCCCAGGCGCAGCCCAACCACGGAATTGTCGTGACAATGTCGGGCGGCCATGTTACAGTGCCACTGTCACGATCCCGGAGTCCGACCATGACCGCGCGCAGCACCCGAACCCAGAAGCTCGATCTTCGCCTCAGCCAGGCCGCCAAGCAGACGCTGCGCGCCGCCGCCGCCGTCAAGCGGCGCTCGGTCAGCGACTTCGTTCTCGAGAGCGCCCTGGAGCGCGCCGAGGAAACGCTGGCCGACCGGAAGCACTTCGGGCTCGACGGCGAACGCTGGGCCGCGTTCATGGCCGCGCTCGACGCGCCGCCGCGCGAGCATCCGCGCCTGCGCAAGCTGCTGACGACGCGCAGCGTCTTCGATCCGAAGTGACGACGCTGCGGGTCGAAAAACTCGCGCGGCATCACGCGCTCGACGGCTTCACCTGCGGGCAAGAGGCGCTCGACCGCTTTCTCGTCCGCTTCGCACTCTCGAACCAGCAGGCGAACGCATCGCAGACCTATCTCGGTCTCGCTGACGCCGCCATCATCGGCTTCTACACGCTCGTCGTCGGCGAGGTGACGTATGAAGGCGCGCCTTCCCGGCTGACCAAGGGCCTCGCGCATCATCCGGTGCCGATCATGCTGCTGGCCCGGCTCGCGGTCGCATCGAGCTGGCATGGCAAAGGCATCGGCGCGGGACTTCTGAAAGACGCGATGCTGCGGACGCTGCAGGCGGCCGACATCGCCGGCGTTCGCGCCTTCGCCGTTCATGCCAAGGACGACAGCGCGCGGAAGTTCTATGAGCATTTTGGGTTCGTCGCGTCGCCGACCGATCCGCGTCACCTCTTCCTGCTGGTGAAAGACCTGCGCGGCATCGCGGGGGTCAAATGAGCGACGCGCCACCAGAAAGCCCACCCTCCCCGCCAGACACCGCCCTCGCGATCCGCCCGGCGACCACGGACATCGACAGCCCGTCGGAGCGCGCCTCGGCGCTCGTTGCCTGGGGCGGCGAACGCGCCGCCGCCAGGACGTTCGAGTTCCTCACGGCCGCGATCCAGAATCCGAACACGCGGCGCGCGTATCATCACGCGACCGGGCGCTTCATGCGCTGGTGCCTCGATCGCAACATCGCGCTCGGCCAGGTCACGGGTCCGATCATCGCGGCCTACATCGAGGAGCTCGGGCGCACGCTCGCGCCGCTCTCGGTCAAGCAGCATCTTGCCGCCATCAAGCACTGGGGCGACTATCTCGTCACCGGCCATGTCCTCGAGACGAACCCAGCGCAATCGGTGCGCGGTCCGCGCTACAGCCAGACGACCGGCAAGACGCCCGTCCTTGAGCGCGAGCAGGCCCGCGCCCTCCTTGATTCCATCGACGCCACGACCGTCGTCGGGGCGCGCGACAAGGCGCTGATCGCCGTGATGCTGTTCTCCTTCGCTCGCGTCGGCGCGGTCGTGAAGATGAAGGCGCGCGACTACCGGGGCGCAGGGACCGCCTCGGCGAGCCTCTCGCTGCACGAGAAAGGCGGAAAGTTCCACCGCGTGCCCGCCCATCACATGGCCGCCGCGCATCTCGACGTCTATGTCGCCCTGGCCGCCTTCGCCGACACGCCGAACGTCCCGCTCTGGCAGAGCGCCCCACGCCACGGTGGTCGGCTGTCGGGCCAGCCCCTCTCCGAGCGCGCCGCCCTCGACATCGTGAAGCGCCGCTGCGCGGCGGCGGGCTTGCCGGCCGACATCTGCAATCACTCTTTCCGAGCGACGGGAATTACTTTACACCAGGATGCAGGGGGCGATCTTGAAGCCGCGCGACAAATCGCAGGGCACTCGTCGATCAAGACCACGCAGCTCTATAACCGCTCCGGCGACAAGAAGAGACGCGCCGAGGTGGAGAGAGTGCAATTGTAAACAGAATTTTCCTCGCCTGTCGGCGGAAACACCAGAACGACGCTCAAAAATGAGGGGATGCATGAAGTCGAACAAGAAACCGTGGCCGCTCCGTTCCACTCACGGCATCCGCGACCGCATCAATACGAATCCGGATTTCCAGCGGCCCCCTGTTTGGGGCCGCGCGCAGAAGCAACTTCTCGTCGACACGATCCTTCGTGACTATGACATTCCTAAATTGTACTGGCGCAAGGTATCAGCTAAGCCCGATAAATACGACGTCGTCGACGGGCAGCAGCGACTCCGAGCGATATGGGGCTTCTTCGACGGAGAGTTTCCACTGCAAAAAGACGCGGAGCCAATCGACGGCGAGGTGGTCGCCAATCTTCACTATGAGCAGTTGCCAGATGAACTTCGCATGCGGTTTGACGTGTACGCGCTCGACGTCGTAGTTCTCGAGGACAGCGACGAAGATGAAGTGCGCGAAATGTTTCTACGCCTCCAAAACGGCACTTCGTTGAAGGCGCAGGAAAAGCGTAATGCATACCCCGGGCAAATGCGTGCGTTCGTCCATCAGCTTGCCAGCCATCCATTTTTTGCGTCTGTTGGCTTCGCAAACTCGCGCTTCAATCATGACCTTGTCGCAGCGCAGCTTCTCTGTCTGGAAATGGCCGGAGGCCCCACCAACATCAAAGATGCAGACCTCAACCGAATGTATGCTGACAACAGTCAGTTCGACGCCAAATGTTCTGACGCGAAAGGGGTACAACGGGTTCTCAACATCCTCGCCGAGACTTTCCCTGAAAAGACCCCCGAGTTAGAGAGATTCAACGTGGTGTCAACGTACTGCGTCATAGCGGAGGTGCAGAAGCAATATGCCTTCGACCAAGTGAGGCCCCTTCTGCGCGACTGGTTTCTTGGCTTTGAAGCGAAGCGCAGCGCGCAAGAGGAGTTGCCGGATGACGAGGTCGATCCTGAGTGGGCTGCCTACAAGGAGAAGATCAGTCACAGCACCGACAGTGCCGACTCGCTACGCTGGCGCATGGACTTCATGCTCCGAAGTCTTCTCGAACTTCATCCGACAATTCAACGGAAGGACAACCAGCGCGCATTCACTCATGTCCAGCGTCTGGCAGTCTTCCGGCGCGACAAAGGCCACTGCCAGCTACGGCTTACATGCGACGGCGTAAAGCTGGCTTGGGATGAGTGGCATTGCGATCATACGGTACCCTGGACATCTGGAGGAAAGACCACCGTCGAAAATGGGCGGGCGGCGTGTTCGCCCTGCAACTTGTCCAAAGGCGCAACACCCGTCTAAATTCGATCCTCACCACTGGCACCAACGCAGCGAAGAACTACAGACCGAGGAACGCCGCTCTATGGCACTACACCCGAACTTTCCACGATCGCCCTACGCGATCTTGCCACCAGACCTTCGCTGGTTTCCAGCCGCAGAGGAGCTGCGCAGCACGGCCTACGAAAAGCTGCTGCCGCCATTGGTGGCCAAGGTCCGCGAAGAGGTCGAGGCCTGGCGCGCTGCGGGCTACGAGGGGGCCTCGGCCACGTCCCGCGCGTTACTGGCCTGGTGGTTCGAGACGGACCACATGAGCGAGCAAGCTGACGGTATGAGAAGCCAATTCCGTTACTACTTCGCGCAACGGGAAGCGGTCGAAAGCGTGATCTGGCTTTACGACGTGCGGGGCGCACGCGACAAATTCGACCTGCTGCGCTTCGATGCCTCCGGTGCCGTCTCCACCAACATGTTCGATGAGGACTGGCCGCGCTTCGTCGTCAAGATGGCCACGGGCGCGGGCAAGACCAAGGTGCTCTCGCTGCTGATGGCGTGGAGTTACTTTCACAAGCTCTACGAGACACAGTCTGCACTGGCGCGGAACTTCCTGCTGATCGCGCCCAACATCATCGTGCTCGATCGCCTGCGCGCTGATTTCGACGGCCTGCGCATCTTCTTCAACGACCCAGTGCTGCCCGACAACGGCCACGCCGGGCGCAACTGGCAGGACGACTTCCAGATCGCGTTGCACATCCAGGACGACGTGCGCATCGTCCGCCCTACGGGCAACATCTTCCTCACCAACATTCACCGCGTCTATCTCGGCGACGTGGTCGATCACACATTGGAGGACGACGACCTGCGCGACTATTTCCTCTCGCCCTTCGGGGAAAAGCCCGTCGGCAAGACGACCGACAGCAAGACCGACCTCGGCGAGGTCGTGCGCGAGATCGACGAGCTCGCCGTCTTCAACGACGAGGCGCACCACATCCACGATAGCCGCCTTACCTGGTTCAAGTGCATCCAGGACATTCACCATCGGCTGTTGCAAAAAGACCTGCGACTCGCCATCCAGGTGGACGTGACGGCCACGCCGCGCCACGATAACGGCGCAATCTTCGTGCAGACGGTGAGCGACTACCCGCTCGTCGAGGCGATCGCTCAGAACGTGGTCAAGCATCCGGTGCTGCCGGACGCCGCGAGCCGCGCCAAGCTCGCCGAACGCAGGAGCCCGATCATCACCGAGAAATACGCCGACTACCTGCAGCTCGGCGTCGAGGAATGGCGCAAGACCTACGCCGAACACGAAAAGCTCGGCAAAAAGGCCGTGCTGTTCGTCATGGTGGACGACACCAAGAACTGCGACGAGGTCGGCGTGCACCTCGAGAAGATTTGCCCCGAGCTCCAGGGCGCGGTGCTGGTGATCCACACCAAGAACAACGGCGAAATTTCCGAGGCGGCCTCCGGCAAGAACAAGGAGGAGCTCGAGGTGCGCAGCGGTCAACCCCTTAGCTTCGAGCAAGTGTAGCCATCGACGATACCGGTGGTCCCAGGGGCCGTACCGAAAGCGTATCATCTTGGTTTCGATATTGTCACGTTCGTAAATCTGAACGGCGGCCTTCACCGGGTCAACATTGTTCGCCTTCAGGGCTCGTTCAAGGCAGTTCGGATAGCGCAACAGAAAGTCGAGTTTGGCGAGTTTGGTCAAACCGTCTACGGGTTTGTCGCTTTTCTTGGCCGCTGCGAGTAGGAGAACCAGCAGGCGCGCCTCATGCGGCTCGTCCATAACCGCGACCTGCGCGGCTGTCCTAATCATGCGGAGGCTCATACGGAGCCTCCCAGATCGAATTGTGGTCCCCACCAGAAGCGACAGTCTCCCGTGAGCAGGCCAGCCATGCCGACGAGGGCTTCGTAAGGCTCGCCATGAACAAGCTCCGGCTGCGAGCGAGCGATATTGCGAAGCCGTTCATATACATCGATTAGGAGCGACGATCCGTACGGCGGTGAGGCACGCTCTGCGACCAAAAGTGCTTCATCGTACTCTGCTCTTATGACGCGCTCGATTTGATTCAGTAGCTCTTGGAGAGCTTCGGGATTCCGTTCCGCAGCTTCGAGAAAGCGGCGCTCTGTGGCGAGGGTTCTGGCCGTGAACGCGTCGACTTGGCTCTGAAGCCCCGCCGCCAGAAGTTTTGCCTCGAGGATCGGAACGCTTCCCTTGGCGTCACCCGACAGGGTCGCTGTGCGTCCTGGAAGATACCGGAAGGGAGGTGTCGAACGATGCTCCGCTACAAGGGCAAGGAGTTCCTGTACAGCGATGCGTTTGGCCGCAAGTTGAGGGTAATTCCGGTGCTCTCCGGAAACACAACACCAATGTCGCGCCGGGTCGTCGCTCGCGAGGGACGATGCGCGATAGATGAGGGCTGTCAGTTCGTCACGGATAGAGTTCAAAGAGGAGCGGGGGAGACCAGCACAATCGGGTAAGTGTGTCACGTGGTCGTGCGCGATCTCAGCGTCGAAGCTGTCTCGGCCCGGCCCGAGTATCACATTCATCTTTCGTAGCGCTCCGAATAGAGAATCCGAATCGTGCTCGGTTTTCGTGACGAGTTCGGCGAATGCGGTGTCAAACGGGGCAAGGAGAGAGCTGTGGGCTGGCGCGGCGCGTGTGGCTTCGAGTAGGCGGGGCAGACTTTTGGACTGAGCCGCTCCGTTGGGCGTTAGAAAACGGGCGTTAGAAACAATATATAGTCCAGCAATCTGAGTTGGAAAACGACGGTCGAGCCGAGTTAGATGTTGGATGGCGCGACACAGCTCATCATCCGTAAGGGCCCATTCGCCTAGTTCGGGTTGCCTCGTTTTGACCTGATAGCCGTCCCATTTGCCGTCGGCGCGCTCCGCGAGGATGTCCTCATGCTGTTCGCACCAGATAGCCGTGTATGGGTGCCTTCCAGTGGCAGCGGCTACGAGAAGCACAATGCCATAAGCGTGTTGGTATCGAAAGTTGCGTTGTGTCGCGTCTCCCGGGTCACCCAGGTCTGGCACTTCGCTAGGCGGGCTATTTGTTGGCTCCGGCGCAGCCGCAAGTTTTTTTGGACCTCGCTTCTTTGGCTCCGGCGCTGCTGTTCCGTTCGCAGACTTCTTGATAGCCAAGCGAACCTCCTACGAGTCTGTCCAGGGGTTGAATACCGGTACGCGGGCCCGTTCGTAGTCGCTTCGGTCGCGCGTGACGATGGTCAGGCCGTGCTGGAGCGCTGTCGCCGCGATAATGAGGTCTGGCTGCGAAAAGGTATGCCCCACCTTGCGCCCCTCCTCGACCAGCAATCGCCACTTCAACATGACGTCCTCGGTGACGGCAAGAACCCGCTGATCGAACATTGGGCGCACCTTGTGCGCCAGCCAGTCATTGAGCTCGCGGCGACGGCCGGCGTCGGCAACGAGCTCGATGCCGAAGCGAATCTCCGCGAAGGTGACGTCGCTCACAAAGAGACTCTCGACCGGCTGCGCCGCGACGAAGGCAAGCACCTTGCGCTCCGGCTTGGGGCGGCGCAGTTCGGACAGGACGTTCGTGTCGAGGAGCCAGTCGGTCACGGAAAGGCGACGTCGCGGACGGGGAGCCGGTAGCGCTCGGGCTCGAGGTCGATCTCGCGGTAGGGCGACGCCTGCATGACCGCGATCAGGTCAGCACCGGTGCGGTCGCCCTTCAGGCGGTGGAAGTCCTCCGCCGAGATGACGACGACCTCGTCGCGGCCGTGCACGGTGACATGCTGCGGCCCCTCGCTGCGGACGCGCCGCACAAGCTCGCTGAACCGCGCCTTCGCGTCCTGCAGCACCCAGTGCCCGCCGCGCGTTTCACGCGTCTTGCGGGCCGGCTTGGAGCGCCGCGAAGCGCTGGAGTGTTTCGAAATTCTGGTCACGCTGACTACAATAGCATAAATGTGAGCAGTTTCGCAAGCTTCACGAATCCTGGTGGCACGAGCGAGGGCTTGCGCCACCGCCGGTGCCGAAATGCGGTCGATGGCCCCTCGTATGACCCCAGCCACGGACGGGGCGAAGGCACGCTAACCGGCGGCGCTCGCGGTCAAGCGCTTCTTTGGCTCCCCCCGCAGGGGGCGGGTGCCCCCCAAACAAGACGCTTTGACCGCGTCGCTCGGACCGCCGGTTGCCGTGCCCTTCTCGCCCCCGCCGTGGGGGTCACAAGCCGAGGAGGCACACCATGACGACCTACAACGTTCATCTCTACCGCGAAATGCGCCTGGTATTTCTCGGCGTCGAAGCGGCCTCGCAAGAGGAAGCCGCGCACCGCGTCTTTCAGCTCCCGAGCGACGCAGCGGAGTCCTTCGAAGATTGCGAAGGCCGGACTCTTGGCGCTCTCGTCGATGTTCGAGGCGACCGCGAACACAACCAGTCGAAGATGTTCGACGCCGAGGACGGCCGCTTGCTCGATGCCGGGCCGGCGATGCTGGATGCGCTCCAGGACGTCGCCGCGTTTCTCGAGGAAAACTACGACCACAACGAGGCGGCCATGCAGCGAGCCGACAAGGCGCGGGCTGCAATCGCGAAGGCGACCGGAGGTGCAGCATGACCACGAACGTCAACGGCCTTGAAGGCTTGCTCTGCCCGAACGGCGCGCCGCCCTCCGCAGCCCGCGTGCTCTACGATCCGTATCCCGAGTCGATCATCCGCGACTGCATCGGCGACTTCCAGACCGAAGCGCTCGCCGTGGCGTACGCTCGCGCGTTCTCAGAGAAGTGTTCGCTTCCCATCGCCTACGGTGCCTGACCGTCCACGGGTCACGGCAGCGCCGAGGCCGGGATGCGGATCGAGTTGCTGACCCGGACATGCGCCAGGCCGCCCCGCTTCACCGCGTCGTAGATGGTCGCGGTCGAGACCTGGAGCAGGTCGGCGACCTCGCGCACCGTCAGGTAGCGCTCGGCCCCCTTCTCTCGCCCTTGTTTTGCTGCCGTTACCGCTCCGCCGGGCGGCAGTAAGGGGGCAGTAAAAGACTGACGAAACCCTGGCAACGGATAGGACGGCTGGACTTTCGACGCCTTCGGGACTCGAACGATTCCAACGGGTTGTGAAGCCCTACCAGCCGTTGACAATGTCCCTCCTCGTGCTCCGGAGCCGTAGGTCAGAGGTTCGAATCCTCTGTGGC
>ODAK010001576.1_pt1 | contig 24634 bp, 18 predicted proteins | sample 1539591 | NCBI WGS metagenome assembly ODAK01 (sample SAMEA3539303, study PRJEB22396) | soil metagenome | biome: tundra; feature: field; material: soil | place: USA | collected 2010-05 | depth 0.15 m | reverse complement strand
ACACCGCCCGCCACGGCTCCCCCGCCACCCGCGGCGGGTACACCGTGATCCCCCCACCCACCTCAATAACCACACGCCCGGTCGGCCAGTCGGGAGTCGCGGACGCGGTCACGACGCTTTCCTCCTAGCACGAGCGACGCGCACCGTCCCGCTGATGTGGCGTGGTGACGTACCCGGGTGCGGTGCCTGCCGTTCCTTCGCGGGGCGGGTGTGGCCTGGTCGCCTTGGTGACATCCCGTCGCGGCGCATGCTGGCCGTGAACGCAGCCACCTCACTCGCCCACCACCGGTAGCAGCGCGGTGAGATCACCACTGGTTCCGGGAAGTCGCGACGATGGGTTAACTCGTACGCGGCCGTCCGGCCAAGCCCGAATAGCTGGCGGATGTCGCGGATGCTCATCAGCCGGTCGGCCATCCATGGGACCGAAGTCGAGGGCCCCAGTTCGTCGGGAGTCGTACTCGCCGATGACCGGTTTGTGTCAGGCGTCCGGCTCAGCGTCGGGCTCGCAGCCACAACCTGGCTGGATGGCCTGCACTCTCCCCGGTCGCTGGAGTCGCTGTCCATCGGTCCTATCACAAAGTAGATGCTACTAGGTATTTGTGACAGATACTAGCAGGCGGCACACCTTCACTCTGGCCGTTCTATCGCCGATCAGCCAGGTAAAACGAGAAGCCCGCGCCGCGCCCTACTCGCCTGCTTCAAGGTCGCGGTCGGAGGTGGAGACCCCGATGGAATTCCCTGGGACCGATCTCCCGGATCGTGCCTGTCGTGATCCTCTGGGGGAGGCGCATCTTCGCTTGAGCGCCCAGGATCGCGCTGCACCTCAATGTCACCCGGTCCCTCGGCTGATGGATCCGGGGTCCATTAGGCGAAGGCTCCCTCTGGATTCTCGGCGGTGTGACGCCGATTTCGGGGTTCGCATGCTCAGACCCATGAGGCTCCGCCATTTGCTGGAGTTTCTCGTGATCTGGCGGGTGCGTTCGCGTGCTTCGGCGAGCTGTGCAGCGTGGGGGAAGGGTTGGCCGAGGGTTTCCCGGGTGTGGGTGATCTCGTGGCGGGCACGGGCGGCGTCCGCATCGGCAGTTGTCTTGCGCTCTTCGAGACGGTGAAGACGGTTCTCCAGACGGGTGATCAGGCCGACCGGGTCGGCCTCGCGCAGCTCGGCGGCGCTGGCCGTCGCCGTTACCGCCCTGTGCGGTAGTACTGGCCGGAGGGGAACTCGCAGCCGATCTCGAAATGGTCCGGCAGAACCGTTTCGGAAGGTGGGACGCCCTCGGCGGTCCACGGACCCGCGCTGATCACGACCTGCTCATCACCCGCGAAATCGCTTCCCGGCTCGTCTGCGGTCACAACGCGCACGGGCATGTCGTCCGGCACTCCGTCGAGGGCACTGCGCAGTTCCCCAGCTGTCCACGCCGTGACCTGGTGATCGAACAGCTCTTCGTCGTCCACCGGCCGGATCATGCGCATCCTTCGGCCCTTCCCCTGGCACGCGTTCGGGACGTGGCCCGGCTCCCGTTGCGGAGGCGGGCGATTGGAGCGCGCCGCTTGGGCCAGTTCCTCTGGCGGCCGTGCTTCGAGGCGCGGTGCCTCCTGGCGCTGGCTGTCATTGCCCGTCCTCCGTATCCCAGGAGGCGTTCCAGGCGGTGACGGCCGCGGCCAGGCGCGGGCAGTCGGCGGCGTGACCCTGCTCCTGGTCTTCCGGGTTCCCGGCCTCCGGCCCGTGATCGATGACCGTTGCCTGGCACGCCGGGCACACCCAGGGAAACGAACGCGACCAGGCGTCAGGACCCCCTGCCGCGTAGTCGTACGCAGCTCCGGCGACGGACATATCGGACTCAGCTAGGTGCCCGAAGCCGAGCACTACTCCGATGTCATGCCAGGAGTCGTCGGCCTCACGGGCTTGGCGGACGTACTCAAGAGCGAGCCGCCGCAAGGCGTGCTTGAGGCTGGTCGCAGCCCGGAGGCCCGCTATCGGCTCAACGTCGGTGACCGTGCAGTCGAGGTCGGGCCGGCCGCGGAACATGGGCCGTGTCACTGTCTTGCCGCCGGAAGCTTCGGCCATGGCGGTGACTGCCCGCCGTGCCCACTGACGTGCCAGGTCAGCAAGCTGTTCACGTGAGATTGCATCACTTTCCCGCTCTGCCACAGGTAATATTTTACTAGGTCTTTGTGACAAATGCTAGACCGGAAGGCACTGTGGCTGCCATTCGCTGCTGACCGTGGACCTGACGCGTTACGATGTCGCGCATCGCGCTGGAGTGGTCAGTGCTGTGCCCTCCGGCGCCGCCACGGTCGATGACCGTGCTCCGGCACGCAGGGCACACCCAGTTGAACGGGCGTCGATGGAACGCGGTGATACCGGTGGTGGGCGTAGCCAAGGATGCCGGACAGCGAACTTGAGCTTGGTGGCAGCCTGCCGGCTAGCTATAGGTTCGGCGGCGATGAGCATGATGTCCAGATCCGGCCGGCGGCGGAAACACCGGCCGGATCACGGTCCGGCCGCCAGAGTTTCTGATGATCTCCAGGACCGCTCGCCGTGGCCACTGACGGGCGAAGTCCGCAATCTCCTGGTGGGAGGTTCCGCGCGTTCCCACCTGTCACAGATAAAATGTTACTATGTAGATGTGGCAAACATCGTGCATTGAACAGGGGACTCAGGACCCGCATGTTGCTTGCCAGGGGAGGACGGACGTTGGCTGCGGCGTTATGTCGTCGCGTACGTGTGTGCCAAGCCAGGTCCCGGTTGCGGCACCCATGCCGAGGATGACTTCTTTCACGGAATCTGCTATATTCACCGCAGTGGTGAAACAAAGCGATTCAGTGAAACTGTCGGGACCCTTCAATTCGGAGGCGCTTCGCATCCTGCGGGCGGTCCCAGGCTTGACCGTGGTTGCCGAGCCCGATGGCGACGATCGCGGCGTGGACGTCATAGTGGATTTCGGCGGCTCCGAGGCGCGGCTCGCTCTTCAGGTCAAGTCGCGCGCCAACGCGGCGACGGCCTGGCAGCTTGTCCACCAAGCCGACGCCCGCCGGAATACTCCGTTTCTCCTGATCGCGGACGAGACAACCGCGGAAGCCCGAGAGATTCTGCGGCGGCATGAGATCGCAGTCGTGGATGGCCTGGGGAATGCGCACATCGAACTGCCTGGTCTGCTTGTCCATCTTGAAGGTCGCAGGTCCCTTCGGCAGGTCCGACCTGCGCGGCTGAATGGTAAGGCCGGCGTGGTGGCGCAGGCGCTGCTGCTGCATCCGCAGCGCGTCTGGCAGGTTCAAGAGCTGGCTGAGGAGGCCGGAGTCTCTCTGGGGCTGGCACACCGCGTCTTGGCCCGGCTGACAACCGAAGGCGTCGTCGCCGCCGAGGGCACCGGCCGGAACCGCGTACGGCGACTCGCCAACCCGGCGGCTCTTCTTGATCTATGGGCTGAGGAAAGCACCGACCGCTCCACGCGGACCCTCGGTTACCTCCTTGCGCAAAGTCCTCGGCAGCTCATAAGCGAGCTTGGTCGCAACCTGGGCCGTAACGGGATCGACTACGCGCTGACAGGCGCTGCGGCAGGAAGCCTGGTCGCGCCTTTCATTACGGCGGTTTCCGTTGCCGAGGTGTGGGTGACGGCCACGGCAGCGCCTGACCATCTCCACGGGGCGGTCGGGGCCGAGCCGGTCGCCGACGGTCAGAACATCGTCTTTCTCCAAGCCAAGGACGACACACCACTCGCCTTCCGCGAGCAGGCCGATGGGCTGTGGGTAGCCAACCGCTTCCGCCTCTACGCCGACCTGCGCATGGCTCCCCGGCGTGGCCGCGAGCAGGCGGACCATTTGCGTCAGGAGGTGATCGGGTTTTGAGCCGCCAGCACTACACCGATTACGACGAGGAGACGACGTCACGTTGCGAGCGTGCTCTACTTACGCTGCTCGGCGATGTCGGTCCCTGGCGGGAGCGGATCTACCTGGCCGGGGGACTGGCCCCCAGATACCTGATCGGGCAGCTCCCCCAGGGCGCGCGAGCGCATGTCGGCACCACCGACGTCGACCTCGTCATTGGTCTTGCCCTTGCCGGCGAGGCTTCGGAAACGTACCGCACGCTCCAGAACAACTTGGAGAAGGCTCACTTCCAACAGCGGGAGCCGAGCTTCCGATGGGCGCGCATCGTCGATGGCGTGACCGTCCTGGTCGAGTTTCTTTGCGAGACCGACCAGGTTGAGGCAGGCCGCATCTTCCGCCCGAAGGGCGAATTCACCGGATCGAAGCTTGGCGCGTTCAACGTCCGTGGTGCTCAGCTCGTCCGCCACGACTTCATCGAGCGTGCCATCGAGGGCGAGCGTCTCGATGGCGGCGGCCAGTCCCAGGTCACCCTGCGGGTAGCGAACGTCCTTCCGTATGTGGTGCTCAAGATCTTTGCCTTTCAGGATCGGCACGAGAACAAGGATGCGTATGACCTGGTATTCACGCTCCTCAACTGCGAGGGCGGCCCCCGGTCGTCAGGGCGTACCGCCGCCTCGAGCGCCGTCGCCCGGCATTCACAGGTGACCGAGGCCCTCGCGCTTCTCGATGACCGGTTTCAGGATGCCGCCTGGGACGGGCCGAGCGCTTACGCCTCGTTTCTCGCCACCCCCGACGAGGAGGAGGATCGTGCCAGGCTCCGCCGCGAGGCAGTCGCGACCGTGCGGGCATTCCTGGGCGGCTTCCGCGAGGGTCGCTGAGGGGCAAATCGTCGGTGTCCCGCTCGGGCGTGAGCCGAAGCGGGATCGTGGCGGTCAGCGATCGCGATTCACAGCGGTTCAGGGCCGGGGTTCAGCCATCCCCGACCCGGCCCGACAAAGGTCTGGCCAGCGCCGGGAGGCGGCGTTGGCGGATCTCGCGATGGTGGCCAGCGACTGGAGCGAAGGGACAGCCCAGGGCTGGTCGGTGATTCACGCTTGCCGGCAGAATGATGCGACTGCCACCGACTTCGATCGATAGTGTTGGAGGGATAGGGTTCGTGACGAGTCAGCACCTGCTTGACGCCACATGGCGGTCGCTGCTGGTTGCACCGAAGCCAGGTGATGATCTTAGGATCCGACGGCTCGTTGACGAGTTCCGTGGCGTTGAGCTGGACCGTTCTGATCTTGGCAGTTTGGCTGGACCGCGCCACCGAGACGAGGCCGGGCATCGCTGGCTGCGGTATAAAGAGGCTTTCTCGCCTGCGCTGGTGCGTGCGATCCTCGACGGCTGGTCTGGAATCGATGGCCTGCTGCTTGACCCCTTCGCTGGTAGCGCTACCTCCTTGCTCGTCGCCGTCGAGCGAGGTCTGGACGCAGTCGGCGTCGAGTTGCTGCCTTATACCCGCTGGGCAGCGGATGCTGTCGTCCGGGCACATGGAGCCGACGGTGCAGTCTTGCGCAGCATGACTGCGAATGCGGCCGCCAAGAGTCGCATAGGTCGAGTGGGTGTCCGCTGGGCTCTGCCTGTCCCTGCAGCGACGTGGGCGCTCTCGGATGAGGTTTCCGGTGCGCTGCTTTCACTGCGTGAAGCGCTGCCGCCACGCGGGACGCGGGTGGAGGCTGATCTTGCGCATCTTGCTCTGATGTCGGTTGTCGAGAGCGTGAGCGTTTCTGTAAAAGATGGGACGAGTCTTCGTCACCGCGAGCGAGAGCGGCCGGGACGTACCACCCGTCCCGGCCGCAAGGGACAGCAGTTCAATCGAAACCAGGTCGTCGACGCCTTCCTTGCGGCGACCCAGGTGATCGTCGATGACCTGCCGAAGATTCCTGGCGGGACGGCGGCTCGGGTACTGATGGGCGACGCACGCCAGATGCCGCTACGGGATGGGGCAGTGGATGTCGCTGTTTTTAGCCCCCCATACCCCAACAGGTATGACTACTCGGCGGTCTATCAGCTGGAACTGGCTGCGGGCGGTTTTGTACATGTACCAGAAGACCTCCGGCGGATCCGCAAGTCGCTACTGCGCTCCCATCTGGAAGCACCGCCCGCTGAGCATCCTGTGCTAGACGATCCTGCGGTCCTTGCCGTTCTCCGGGCGGTTGCGGCAGCAGCAGAAGAGGGACCAAAGGAGCGCGGCCGGACTCTGCGAATGCTGGTTGGGTACTTCGACGACATGCGCCAAGTCCTTGCGGAGCTAAGAAGGGTACTGCGCCCCGGGGCGCCTGCAGCTTGCGTAGTCGCCACACAGACCTATTTCGGGCATCCGGTCCCGACCGACGTGATGCTCGCATCGATGGCGCGACGGGCGGGACTGCTGGTCGAGGAACTGTGGGTATTGCGTCACAAGCGCATTGCGGTGCAGCAGCGAGCACGAGGTGATCTGGCGAGTACTGGCGGCCGGGAGAGCGTCCTGTTGCTGCGCCGGCCCGGTTAGCGTGGCAGAGCCTCCTGACGGGCCGTGAAGAGGTAACCCTCGAGAATGTCCTGTGGGCCGCCGCCGACGAGGTAACCGCGGTCCAGCCCTCTGTTGAATCGCTCGCAGCCAAACGCGACTGCAAGGCACTTGTGGCAGCCGCCGCGTTCGGACAGGCACACCGGGTCGTGGACGCATGACCACGCGCTGCCGGTGGCCGATTCGATCCACCTGCGCAGGTGCTGCTCGGCCAGTGCTGCCAGGCCCCCGAGATTGAAACTGGTGTACTTCGCCACGTACACCAGTGCGCTCGCCTGGCGCTCCAGCAGATACTCTGCCACCGAGTTCGACGAGTAGCTGGAGTGATATGCCAGTGCGTGCATGAGCAGGTGGCTATAGGCGTGGGTAACCCGTCGGATCGCAACGGCAGCACTGGATGGCGGGTCGGCATACATCTGGTCAAGCAGCCATCCACGGGCCTGCTGGTCAGTCGCACCTGCGGGCACTGCCGCCCATCCGTTAGCAGCACACCAGCGCCAAAGCAGCAGCGGCTCTAGTTCGACAAGGAGCCCTTCGGTGCGTGCCTCGACGGTAACAAGAGGCAGCCTGTCGTTGTCGCCCCCATGCGGTAGCGGTGCGAGCCGTGCACGGCTGGGGTCGGGGTACTCGCGCGTGTAGCCGTATCCCACCAGCGCAACTGGGAAGTCGCGGACAATGCTGATTCGGGCAAGGCCTTCGTCAGCGGCGACGGCCAGGCCGTCACCGATCCGGTCGGCAAGCTGCAGGTGCCCAGCCGTGCGCATTCCCGAGGCGACATCAGCCAGATTGTCTACCGCGCATTCGGCGAACAAGAACGCGCGTTCCATTACGCGGCGGTCCAGTCGCGCCGCGTCCAAGGTGGCCGGATCAAGCAGCCGCTCGGTGGTTTCCAGCGCAGGCTCGTCCCCACGGCCGCCTTCGACGGCCTGAGTCAGCCCGGCAAGTATGTCTTCAGGTAGATCGGGGTGCATGTCTCGCAGCCGTTGAAGTGCTTCGGCGCCGCGTTCGCCACTGGCGCGGCGTCGGCCGCGCGCTTCGTCCTCTAGCCCCGTAAGTTCGGCAACCGTCCCGGCGTAGTGACCGAGCGCATAATGCACACCTTTGGCGGCGCGCATGGCGTCGGCCAGCCACGTCCCTCCAACCGACACCATAGTCAGGTGGTGGCCGAAAAATGCGCGCGTGTCCCGCGCTGTGACCGGTGTCTGAACCCGTTCGCTGATGTCACCGCCGCCGCGCCACTCCAGCTTGCACGGGCATTGCCGGAATGCTACATCCAGCGGGCGCTTACATAGCAGGCACCGGAAGCCTGCTGTGTGGAATGACGCAGAGTCCTCAAACCCGACCTGGCCATGCGGGTGGTCCGAGCAGGAAGGAATCACCAACTCGCGTTGCGCGCCGCACGAGTGGACCTGAAAGTACGGGAGTTGCTGGTAGGCGCCGGTCCTGCACATAGTGCACCGCCGCTGTGCAGGAAGATCTTGCACGCGGCTGACGCGAAGCACGTGACCACATCGCCGGTTGGTGCAGAACAGCATCGCCGGCCACACATCGAATTCGACAGTACGCGGGACGATCAGGTGAAATTCTTCCTCGTGCTCTGTAGGCACGGGAGGAAATCCAGCATGCACGCCTCCTGCGGCGCCCCACAGTTCCAGCGCATGTTCCAAGGCCTCCAGCACCTGCCCGAGCTTGACGTCTTCAGGCGTCGGCCCACTGACGTGGCGGGTTACGCAGTACACGCCGTTAGCTTCGTGCTCGAAGACTTGCCCCGGGAGGTGAGAGTATTCGACGGTGACGCGGGAGCGCTCCACGGTCAGTCCACCTCGTCCGCAACGGAATAGTCCGTCTCATCATCGTCGTAGAAAGCTGCACCAAGGAACCGGAACCGCTGGGCGGCTGGGTAGCTATCGGTACCGAAATCGGCGCTGGCGTCGACATCACGAAGGCTTCTCGGCGGGGGCGGCCGCATTGACCGGGTTAGCAGCGTCTCGTGTGCTGCTTCGACGCTGGCAAGGATGCTCGCGACCTGGGCATCTACAGTTGCATTGAAAAGCTGTGCGATGTGTGGGTCAAGGACGGCGGCGCGCATCCCGTACGCGGCGCGCACGGCGTCCCGGATCGCATCCGCGGGGCTGGGCCCGAGACCAGCGGCTGCCTGTGCGTGCAGCCGAGTCAGCAGCAGCCGGGTATCGTTGGCCCGCGACAGATCAGTTGGCGCGCTGAATCCCTGGACAGTCGCAAGTAGTGCTGGATCCCGCGCCCATTGCTGGGTAATGATGGCGGCCAGCAGGCCGCTGGCGGTCTTGCGGGGCCCGTGCGTGCTGAATCGGTTGAGTGCAACGGGTTCGACCAGGATGTTGACGTAGCGGTGCTGGGCGTCAAAGAAGTGAAACACGCTTCGGTCGCGCACGAAGTGCCGGGCGAGGCCGGTGAATACGAGCCCCACGCCGGTACGGCCAGCGCGGCTTGTGGCCTGCACGTAGTAAGCGACAGTGCTGGGCATTCCCAGGACAAACAAGACGTTAAGGCGCTCTAGGTCGATCCCGTGGCTGATCAAGCTAGTTCCCGAGATCGATCCAAGCCGGCTTTCCGGTGGAGTCTCAAGCGACTCGCGTTCCACTCGGCGGATCACATCGCTTATCTCTGCCAGTGGCGTCTGACCGTTGAGGCGTACCGACTGGAAGGATGTTTGGCCGTCCCGCGCTGTCCGTTCAGCCCATGCATGCACCCGGTCGGCGTGCGTCTTGCGGTTGCAGTAGAAGCATTCCAGCTCGTACTGGAACAGCAGATCGGCGACGTTTTCTGGCTGAGTGGCCGTCAGGCATAGGGTCTTGATGAGCACATCGGCGGGCATGCTGCTGAGCCGCGTTACCTCGTTGCGGACCACTTCACCGGCCGCTGTTGCGAACTGCACGACGTCCATCTGGGTGGGCAGGGCGCCGACGAAGATGCGGCGGACAAGGTTGTCGTGGCGCTTCGCGTAGAAGCTCTCGCCGTCCGCCCATCCGTCGGTGGGGAACCGCCGGGGTGTAAGGGCGTAAAGCTGGGTGACTTGGTTCTGGTAGTCGCTGATTGTTGCGGTCGCTGCGAGCACCTTGCTCGGTAGTCCGCTGCCAACGGTGCACAGGTGCTGCCAGAGCGTCTCGTAGTGCGCGGCGAATGTCCCGAGTTCCTCACTGAGCAGGTGCAGTTCGTCCTGGATGACTAGTGCGGGCGCGGGATCCTTGATTGACACCGGAATCCACTGATCGCTGGCTCGGGTGCAGGCGTCCCGGGCGAGACACCGGCGGTTGCGGCCTTGCGGGTGGGTGACGTAGCCGTGGTCAGGGCACTGGAATGCGGGTCCGTGGGTGAGATGACTGGCGTGTGCGTTGAATGCGAGCGATGCGATCTTGTCGACGGTGCCAACCAGCACGGTCGGCAAGTACCGGTACACCTCGTCGTCGGTCACATCGACCGGCAAGGTTTTGCCGCAGTCGCCGCATAGGTGCGCGAGCCGGAGGGCTTGGGCGTCAGGATCGAGTGCGACGCTCGGTTGCCCGCAGTACGGGCATGAGGGCAGAACGGCGTTGTCACGCTTCCACTTGGCGCTTTGCCGGGCCATCCACGAAATGTCATGCCACCGTTCATCGGCCGCATTCGTGATGCGGTTCGGTGTGTTGTTCCGCCCGACCCAGTAGCCGAGCCGGAACGGCGTACCAGGGTCGTTGTGTGCGGAGCGGACGAGTTCGCAGGCAGCAACGAGCCGCAGCGCGCGTTCGAGTTGCTGAACTGACAGCATGCGGAGCGGGAACCGCAGAACCGCTGTCACTCCGGCGTCTTTGCCGCGCAGGCGGTCGAAGAACATGGCGACGGCAATGATGCCGTACAGCGCGGCGCTCTTGCCGCCACCAGTGGGGAACCACAGCACGTCGGCGACCTTGAGCTCGTCAAGGTCTTCCGCAATGTCAGTCGCGTTCCCATTACGCTGCGCCCATGCCAGCCGGTCGGCGGCAGGTGCCTCGCGAGCAGCGAGCGCAGCGAGGTTCGCTACGACGTAGACGATCTGGAAAAGCCGCCAGGTGGTAGCCGTCGCCGGCCCGGGATCGTTGAGCCCACCGCGGGTGTTCATCAACGCTACGGCTTCATTGGCCCGAATGAATGCCGTGCCAAGCCCGGATGTTCCCATAGACAGGTCGTCGCGGATGAGATGGAGCCCGCGGCGGAACCGGCGGATTTCGTCGCCGAACGCGGCCCGGTCTGTTTCGCAAGCGTGGCGGGCGGAGGCGGCGAGCTGAGCGGTCATCAGGTAGCTGTCCCATGCGCTTGCGAACTCATTCATATGGCCTTCGATACGTTCCAGCACGGGAACGGGATCGCTTGCCAGCTCAGCGAAGGAAGGCTGCAACTCGGGTTTAGATTCGTACACCATCTGGCGGTGCACCGGCAAAGACGTAGTCCGCAGGTCCCCGGTGGCGGCGAAGGCATCTTCATCGAGGCAGCAGAACCTGCCGTGGGCGTGGACGAGCGGCTCTGTGCGATAGTCACGTTCGACGACTCGGTATTCGCTCGGCGTGACGCTGGCGCCGATGATAGTGACGCTGAATCCCGCGTCGTAGGCGGCGACCTCAGGCAGGAAACCGTGATCACTTTTCGGTGGCGGAGTGCCGTTGACCAGTGTCACAGAGAGCCGGATCGGACCGTCCGGCGTACGCTGCACTGTCGCCTGAAACGAGATGCTAGGTACAGGCGTATCCCAATCCGGCCGCGCATGCTCGCGCAAGTACGTCTCGTAGGCATCCGGTCCCGCTAGAACCACGTCTCGCGGCACCCGCATGGCCGAAACCCCACGCATCGGCATGAACAATGACCCGGCGTGTACGCCAGTGGCAAGGGCTGTTGCGCCTCTGATGGCGGCGGCAATGGCCTGGTCATAGGCTGGCTGCTCGGGGACCGTATGCGGGCGGGCATCTGTCGGCACCGGTATCACCAAGTCATGTTCGACGGTCACCTCATGGCGGCGATACACGGACCGGAAAAAGTCGCTGGGTCCCTTGCGGCCACCCGTCGCATGGATGGCCGTCCTCGCAGCGCCGTCAGCGCCCTTCTGGGCTGCATTAAGGTTCGCTTGCACGCCGCGCACAGCGGCTTGGACAGCGGCTGCGGCTTCAGGCGGCAGATTAGCAAGTTGTCCGTCCGTTGGCTCTGGCGGGATGCGGGCGTCTTCACCGGACTGTCCGACTTCAGCGCTTTCGGCAGCTGCGGCTGCCTCTGGCCCATCGTCACTGGGTCGGTCGTCGACGGGAGGCTCGTCCTCCGCGACGCCGGTGAGTCCTGAATGCGCCATCTGCTGCTCGTGAGTCGGAGTGTGCTGTAGGTATAGGGCAAATCTTGCGCGAACCCGCAGGGTGATTTCGGGCGCGGTTGCGTTGATGAGCGCTGATAGCCCCATCTCGCTCGCGGGCAGATGGTCGACGGGCACCCCTGGTTCGTAGGGCACTGGGGATGCCGAAGCGGGCGGCACCGTCACGAGCCGTGGCTGTGGAAGCAGCACGCCGAGAACCACGCGCTCGCGCGGCCGAACGCCAGCGAGTTCCCGTCCGGCCTCATCGCGTCCCGCAAGCCGACCTCGTGCGCTCGCGATGAGATGCTCAGCTAGCCGCACCTCATCCTCGTTGCGTGCGATCCGGCGAGCATGGCCATCTGCTGCAGTGCGATTACCTGTCATTGCTGTCCTCCTCGTCCCCCTGTGCGTGGCCAGCGGTCCCACTCGCCGTGGGCGAGGTGGCGTACAAGACGTTCCGCTGGACTGTGATCACCTCGCCGACTGCGAGTACCCGGTAGACAACCGTCTCTGCGAGTACGGACACCGCATCGGGGCCGAGCAGACGTTCCAGTTCTTCGGCCGCTCCGGTCTCACCAGGCTTAGCCACGGCCCGCCCGACAGCCTGGTGGAGCAGACGCAGCCCCCGCATGACCTCGGCGATTGCAGCCCCGTTATCCGCAACGACAGGGTGGCGGGCAAGCCTGCCGACCCGAGTGACGTTCTCGCAATCTTGCGGCCCGATGCGTTCTTCATCGGCCCATACGCCCACCGCGGACGCGGTGACGGCCGCACCACCGTCCGCTAGAGCTGCGGCCAGTCCCGGCGGCCCGCCGGTGCTGCCCAGTGCCATGGTCAGCGCCTGATCCCATGCCGTGAGGAGCATCCGCGCGACGGGGCCTCTCGCTTCGAGGAGCAGGGGACGCAACCGGTCGAAGGGCGTGACACCATCCAGCGCGGTCACTATCATGCCTGGCCGGGCATCGAGCGCTGGACAGCGCCGGACCCTGCCGTCGAGGACCCGCGCGACCGTCCCGTGGGCGGGCACGTGCACCACGACGACTGGGCCGCCCCCAGCAGAGACCGAGCTGACTGTGAGAGGGAGCGCCGCAACAGAGCCACGCGATTCCTCGCGATCAGCGGTTCTGCCTACGATCACATCTTCGATGTCCGCTTCCGGAAGGTCTGCGTCCATCGTTCCTGGCTGAGCCATCTTCAATGCAGACAGGCCAGCGAGTTCGATGGCGTCAGCGAGGTGAGACAAGCCCCCGCCGCCGTGAGTGTCGGGACCTGCAATGGTCGAAATCGAGATGGCGACTTCCGGCCGCCGTGTCAGGACGTCCACCGATATACCGACGGCACGCGGGAGAAGGCGTCGGACCGGCCCTTGTACTGTCAGCGGCTCATCTAGGGCATCCCGCAGCCGTCGCTCCAGCGGGCTCAGCTCATGGTCGTAGCAAAGGACGTTGAGGGCCCCGATATCTGCGCCGACCAGACGATGCCGGAGCGCGCTGCCAGGCGGAGCTGGCAGCAGGGTGGCCCGCGGCGGGCCCCACCCATCAGCGTCGGCGAGACTGCGCAGAATCAGCCGGCCGTCGACCGGAATCGGAACCCCGGACTCCGCCAGGTGGCGCGTGAGGGCGTCCCGGGCGGTTCGGGACGGGAGCGCGACGTCGACCGTCAGCCCGGCACGCAAGTCGGCGTCGACGGCCTCCGCCAGCCGCGCAGCCTTGAGGTTCTCCGCTTTGAGCGCATCACGTGCGGAAACCAACCCTTCCTTGACTCCCGCCCAGCAGGTCTGCGCCCAAGTACGCCAGCCACGTGGAAACTCCGACGCGCGCATGAGCGCCAGATCTTCCAGACGCTCAGTCAATGTAGGACTGTGCCATCGCGGGCAGGCGGCGTCATAGGTAGGCAGCGGCACCACCAACTCGTCCAGGCGCCGCCACAGGACCGATGCCTCAATCAGCGCAGGAGGCAGCGGGCCACGTCGGCGGGCGTCGGCGAGCAGGACGGCCGCAGCCGCGAGGTCAGCCCGGGCGCCTGCGGCGAGGACGACAGCGTGCCCGCGAACCGGGGCAATGGCGCTCAGAGACTCCCAGCCTAGGGTTTCAGCAGCCATGATTGCGGACCAGCCACACGGATAGACGACATCGTCCGGTGGCCAGGCTCGGCGGGCCACGTCAGCGAACACGATGTGGGTGGCGCCGAACGCCGTTGCCCACTCGGTGGCGTCGGCGACGAAATCCCATTGCTCGTCGGCCGCATCGACGATCACTGTCGTCGGGGGCAGCACAGGTGTGGCCCAGCCCGCAGATGGCCCTACGAGCAGTAGCAGGTGTGAGGGGCCCTGCAGTACCACCCTTCCGCCGGGCAAGGGCGCAACCAGCCCGTCCGCACGCAGCCGCGCTGGATGAAGCGCCGGGCTGACCGGAACCCCTGCGGCGTCAATAGCCGCGAGTTCCGCTCGCCGAATGATCTGGCGGGTGACGAGCGCGACGGGCCCGTGCTCCCTGCGCGAATACGGTGATGGAAAGCCCGGCAGGCACAGCGCTGCCGCATGGACTGCGGCGAGCAGAGGCAGACGCGCGCGGCCACTCGGTATAAGGACAGTAAGCGAAGTTCCTGTCTTGCTCCCGCGCGCGGCAGCGGCCAACGCATCGGTCTCATACGTCGTGATTGGGAGATCCACCGCCGACTGCCATGCGGTGAGAAGCGCATCACGGGCGGACAGACCCCGCAGCCAGGCGGTCAGAGACTTGGCGCTCATTGCCGGCCCACGCGGCGGCCAGCTCCGCGGGCTCCGTGCCGACGCCGTGCGAGACGGTCGTCAGGAACAATTGCGTCGGCGTCCCATGGCTCTCGGTTGTCCACGACCTTGTACCCAGCTGCGTTGAGCCGCGCCCGGAAGAGCGCCTGCGGCCCCGATTCGCCATGCACGAGCATGATCGCCTTCGGGTGAACCTCGTCGATGATCCGCTTCAGCCCGTTGCGGTCGGCGTGAGCACTCAAGTTGTACCTGTACACGGCGGACGCCACTTCAATGTCCACCGGCTTCCCGTGCTCGTCGCGTAGCCGGACACTCCGTTGCCCCTCTGAATCGGCATCAGCTAGCTCTTCGAGCTGATGTCCCGGTGCATCCTCGTCTTGGTGGCCGCAGAGGAACAGGGCGCTATCAGGTTCGAGCAGCACCGCCTTAGCCCAAGGAATGGCCGCCCCGCCCGTCAGCATGCCGCTGGTGGTGATCACTACACCTTCATGGAAACCGACGATCTCCCGGTCGCGGTTCATAACTTTCCGGACGCGTCCCCGCAGTACTTCAGGCGCGCCGTTGCGGGCGTACAGCTCACTGATGTCACGGGCAAGTCCGTCAACTAGCACGTCGAGATTAGGCAGCCGTTTGCCAAGGAGTAGTGCGATCTCCTGTGCCCGGCCCAGGCCGAACGCGGGAATGAGGATCCGCCCACCGGCGTCAAGGACCTCCTCGGCACGACGAACGAGATCGGCACCCTCTCGCTCACGATCGCGATGGACTGCATCGCAGTAAGTGGTCTCGATCACCAGAAGATCAGCATCTGCTGCCAATCGCGGGGGGACCTCGGCGGCGCCGACGGACGCCTGTCCCCGGTCATCGATGTCACCCGTAATGACCACCCGCTGTTGGCCGGCACGGACAACGACACCCGCCGCCCCGAGTATGTGGCCAGCCTTGAAGAGCGTCACCTCAAGGTCGCCTACGATGTGTGATTGTCCGTAGCCGATAGCGCGGAGCGCGTCCTCGGCTTGCGCAACCTCCGCGTCGCCGTATGGGGGCTCAAAGTGCTCCGTCCGCTGCGACGCTGTATCCGCGTCCGCTCGCATGACTCGAACTGAATCGGCCCAGACAGTCGGCAGGAGGGCCTTGGTTTCAGGTGAGCACAAGACGGTAGTCCGTCGCTGCCGCTCCACAACCCACGGGACGAACCCAGCGTGATCAGCATGAGCATGGGTCACCACAACGGCATCAAGGGACGCGGCGACCGCTTCGTTGATTCGGTCGGGACCAGGACGCGAGATGTGTGCCTGTGGTTTGAGTCCCGCGTCTACCAGCAGTCGTGTCCCACCAGCTTGAATTAGTAGTGCGCTGCCGCCGATATGATTCGTTCCGCCCAGCGGAGTGACGGTCAGGCCGCGTGATTGCGTCTGGGTCACAGGCGCAGGAGCGGTCGCACCGCCGCGCATGCCGGTCATCGAGTCATATTGGTCGTGCGCATCGATGTCGTAGAGTTCGCCGAGCGATTCAGCGAGTTCTTCCAGGCGGCCGGCGCGCCGCAGTTTGCGGGTTTTGCCCAGGCCATCTGGCATGCCCGACGCCTCGTGCCGCACAGACGCGGCTTCACGCTCGGCGAGTGGCTTCAAACGGCGAGCGCGTCCTTCGGCACCTCCGAGATCCGCCTCAAGGCTGTGTCGGCCCCGTCTTTCCCGGTCAAGAGCCTCTTGAGTCAGCGCCAGCGCTTGTTCCGCCTCTGAAAGGCGTTCGCGTAGCTCGCGCAAGTCGCGCTGACGTGCGGCGCGTTCGGCGTCCAGCCTACGCTGCAACGCAGTGACCTTGTCCTGTTGCGACGACGCCGAGGCCAGCGCTTCCCTTTGCCGGCGTGAAGGCATTTGGTCGCGCAGAGCAGATGCGCTTGTCTCTGCGATCTCGGCTCTTTCGATGGCCGCAGAGAGTTCTCCCTGGAGACGGTCCGTCTCCTCTTGCGCTTTCCGCAAGTCCCGACGCAAGGACTTCGCTTGCTCATTCGCCACTCGCACCTGACGCCGTGCCTCTGCGTCAGGGCGCAGGACTGGTGAATTGGGCGCGGACGCGAGTACGCGCGGTAGCGTTTCCGGCACCGCCAGCAGCCCGCTGAGGTAAGGCGTTGCCGCTGCGGCGATTGCGGCGTCTGGATCGAGTGCTGCCGCCTCGAGTACTGCGATCGCGTCGTCCGTGGCCATTAGCACAGCAGCAAGGAACTCGCTCACATGCACCGCCGAACGCCCGCGTCCCTCGTCCAGGCGCGCTCGTAGCCCCTCAACAGCCGGAACATCGGCAAGCTTGAGCAGATCACGAACCTCACGTCGCAGAGCCACGTCCTGTGCCAGCGCCTCGACCAGGCGATTGCGGTGGATCGAGAGCAGAAGTGCATCGGGCCAGTTCGGTCGCAACCACATCGCACCGGCCCGTCGCTGGTCACGCCTAGGCAGGTGCTGGCGCTCCCTCAACGCAGTCACGGTCCCAGTCAGCACGCGACGCAAAGGATCCCCCTCCTTGCGCTCGCCTTCTCGCACGACTGCCCTCCCGCCGCCCACCCATACGCACTGATTGTTCCTGCCAGAACACAGACTGGCACGAAGCCCTCAGTATGTCAACTGTGGCAACAGTGTATCTATCGAAAGTCAGTGTAGCTGACGTGATGAGCCCAACGACTCCGCCTCTAGTGTCAGCCTTGTTGACATCTCGGCCACACTCAGTCAGCCTTGGCAGCATGGCGACTGACTTCTTGGAAGACTTCGGCCGGGCCGTCCGGCAGCTCCGACAAGAGCGCGGTATGACGCAGGCTGAGCTCGCCGACCGCCTGAGCCTAGGCCGAACCAGCGTCACGAACCTGGAAAGAGGTGGGCAGAACCCTCCGCTGACTCTCCTGCCTGAGATCGCCAGCGCCCTTGGGGTAGATCTCCTTCACCTAGTCGCCATCGCCGTCGGCGCGGGCGATGACCGCGACCTGCACGCACTCACCGCCAAGGTCCATGACGAGGATCTGCGGCGTTGGGCCGGCCAGGTGATAGGTGACACGCTCGCTGGCCAATCGACCGGAAACCCCGTGTCTGACTCGGAGCATCGGCGATTGCCATGACACGCGTTGAACAAGCCGCACGCGATTTGCTTCGCAGTACCGACATCAAAGAGCCGCCCGTACCGGTCGAACGGCTCGCTCGGGACGCAGGTGCACTCGTCAGCTACCAGCCGTTCGAGGCGCAGGACATCTCCGGCCTGCTGTATCGAGCGACAGATGCCGCCCCGGTAATCGGTGTCAACAGCAACAATCCCAAAGTGCGGCAGCGCTTCACCATCGCGCATGAACTTGGGCACCTGACTTTGCATGAGGGCCAAGACCTGATCTTGGAGCGCCTCGTTAGGCTCAATTTCAGGGACTCCACGAGCAGCACTGCCAGCGACGCCGAAGAGATCGAGGCGAACCGCTTTGCTGCCGAGCTACTCATGCCACAGCAGCTTCTCCAGCACAGCATTCGCTTGCTGGTGCAGGGCCGTCCGCTATCGGACCTGGAGGTGGTGCGACGACTCGCACGCCGATTCGAAGTGTCACAGCCAGCGATGGAGTACCGGCTGACGGGCCTTGGCATGCTAACTCCTGCCTGAGGACTGCTCATCGAGTGTCCACTCAAGACTGGGTTATCACGAGGGCGCACCCGAGCTGAGCCATTGCGCTTCCCGGCTCATCCTCGACAGGTCGCCTCGGCGTGAGTACCGAGCACAGGCACGAGCATTGTCGAGGATCCGGCGAAGTTTCTGCGTGGATCCCCTTGTTACGACGAACTGTCACGTCCTCCTGTTCGATCTTGAAGGCGCTTCATGGCACTGGCTAACCCAGCAGGTGCGGTGGGTAACCAATAACCCCGCCGACGGCTATTACTGCGTCGGCGTCTGCGAATACTGATCGTCTGGCGCTGAGTACCGCCTGACCCGACGCATCCCACTCTCCGGAGCGTGGTGAGCCGTTGTACATCGCTACCCGGCGGCTGCCGACCGCCTGAGTGTCTCTAGGTCACCGGCGCCGAGCGGCTTGGCGACCTCGGCAGCCACCAGCAAGGGTCTCGCGGGCACGGCGGCCAACTCCCACTGCACGTCCGCCATCGTTGCTTGAACTGGCCTTCTTGTGCCTGCGGGGAGGGGGCCGTCTGGGCGGGGTGCCTCCCGGCCGGGTCAGCGTGCGCCACTGTGGCGGTTCCCGCAACCGGCCTCTCGCTGCGCTCGCCCCGGGCGGGCAGAGATCTTTTCTTGTTCGCGGGCGGCTTCTGGTGCCGGCTTCGCCGGCGCTGTCTTGTGCCCGCCGGAAAACATCTTTCCCGCCCGGGTCGGCCGGTGGTGCGGGCCCCGTCCTCGTGGCGCCTGCCGCCCGGACCGCCGGGAGGCACTTCCGCCGCCCGGACGGCCTGCACAGGCCGTGACCCGAAGGACGGCACTCATGACCATTGATACCTCTGCGGCGTCGCCTGGTGCCCGGAATGCGACGCTCGCGGATATCGCAGCTCTGCTGCGTGATCAGCAGGCCCTCAAGTCTGATTTCGTGGTGCCCGCGGCCGCGATCCGCGCCCGCGGCGGGCGGCTGGCCGTGGACGACAGCGCGCCGGTGCTCGGCCCGGACGGCGTGACGATGACGACGGGAATGTACACCCCGACCGGTGTCTGCGATCAGGGGATCGCCGACAAGCTCGGCATCCCCGGCGCCTACCTGCGGCGGATGCGCGAGCAGCGGCCCGACCTCTACGACGCGAACGTCAACGGCTGGCTGGAGGGAGACGGCCGGAAGTTCCTGCTCCGCTGCCTGCGTCCCAGCGGCCCCACTAGTAGCGGGATCGCGCGGGCGTTCCTGTCGGACGGGTACAAGTTCATCGACAACCTCGACGTCCTGCTGGCCGCCCTGGACGGGGTCCGCCAGTCCGGTGTCCCGGTCGAGGTCGACGGCTGTGACCTGACCGACCGGCGGATGTACGTTCGTGTCGTGTGCGAGCAGGTTCGGGCGCTGGCCCCGGCGTTGCTGGCCGGGTACCGCAGCCCATTCACCGGCGCTGCGGGCGCCGATAACCCGGTGGTCTTCTCCGGGTTCATGCTCACCAACTCCGAAACCGGCTGCGGAGCGTTCACGCTAGTACCGCGGCTGGTCGTGCAGGTCTGCCGGAACGGGATGACGATCACCCGGGACGCGATGCGCGCGGTCCACCTCGGCGAGCGGCTCGACGAAGGTGTGGTCACCTGGTCGGGCAACACGAGGGACAAGACCCTCGCCCTGATCACCGCCAAGACCACCGACGCGGTCGGCACCTTCCTGAACCCCTCCTATGTCGAGCACGCGGTGCGGGAGCTGGAGAAGGACGCCGGGCACCCGGTCACCGACCCGCAGGAGACGGTGCGGGTGGTCAGCCAGCGGCTCCGGTTCACCGACGCCCAGCAGGCCGACATCCTCACCCACTTCATCCGCGGCGGAGACGTGACCGCGGGCGGGGTGATGCACGCCGTCACCAGCGTCGCGCAGACCCTGCGCGACGCTGATGCCGCGCATGAGATGGAGTCCCTGGCGGTGCGCGCCCTCGACATCGCCGCCACCCTCTAGCCCACCCGCCCCGCAGCAGGCCCCGCCCTTCCAAGGGCGGGGCCAGCTGCATTAACCCCTTCTGGAGGTTTCCATGCCCGACGCGACTGTCACGCCACTGCGGCTCTCCGCCCCGTCCGGCTACACCGACACCGCCGCCCTCAACGACATCCACGCCCTGCTGACCACAGGCGACCCCGGCGACGCCGCGCTGACTGATATCGCCCTGGTCCTGGCCCGGACGGGGCGGCCGATGGTGGCGGCCCGCGACATCGAGATCACCACCACGGAGACGGCCCTGGGCTGGCCGGTGGCCTGCGCCCACGCCGGTGACACGTCGGTGTTCATCCGCCAGGCACCCGCCGGGCCGGGCCTGCTCATCGAGATCACCACCAAGACCGCCGCCGAGCACGACGCCCTGAAGGTCACCCTCGACGGCCGCACCCTCCACCCCGCCGTCCCCGGGAGCAGTGACGCGGCCTGACCGGCCGCGCCCTTCATCCCTTCTGAACGAGAGGAACTACCGTGTCAGCTCTTACCGATGCCATCCCTGACCACCCCGCCGGGGATCAGCTCCCACCCGGCACCAGCACCAGCCCCGCTCCGGCTGTCGACCAGGAGCCTGCCGGCGCGCCGCCGGAGCCCCGCAGCGCCGCGTCGCGGCTGATGATCGCGGTCGCGATGCTGATCGCCCATCCCGGCAACGTCCGCGCGGACCTGGATGTCGGCGAGGAGTTCTGTGCCTCGGTCGCCGAGGTGGGCGTGCGGATACCGCTGCAGGTCACCTACGACCAAACTGGCGGTTTCCGTGTCATTGAAGGACACCGCCGCCTGGCCGCCGCCGTAAAGGCCGGGCTCGCCGAGGTGCCCTGCGACATCGATCCTGGCGGCGCTGGTGACCAAGCCGGCCAGTACCTCGACATGCTGATCGCCAACGGCGACGCCTACCGCAAGAACTTCACCCCGGTGGAGGAGGCCGCGGCCCTGTTCGCGGCGCACGAGGCGGGTGCGACCAGGACCCGGCTGCGCAAGGCCACCGGCCGCAAGGCCGCCGAGATCAAGACCGCGCTGGCCGTCGGCGGCATCTCCGGTGACACCCGCACCGCCGCCGGCGACCTGGCCGGCCAGCTCACCCTCGACGAGCTGGCCTTGCTGGCCGAGTTCGACGGCGACCACGCCGCGGTGGGCAAGCTGCTGGAGGCTTTCCGCCGCGGGTACACGGCGGAGCATGTGGCGGAGCGGATCCGCCAGGACCGGGCCGAAGCCGCCGAGCATGACCGGCTGACCGCCGAGCTGGAGGCCGCCGGGATCATGGTCACCGACGACTTGCCGGAGGGAGCGGCGCGGCTGAGCAGCCTGCTGCACGACGGGGAAGATCTGACCGCTGAGGCCCACGCGGGCTGCCCGGGCCGGGGGGCGTATTTCCCGTCCTGGAACCCGCTGCAGCCGGTGCACTATTGCACTAGCCCCGAGCAGAACGGGCACACCGTGCAGACCTTCGGCCCGCCGCGCGGTGCCGGCGGCGCGGTGCTGCCTGATGCCCTGCCCGACGACCCGCCCGCGGACACCCCGCCGGACCCCTGCCGCCGGCTCGTGATCGAGGGGAACAAGGCGTGGCGGGCCGCCTGCGAGGTCCGCAAGCGGTGGCTGGCTCAGCTGTTCGCCCGCCGCACCGCGCCGCGCGAAGCCGCCCGGTTCACTGCTGGGGAGCTGCTGAGGATGCCTGACCCGCTGCGCACTGGGCTGGCTGCCGCGCCGACTCGGGAGTTGTTCAGCGATATCACCGGCCAGCGGGCCGCGAGCTGGCTAGAGATCTGCGACACCACCACCGCGGGCCGTCTCCCGCTGCTGCTGCTCGGGCCCGTCGTCACCGCGTACGAGCTGGCGATGACTGAAGGAGAGGGCAAGAACACCTGGCGGACCGACCGTTATGCCCCATGCCCGCGCCGCGATGCCAGCCGCTACCTCACGTTCCTGGCCAGCATCGGCTACCAGCTGGCCAGTATCGAGCAGGCCCTGGCGGACAACGTTCCCTGGACCGGGGACACCCCAGCGGAACCGGTCAGCGGCGACAGTGATCTGGCCGGTGAGCCCGTACCGGGCACCGAGGACACCGGTGAGGACGCCGCCGATGGGGACGGCGCGGAAGGCGCAGAGCCCGCCGCTGATGAGGACGACGGGGGTTATGCGGATCCCGCCGGCTCGGACACCAGCCCGGGCGAGTCAGCCGGCAGCACTGGGCAGGCCGCCGCCTGACCCCAGCAGTTACCAGGGGCCGCCGGCATTCCCGCCGGCGGCCCTTTCCGTCCCTGCGCCCAGAGGAAGGAGCGAACGCTGATGAGCCTGACACCCCATGATCTGCGCGCTATCCGGCACGCTGATCACCTCGTGTTCCGCCACAACATGCCGCGATCCCCCGGCGGCCCGCGGGAAGACTGGCTGGAATGCGGCCTGGACGGCGTGCATTCGCCGACCGGGTACGAGCAGGTCCACGCCGTCGCCCTGGAGCCCGCCGTCATCACCATTTATCACCACGGCCACGGTCCCGGCGGCGGGCAACCCGGGCATCCGGTCAGCGGCACCACCCCCGGCGGCACCCGCGGCTCCATCGTGGTCTACCCGCGCTACTGCCAGGAGCACCAGACCTGGATCCGGGCGCTGCGTCCCGGCGACCGCCTCACCGCCTGTTTCGTGATCGGCAACAACAACGCCTACCTCAACGACGCGGGCCTGTCCCAGGACGAGGCGTGGCTGGTCATCGGCCGCCCGGGCGCCAGGCACGACGCCCGCTATTACCTGGACAGCCGCATCAGCCCGGCCTTTTCCTCCGCCCGCATGATCCAGCCCGTCACCCCGCCCTCAGCCACCGCCGCAGGCTGAACCGCTCCGGCGGTACCAGCCCGCTGCGTCCCGTACCACGCCCGTTGACCCGCCAGCCGAACGTGCTGGCGGGTTTCCTGCTGCTAAGGAGCACATCACCATGACCAGCTCACCACCCTGGGGCCCGGACTCCGGGCAGGCCTGCACGGCCACTGTCATCGGCATCGACGGCTACCCGGTCGAGGCCAGCGCTGCCATCACCAACGGCCCGCCGGGCCTCCAGATCCTTGGTCTTCCTGACAGCGGTACCCGTGAGACCCGTGACCGGGTCCGCGCCGCGATCCTCAACAGCGGCCAGCCGTGGCCCAGCCGCGCCATCACCGTAGACCTGCTGCCCGCCAGCCTGCCCAAGCGCGGCAGCAGCTTCGACCTGGCGATCGCGGTCGCCGTCCTCACCGCCTCCGGCGTAATCCCCGCCGATGCCCCGCAGGGATACGTGTTCGTCGCCGAGCTCGGCCTGGACGGCAGCCTGCGCCCGGTCCGCGGTGTGGTGCCTGCCCTGCTCGCTGCGGGTGACGCTGGGTGTACCCGGGCGGTCGTCTCGGCCCAGAACGCCGAAGAGGCCGCCACGGTGCCCGGCCTGGCCGTCGTGGCCTGCCAGTCCCTGCGGGCAGTTCTAGCGTGGCTGCGGGGGGAGCCGTTCGCCCAGGAGCCCGGCATCCCCGCGCCGGGCACTCGGGCACCGGCTCCGGGCGTCCCGCCGGTGATCAGACTGTCCCGGCTGGCTGTCCCACCGCACACGCGGCAGGCGCTGGAAGCGAGCGCGGCAGGCGGTCATCACATCTGCCTGGCTGGCCCGCGTGGCGCCCGCATCCCGGCCCTGGCCGCAGGACTCGCCGCCCTCCAGCCTGCGCTGGACTCCGAGAACGTGATGGAGGTGACCGCGATCTACTCCGCCGCCGGGCTCCTGGGACCAGGTCACGCGCTCATCACCCGCCCGCCGCTGCGCGCCCCGCACCACACCGCGACCCGGGCCGCGATCCTCGGCGGCGGCTCGGGGATGATCCGGCCTGGCGAGGCGGCGCTGGCTCACCGGGGCGTACTGTTCCTCGACCAGGCACCCGAGTTCGGCCGGGACGTCCTCGCGGCGTTGCACCAGCCGCTGCAGGTCGGCGAGGTCACCGTTGCCCGCGCGGGCACCACGGTCCGGTTCCCGGCGAAGTTCACCCTCGTTGCTGGGATGGCGCCGTGCCCGTGCGGCGCCTGGCCTAAGTGCCAGTGCAGCCCGCTGGGAGCGCGCCGCTACCGGGCCCGGGTAGCCGGCGAACTCGGCAGCCATCTCGCGATCTGCCTCCACGCTGACCCGCCCAGCGCCGCCGGAGGCACGGGGGAGCCGTCCGCCGACAGCGACGTGACCTCTGCGGCGCGCGTCGCCGCAGCCCGGGACCGCGCCCGATACCGGTTCCGCGGCACGCCCTGGCAGGTCAACGCCGAGATTCCCGGCGCTGAGCTGCGCCGCTACTATGCGCCTCCCGCCGAGGCCGACGCGCCGCTTCGCCGCGCCCTCGATCTCGGGGAGATCAGCCCACGCGCGGCGCACCAGGTGATCCGGGTGGCCTGGACCCTGACCGACCTGGCAGGCAACACCCGGCCCGGCCCGCACGAATGCCGGCAGGCGCTCGCCTTCCACCTGGGGACAGCCCAGTGACCCGCCCGCCCGCCGGCGTGCTCCCCCTAGCTCGAGTTTCCGATGATCATGCTCCTTGCCAGGGTGTTCTGCCTGATGGG
>ODAK010001573.1_pt1 | contig 24658 bp, 28 predicted proteins | sample 1539591 | NCBI WGS metagenome assembly ODAK01 (sample SAMEA3539303, study PRJEB22396) | soil metagenome | biome: tundra; feature: field; material: soil | place: USA | collected 2010-05 | depth 0.15 m | reverse complement strand
CCACCCAGGTTCCACAACTCATTTGCACCAATCGCCTTGGCGTACCACTGCGCAGCTGCCGATGCATCGGAGACAGCGAGCATTACAGAGATGACTGGATCGCGAGCATCGTTCGCCATGGTCAATGTTCTACCAGGGCTCAATCGCTCATTGGAGGAAGAGGACCGCGGCACCCATTGGCTCACCGGTCCGGCGTCATTCGTTCCCGTTTGAGTCGAGAATCGCGAGGCGTCCGATTGTGTCGTGAGCCCTCACACGGTCCAAGCGGTTTTCTCAGAGTGCCCCGCTCGTGGGCCGGGTGGCGGTCGTTGGGTGGCTCTCGAACCCGGGGGCCCGGCCTCCCTCAGACGTACAGCGATCGGTGGACGGACCCTGCGATGAGGGCTTCTTTAGCGGTGTGTGGTGATCTCCTTCTCCACGCAAAAACAGAAGGGATGTCCCGCTGGATCAGCGTGCACTTGGAAGAAGGAGTCTTCCTCTTCAACGGGATCAGCAAGTATGCGGGCACCGAGCTCGACCGCACGCGCCGAGGCCAACTCCAGATCGGTCACGGTGAGATCAAGATGGATTTGTTGTGGCTGCCCATTCGGCCACTCGGGGGGCACGAACTGAGCGACACGTTGAAAGGCCAGCTTCAATGGCAGTTCGGCAAAGTGAACTTCGCACCACGAAGGGTCAGTCGAGTCAACAACACCACCGAGTAGGTCACCATAGAAGGCGGCCAGTCTCGAAGGATCTGGACAATCAAAGACGATTGACCGGAGCTGGATCGATTGTACGCGAGGTGCCATCACGATGCGCAATATATCGGATACATCCGATGCTCCGGCAGGTGGGTCCGGTCCATTTACCGGCGGCGGTCGGGGCCACCTTTCTTCTTCTCGATGGCCCCTATGGCTTCGGGGTCAGACCCTGCGACCAGCGAAGCTGAGCAGTCGGGTCTGGACGTCCGCATCGGGCGCCGGATCGATCTTCGGGCCGAACCCTCCCGGACGGCGGATGGCATCGTCGATCGGCAAGAGGAACTCGATCGCCTTGGCGACTGCATGCTGATCAAGGCTCTCGTCCTGGCCCGTTGCCCTCGCCAAATCCCAGGTGTGGATCAACGTGTCGGCACACAACAGGCGCCCCACGAGTGATTCGAATGGTTGCTCGCCAAACATGCCACCAACTGTCACCCCCGCACGTCCGGGGTCCTCCAGCGCGTCGCGGACCGCGTTGGTCGCCCTTTGCCATGCCACGACCAGATCGTCCTCGCCAGTGACAGGTGCTGGGTCTGATCCATCGAGGGAGGCCAGCACCCTCGTATTCGTGTTGATGACATGTACGGCGATTTCGCGAGCCGTCCAGTCTGTGCAGGGCGATGGCGCGCCCCAGAGACTCTGTGGCACTGCGCCGATTCGCTGAGTGAACCCGTCCCCGATGACGGCATATCGGTCGGAAACCTCTGACATCCCTGAAAGCATACTTAGCTCCCCTGCGTAACATCCTCCGAGAGAGCCATCGGAAAAAGTGCCGCAGCAATCACGCCCACGACCGACCAAACGGGGACCGACTCCACGAAGTCAGATGCTCGCAAACTCTCTGATGATTCGCCAGGCTTCGGTGGGCGACTCCTCTTGGGCAAAATGCCCAGCGCCAGGGACCAAGACCCCCTCAACTGACGTGAAACCGGCGGACCGCAAGCCCTCCGCGTATTCGTTGATGTCAGGTGGTCGTGGTCGTCGTGCCGCACAACGACGTGACGTAGTTGGCCAGGGTCAGGCTGTCCGCCCTGACCGACGTGTCCTGGCCCAGGGTGCTCATTGACGACGCAAGCTGCACCGGAGTCGACGCATTCGAGATGTCCGTCTTGAGGGTGGATGCGAAGGTGAAGAGTCCCTTCATGGCAGCCTGAACGTTGGCTGGGGCCGAACGCAATGCGTTTTCGGCTGGCCCTTCCTCTTTGAGGGAATTGTTAATGGCTGCGATCATCTCCTGTTTGGCGGTAGCGAAGTTGGACAACCCGCCGTCTGTGATGACCTTTCCCAGCGCCGCGCCGAGGTTGCCCGAACTGGACTGCGCCGAGTCGACAGCGGTACAGATGGAGCTGGTGGGGTTCGAACCACTCTTCGAGACGGTCTTCGAGGTGTGGTGCTTGGCCTTGTGGTGCTTGGCCTTGTGGTTACTGGCCGACGCCGCCGCCATGGGTGCACACGCAAGCGCTGCGCCCAAAACCGCCACGCTGGTGCATTGCAAGAATCGTCGTTGTCCCACGTTGCGATCTCCCGGGTCGTGAACGGCCGATTCGACAGGATACCGGTCGCGGCAGTGCAAGAAGGGTATATCTCAGTGTCGGCAACCGAAATCCAACCAACTCGCCACCGAGGCTCGGGATGGCGAGGGTCGTTCCGTCGCGCCCAACCGGTGACAGGCAGCGCGGGCGATCTCACGTCAGAATGCGATGCCATGGCCAAGCTGAGCGCGGGACTACTCCCCTACCGGGTCGCCGACGACGGTTCGCTCACTGTGCTGCTCGTGCATCCCGGCGGTCCCTTCTGGAAGAACAAGGACGAGCACGCGTGGTCGATCCCCAAGGGTGAGTACCCGCCCGAGGAGGACCCCAGGGAAGCAGCTGCACGTGAGTTCACCGAGGAACTCGGTTTCCCGGTGCCGGAAGGGCCGTGGATCGACCTGGGGACGATTCGCCAATCGGGAGGGAAGTACGTCCGGGCGTGGGCGGTGAAGGCGGACGACCTCACCCTCGAGGGAATGGTCAGCAATCGGTTCGAGATGGAGTGGCCGCCAAAGTCGGGAACGATGAAGGACTTCCCCGAGATCGACCGCGCGCAGTGGATGACGATCCCAGAAGCCACCACACGGCTGGTGGCAAGCCAGGTCGAATTTCTGGCCCGACTCTCCGAAGCCTTGGAGGCGACTCCCGATTGATCGCGGGTCAGAGGTGCTGGTCGTTCAGAGCGTTCCACTCCGCAGGAGGGCGGTGTAGGCGATCCAACCGGCTGGAATCGGTAACCAGAACGTGGCGATACGGAAGATGAGCACGGCGGGAATGGCCTCGTGGGCCGGGATTCCCAGCGCAGTGAGGCCCGCCGTGAGAACGGCTTCGACGGCGCCGAGGCCGCCGGGCGTGGGCGCAAACGAGCCAATGGTGTTGCCAGCCAGGTAGACGATGGCGGCCGGAAGGATGGCGGGATGCGCCCCGAGCGCATTCAGGGCGGCGATGAACGCCAGAACGTAGGCAAAGGTCAGCAATAGGTTCGCTCCGACCGCCACGGCGAGTCGCGATGGTTGCGATACGGCGACGAGCAGGCGTGGCCACACGTTCCGGACACGTGGCCATACCGATTGTCGGAACCGCGCCCGCGTCTGAGGGATGAGCAGCACGATCCCGACGACGAGGGCAATCACGCCCAGACCGATGGAGAGGTCGGCGCCGGGCACGATCTTGAAGCGGCTGATGCCCGATCCGGTGAGCAGCCCGAAGGCAACCAGGAGGGGGATGGTCGTGGCCACATTGACGATCTGCGAGAGTGCCACGGCGGCCGCTATCGAGCTCTCGTCGACGTGCTGCCGGGTCAGATACCGCGCGTTGACGGCGACATGGCCGACCGTAGGCGGCATCGCCACGCCGATGAACGCAGTCGAAAGCTGGACCAAGAACCCACGCACCACCGAGAGACGCTTCGGGACAAAGGCCGCGAGGTTCACCGCCGCTGCTAAGTACGTGAGTGCCGATCCGAGAATGGCCACGGAGAACCAGCCGAGGTTCGTCTTGCGCAACGCCCCGAAAAGGTTGACCTTGGAGAATTGACCGATGAACAAGAACGCGATGACGGTGAGGGCGACGGCGCTGAGCACGGTACGCCAGCGGAAGCGGTCGAGGCGGGTGATGGGGGTATCCGCTTCCTCGCCCACCAGCTCCCGCCGTACCTCGGCCAGGCACCCACGTGCGTCGCGCATGGCCGACCAACCCCATGGCGCGAGCGCAAGCGGCTGCAGGATGGCGACAACCGAGTCTTCGTCCTTCGGTCCGTAGGCGGAACGAAGTGCCTCTACTGCGTCGGCCGGTCCCACCGTACGAGCCAGTGTCGTCAAGAGCTGCGTGACGTCGAGCCGCCGTACGAGCTCGCCCGCACCGGGCAGGGCACCATCGAGGGACAGGAACACGGCTGTCCCGTTGGTCACGTCCAGGTTCTCGGCTCGCAGGTCGCGATGCGCCACTCCGGCGTCGTGCAGATCGCGAAGGGAGCGGAAGAGTGCTTTTGCACTCTCGAGGTTCCATGCGGCACGAGGTACGGAATCGCAAGGAGTGGCCATGACGAGTACGAGCGTCTCGGCGGGCATTTCGCGCAACAGGAGCGTCGACGGACTGAGGACGCCGGCGTTGTTGGCGAGAAAGCAGGCCAGGGAAAGCTGCTCGAGCTGAGCCCGCGAGCTCAGGGCGACGTGATTGGCGACCACTTGACGGAGGCGCACCCGGGTCCACAGGCGCCGGGCGAGCCCCGCTCCCCTGGTGTCACGGTTAGCCAGTCGAACGTCAACGGGCCGGCCATCGGTGAGGGTGCCCGCGAGTTGGGCTCCGTCGGGAGCCACTACTTCCAGGTTGGCAATGGAAAGCCCGCACTCGGCGAGCCACACCCCAAGCTCGTGGATACTGGGCCGAACCGACGCGGCGCCGAGGCACCACCGCGTTCCCCAGCCGAACAGCAGCGCAGCGAAAAGGGAGACCCCGAGCGCGAATGGGGTCAGCGAGTCCACTGCCACGCCGGCGAACAGAATGCCGGTGCCGGCCAGGAAGCACCAGCGCGACCAGCGCGAGCGCCGGACGAGATCGCTGGCGACAAGGAAGGAGATGAGCGCCGTATCGAGCACCAGTATGGAGGGATTGCTGCCGTGCAGGACGGAGCGGGCCACCGATCCGTGCTCCCCATGCCAGACGCTGGCGGTGACGATCATCACTGCCGCCGCTACCACCGCCGCGACAATCGCATTGCGGGCGCTGCGGATGTCCGTGCGTACGAGGCTGACCAGGGCCACCACGACGAGCGCCAGGCACCCGATCGTCGCGATGACCTCGGCGGCAGACGAGAGCCAGCGGGGAATATGGCGCACCCAACTCGAGACGTAGTTCGCCAGCTCCGTGCTGCCGGCGGGAAGCGCCTGGATCAGTGCCAGCTCTATCGTCAGAATGGCCGCCGCCAGGACCCCCAGCAGCGCATCGGTCGGGCGCCTGACCCGCTCCATGCCCTGAGGGTGAACGGCCATCAGGCGGCTCGGGCCACACGGGAATCCAGTGCGTTCAACGCGCCGGGCATCCCTTCATGGCATGGATATCCATGGTCTACTGTCTACCCGGTATCGCTTCATAAATTGTGCACCGGCATGAGCGGCAGGGCGCTGCCCCTTACGCTCCTGCCGGTCGGGCGAGAAACGTCCTACTGCTTGACGGCGTCCTTGACCTTCTCGCCTGCCTGCTTGAGGTTGCCGGCCACCTGATCCATCTTTCCCTCAGCCTCGAGCGACTTGTCATTCGTGACCTTGCCGGCCGCTTCCTTTGCGTGCCCCTTGACCTCTTGCGCCTTGTTCTTCGCCTTGTCGACTGTTGCCATCTCTGCTCCTCGTTCCTGTTGTTCGCTACCTCCGTCCTACCCATTTGTCGTGATCGCAATCGAAATGGTGGAGACGCTTCAAAGATCCGCGGGAAGGGTATAGACCCTCCTATGAGTCTTTCTCGAGTTATCGCGCGTCCGATGTTGGCCTCCATGTTCATCACCGGCGGGCTCGATGCGATGCGGCACCCCGAGACGAAGGTGGCGTCCGCACAGCCAGTAACCGACCAGTTGAGGACCTGGGTGCCGTCCCTGCCCGAGGACACGGCGATGTTGGTGAAGGTGAACGGCCTGGTCCAAGTCGGCGCGGGTGTGTTGCTCGCTCTCGGCAAGATGCGCCGTCTGGCCGCGCTGGCCCTCATCGGCTCGGTGATCCCCACGACCTTCGCCGGCCATCGATTCTGGGAAGAGAGCGACGAGAAGAAGCGGGCGCAACAACGCGTCCACTTCTTCAAGAATGTGGGGCTCTTGGGCGGGTTGATCCTGGCCATGGTCGATACCGAGGGTGCGCCGTCGATCGGCTGGCGAGCCCGGCGCGGTGTGCATCAGGTGTCGCACGCCGTGGCCATCGGACGGGCTTCCACCGGATCCGGTGCGCACCAGGTCTCCGCCAAGGCCTCCGCTGCGGGTCGACGTACGGCCCGTCACGCCAACGAGCATGCACACCACGCGGCCAAGGCGGCATTGGAGAGTGCCGAAGGCAGTGCCCACCGTGCCGCGGCCAAGGCAGGGGCAACGGGGCGAAAGGCCCGCCGGAAGGCCGGCAAAGCCGCCGCCCGTGCCAACAAGGCAACGTTGCGAGGGGGGCATCGAGCCAACCGTGTCCTGGCCGACGCCGCCACGTCCGGGGTGGCGCTCGCAGCACCCTATGTCCACCACGCGCAGGAGAGCGTGCAGGGCGTCGCCAAGGCCCTGCTCGAAGGTGCAGAACCCGCACTGACGGCGCTACGCGAAGGTGTCGACCCATTGCTCGCGGCCGGAATGGAACGGGCGGAAGACGTACGGGCCAAGGTGATCGAACACCGCGACCACTGATCAGGCTTCGATGCCGAAGACCTCCGCCAGCTCGGTCGGCGGCGGCGTGTCGAGTTGCGCATACGTGCAGGATTCGGGCGTCCGGTCGGGCCGCCACCGTTTGAACGAGGTGGCGTGCCGGAACCGGTCACGTTGCAGGTGGTCGTAGGAGACCTCGGCGACCAGCTCCGGGCGTAGCGGGGTCCAGCTGAGGTCCTTTCCGGCGCTCCAGCGGCTCTGGGCTCCCGGCACGCGTTGTTCGAGATCGCCCTCCGCCTCCATCCAGGGATGGTCGGTGGCCGCGCCGGCCTGCACGGGTGCGAGCTCCTCGACGAATTCGGAGCGTCGGGCCACGCTGAACCCCGAGGCGACGCCGACATGGTGCAGCACGCCGTCGGCGTCGTAGAGGCCGAGCAGAAGTGATCCGACGCCCCCGTCCTTGTGCTCGCGAAACCCGCCGACCACGCAGTCCGCGGTGCGTTCGTGCTTCACCTTCATCATGACCCGCTTGCCTGGCTGGTAGCGGAGGTCACCCGCCTTGGCGATGACCCCGTCGAGCCCGGCTCCCTCGAAGCGAGAGAACCAGTCGCGCGCCACATCGGGATTGGTCGTGGCCGGCGTGAGGTGGATGGGCGGTTCGGCGTTGCTGAGTGCCTCTTCGAGGGCCAGACGCCGGGCCACGAACGGCTCGCCCCGCAGATCGTGATCGCCCAGGGCCAGCAGGTCGAAGGCGACGAAGGAGGCCGGGGTCGTCTGGGACAGCAGGGTGACGCGCGACGCAGCGGGATGGATCCGTTGGGTCAAGGCATCGAAGTCGAGTCCGGACGGGCCGGCGATCACTATCTCGCCGTCGAGCACGCAACGGTTGGGAAGGTTGTCCAGCAGGGACCGGCGCAACTCGGGAAAGTACCTATCCAGTGGTTTCTCGTTGCGACTCCCGAGCACGACATCCCCGCCGTCTCGAAAGACGATGCAGCGAAACCCGTCCCATTTGGGCTCGTACGAGAGCCCTTCGTGTTCGGGGAGCTCCCGGACCAGCTTGGCCAACATGGGAGCCACCGGTGGTGTCACGGGCAGCGTCATCGGCTGTGGCTCGCCGTCCAGGCCAAGAACTCGTCCATCGGTCGAGTGTTCATGATGCGGTCTTCGGGCACACCGGTCGCCGCGGCCTGCTCGCACCCGAAGCGCTGCCACTCGAGCTGGCCCGGCGCATGCGCGTCGGTATCGATGACCGTGACGCAGCCGAGGGAGAGGGCCAACGAGAGAAGGTCTTCGGGGGGGTCCAGGCGCTCGGGGCGCGAGTTGATCTCGACCGCAGTACCGGTGCGCGCACACGCTTCGAAGACCGCTTCGGCGTCGAAGGTGGACTGGGGCCGACCTCGCCCCACCACGATGCGACCGGTGCAATGTCCGAGAATGTCGGTGTGCGGGCTCTCGATGGCGCGCAGCATGCGTGCCGTCATCTCGGGTGCATCCATGCGCAGCTTGGAGTGCACGCTGGCGACGACGACGTCGAGCTCGGCCAGGAGCTCCTCGTCCTGGTCCAGCGCACCGTCTTCGAGAATGTCGACCTCGATGCCCCGGAGAATGCGAAACGGCGCCAGCTCTTGGTTCAGTTGCTCGACGATGTCGAGTTGCGCACGGAGCCGCTCCGCGTTGAGGCCGTGTGCCACGGTCAGGCGCGGGCTGTGGTCGGTCAGCGCCCAGTAGGCGTGGCCCAGTTCCCTGGCTGCCTCGGCCATTTCCCGGATGGGGCTTCCTCCGTCCGACCAGTCCGAGTGGCTGTGGCAGTCGCCTCGTAACTGGTCCATGAGATGTGCGGCCGCACCGCTCAGCGGGGCCAGCTCGACCGACTCCAGTTTCTGGAGATAGGACGGGGTCTTGCCGGCCAGGGCCTCGGCGATGACCTGGGCACTGGTCTTGCCGACTTGAGGGATCTTCTGCAGCCCGGCCAGTGTCATGGCCGCCATGTCGTCGTCGGCCAGGTCGTCGATGGCGGAAGCGGCGTGCCGGAAGGCTCGGACCTTGTAGGTCTCGGCACCGTCGCGCTCGAGCAGGTAGGCGATGCGCTGCAGCGCGGCGCGCGGGTCCATGCGGCTCATCCTTTCTTGGCCCTGCTGGGCGCCACCCGGGGTGGCTCGTCGGGCTGTTTGGGATATTCGGGGGGCCAGGGTGCGTCGTGGAGACCGTTCTCCCGGTCACGCGCCGCCATGTCCAGCAAGGGTTGGAGGGATTGCGGTTCGTCGACCATGGCGCTCCAGGGATCACCCCGGCGCGCGACGAGGTCCGGGACGGTGCGGATGGTCAGCTCCTCGGGATCGACCGAGTCGACCTCGTCCCAACCGAGAGGCGTCGAGACCTGGGCACCGACCCGCGGGCGCACGAACCAGGCGCCAAAGACCGTCTTGTGGGGTGCGTTCTGGTTGAAGTCGACGAAGACCCGCTCCCCCCGCTCCTCTTTCCACCATTGGGCCGTGATCGAGGCGGGATGGCGACGCTCGAGCTCCCGGGCCAATGCGATGGCGCCGGCGCGGACGTCGAAGCTGTCCCACAGTGGTGCCAATCGCACGTACACATGAAGGCCTCGATTGCCCGAGGTCTTGGGGTAACCGACAATCCCGACTTCGTCGAGCAGGGCACGGACATGACCGGCCGCCGCACGGACCTCGTCGAATCCCACGCCGGGCTGGGGGTCGAGGTCGATGCGGAGCTCATCGGCGTGGGTCGGGTCGTCGGCCTTGTACGGCCACAGGTGCAGCCCCAGGCAGCCCAGGTTGACCGCCCACACGACATGTGCGATGTCCGCCACCACCAGTGCGTTCGAGCGGGTGCCGTTCGGGGTGGTGACGTCGGTGGTCTCGAGCCAGGCGGGGGCATTCTTCGGCACACGCTTTTGGAAGAACGAGTTCTTGCCCGCGCCATCGGGGAATCGCTCGAGAAGGGCCGGTCGTCCCGCCGCGATGTGGCACAGCACATCGCCGATCTCGACGTAATACGAGGCCAGGTCGAATTTGGTGGCCCCGATCTCGGGAAAGTAGACCTTGTCCGGACTGGATATTTCGATGCTCCGGCCAGATGCCTCGATGATCCGCTTCTCGGAAGCCATGCCGGACGGAACGCTATCGCAGGAGGTCATCCATGAGGCACTGCGCCCTAAGCTGGGCGCCTGACACCGTTGGTCCTCCGGTGGAATCGGGATGGGGTCGGGGCGTCGGTCGGCACGTGAGCGAGGTCAATGGTGGTCATGAGCGACGATGAGAGAATTGACGAGGCGAGCGAAGAGTCAATCCCCGCCAGCGACCCGCCGGCCGGATGGGCCGGGGAGAATGCCGACGATCTGACGCCTCCTGAACCCCCCGCCCCGTAGGGTCAGCCCTTCAGCCAGGCGCACCATTCGTCGGCACCCTGGCCCGCCTGGGCGGCCACGTCGAGCGCACCTACGTGCTCGGGTGTCAACCGGCGACCCTCAAAGAGGGCATGATGCTGTCACCCCCCGTAGCGGCCGCCATCGACGGCGCGGTGGAGATGTGCGTCCAACTCGTAGCGGAAATTCTCGAACCAGCCGGAAAGGGGACACCTTCATGATCCGACGTGCGGTCACTCTGCTCATACTCGCCGGCGTCGCCGGAGTCGCCGTCAAGGCGATTCCCGACATCACCGGCTATCTACGCATAAGGAGGATGTGACGCCCCCATGTGCCTAGGAATTCCAGGTCAGATACGCGAGTTCAGCGACATCAACGAGCACCTCGCCCGCGTCGAGGTGTCCGGCGTGACGCGGATCATCAACATCGGCCTGCTCGAGGACGAAGACCTCCAGCCCGGTGACTGGGTGCTCATCCACGTCGGCTTCGCCATGTCGAAGATCGACGAGGAAGAGGCCGCGCTGGCGCTGGCCTCGTTGCAACTCATGGGCCAGGCCTACGACGACGAGCTCGAAGCCTTCTGGGCGTCGGCCGTCGCCGGCGAAGCCCGGGAGTGAAAGACCGTCACCATGCGCTTCGTTGACGAGTACAGGGACCCGGTGGCGGCGCGCGCCCTGGTGGCGCAGATCACGGCCTTGGCCGGCGACGACCATTTCAAGTTCATGGAGGTGTGTGGTGGTCACACCCACACCATCTACCGGCACGGGATCGAGCACATCCTCCCCCCCACGGTCGAGCTCGTTCACGGCCCGGGCTGCCCGGTGTGCGTCATCCCGATGGGTCGGGTGGATGACGCCATCGCGGTGGCCCGGGAACCCGGGGTGATCTTCACCTCGTTCGGCGACATGATGCGGGTACCCGGCAGCACCGGGAGCCTGCTGCAGGCCAAGGCCGAAGGGGCCGATGTGCGGTTCGTCTACTCCCCCTTGGATGCCCTGAAGCTGGCGGAGGAGAACCCCGACCGCCGGGTCATGTTCTTCGCCGTCGGGTTCGAGACAACAGCGCCCTCCACTGCCCTCACCCTCTTGGCAGCCAGGGCAAAGGGGATCACGAACTTCAGCGTGTTCTCCAACCACGTGACGATCGTCCCGCCGCTCAAGGCCATTCTCGAATCGCCCGACCTCCGCCTCAACGGCTTCCTCGGGCCGGGCCATGTGTCCACGGTGGTCGGGCAGCGGCCCTACCGCTTCGTCCCTGACGAGTACGGCTTGCCCCTGGTGACCGCCGGCTTCGAACCGCTCGACATCCTCCATGCCATCTCCATGCTGTTGGCGCAGATCCGGGAGGGTCGGTGCGAGGTCGAGAACCAGTACTCGCGGGTGGTCCGCGAGGAGGGCAACCCGCGCGCACTCGCCGTCCTGGCCGAGGTGTTCGAGCTGCGGCCCCACTTCGAGTGGCGGGGGCTCGGCTTCATCTCCCAGAGTGGCCTCAAGCTGCGTCCTGAGTTCGCCACCTTCGATGCCGAGCTGCTCTACGACATCCCGGGCGTCCGGGTGGCCGATCCCAAGGCCTGCCAATGTGGGGAGGTGCTCAAGGGGGTCATCAAGCCGTGGGAGTGCAAGGTGTTCGGCACGGCGTGCACCCCGGAGACCCCCATCGGGACCTGCATGGTCTCCTCCGAGGGAGCGTGCGCGGCCTACTACAACTTCGGGCGGATGCACCGTGAGGCCGCCGTGACGCTGGGGCGGCGCAGCACGCAGCACGCATGACCGCGCTGACCACGTCCGAGGCCCGGCGTCGGATCCGGGTGACCGGCGTCGTGCAGGGCGTGGGATTCCGGCCCTTCGTGCACCGCCTGGCCATCGAGCTCGGCCTGGCCGGTCACGTCGGCAACGACAGTGACGGCGTGTTCATCGAGGTCGAAGGAGGCGCATCCACCCTGGCCTGTTTCGAGGCACGTCTCATCGACGACGCCCCGCCACTGGCCCGGATCTTCGGCGTCGAGGCCGCATCCATGGAGGCGGAGCACGAGACCGGGTTTCGCATCGTCGAGAGCCACACACTCCCTACGGCGACGACCTTCGTCTCCCCGGATGTCGCCGTTTGCGACGACTGCGTGGGCGAGATGCTCGATCCGGCCGATCGTCGCTGGCGCTACCCCTTCATCAACTGCACCAACTGCGGTCCCCGCTTCACCATCACGCGGCGGCTCCCCTACGACCGTCCTCACACGACGATGCGCCACTTCGAACTGTGCGACGCCTGCGCCACCGAGTACCACGATCCCTCGGACAGGCGCTTCCACGCCCAGCCCGTGGCCTGCGACGCCTGCGGCCCCCGGCTGTGGTTCGAGGGCGTCGATGGACGCGTCAGCGGTACCGACGCGGCCATCGCGGCGACCCAGGACGCGCTGGCCCGCGGGGCCATCGTGGCCATCAAGGGCCTCGGCGGCTACCACCTCGCCGTTGACGCATCCTCACCCGACGCCGTCGCCGCGTTGCGCCGGCGCAAGCGGCGGGCCGATAAGCCCCTGGCCGTCATGGTCGCCAACCTCGACGAGGCACACGCCCTGGCCTGGATCGATCAACATGAAGAGGCCCTCCTCACCGGCCCGGAGCGACCCATCGTGCTGTTGGCCACGCGCCGGGGCACGTCGCTGGCCGAAGGGGTGGCGCCGGGAAACCCCTCTGTCGGGCTGATGCTTGCGTACACCCCGCTCCACCATCTGTTGTTCCACCGCGTGCCGAGCCACCCGACGCCGCCGCCGACCATGTTGGTGATGACCAGCGGGAACCTCACGGACGAGCCCATTTGCCACGACGACGCCGACGCGCGCCGCCGCCTCGGGAACATCGCTGACGCGTGGCTCGTCCACGACCGCCCCATCCACGTGCCGTGCGACGACTCGGTGGTGCGGACAGATGACGGGGACGACATGCCGATCCGCCGCTCACGCGGCCATGCCCCCCTTCCCGTCCCCCTGCCCTTCGAGGTGGCTCCGGTGCTGGCCATGGGTGGAGAGCTCAAGAACACGTTCTGCCTGGCCTCGGGTCGCCATGCCTGGGTCAGCCAGCACATCGGCGACATGGGGAGTGTGGAGACCCTCGCCGCCTTCGAGCGGTCGACGCGCCAGTTCGGCGAGATCTATGGCATCGACCCCCGCACCATCGCTGCCGACACCCACCCCGGCTATCACACCCGACGGTGGGCCGACGAGCAGGATTCTCGCGACGTCGCACTGGTCCAGCACCATCACGCCCACATTGCCGCCGTCATGGTGGAGCACGCGGTGCCCGAGCACGAACGCGTCATCGGCTTCGCCTTTGACGGCACCGGGTACGGCACGGATGGTGCGATCTGGGGCGGCGAAGTCCTCATTGCCGGCTACGACGGCTTCGAGCGACCGGCGCACCTGCGCTATGTGCCGCTCCCCGGGGGCGATGCGACGATCCGCAAGCCGTACCGTGCCGCCCTGGCCCACCTGTGGGCGGCCGGGATCGACTGGGCGCCCGACCTCCCGCCCGCCCACCATGCACCCGAGGTGGAACAACGCGTCCTACGCCGTCAGCTCGAACAGGGGGTGCACTGCGTCCCCTCCTCGAGCATGGGACGGCTCTTCGACGCGGTGAGCTCGCTGCTCGGTGTGCGCCACGACGCCTCCTACGAAGCGCATGCCGCCATGGAGCTCGAATGGCTGGCCGGCGATCACCTGGACGAGGCCCGGCCCTACCGCTTCGCCCTCTCCGGCCCGGACATCGATCCGGCACCGGTGCTCCGTGCCCTGACAGAGGACATCCGGGCCGGTTGTCCGGTCGGGGCCATGGCCGCCGGCTTCCACGTGGCGGTGGCCGACCTGATGGCCGAGATCGCACGACAGCTCCATAGGCAAACAGGGATCGACCGGGTTGCGCTCAGCGGAGGTGTGTTCCAAAACGTCATCCTCCTGCGGTTGGCGAGAGCCAGGCTGGCGGCCTGCCACCTCGAGGTCCTCACGCACCGCGTCGTGCCGCCCAACGACGGCGGGTTGTCGCTCGGCCAGGCTGCAGTGGCGGGCTACGCCGCCGCGGCGAAGAACCGAGCATGATGACGCAGGTGGGAGTGCCCCAATCCACCCCGGCCGAGGGCCCGGCTGCGGCGCTGGCCGGCGCCGCCCTCACCCTGGCCCGGCGTTTCGCCGCCGGAGCCACCATGTGGTGTGTGGCGCCGCAATGGCCGTCCCACGCCCGGCATGTGGCGGTGGAGTTCGTCCACCCGGTCATCGTCGGCAAGCGGGCATTGCCCGCCCGCAGCCTCGAAGGGGAAGAGGCCGAGCGCGCGCTGCGGCTGCTGGCCCGTCCCGGCGACATCCTCCTGCTCGTAGGCCCGGCCGACGACGCGAGGGCGGCGAACCTCCTCAGCCGGGCCGAGGCATGGGGACTGACGCGTCTCTGGTTGGGAGCCGGTCAACGACCGGCGCCCAACCGGGCCGACCACCTCGTCTGGTCCGATGCCCGTGAGCCCGACCTCGCCGCCCACTCGGGCGACCTGGTGCTCCTCTACCACCTCTTGTGGGAGCTGACGCACGTGGTCTTCGAGCATCCCGGTCTCCTCACACCGGACAGCGCGTGCACCGAGGAGGTGTGCATTACCTGCTCCGATGAAGGGCGCGTGGCCGAGGTCCGAGCGGTTCTCGGCAGCGGGATGGTCGAGGTGGTCGCCGAGGGGAAGCACGAGACGGTCGATGCCAGCTTGGTCGACCCCGTCGCTCCCGGCGATCTGCTCCTGATCCACGCCGGTGTGGCGCTGACCGCACTGGCCGGTGACCGTTCATGAGCAGCGAGCCAACCGGCTTCCTCTACCCCTTCATAGAGGCCGAGGAGCGCGACGGGACGACGCTCCTCCTCGACCTGGCCCGATCGGCCGAAGCCAAGATCAACGAGAGCGAGGCCCTGCGCGCGGCAAGCCTCGAACGGTGGGAAGAGCTGCTCGAAGAGGCGGGCTCGTCCATGGCCGACCGCTTCGCGGCGGGTGGTCGCCTCTTTGCGTTCGGCAACGGCGGGAGCGCCACCGATGCGGAAGGGACCGTCCAGCTGTTCCGTGACCCGCCCTCCGGGCGAGCCCTCCCGGCCCTGTCCCTCGTCGACGATCGTGCCGTCCTGACGGCGCTGGCCAATGACGTCGGCTTCGAGTTGGTCTTCTCACGCCAGCTCATCGCCCACGCCCGGCCGGGCGACATCGCGGTCGGGTTCTCGACCAGTGGCGATTCGGTCAACGTCCTCCGCGGCTTGGAGGAAGCCGCTCGACGCCAGCTCCTCACCATCGGCTTGTGCGGGTACGAGGGGTCGGCCATGGCCCTGAGCGACGCCGTGGCGCACTGCCTCGTCGTGCGGTCCGAGAGCGTGCACCGGATACAAGAGGCGCAGGCCGCCCTGACGCTGCGGCTGTGGTCGGTCGTGCAGCATCGTCTCGACGAAAGGCGGCGCCCGTGACCGACACCGCGCAGACGGGGCGGGAGGCCGCCGTCTTCGCGCGCATCGAGGCGTTCCGCCGTCGCCGCCCCCGCTTGCGCGACGACGTCGTGACCTTGGCTCATGGAGCCGGAGGGAAGGCATCGGCGGCACTGCTGGCGGCGGTGTTCCTCCCGGCCTTCGCCGACGACGAAGCGGCGGCCCAGACCGACGCCGCCGTCGTGAGCCTGCCCTCGGGAGAGCGCCTGGCCTTCAGCACCGACTCCTATGTCGTCAAACCACTGCGCTTTCCGGGCGGCTCGGTCGGTCACCTGGCCGTGCACGGCACCGTGAACGACCTGGCCATGATGGGCGCCCGGCCGCTGGCGCTGTCGGCGGCCTTCGTCCTCGAGGAAGGATTCTCGATCGACGCCCTGCGCGAGGTCGTGGCCGACATGGCCGAAGCGGCCGCGGCGGCCGGCATCTCGATCGTCACCGGCGACACCAAAGTGGTCGATCGGGGGGCAGCCGACGGCATGTACATCTCGACAGCCGGAGTGGGGCTCATCCCGGCCGAGCGTGACCTCTCGGCCGACAAGGTCCGCGAAGGTGACGTGGTGCTGTGCTCGGGGACCATCGGCGACCACGGTACGGCCGTCATGCTCGCCCGCGGTGACCTGGCTCTCGAAGCCGACATCAGGTCGGACACGGCTCCGCTGAACGGACTGGTGGAGTCACTCCTGGAGGCGGCTCCGTCCACCCGCTGGCTCCGGGACGCCACCAGGGGCGGCGTGGGGACGGTCTGCAACGAGCTGGCCCGGGACAGCAACCTGACCGTCGTGCTGGAGGAGCCCGCCCTCCCGGTCCGGCCCGCCGTGGCGGCCGCCTGCGAGATCCTGGGCCTCGATCCGCTCTACGTGGCCAACGAGGGCAAGCTCATCGCCGTGGTGGCACCCGACGAGGCCGCGGCCGCCCTGGGCGCCCTGCGCGGGCACCCCCATGGTGCCGACGCCACGCAGATCGGCCAGATCCACTCGACACCGCCGGGCATCGTGGTGCTCCGCACCACCTTTGGCGGCACCCGGATCGTCGACATGCTCGTCGGAGACCCACTCCCCCGCATCTGCTGAGAACCAACCTCTGAGGAGGTCCTGTTGCCGTTTCCTCGGCCGACCGACTGCGTACAACCGCCTCAGCACGAAGGAGGTGGCGCGTGACGCAGACAGGGATGGAGAAGGGCGGGCCTCACCCGGCAGTGTCGCACCGGCCACGGCGTCAGTTGCTCCATTCAGCAGTGTTGCTGCTCTTGGCCGAGAAGCCCCGGCATGGCTACGCCCTCACCAATGCCTTCGCCGATCTCGGACTTGGCGACATGGACCGCCCCCGCATCTACCGAACGCTGGCAGAACTGGAGGGGAACGGCCTCGTGAAGGTCTGGGACGAGACCTCGAGCACAGGGCACGTGCGACGCGTCTGTTCCGTCACGGACCTGGGCCATCAATCGCTCAGCACGGCGGCCGAAATGATCGCCCACGAGCGCAGCGCGTTGGACGATTTCCTCGAACGCTATCGACGCGTCTCCAGCGGTCCGCCGCGACGGACGCGCGTGCAACCCACCACGGTGGAACCCCGCGCCGGACGGCGCATCGGTGACGGGCGCGCCGGGCACTAGGTGTTCTGGGAGGACACTGCCGCAGTAACGTTGTCGGCAACATCGTGCTGCGTGTGGAGGGTTCATTGTGAAGGTCGTCAGAGTGCAGCATGTCAGCGTGAACTGTCACGGGCGTCTCGATGCCACCCGACGGTTCTACGCCGAGTTGTTCGAGCTACCCGAACTCCCTCGCCCGGAGATCCCCGGTGTGGATGGAAGCTGGCTTGGGTTGGGCGACGTTCAGCTGCATCTTGTCGACGCCGCACAGTCAGGCGACCTGCCCGATCCGGTGGCCCCCCACTGGTGTCTTTGGGTCGCCGATATCGATGCCGCCCGCACCGAGCTGGAGTCAGCGGGGATCGACTACATCGAAGGCGCTCAGGGTGACGTCGTGCAGATCTGGATCAGCGATCCCAACGGTCAGGTCGTCGAGTTGCAGCAATCGCGCTGAGCGAGGCCATGGGCAACTCATAGCTGCATTGAATCCGTTTGCATACGAAGGTGGCTAACGCTTTTCGGCGCTCCAGCGTAGGCGGCTACTACGACCTGAACGTCGGAGGTGCTGGCATCCCAAATGCGAAGGCAAGGCGCAAAGGGACACCTCCGTCAGCCTAAAGGTACCACCGGGTTGGAAATAACTGTGCCCATATATGGTAACATCTATGGATGCCAAAGATCCGCCGTGGCGGGTACATCTTTGTCGCTTAGGTCGGCGATCACAGTCCCCGACATGTTCACGTCTTTCTTGACGGAAAACTGATCGTGAAGTGGGATCTCGACCATTGGCAACCGATGAAGGGACGAACCACAGCTCGGATCACGAGGCTGTTGAAGGAACTGCTTGAAGAAGGAACGCTATGAAGATCCTGTCGGTCACGGCCAACAATCGGAAGCATGTGTTTGAGGTGCAGGCGCGTCGGCAGATGCTTGTGTTTCCCTATGCAAAGTCTGCTCCGGCTCCCACGCCATCAGACCGAGTGGCAGAAGTGTTCGTCGACCCAGAGCTTGATCGCGAAGGTTTCACGTACAGACTGGATTCGGGAGAGGAGGGAAGCATCCATATCGATGCTGTACTCGAATACAACGAGGACCCTTCGTATATGGCTGAGTTGACGCTGTACCGCCTGACGCAGGAGGCCAAGAGCAGATTCGAGACCTCCGGATTGTCCGCTCGGGAAGTATCCCGTTGGCTTGGAACATCCCCGACACAGCTCTATCGCCTTTTGGACCCCACCAACTACTCCAAATCCGTGCGCCAACTGATTTCGTTGCTCTACGTACTGGGATGCGAAGTTGATGTGGAAGTGAAGGAACGCACCAAGCCTCGATTGGCAAGCTGAGAGTCCTAAGACCAGCCAGCGGCCTTCGGGCGTGGTCAGTTGATCAGCGAACTGGGCACGACTGCACAGTTGGCGGCTACTACGACCTATCAAGCCACCCGTCCGGTGGAAGTCCGGTTCACCCTACTCACCTCTGCGGCGACCGCTCGTTATCAGCGGGTATCCCTGGTGGAGTCGTGGATATTGAGTTTCGGCCGAGGCGATATGCCAAACAACTCTGACTGCGAGGAGCCACGAAACGCAACGTTCCAAGGCCCCGGGACACGAATGGCGATTGGTCTTCGCTCGGACGGTACGATTGAGTCGTGAGTGTGATTCGAGTCGAGATTCCAGAAGAAGTAGCCAAGCGCCTGGCCATCGAAGCAGCCGGTCGGGGCACATCAACTGAGGACCTCGCCGCTGAGGTGCTGAGCCGCCACGTGCCCCAGCCTCCGCCCACCTATCGCGTGCCACGATTTGTCGGCAAGGGCCACAGCGGGCGTCACGACCTCTCTGAGCGGGTCGAAGAAATCCTGAGTTCTGAACTCGGCACGTGATCGTCGTCGACAGCGGCGTCCTCATTGCGGCGGCCGACGTTGACGACAATCACCATGAGCCCTGCGCCCGATTGATAGCCGATCGAGGCAGCGAGTTCCTTGTGCCGGCGACTGTCGTGGTCGAGGTTTGTTGGATGTTGGGCCGTCATGTCTCCGTCACCCTCGAAGCTGATCTGCACGATGCCATCGCCGAGGGCGAACTCCAGCTCGAGGTCCTCGAACGGATTGACTACGCTCGCACCTCAGAACTCGTGACCACCTATGCGGATCTGCCTCTTGGCATGGTCGATGCCTCCGTTGTCGCCATTGCCGAACGCCTTGACGTGATAGAGGTCGCCACCATTGATCATCGCCACTTCAGCGTTGTGCGGCCGCGGCATGTCGATGCATTCACGCTTCTCCCCTGAATCGGACAATGGCATTCCGCTCATGAGAGCCGACACGGTCGGCGGCTACTACGACCAATTTCCAGTCCGGAAGTGTGATGGACCTCTGGTCAGTTTCGTAGTACGATTGATCAGTGGATGTACTGCCATCTGCCTTTCGTCATGGCATTTCAAATGAGGACATACAGCATGCACTTCGAAACGCCCTCGTCGTCGAACAGGTCGCTGAAGACCCGGACCGATATCTCATCCTCGGTCCCGACCGATCCGGGCAATTCCTTGAGTTGATTGTGTTGGATAGGCCAGCGGGCCCCGCGGTGATCCACGCCATGGAGATGCGACAGCAATATCGGGCCTTCCTAAAAGGAGAGCGATGATGAGCGCAAAAGACCACGGGAGACTAAAGGACGGCACCCCCATCACCGACGAGATGGTCGAAGCCATGGCTGACGAGGCTGAACGTGGATATGACATTGATGAGGTTAAAGCCCGACGCCGAGGCGGTCGACCACGCATGGGTTCGGCAGTTGCATCGGTGGAGTCCGTGCGTCTTGATCCCGAATTGAAGCGTGACCTCTTGCTCCGGGCGTCAGGTGAAGGCGTTAGCCTCTCTGAACTGATCCGCAAGGCGCTTCGTCAATACGTCGCGGCGTCGTAGGGACTCGTGATCACGCCTAACTACCGACCGGTTCGCGTCCTCCACGGAGTTCAGCGAACGGAGAGATCATCGATCTGATGGAGATCACGGTCATTGATCCATCATGCTCGGCGGCTACTACGACCTATCACGGATAAGTCGTAGTAGATGGTGGCTTCCTAAGGCTTTTGACAATGACGTATGCGGGTACGAAGTACACATAGCTCGAAACGAACGAGAGGAAGTGCTCAGTGGATGATCCTTACAACCTCGAGCGTTTCGTCACCGCCCAGGACGGCGGCACGTACGACCAAGCGACCACGGAGCTGCGGGAGGGGCAGAAGGTGAGTCACTGGATGTGGTTCATCTTCCCGCAGATTGCCGGACTCGGGCTGAGCCCCACCTCGCGAACCTACGCAATCTCTTCGCTGGACGAGGCCAAGGCCTACCTGTCCCACCCGGTGCTTGGTCCCCGTCTCGTCGAATGCGCGGGGATCGTGGCCCGATTGACGGGTCGAACGGCCGAGGAGATATTCGGAGTGATCGATGCCCAGAAGCTGCGTTCGTCGATGACGCTCTTCTGCCGCGCCGCTCCAGACGAGCCATCGTTCACCCAGGTGCTCGATATCTATTTCGACGGCCAGCAGGACCAGGCGACCGTCAATCGTCTATAGGCCAGACGTTCGGGCTGCCAGCGACCGGCCTCTTGACGTGTTTACGCAGAGGCGAGGGTCGGCACCTCGACATCGTCACTTCTCCACGGCGATCGGGCCAAGGCAGCTTCATGGCGCTGGGCTCTCAGCTCCATAATCTCGGCGTTTCGTCGTTCGAACTCTTTGGCGCGTGCAACTGCCGCCGCCAAGTCCTCGGGGGACGTGAGCACGCGTACGGTTCCAACGCGGTTCCGGCGTCCAGCTTCACTAACGATGTCCATCTGAGACCTTCCCTGTGAGGTCGTCGTCCGAGTCGGATCGACGTATACAAATGGTCGTTGCCTGATTGATATATCCAGATTTGCCGGATCGAAACCTCGGAGGACGACGGCGCACCCTGCTGGCAACCGATGGACCGATGATCAGGCCACGGGAGGTGGATCGTGCGCGCCCTCTGCGTATGCGGCGGCTGAGCGATTCACGTAGTCCAAGAGCTCCGGTTGCATGCGGTGGAGGCCCCTACGGTCGTACCAGTTGGTGATGGCGACACCCAAGATCAGCCACAGAACGAAGCCCAACCCGGTGAGGACGAATCCCCTGGTGAGGCCGGCGGCGCCTGAGGCGTTGAAGTAGAGAATGGACCGAGTGCCGTCGAGGATCTGGCGGAGCGGCTCGAAATTGGCCGTGAACTTCAGGACTCCGGGCAGCGCCTGTAGTGGGATCGTCCCGCCCGAAGAGGCGAGGGCGAGATAGACGAAGAGGAGAATGGCTACCAACTGGCCCAGATTCCCGAGCGCTGCGAACAGGACGAGCGTGCCCATGGCGATCACGACTGCCGCGAACGAGAGAAACACCCATAGGAGCGCGATATGGGTGGCATCCATCCTCAGGATGCCGATGGCGACGAGCAGCATCAGCCCGGTGAGCATCGGCGGGATCACCAGGGCCATGGCCCACTTGGCGAGCAATGTCTGCCAGCGCGTGATGCGCACCGGCATTCGCTGCTGCCACTTCGGTCCCACCTCGTTCGTGGCGTAGCCGAGCGCCCCGTCGATCGTGGCGTTGATCAGGGTGGCTCCCAAGAACCCGCACATGGTGGCCAGCAGGGAGATGTAGAAGGCGCTCAATCCGAGTGCGGAGTGGGGAGGGAGCGGTCGGTAGGCCACCGTCGTCAGCGTGAACGGATTCTTCCGAAGCGCAGACATGCTGGCGCCGGAAGCAACGGTGCCGGGAACCGTGCCGGCGATCTTGTGGCCGACCGCGTGGGAGATTGCCGTCAATGCCGGATCGGCGACGCCCGTGGCCAGACTTACACCGAGGCTGCCGGCCCGTACGTTTGTGAGCAGCCGGATGGTCGGGAGTGACGGGGCGGGCCCGTTCGATGGCTTCACACCGTAGAGGTCCAAGGTCGAGGCGGTGAGGTTCGCGGGGATGACGATGGCCGCATAGGCCGCGTTCTTGTCGAGAAGCGCTAACGCCTCGGGCATCGTGACCGAGTCAAGAGAGAGTCTGGTGGAGACGGCAGATGACGTCGTCAGCGCTGCGACAACCTGGTTCCCGATATTGACCTGCTGTGCTCCGACCGTGGACCCGGAGTCTTCATTCACCACGAGCACCGGCAGCCCATTCAGGTGCTCCACCGGATCGACCACCGAGCCGACATAGAAGAGCGTCATCAGACCTATCAGCACTGTGGCAATGGCGACCACGGTGATCCACAAGATCCGGGCCCCGAGCAACTTCGATGCCCGCAGGCTGGGAGGTGCCGGAGATTCCGGTCCGGTGCTGGTGCTCGCTCTCGTACTCACGGCTGTTCCCCACTTTCAGCAGCCGGCACCTCGGAATCCTGCTGAGCTCCCCCCCTTGGCGACCCTCTACGCCATGCGATTCAGAAGCTCACGGGTGCAGACGAGGGGCCCCGCACGGTGTTGGTGGCGACGTAGGTGACGGCGGAGCGGTCGACCTCCCAGGTCGGGAAGCGCCGCAGTACCTCGGCGAGTGCCACGTTGCCTTCCATGCGGGCCAGTGCAGCCCCGAGGCAGAAGTGGGCGCCGTAGCCGAAGGTCACGTGACGATCGATCGAGCGGTGGATGTCGTAGGTGTCGGGATCCGGGTACTTGCGTTCGTCGCGTCCGGCAGAGCCGGTGAGAAGCGCAAGTTTCGCCCCTTCCGGAAGGACCGTCCCGTGCAGCTCGATGTCGCGGGTGACGTAGCGGCCCTGGATCGGCGAGGGCGCCTCATAGCGCAAGAGCTCCTCCACGCCGGCCGGGATGAGGGAAGGGTCTTCGGCCATCTCGCGGCGGGCGTCGGCGTACTCGTCGAGCACCAGAGCGGCCCATCCCAGCATGCGGGCCACGGTCTCATTCCCGGCATTGCTGATGAGCGCCAACATGCCCATGACTTCGAGATCGTCGAGCTTGCGGGCCTCCCCGTCCGGGGTGACCAGATCAGCCTCTGTCAGGGCACTGATCATGTCGTCGCGAGGCTGACGTCGCCTCTGCTCGATCTGACTCATGTAGTAGGTGATCGTGAGGTTCAGGGCTTCCTGCGCCTCGGGCGTCGCGCCTTCCTTCCCCTCTTCGCGGTGGAGACTGACATCGCTCCATTCTCGAAGCTGATCGTGGTCCTCCTCGGGGAACCCGAGCAGGGTGGAGATCACCATGACCGGGAGGCGCATCCCGAAGTCCTGGACGAAATCGAACCCGCCTTCACCGACGAACGGATCGAGATACTCGGCACACAGCTCCCGGATGCGGTCCTCCAGGGCGGCGATGCGCCGGGGCGTGTACGCCCGGCTGACTACCTTGCGGAAGGCGTCGTGGAGAGGTGGGTCCATCATGATCATGATGGGAAACGGGATGGGGTCCCCGATGCTGTCGAGGGTGATGCCGCGGGCTGAACTGAATGTCTCGGTGTCGAGCGACGCCGCCAGAACGTCGGAGAAGCGGCTCAGGGCCCAGAACCCGAAACGTTCGTTGTGGTACACGGGGGCTTCGTCACGGAGGCGCCGCCATGTGTCGTACGGAACCTCCCGTTGCTCGGCGTTGTACGGATCCCAGTAGAGATCCCCTTTCGTCACGTCAGTCATGAACCCCCGTTTCGCCGGACCTGCCACCGCACGTTCGGTCGCGATGGTAGAGCACTACTGCTTAGGCGCCACAACAAGTTGGTTGGCCACACTCGTGACACCTGGTGCAGACCATGCAGTCATGTCGGCCTGATGGCGCTCGGCGCACGTCCGGACCTTCCCGGTCAAGATGACGGTATCCTTATCCGTCGCCACGCTGATACCCCTTTTCTTGAGTTGTGCATTGCGGTCCAGGGCCGCCGTAATCGTCTTCTTGAGACCGGTGGCGGATACCTTGGGTTCGATGGTGATGGAATTGCGCAAGCCAGTGACTCCCTTGAGGTAGCGCACGGCCCGCTCGGCCGCCTGGCGCTGGAAATGCCAGTTCACGGAACCCGCCAAGGTGACGAAGTGATCGTCCACGACACCCTGCACCGACCCGGGAGGGACATCGATGGCTCGCTCCAACGCGGCGTCGACCTCGGCCGCGATGTCGGCGTCGCTCAACGCACTCCAGTTGTTTCGTACTCGTATTTCTCCGGACACGCCGGAAACACCATGGACCCGCAAGGCGGCCTTTTCGGCCAGGAACTTCTCCGGATAGCTGTCAACCTCACCACTGAGAGTGACGATCCCGTACTCTGCGGACACGTCAATATGCGAACTGTCGATGCTGGGCATCCACTTGAGTTCCTCGATCACAGCGGCTTTGAGCGTTGCATCAGTTGGATGTGTCTTGATGGTCATCGTTCCATCGTCTACCGAGATACCTGCACCAAATAGGGCCGGATGGCTCTAGCTTGCGATGAAACCTGCGTTGGATGCCTCAATGAGGCAAGCCTCATGGTCGCCCGATAGCGGGTTCGGTGGCGGTTTTCGAATCCCTCTCCGGTCCAGCTTCGTCAGCTAGCCCCGGGGTCCCTCCCTCGTCGAGCAGATCGATGAGCCATCCGGGCCGGGCCAGGTCGGCTCCAA